>Ga0102590_1002343_pt1 | contig 22806 bp, 23 predicted proteins | sample AraplaMF_Col_mMF_FD_76859 | JGI IMG/M metagenome (GOLD analysis project Ga0102590, IMG submission 76859) | Arabidopsis root microbial communities from the University of North Carolina, USA - plate scrape MF_Col_mMF | ecosystem: Host-associated > Plants > Roots > Endosphere | place: USA... | reverse complement strand
CGAAGACATGGATACCGTCATTGCCGGAATAGGCTGAGACGCCGAGATCGGAGACGATGAACCATTGCGTGGCGAGCTGATAGTCGTCGTCCGAGCCCGGGCCCTTGGCCGCGGCCGTCATCACGTAAACGCCGGGCTGAAGCTCACCGAGCGCCTGGTCGACCGGAAATGCGGTGGTGACGTCCTGGTTGAGCGTCATCGCGGTCGCCAGCTCGCCGCTCCAGACCTTGACGCCGCGCTCGCCGCCGAGGTCGCTGAGCTGGTATTTCGACAGCGTCTTCTGGAAATCGCTGTCGACCACGGTGTTGATCAGATTGCGGTCGCCGATCCGGAAGACGTTGACGCTGACCGCGGGCGTGTTGACGCTGACCACGGGGATGCCGCGCTGGCCGGTCTTCGGCAGCACATAGGCGCGGCTGGTGAAACGCACGAAGGGCTTGCGGTCGCGCACATAGACGTTGAACTCGGCCGATTTCGGCAGGCCCTCCTTCACGGCGGACGGCAGGCCGGCGCGCAGGTTTATGTTGTAGCGCTCGCCATGTTTCAGCCCGTCGACGCAGAGCTGCTTGCCTTCGGCCGACAGCGCCGGCTTGTCCTGGCCCGCCAGCGCGAGGTACGGCGCGAAATCCGTGCGCTTGGCAAGTTCCTCGGAGAACTGGAAGCAGGCGCGCGGGCTCGCCGAATCCGAGTCCACGGTGTAGTCGAGCAGCCGGAAACCGTGCTCGTCGCGCATCTTTTCGTAACTCCCGCGGACGTCGGCCACCTCGCGCATGTCGAGCGACAGCCGCAGCGCATCCAGCGCCGGCCGCCACAGCTTGCGTTCGGCCAGCGACTTGCCGAGCACGGCGAGCGCGTCGGCCTCCTCGCTCGGATTGCCGGCGCGCTGGTAGGCGATGTAGGCGGCGGTCGAGGCGCGCTCCAGCAGGAACGTCTGCTCGCTCGAGCTCTTCGGCGCGATCTGGAAGATGACCTTGGCGAGCCGCAGCCAGTTGCCGGCGTCGTCGGGCGTGGTCGCGGCGATCTGGCCGAGCACCGACAACCCGGTGCGGAAATCATTGCGCCGGAAGGCGGTATCCGCGTCGGTGCGCAGCGTCGCGCCGGTCTTGGCGACCGGCCCCGCCTCGCTCTTGATCTGCGCCTCGAGCTTGATCGCGGAATCGGCGAGCTCGTCGCGCTTGAACGCCTTGTCCGCGGCGTGCGCGGCCACGAGGCCGAACGCCAGCGTGGCGCAGAAGGTGACGGCGCGAACAAGACCGATCATGATGGACTCCCGGGATCGCGGACGAACGCCGCGTGAGCATGAAGTGCGCGGAAAGGTGACGGACTCAAGGCGATGGAACCAGATGTGCAAATCGTCGCATTCGCCATTGCAAAGCAAGCCCTGAGGTGACCGATCGAGATACCGGCGCGCACGCCGTCCTGATGGCGCAGCCATACCTGACCCGTCGACCGGCGGTCGTGTCCCGGAAGCTGGCCAGCGTTCCCGGCGATGTGAACCATCGTCCAGTCCGCTGCCGCTCGACCCGGCACCCTGACACCCCACCGTCCCGCTTTGTCGCGTCGGCAGGGAAAACGGTTCGGTTCAGGCTTGGCTGACTTGAGGATTTTTCATATTTGACGTGATAGAAGACCGGCAGGCGGTAGCCGAGGCCGGCTCCAGACGGTCCCGTAGCTCAACTGGATAGAGCATCAGATTTCTACTCTGAGGGTTGCAGGTTCGATTCCTGCCGGGATCGCCAGCCGTACAAACGAAATCATCAAGAGAAATCAGTCCTTAGCACTGCCATCAGCGGCCGAGCCGACCGTTCTCATCGGAGAACAAGTGCGGACAAAAGGGGCCATTTGCGGCGAAGTGAGACACATAATCCCCGATCCCCGGAACGGAAGCGCATGAGTCAAGCCCGGCGCGAGAGGCTCGTGCCCGGCTCGACCCAGCCTCCCAGAAGTCATCCTCCCGGCGATCGCGCGCGACGGATCAGCCAGACCTTGTCGAGCGCGATCAGTTCATCTCCATCGTGCCAGACCGTTTTGACCGCGTTGATCGGATCGAGGTTCTTGCCGGATCTCACCTCAGCCTCGGTCGAGCTATAAATCTTGTCGACCACGACGAAGTTGGGCTCCTTCACCGAGCGCGCCATGCTCGATTGTTCGTTGCGGTCGGCCAAGAGCAGCGCATCGTTGATGTGCGGCACCTCGCAATGGTAGGCAACATAACCCTTTCCAAAGCCGACCATGGGCGCACGGTAGAGATACAGCAGCGTCGCATCGGACCCGGCAATGCCGGCGATAGCTTGGGCGTCGCCCTCTGCCTTGCTTGATGCCGACACCTTGTCGGCGAATAGATCGTCGATCGCCGGCGCGGCGCGCCAAGCCGAGAGCAGCACGACACCGAGAGCGATCGCCACGACCAAGCGGCGCGCCCGACGGTTACCGGCGGCGTACCATGCGGCGACGAACAGCAACGGCACGGTGGCAGCTACGCCGACGACATAGGTTTCGCTGTATCGCGTCAACACGGCCGCGACGGACGCCAGCGCCGCCATTGCGGCTCCAACGGCGACTGCGCCGGCGAACGGAGATATTTGGCGCCGCAGCGTGGCAATCGCGACCGCCAGCAGAAGCGACGACGCCACGACCATCACCACCGGCAGCGCCGTGGCTCCGCTATCCCAACTGATCGTTATCGACTGCAGCACGTCCGCGAGGCTGGCGTTGGCCTCCGAGCCGGGGCCATGGGTGAAGATCGCCCAATGCAGCCGACGCAGCGCCGCAAAGTAAAACGGGCCGATCACCGTGAGCCCAACTGCATAGATCAGGCCGATGCTGACGATATGGAAAACCAAAAGGCCGCGCAGGAGCCGCAGCACAGACGCCACGCCGAGCGGCCTGACCCCGAAAAGCGCGAGGTAGGCAAACGCAGCCAGCAGCGCGCCCCAGACGTAGAGAAAGCTGACCTTGAGCAGATAGGCAAAGGCCGTCGCGATCCCGCACAGGGCATAGGGCCAAATACGAAGCGGGTCCTGTGCCAGCCGCACCAGCGCAAGAACAAACAGCGCGTTGACCGCAAGCGCAAAGGTCTCGGTCAGCGGATTGACCGAACGAAACACCGATTGCGGGGTCACTACGAAATAGAGCGCGAGCGCGACCAGCAGCACCCCGGCCGGCGCGAGCCGAGCCGCGCTGCGGCGCCAAGCCAGCACCAGCAAGCTGGTCATCAGGATCCCGCAGATCTTGAACGAGGCGAACAACAGCGGCGCGTTTTCGATCAGCCGATCGAAGAACGTCAGATCGGAGCCCAGCGCACCCCTGCCGAGCGCAGCAAACGCGGCAAGCCAGCTGAAGACATAGAAGGCGACCGCCGGATGATAGCCCATGGTCCCCGTCCGGTAGAACGCCAAATCATTGAGCCTAGCACCTGCGTTGCAGGCCGCGGCGAGATATTCGAGCGAATAGTCGTCGCCGGCCCAAAGCGAGCTCGGATAGACAAGCACGAGACTGCCGAGCGCGACCATCAGACTGGCGAGCAGCAACGGCCCGACCCATCGGAACCCCATAATATCTCCTCTCGAGAGAATCAGGTTACCGACACAACTTATGCGCACTCAATCATTACGCGACGTGAAACTTCAACTCAACTAAACGAAGGTTAAGCTGGATTCTCACTTTGGCCGTAGCTCGACGAGCAGCCAGACAATCGCCTGCGGCGGGATGCCGAGGCCGCCAATCGCCTCCTTTGCGCCAGAAACCGCGGTCGCCTTCTCGGTGATCCAGGCCAGCGCGCCGGCGCCGCCGAGGCCGGAGCTGCTGCCGACGATCTTGCCGGCCCAGCCCTTGACTTGGTCGGTGATGGCGATGGTCTGCACGCCCTGCTCGCGCAGATCCTGCGTCGTGGCGTTGGCGCGAACCTCCGACACCGGCCGCGGCTCGGCGCGCGCCAGCGTGGCGAGCAGATCGTTGTCGATGCCAGGCGATAGCGGCAGATCATGCTCATGCCGAAACGCCAGATTCTCGGCCTCGGTGCGCGCCTTCGGCATCAGCTGGCCGTCGACGCTGCCTGCCTCATAATAGCCCAGCTCGCGCAGGCGGGTTTGCACCTGGACGTCGGGACCGGGCGCCGGCGGCAGGTGCTCAAGTCTTTCGTGCTGGCCCGGATGGTGCTCGGCAAGGCCCCTTTTCGAACAGCCGCGCCTCGGTCTCACGGCGGATATAGAGGCCGGAGGTTTTCGGCCAGAGCCGCTGCATTGAGCGGATCAGGCCGGGAATGCGGGCGAGGTCGCCGCTGGCAACGCAGGCGCGGATCTCGCGCATCTCGGCATGGCGCGCGGTCGGCTTGACGAAGCCTGCAGCGTCGCTGTTGAAGTCGATCGACCACGGCCCGCCCTTGCAGTCCGGCCCCAGCTCACGGGCGCCAGAACAGTAGCGCTCGAGAACGCCGAGATAGCGCGGCAGATCATGATTAGCGAACACGTCGAGCGCGACCGGCCAGGGAATGTCGACCTGGCCGCGGGCCGCGCGGCAATAGGCGCGACCGCCTCGCCGCATTCGCCGGAGGCGCCGAGCAGAACGTTGGGGATCGCCGCGTCGACTTTGGTCGGCGCGGATCTGCGCCTTGGTCTGCGTGCCGAAGTCTTAGCCGATGCCGCCGGTCGGGCCGCTCTGCTCGCCGGGATATTCGAGCACGTGGCGATATTTCTTTTCGTAGATGGCTTGGCTCGTCACCTACTCGGCGACGACAAGATCGAACGACGCGCGCGAAATGCCATGCAGGTCGAGCACGTGATGTCCCCCTCAATGACGATGTTTGTGTTTGGAAAAGCGGGATTGCGCGAGCCTCAGGCTTGACACTTCCTTTGGTTGTAATATCAACTTTCAGTTGATGATGACCGATGTTGCACTTATTGGACTTACCGCGCTGCTATCGGCATTCGCGGCAGTCACCCTGTGGAGTTTTTTTCACGCTCGGAATGGCGAGTGGCACACGTTCAGCGGCAACAGAATGCGCCGACGCAGGCCGGATGGGTCGTGGGAAATCCGCAATGCCGATCCAGAGGAGAACGACGACCACATTCAGAACTTCCCGATGTGATCAACACACCGCGTCGAATCGCCGCCGTCCAGAGCGTCGCGCAGGCATCCGAACCCACACCCGCAAAATGGGCATCTCGTCCGCGACCAGGAAGCATTGGAGGCTGCAGTTGCGGTCCGATGCACATGCATGCGTTTGGCGGCAATGATGCCGACTTGGTATCGCTCGGCGTCAAACTCCTCGAGTCTGTCGCCCGCGCGCACGCCTTCCTCGACGGCAACAAGTGCGTCGGCTTCTACACGGCGGCCGCATTTCCTGATATCAACGGGTGCGTATTTGCGCCTCCCGATGAGGAAAAGGTCAGCAGGTGGGTCGAACAACTCGCCACACATGAGATTGACGCGCCCCGGCTCACCGACCTTCTAAGACCTTACATCGTCACTCCTCCGTCCCAGGAAAAATCCCCGGAGCGTGGCCCAGATGCCTATGCCTTTGTTCAGTAGCGGATAATTTGTCCGCGTCCGGCATGTTTCTACTCTGAGGGTGGCAGGTTCGATTCCCGCCGGGATTGCCGGTCGTACAAACGAAATCATCAAGAGAAATCAGTTCTTAGCACTGCCATCAGCGGCGAGCCGACCATTCTCATCGGAGAACGACTGCGGACAAAAGGGGCCATTTGCGGCCAAGTGAGACACAAAATCCCCGGAGCCTTTTCGCAGAGCGTCCCCCCTGCAGTTCCGACGCACGGCGAGAGCGTCACGATAGGAACGCGCGCCATGGATTCTGCTTGACATCATGCCGGCTCGCCGCCTGAGCTGGCGGAGCGGCACCGGTCAAGTGCCCGTGTTATATCTTCGCCGGGGCCAACCGACAGCAAAACGCGCCGTGTTATTCCAGAGACGAACTACTTATCGGATGATCCGCTAGTCCGCACCCGGCGGATGATCAACCACGCATCCGCCAGCGGCACGATTTCGTCTCCGTCCCGCCATGTGGTGGCGACAAGATTGATCGGGTCGAGATTCTTTCCCGACCTGATCACCGCTTCCGGATAGTTATAGCCCTTGTCCGCGATGACATAATCGGGATCCCTAACCGTCCGAGCCATGCTGGACTGCTCCGGTCGATCGGCCTTAAGCAGAGCGGCCGTGATGCCGGGCACGCCGCAGTGCATCGACACATAACCCTTGCCATAGCCCGGCATTGAGACGCGGTAGAGAAACAGACCCTTGGCATCGGGCCGCATGCGCTGATGGATCGTTGCCATATCGGCCTCGGCCCGGAACGAAACCTCGGTCTTATCAAGGAACAGCTCCCTGACGGCCGGCACGGATCGCCATGCCGAGCCGAGCGCTAAGCAAGCCGCAACAGCACCGACGGCCGAGCGCGCCGAACGACTGCCCGCCAGGAGCCAAGCGCTGATGCACAGCAGCGGAATCGTTGCGGCGACCGCAAGGACGTAGGTGTCGCCGAAGCGCGTCAGCACCGCCGCCACCGATCCCAGCGCGGCGATCGACGCTCCGACAGCGATCGTGGCGGTCGCGGGCGGTATACGGCCGGTCTTTGTCCCGACGATCACCGCAAGCAACTGTGCCGGCGCAACCAGAAGCACGACCGGGATTGCGGTCGCACCGCTACGCCAGCTCACAGCGATAGACCCGAAAACATCAGCGAGGCTGCCGTTGGCTTCGGACCCGGCCCCATGGGTCAGGATGGCCCAGTGTAGCCTCAGCAGCGCCGAAAAATATTCCTGGCCAATGAAGAGGAAGCCGACGGCGCAGATCACTGTGATGCCGACCGCGTGCGACAAAACGAAACGCACCCAAAGCGCCGATTGCCGATAGGCGCCGAACAAGGCGACGTAGAAGAACGCGACGAGTAAGGCGCAGTAAACGAAGAGGAAGCTCACCTTGAGCAGATAGGCGAAGGCGCAAGCGAGACCGGCGAAGACATGAGGCCACCAGCCAAGCGGCGCCACGGCGAAGCGCACGAGGGCGAACGTGAACAGCGCGGTGACGGCAAGCGCAAAGGTCTCGGTCAGCGGATAGACGGCCCGGAACATCGCCTGCGGCGTCACGGCGAAATACAGTGCAAGGGCGAGCAGCACGATCGCGGTCGGCGCCAAGCGAACGAGCGATCGCCAACAGACCAGCACGAGTAGCCCGGTTGTCACGATCCCGCAGGCCTTGAGCGAAGCAAACAGCACCGGCGCATTGCCGATCAGCCGGTCAAAGAACGGCAGATCGGCCCCGATCGCGCCGCTGCCGATCGCGGCAAAAGCCGCCAGCCAGCTAAAAACGTAGAACGGAACGGCCGGGTGATAGGCCATCGTTGTGCTCGGATACATCACGAAGTCATTGAGCCGCGCGCCGGCATTGCAGGCGGCAGCTAGATACTGAAGCGAATAATCGTCGCCGGCCCAGAGCATAGAAGGATAGGCCATTGCGAGCCCCGCCAGCGCGGCGAGCAGCGCCACCAACAGAGCCGGCCCGATTAATCCATGAACCCGGAACTCCATATATCCCCCGCGTGACGGCAGCAGCTGCGTGCCGTTAAGAGCGGCATGATAACCCCTACGCACAGTTGCACCAGCCCGGCAACCCCAACCAAAGCGCGAGACGCAGTGCTTTGCACGGAATAAGGAAAAGTCCGGCGCGCCTGGACTGGATCAAAGTGAAGAACCGGACGCACCCGGCGATGATGAGAGTGATGGATCAGATTGGCTAGGGACGTCAAAACCTTCACCAGACCAAGCAAAACCTTTCCAAACCCTCGGTTGCAATAGCCATATAGCCAATTGACTTCCGCGAATAGATTCACCATTGCTCGGAAAAGTAGCAGTCCCGAGCACATGGTCTTTTCGAGTTTCGAATTCCTCGGCTCTCTACCGTTTGCGATCACAGCCCTCGTGGTCGCAAATACCCTTGGGAGACAGTTTTTCCTGCTGGTCCTCGCCGGCCTCTCGCTGGCATTCTACGGCTGGTTCCGTGTCGACTACACGTTGATCTTGATCGCCTCAGCCGTGGGAAACTATGCGATCGCTGGCGCGGTCGAGCGCTCGCCCAGGATGTATTTGCTAGTACTGGGAATCGCAGCCAACGTATTAGTCCTCGTCGCTTTCAAATACCTCGACTTCCTGATGGAAGGGAGCAACGCGGTCTTGGGCACTTCGTGGACGCCGCTTCGGATTGTCCTGCCCCTGGCGCTTTCCTTTATCACATTCGAGCAAATTTCGTTTCTGTCCGACGTCAAGAACAAGCGCGTCCCCCGTGGGCAATTCACGACCTATCTGGCGTTCGTGACGGTATTTCCGAAATTAATCGCAGGTCCGATCATCCGATATCGCGAATTGTTGCCCCAACTGGTTGCGCCGCAACGGATCTCGGCAGAGCAAATTTTCACAGGCCTCTGCCTGTTCTGTCTCGGGCTATTCAAGAAGGTCGCACTCGCCGACCCCTTGGGCTCGATCGTCGATCCGCAGGTCAAGAGCATGGGCACGGCAGCCATTGCTCAGATCGATGCGATCTGCGCCGTGCTAGCCTATTCGTTGCAAATCTTCTTCGACTTCTCGGCCTACTCGGAAATGGCGCTCGGTCTCGCATGGATGTTCGGCATCCGTCTGCCGGTTAACTTCTTCTCGCCCTACAGGTCGACATCGATTATCGACTTCTGGCGTCGCTGGCACATCACGCTGTCGGCCTTTCTGCGCGATTACATCTATATTCCGCTTGGTGGTAACCGTCACGGCCGGGCTCTCACCTCGCTCAATCTGCTCACCGTAATGAGCATCGGCGGTCTCTGGCACGGCGCGGCGTGGACCTTCGCCGCATGGGGATGCGTTCATGGCCTCGCCCTGATAGCCAATCACGGCTGGCGGCAGCTTCCTTGGTCGCGGGCATTGCCGGACAACACTCTCACGCAGCTCGGTCGCTGGATGCTGACCTCCGCGGTGGTTTTGTTCGGATGGATACTTTTCAGAGCGCAAGATTTTCACGTCGCGCGGAACTGGTTCGTCTCGATCGGACACGGCGGATTAGTCCCGACCTCTACGACGACTCTGCAATTGACGAGCGTTGCCGTTCTCACACTTTGGGTAATCCTCCTGCCGAACATTCCGACCTTGTTCGGCATCGAATGGGATCGCGACAAGATCGATTGGAGCACGCCCGTCGGCATACCTCCTGTGCCGACGAGGCTGACAGTCCTTGCCGCAGCGGCCCTCGCGATCTCTCTCGTCATTATGGCACGCGGGCAACACAATGCGTTCATCTACTTCCAGTTTTAGCCTTCGTGTCGCGGCCTTCGTCGCCGTTCTGCTCGTTACCGCCGGTCTGCTCGAGGTCTATTGCCGCACTTCAAAGCGGTTTTCGGATTACTCTTACCACTATATCAAGCTCTTGACCGAGATTGATCCGCGCGATGCGATCCTCGGAGACTCTCACGTCGGGGTGTCTCAATTGATGCCCGGATATGCGTTCCTTGGGCAGCCTGGCCAGCAGCCAGCGGAGCTACTGCGGCTCGTGCACCATCTCTATGATCGCCGGCCGCCGCGTCGCGTGATCGTGCAGGCAGCGCCGCAATGGTTTGGCGATTATCATCGCGGCCGCAAGCTCATGCTCACCGACGGCGCGTTCGCACCCGTTTTTTTTGGGCTTCAGCCCCTCATTCTCTCCAGGACGTACCGGACCGTCCTGTTCGACAATCTGGCCGCAGACGGCAAAGCCATTCTCGACATTGCCCTGCCCGTGGCAGCCAAAGCGGCAGTCCCTCGCCCCACGCCGGAAGAAACCCTTGCATGGGTCCAGGACTGGCTGCGGCTGGAAAGCGAGCGCGGTCCAAAGTTCACCTGGGCAGAACTGCCCGCTGACAAGCGTCGATTGCTGACGATCAGTCGCGTGTACGATCAAAATCCCGTCCCAGGCTTTGCGACATCGCCGGCCGCCACAGACTATGAAAAAGCGATCGCCTATCTTCAATCGCGTGGCGCTAAAGTCTGCCTGTTCCGCACGCCCGTCACTACGCTCTATCTCGAAACCGAAAAGTTGATCGCCGACAGTCGCTACAGTCAGTTCAACGATTACATCGCGCGTGTGGCCCAAAAGCACTCGGTGCCATTCATTAATTTTGCATCTCTGCCCTACACTTTCGACGATGACCAGTTTTCAAACCAGGATCACATGCTCGGCACGACAGCAGCAAAGGTGTGGCCCCTCGTGGCCGAGCGCTGTTTCAAGGATGGCTGAGATCGAATGAGAAAGCTCGCGCCGCCGGCATGGCACCGCGGGCTGAGACGCGGCGGTCATTCCAGTCTCATCACCGGGGCGGCTTTCTCTCTCCTGTCGTGCCCTTGCCCAGCAGGCGTCAGCACGATGTACCCCCGTTCATCATCAACGCGATACAAGCAGCCAACTTGCCAATCCGCCGTCCTTCACGAACGCGTGGGTGCCTTCGCCCCGGACTTTGATCCCGGCAGATGAGCCCTATCTATGCGCAGGGCGACGCGCGCCCGATAAGGAATACGATGCGAACCGAGTGGACGAGAATGGCGATCGCGCCTGCGGTGGCCGTGATCGCGATGTGTTTTTTGGCAATCGACGCAGGGGTCGTTAACTCCGGTGCGATCACGAAGCGCATCGAGATGGCGCAGGCGTCCATCGCGAACATGGCTGCGAGTCAGCATCAACTTGCCTTCGCCGTTCAGGCGTGGGCGCGGGGAAGCCACCAGAAGCAATCCATACAACACACACTGGCGATCGATTGATCTGGACAGCCGGTCGGCCATTCGTTCGTTCACGATCCGACTCCGCTTCGTTCCCAAAGCACGAATCACGACCGCAAAAACCGGCGCCGCACATCTCTTAACGCTGCGTTTCGCTCGCGCGGATTGATCGCGCAGCGGCGCATCCTGCCGGCTGACGAGCGATCAGTCCGTCCGCTCGCCGCGCCGATCGCGGGCGAGCTGGTGCCAGGCCAGGGCCAGCTGGATCAGTCGCTGCCGGTCGGCGCCTTCGGAGGCCGCGGCCTGCTTCATTGCGGCCTCGGCTTCGTGCTGCGGGTCGTACTTCGTACACATGAAGCCGACATTAGCCGACCGATTTCGACAGGCGCATGGCAATTTCCTCCGTATGAATGCGGGGTGGTTTTCGCGCCATTCGAGCAAGCCGATCGCGGGCCCGTTTCGGTTAATACGGATGGCCTGAAGACAGAGGCCGGCGCGACCATGTCCAGACATTTCCGGCAGCGCGCCATCGGAATGGGTTTCATGCAGACGCATCTGTGAATTGCATCACAGCCTGGCCCCGGGGCCTCGGCTAAAACTACCCCAACCGCTCGCACCGGCGCGAGAGGGCATGGGTGGTCTGTCATGACACGAGAAGCAGCGGCCGAGGTTCACGTCCCGCCCCAGCGCGTCAGATCCGACCTGGTGGGGGGCGCGTTTCTCGCGGCAATCGCCATCGTGATGCTGGCCTGGATCGCAGGCCTGGTCTGGGCCACGATGACGTTCTTCAACTGGCTCGTAGCCTGACGCCCGAACCGAACAATCGATCGGCGGCTCCCACCAAAAAAGAAGCGGGCCTTACGCCCGCTCCTTCACGTCGGATCCTTGACTGCAACTCAATAGCACGCGCGGGGATCGGCCTGCACATACTGGCCGCTGGGATAGCGGTAGTAGCAATTGCCCTCGGCCAGATAGTAGCCGGGGCGCGAAGCGGCCGTCGCGCCGGCGATTGCACCGGTCGCACCGCCGATCACCGCACCTGCGGCCGCCCCCGAGGCATTGCCCGAGATCAGGCCGCCGAGCACACCACCGACGATGGCACCGCCAAGTGCGCTCACGCCGGGATCAGCCGGCGGCGGAGGAGGCGGCGGTTCGTAGGCGACCGGCGGGGCGTAGGCCACCGGCACGTCGTCGTAATAGTCTTCCGAGATGTAGGCGGGCGGACCGGCCATCCGCTGCGGATAATAATACCAGACGCCGCCAACGTCCCACCACCAGCCGGAGCGGCCGTTGCGGACAGCCTGGCGCCAGCGCCCGCCATCCCAGGCGCGGTTGCCGCGATAGGCATGGCCGCCCCAATCGCGCTCGGGGGCTGGCCCGCGGGCATAGTTGCGTCCCGGCGGCGGGCCGCCGGCATTCTGCGGGCGGGGACCAGCACCAGCGGGGCCCGCACCCGCATAACCGGGACGAGGGCCGCCAGCCTGTGGCGGGCGACCAGGCTGTCCTTGAGACTGAACCTGCGGCTGTCCCTGAGGCCGGGCCGCCTGCTGCGGCGGCGGCCCCTTGCGCATGTTCTGCTGATTGTTCGGGGGCGGCGCACCTGCGCCGGGTCCCGCCTGGGGCCTGGGCGGCAAGGACTCCTGTGCCTGCGCCGGGACGGCGAGCAACGCCATGGCCGAAACCAAGGGAATGATGATCTTCATGCGGCTGGACGCACTCATGCGTGCTGGACCCCCTACTCTTTCGATTGCCGTGGTCCCATGCGCGATAGACGATTCGCTTCGCGCCGGGCTGATGCCGGCTGACATAACTGATCTGCTTTGGTCGGCTAAGTCCCGTTACAAATGATTAAGATCACGGCATTTTTTCGTCCGCACGGGTCGCGCGACGGAGTGCCCCTAGCGGGCCGGCTCGATGACATTGCAGTTGCTCCGCCCCGACATCAGGCAGTCCTGCATCCTGCTGGCGGCGGTGAGATCGCGGGCAAGCCACCAGCCGACGCCGAGGATCACGATGGCGATGACCAATCCGGCCACGGCACCGCGGCGGTTGTCACCGGATGGCGGCTTGGGCGGCGGTTTTTGCTGTTCGCCCGGCTCGGGCCTGGATTTGGGCCCAGTCTTGGGCTCAGTCTTGGACATGGCTGACCGATTGCAGGGGTGAGCGGGCTTTATCACCTCTGCGGCCTGGCGTCACATCCTGACCGATGCCCGGGCGTTACCCCCGGGTCTGCCGGATCGCGTCCTTGCGCGAGGTTTCGACAGCCGGAATCGCCTCCCGGACCCGCGGTGCGCAGCTCGTCAGCACGAACGCGGTCTGGGTGCATTCCCAATCCGCCCCCAGGACGGCACTTTCGAACGGCTGCGGACGGGCGATCAACAGCGCGGCGCCGGCCACGGCCGCCACCGCGACGGCGATTGCAAACGCCTTCAGGCTCCGTCTTGGGAGGGTCATGCCCTTGCTCCGTCTCGTATCGGGCGGACGCTAGGCGCCGCTCCGTGGGCCCCTTATGAGGCACATCACAATTCGGCAGTTTTTCGGGGCTACGAGAGATCGTCGGGGGTGGCGATTTTTCGTCTACCTGATCGGCTGCGATTATAGGTGGCTTCGCGACGCGCGCCGATGTACACGCTTCTTCGTCGCGCGGCGCCCGCTATGCCCAGCCGACGTACCAACCGGCAGTGATGTAGGACTGAAAGCGAGGATGACAAGGTTCGTTCGATGAGTGGATTCAGGGAACCAGGTTTTTCCGACCGGCAAAAGGCCGCGCAGGAAGCACGCAAAAATCTTTTGAACAAATTCAAGTCGCAGCCCGGGCCGGATGACCCCGCGGTATTGGCGAAGCGTGCCGAACGCGAGGCCCTCGCAGCCAAGCGCGCCGAGGCAAAGGCTGCGCGCGAGGCGGAAAAGGCCGAGCAGAAGCGCCTCGAAGAAGAGGCCAAGGCCGCCGAAGCTGCGCGCATCGCGCGCGAGGCCGAAGAAGCGATCGCGAAGGCGGCCGAGGCCGAGGCCGAGCAAAAGGCCAGGCGCGACGCTCGCTACGCCGCCCGCAAGGCCAAGCGCAAGTAACGTTCAAAAGTCACGTTCAATTGAACTTGAATTAATAGCTTCACTCCAGGGGCGGTCCACGTGACCGCCCCCGGAGTTTCGAGAGCGCGCGTCTGCCTGTCGCAAGCGCGCCAGACGATGGCGGACGATCAGTTTTTCTTCATCCCGTCATCCTTCTTCATCCCGTCCTTCGACATGTGGTCCTTCTTCATGCCGTCGTCCTTGGACATGGTGTCTTTCTTCATGCTGTCCTTGGACATCGTGTCCTTCTTCATCATGCCGTCGTCCTTGCCCATCTTGTCCTGGGCAAAGGCGGCTGGCGACAGCGCCAGGCCAAGCGAGAGAGCGACAGCCGAGACGCCGAGCACGATGCGGGTACGAATGGTCATGAGAGTCTTCCCTTCGAGATGATGTTTGCCAGCGACGGACGCCGCTATCTCATCTCGACGAAGGGCGGGGCCTCCTTGTTACGTCGTCGCTGAGAAATTCTTTGGGGCAACCACCGTCCGCGTGTTCGCCGCAATCGCATGCGCAGTGGCTGCGCCGGTCCTTCAACCGCCGAGGGCGGCAGGTGTGCAGCGCAGCAAGGCCGGCCCTTGCCGCGGCATTCCATCTCGAACTATCAGATGAGAGAACATCGGGTGGAGAACCGGCTAGGATGGGCCTACGCCCAGGTCTCAAAGACCCCATCCAGATCAAACCCAAGAAGAACAACCGTCCAAGGGAATCGCACCATGCTCACGCGCCGCCATTTGATCGCGACCGCCGTCGCCGCGCCCGCCATTCTCCGCTTCGGCACCGGGACCGCACATGCCGCGACCACGCTGAAGATCTCGCACCAGTTCCCGGGTGGCACCATCGACAAGGGCGATTTCCGCGATCGGCTCTGCCGCATGTTCGCCGCTGAAGTCGCAAAGCGCAGCAATGGGGATATCGCGGCTGAGATCTACCCGAACTCCTCGCTGATCAAGACCAACGCGCAGTTCTCGGCGATGCGCAAGGGCGCGCTCGACATCAGCCTCTATCCGATGCCCTACGCCGGCGGCGAGCTGCCGGAGACCAATATCGGCCTGATGCCCGGCCTCGTCACCACCTACGACCAGGGCCTGCGCTGGAAGAAGGAGCCGGTCGGCAAGGCGCTGACCGACTTCCTCGCCGACAAGGGCATCATCCTGCTCACCTGGGTGTGGCAGGCCGGCGGCGTTGCCAGCCGCTCCAAGCCGATCGTCGCACCCGAAGATGCCAAGGGCATGAAGGTGCGCGGCGGCTCGCGAGAGATGGACATGGTGCTGCAGACCGCCGGCGCCTCGGTGCTGTCGGTGCCGTCGAACGAAATCTACGCGGCGATGCAGACCGGCGCCTGCGACGCCGGCATCACCTCCTCCACCAGCCTGATCTCGTTCCGCCTCGAAGAGGTGGCTAAGTCGCTGACCTCGGGCGCGGGCGCGTCGTACTGGTTCATGCTCGAGCCGTTGATGATGTCGAAGGCGATCTTCGACAAGCTGCCGAAGAACCAGCAGGACATCCTGCTCACCGTCGGCACCGAGCTCGAGGCCTTCGGCCGCAAGGGTGCGCAGGATGACGACGTCGAGGTCGCCAAGGTCTACGAGAAGGCCGGCGCCAAGGTCTCGGCGCTCGATGCGGCGACCGTCGGCAAATGGCGCGATATTGCCCGCGACACCGCCTGGAAGGATTACGGCGCCAAGACCGCGACCGCGGCGAACCTTCTCAAGCTCGCCACCGACGTCGCGGCATGATCCACGGTCCGCTTCCGGATCGTGACGGCCCGGCAAACGCCGCCGCGGGCACAGGCCTCGCGGTGGCGCTCGATCGCTGTCTCGCCATCCTCAACAGCATCATCGTCGTGTTCGCCGCGATCGCACTGGTCGCGGCCTGCGCCATCCTGAGCTACAGCGTGCTCAGCCGCGCCTTGTTCAAGGCCGCCAATTACTGGCAGGACGAGGCTGCGGTATTCCTGCTGGTCGGCGCGACCTTCATGACGGCCGCCTATGTCCAGCAGAACCGCGGTCATATCGGCATCGAAGCCTTCGTCGGACTGCTCTCGCCGCTGGCAAACCGGATCAGGCTTTGGCTGGTCGATGCCGCTACGTTGCTGTTCTGCGCCTTCTTCACCTGGAAATCGTGGACGCTGGCGCATGAAGCCTATGTCGACGGCCAGGTCTCGAACTCGATGTGGTCGCCGCCGCTCGCCATCCCCTATACGCTGATGGCTCTCGGCATGAGCCTGCTCTGCGTCCAGATCATCGTGCAGCTTGCGCTGCCTCTCACGGGGGCCAAGCGGCCATGAGCGTGTTCGGTATCGGTCTCGCCTACGGACTGGCGACGCTGTTCGTGATGTTTTCGGGCATGCCCATCGCGTTCGCGCTCGGCGCGGTCGCGGTCGTGTTCATGGGCATCTACATGCCATCGGCTTCGCTCGATACGGTGACGCAGAACGTCTACGAGGAAATGGCCTCGATCACGCTGCTGTCGATTCCGCTCTTCATCCTGAAGGGGGCCGCGATCGGCAAGTCGCGCGCCGGCCAGGATCTCTATTCGGCGCTGCATGCCTGGCTGCACCGCGTGCCCGGTGGTCTCGGCGTCGCCAACGTCTTTGCCTGCGCGCTGTTCGCGGCGATGGCTGGCTCCTCGCCCGCGACCTGTTCGGCGATCGGTTCGGCCGGCATCCCCGAGATGCGCAAGCGCGGCTACTCCGGCGGTTTTGCTGCCGGCATCATCGCCGCCGGCGGCACGCTCGGCATCCTGCTGCCGCCCTCGATCACCATGATCCTGTTCGCGGTCGCCGCGGAAAAGTCGCTCGGCCGGCTGTTCCTCGCCGGCATCGGGCCCGGCCTGCTGCTGGTCACGCTGTTTGGCGTCTACGCGGTGTTCCGCTTCCGCCGGGAATATGCAGCCGCTGAAGCCGTCTACAAGAATGGCGGCCCCGAAGCCGCAATTCTGGCCCGCGACGAGTACACGCTCGCCGAACGCTTCAGCGTGCTGCCGCGCGTGATCCCGTTCGTGCTGCTGCTCACCGGCGTGATGATTGCGCTCTATGGCGGCTATGCCACCCCATCGGAGACTGCCGGCCTCGGCGGACTGCTCGCGCTGGCGCTGATCGCCGCGATCTACAGCGTGTGGCGGCCGAGCGATCTCGCTCCAATAATGAAATCGACGATCCGGGAATCGACCATGCTGATGATGATCATCGGCATGTCGCTGCTCTATTCCTACGTGATGAGCTATCTGCACATATCGCAGTCAGTCGCCGAATCCATCGTCGCGATGCACCTGCCGCGCTGGGAGCTGCTGTTCGCGATCCTCGTCATGGTCGTGGTGCTCGGCTTCTTCCTGCCGCCGGTCTCGATCATCCTCATGACCGCGCCGATCATCCTGCCACCCCTGCGCGCCGCCAATTTCGACATCATCTGGTTCGGCGTGGTCATGACCATCGTGATGGAGATGGGCCTGATCCACCCGCCGGTCGGATTGAACATCTTCGTCATCCGCAACGTCGCGCCGGATATTCCCCTGCGCGAGGTGATCTGGGGCACCTTGCCCTTCGTGCTGCTGATGATGCTCGCGGTGCTGCTGCTGTGCTTGGTGCCGGAGATATCGACCGGGCTGCCGGATCTGGTGATGGGGCCGGACGGGAGCAGATAACGGCAATCACAGGTGCCGCAGGGTGCGTTAGACCAGCGGCTGCGCGAAGCGCAGACGCTGGGCGTAACCCACCTCTTCTGTTTCCGTGGAGCCAAACAGCGGTGGATTACGCCTTCGGCTAATTCACCCTACAACGCTACTCGCTCTTCCGCCGCGCCTTCGGCGCGATCGCGCTGCCGGCCACCACCTGCAACAGGTCCTTGCGCACGGCCTCGATGTGTTGCTCCAGAAAGCGGCAGGCCTCATCCACCTTCTCCGCGCGGCACAGCGCGATCAGATGGGCGTGCTCCTTCTCGGCCGTGCCCATCGCCTTGGTGTTGGAAAGCTGCAGGCGCGTGTAGCGGTCGCTGGTCTGGAGCAGCGACAGCACGATCGCGCGCGTGCGCGGCAGCGGGGCGTGAACATAGAGCGCCATGTGGAAGTCGGCGTTGAGCTGGCCCCAGTCACTGACATTGCGCGCCTTGATCGCCTTCTCGAACTGCTTGTGGATGCCGTCGAGTCCTTCGAAATCTTCCGCCGTAAAACGCGGCGCCGACTGCGCCAGCAATCGCGGCTCGAGAATCCGGCGCAGGTCGAACACGTCGTTGATCTCGTCCAGCGACAGCTCGGAGACGATCGCGCCCTTCTGCGGAACGATGCGCACCAGGCCTTCCGCCTCGAGCTGGAATAACGCCTCGCGCACCGGAATGCGGCTGACGCCATAGGCCTCGCCGAGCGCATCCTGGCGCAGCTGCGATCCGGCCCGATAGGTGCCGTCGAGGATCGCCTGCCTGAGCTGGTCGACAATCGCAGCCGACAGGGTGCGATGCTTCAAAGGCTGTTTCATCTGACCTTCTGTTGTCCTTCCGACTCGTCGGCGCAAAGCGGTCTCTCTCTTGCATGACGAGGGGCCAGGCGAAAGCCGGTGCCCAGCAAACGCGCGTCCTGCCGCCGAAATGACCGCAATCTCCGTTTGACACCCAAAATGTATAAATTATACATTTGCTGAACGCACGACAATTCTCAGGCTGTGGGGCCTCCTTTATGATCGAGCAGACGATGCCGGCCACGCGCGCATTCAGCGTCCGACGCTCGGTGATCCGCGCTTCCAGCGCCCTGCTCGCCGTCGAGCGCGTCGCGCTGATGGGCCTGATGTACGTGCTCACTGGCCTGATCCTGCTCAACGTCGTCACCCGCTATGCGCGCTTCCCGATCTACTGGATCGACGAATCCGCTGTTTATTGCGTGGTCTGGCTGACCTTCATCGGCGCGTCCGCAATGACGCGACTGCGACTCGATTTTGCGGTGACGATGCTGACGGAACGGCTGTCGCTCCAGCATCAGAAGATCGCCAAGGTGATCTCGACCGGACTTGTCGTGGTGTTTGGCGTCGCGCTGATCGTCACTTGCGTGCTCTGGATGGATCCGATCGGGCTCGCGCGCGCCGGCTTCGACGGGCGCAAGCTCGCCGCCGAAACCTTCAATTTCCTCTACACCGAGCACACCCAGACGCTGAACTGGCCAACCTGGGTGCTCTACCTGACGCTGCCGATCTTTGCGGTGTCGATGACGGTGCACGGCCTCGCCAATCTGCTGGAAGATCTCGAGCTGATCCCGCGCACGCCGCCGAAGGGCTTTTCGCTCTCCGAACTCGACGGGGTCAATTGATGATCACGTCAGCCGCCTTCGTCGCAATCATGCTGGTCGGCGTGCCGATCGGGCTGTGCCTGTGCCTTGCCGGCCTGGTCTACATCGCAGCATCCGGCAATCCCGTGCTGTTCCAGTCCTATCCGCTCCAGCTGTTCGGCGGCGTCGACAGCTACGGCCTGATCGCGATCCCGCTGTTCATCCTGATCGGCGAGATCATGAATGGCGGTGGCATCACCCGGCGCATCGTCGACATGGCGATGGCCTTCGTCGGTTCACTGAAGGGCGGGCTCGCCTACGTCAACATCCTCGCCAACATGTTCATCTCCTCGATCCTGGGATCTGCGACCGCGCAGGTCGCGATCATGGCCCAGATCATGGTGCCGGAGATGGAGAAGAAGGGCTACGACAAGACCTTCGCGGCGGGCCTCACCGCCTATGGCGGCATGCTCGGCCCGATCATTCCGCCATCGGTGATGTTCGTGGTCTACAGCGTGCTGGCGCAGGTTTCGGTCAGTGACATGCTGATCGCCGGCATCGTGCCAGGCGTCATCCTCACCGTGATGTTCTGCCTCGTCATCGCGCTGATGGGATACGTCTACAACTATCCCCGCGCCGACTATCAGACCCCGCGCCAGCGCGTCATGACGATCCTGCGGACGTCCCCGACCCTGCTGATCCCGATCGTCATCGTCGGCACCATCCTCAGCGGCCTCGCCAACGCGACGGAATCCGCCGCTGTCGGCGCCGTGGCCGCAGCCCTGGTCGGGAAATACTGGACCAAGGAATTCGAGTTCTCGCAGCTGCCGCAGATGATGCTGCGCAGCGGCATCTATTCGGCGATCGTGCTGTTCCTGGTGGCGGCGGCAGCCGTCTTCTCCTGGGTCCTGATCTTCGGCAAGGTGCCGCAGGAAACCGCGGCCTGGATCCAGACGGCCGCCAAGGACCCGGTCAGCTTCATGCTGATCTGCAACGTGATCCTGCTGGTGATCGGCACGGTGATCGACGGCATACCCGGCCTGATCATGACAGTGCCGATCCTGCTGCCGGTTGCGACCGACGTCTATCACATCGACCCCCGGCATTTCGGCGTCGTGGTGGTGATCAACCTCGTGCTCGGCTTGTTGTCGCCGCCGGTCGGGCTCTGCTTCTTCGTCGCGGCCGCCGTCACCGGCGCCAAGCCCGGCAAGATGTTCATGGTGACGCTGCCGTTCTTCGTCATCTCCTGCGTCCTCCTGGTGCTGCTCTCGCTATACCCCTCGCTCTCGCTGATCCTCGTCAAATAGTCCGTTCGAAAGGGAAGCCCGACCATGCCGCTTTCACGCCGCCACTTTCTCGCCGCCGGCGCCGCCGCATCGGTGTTCGCACCGTCGCTGGCGCTTGCCCAGGCCAAGGAATTCCGCCTCGGGCTGATCACGCCGAACGGTCATTCCTGGAACAGGGCCGCCATCAAGTTCGGCGACGAGCTCAAGGCCGCGACCAATGGCCGGCTGACCCTGACCGTGTTCCACTCCGGCCAGCTCGGCAACGAGCCCGCGATGATGCAGCAATTGCAGTCCGGCGCGCTCGACATGGGCTTCATCCAGGCCGCCGAGCTCGGTTCGCGCGTGCCGCACATCGCCGCGATCAACGCGCCCTACATCGTCCGCTCGACGCCGGCGGTCGCGAAGTTCGTGCGGCATCCGGCAGCGGTGAAATTGTTCGACGTGCTGCCGCAGGAAACCGGCACAATCGGCCTCGGCTGGGGCATCACCGGCATGCGCGCGGTGTTCTCGTCCAAGGACCTGAATTCGCTCGCCGACATCAAGGGCATGAAGCTGCGCATCAACCCGACGCCGGTCTATCGCGATTTCTATTCCTCCCTCGGTGCCGCGCCGACGCCGATACCGACGCCGCAAGTGTTTGACGCGATGGCCAACGGCCAGGTCGACGGCCTCGAGGCCGATCTCGAATTCTCCTGGAACCAGCGCTTCGACAAGGTCTCGAAGGTGATCCTGCAGATGAACGCCGTCTTCATGCCGATGGCTGCGGTCGTCTCCGGCCGGGTCTGGCAGTCGCTCCCCGCCGCCGACCGCGAGCTGATCGCCAAGACGATCAAGACGACGCTGGATGCGCAGATCGACGAGCTCGCCGGCAACGAGCCGGCGCTGATCGAGAACTTCAAGAACGCGCCGATCCCGATCCGCCAAGTCCCGGCCGGCGACACCGAGGCGGTCATCGCCGAGTTCGACAAGATCTGGCTGCCCAAGGCACCTGTCCTCGCCGAACTGCGCAAGGTCGGCGCGACGCTCTGATCCCACCCGCCATCCTCTTCACAATACCCGGCGGATCCAGCCCCCCGCCGGCAATACACCAGTCACAAGTCACTTGGAGTGAACTCATGAGCCGCCGCGTTTCCTGGGAAGGCGTCTTCCCGGCCGTCACCACGCAATTCCACGACGATCTCTCGCTCGACATCGACGCGACCGCGAAGGTCATGGACGGACTGATCCGCGACGGCGTCTCCGGCCTGATCGTCTGCGGCTCGGTCGGCGAGAACACCTCGCTGGAGCGCAAGGAGAAGGTCGCGATCATGGAGACGGCCAAGTCGGTCGCAGCCGGCCGCGTGCCCGTGCTGTGCGGCATCGCCGAATTCACCACCGCCTTCGCTGTCGAAACCGCCAAGGAAGCCGCGCGCGTCGGCATCGACGGCGTGATGGTGATGCCGGCGCTGGTCTATTCGTCCAAGCCGCACGAGACCGCCGCGCATTTCCGCGCCGTCGCGAGCGCGACCGACCTGCCGGTGATGCTCTACAACAATCCGCCGATCTACAAGAACGACGTCACCCCCGACATCCTCGTTACGCTCGCCGACGTCGAGACCGTGGTCTGCTTCAAGGATTCCTCGGGCGACACGCGGCGCTTCATCGACACGAGAAACATGGTCGGCGACCGCTTCGTGCTGTTCGCGGGCCTCGACGACGTCATCGTCGAGAGCATCGCCATGGGCGCGGTGGGCTGGGTCTCCGGCATGTCGAACGCCTTCCCGCGCGAGGGCGAGACGCTGTTTCGCCTCGCCAAGGCCGGACGCTTTGCCGAGGCGATGCCGCTCTACGAATGGTTCATGCCGCTGCTGCACCTCGACGCACGCCCGGACCTCGTCCAGTGCATCAAGCTGTGCGAGCACATCATGGGACGCGGCACCGCGCTGACCCGGCCGCCCCGCCTCGCGCTGCTGCCGCAGGAAAAGGCCGAGGTCGAGGCCATGATGGCCAAGGCGCTCAAGAACCGGCCGCGCCTGCCGGATGTCGGGTTGAAGGCGGCGTAAGAGACCTTTACGCGGTCGCCCGCCTCTTCTTCGCATTCAACGCCGATGCGACGCGGCTCACCGGCGGCTTGCCCAGCACGCCGCTCATCTCGTTCGTGGCCGCCAGCAGCTTGTCCATGTCGACGCCGGTCCTGACGCCCATGCCTTCGAGCATATAGACGACATCCTCGGTCGCGACATTGCCGGTCGCGCCCTGCGCGTAGGGGCAGCCGCCGAGGCCGCCGGCGGCGGCGTCGATGACACGGACGCCCTCCTCCATGCCGGCATAGAGATTGGTGAGTGCCTGGCCGTAGGTGTCGTGAAAATGCATCGCGAGCTTGGCGGCGGGAATGTTGGCGCTCACGGCGCGCAGCATGTCTTTCGCCTTGGTCGGCGTACCGACGCCGATGGTATCGCCGAGCGAGATCTCGTAGCAGC
>Ga0102590_1002342_pt1 | contig 22828 bp, 19 predicted proteins | sample AraplaMF_Col_mMF_FD_76859 | JGI IMG/M metagenome (GOLD analysis project Ga0102590, IMG submission 76859) | Arabidopsis root microbial communities from the University of North Carolina, USA - plate scrape MF_Col_mMF | ecosystem: Host-associated > Plants > Roots > Endosphere | place: USA... | reverse complement strand
TTGATGATGCTGCCCGAGCCCTGCTTCTTCATGAAGGGCGCCGCGTGCTTCATCCCGAGCATGACGCTGCGCACCAGCGTCGCCATCGCCGCGTCGAAGCGCTCGACCTCGAGACCTTCGATGCCGCCGGTCTGCGCCGGACCACCGGCGTTGTTGAAGAGGCAGTCGATCCGGCCGAACTTGTCCACCGCGAGCGCGATCAGCGCCTGCATCTCCGCCTCGACCGTCACATCGGTCTGGCGGAAGAGGCAGTTGGCCCCGAGCTGCTTCGCCAGCGCCTCACCCTCCGGTATACGCCGCCCAGCGATCACAATTTTGGCACCTTCGGCAACGAAGACTTCCGCAGTGCGCAATCCGATCCCGCTCGTCGCGCCCGTGATCACCGCGACCTTGCCGTCAAGCCTGCCCATGGAATCTCCCTGCTCTTGAACGATTTGATGCCAAATGGCCGACACCGATCGATGACGGCGCTGCGACAGTCGTGGTCGCTACGCTCACTATTCCTGCCAGCTATCGACAAGGCAAGCTTTGCTTGCGCAAGCGAGATGCGTAACATCCTCGTCCACCTCTCGATTTTCGAGCGCATCTGGCAACCGGGCGGCGCATGCAGAAGCTGATCGAAGAATTCCGCAAGGGTTGGCAGGGCGAGGCGCCGCCATCGCCCGCGCTGGGCATCGCCTTCGCGGTCGCCTGCCTGCTGGTCGCGACGCTGGCGCGCTGGGGCCTCGCGCATGTGCGCCCGGACGTCTACTTCACGCCTTACTTCCCGGCCGTGTTCTTCGCCGCGGCGTTCGGCGGCTTGCGGATCGGCATCATCACCGCGCTGGTCGGCGGCTTACTCGGCGTCATCGTCAATTTCAGCGATGTTTTTGCCGATCGGTCCCGGTTCACCCTGCTGACGCTGTATTGGTGCGTCAGCGCCCTCACCATCTGGGGCGTCGAGCACTATCGCACGATGCTGACGGAGCAGCGGCGGATTTCCAAGCGCCTGATCGAGGAAGAGGAGTATCGCAAGCTATTGGTCGACGAGCTTCAGCACCGTCTGAAGAACAAGCTGTCGACGGTGCATGCCGTGCTGCATCAGGTGCTGCATGACGAGCCGCAGGTCTGGGCCCGGATCGACCCCCGGCTTCGCTCTCTGGCCACGACCGACGATTTGATCTCGCAGATCGACAAAGCGGGCTGCGACATCCGCGACCTGTTGATCGCGGAGCTCGGGCCTTACGGCCACGTCCGCTTCACTCTCAATGGCGACCGCCTGTTCCTGCCGCCGAAGCTCGCGGTCACGCTGTCATTAATGTTTCACGAGCTCGCCACCAACGCCGGCAAATATGGTGCGTTCTCCTCGCCGCGCGGATTGTTGCAGGTGTCATGGACCGTCAGCGGCGACCGTCTGACCATTACCTGGGACGAAACCGAAGGCCCGAGCATCGGCAAGGTGTCGGCGCCGGGCTTCGGCACCAAATTGCTGAAGTCCGCGCTATCGGCGTTCGACGGCAAGACCGAGGTCTCGTATCTGGCGACCGGCCTGCATTGCATCATGCAATGCCGCATCCCGCCAAGCGGCTAGATCCAGTACAAGAGAAACAGCACCGCGCGCCCGCTCGCGGTTTCGCAAGCGGCGTTGACCCTCTGTTAATGACGATCGGGCGCACGCGTCGCATCGCCGCAAGTTTGCCCCGAAACACCCTCGTATTTCTGCGGACCCCTTAACCAAACCTAAGAGGGAACTGCGCAAGATCGCGTCCATTGCAAAGGCGCGCTGAAACAACAAGATTCATGACTTCTATGAACGACAACAGATACTCCGGCGCGAGCGAAGCCGAACTCGGATTTCTCAAGGAAATCGTTAGAATGCTTCCGGCCGGCCTGACCGTGCAGGACGCGCAAGGCGAGCTTCTGCTGGTTAACGATGTCGCGGCCGCCCAGCTCGGCATGGACGGCAGCCGTCCCTCACCCGATCTCGCGCAGCGCCGCGAAGCCTGCCAGCGGGCACTGACCGCCGGCCAGGCTGTCGTCACCGAGGAAGCACTTCATGACGGCGCCGCGCGCCAGGTGCTGCTGACCACACATCGGCCGGTCCGCCTTGCCGGACGCGATCTCCTGATCTCGGCCTCCTCTGATATCACCGAGCAGAAGAACTTCGAGGACCAGCTGTTCCGCTCGGCCTATTTCGACGAGCTGACCGGCCTGCCCTCGCGGCGCGTGATCGAGCATCGCGCCAACGGCCTGCTGGCGCGCGACAGCAACACTGAACGCTTCGCGCTCGCCTTTCTCGACGTCGACAATTTCAAGCACATCAACGACTATTACGGCCATGCCGTCGGCGACGCGCTGCTGGTCGAGCTGTCGAAGCGGCTCGGACGCGACTTGCGCGAGTCCGACATGCTGTCGCGCATCTCCGGCGACGAATTCCTGCTGCTGCTCTCCCCGATCCAGAGCCAGGAGGAGGTCGCCGAATTCATTCAATCGACGCTGGAGCGGCTGACCGCGCCATTCTTCATCGACAATTCGGAGGTCTTCGCCTCCACCTCGGTCGGCGTCAGCCTCTATCCCGATCACGGCCGAACCTTCGAGACGCTGCGCCAGAACGCCGACATCGCGATGTACCGCATCAAGAACGGCGGCAAGGGATCGGCGGCCTTCTTCGATTCCAGCATGGAGCGCGAGGCCCTTGCGCGGATGAAGATCGAGCAATCGCTGCGGCTCGCCATCCTGGAAAAACGCTTCTGCTGCGCGTTCCAGTCCAAGGTCGACATCAGGACGCAGGCGGTCAAGGGCATCGAGGCGCTGGTGCGGCTGCGCGACGACGAAGGTGTGATCCAGGCGCCGGGTTCGTTCATCAACCTGGCCGGCGAGCTCGGGCTGATCGACGAGCTGACCCATCTCGTGCTGGCCGAGATCGTCAAGTCGATCGACCTGATCAACGACACCTTTGGCGCGGAAGCCACCATCAGCATCAACGTCGCCGCCAAGCAGGCCGGCAACCCGGAATTCATGCGCAACTTCGCGCAGGCGCTGCAAGACACCGGCTTTCCGCAACGCTTCATGATCGAGGTGACGGAAGACGCCTTCGTCGCCAAGAGCCATTTCCAGTCGGAAATCCTGCCGATCTTCCGCAAGCTCGGCGTCGGCATCTCCATCGACGATTTCGGGACCGGCTATTCCTCGCTCTCGGCGCTCGCCGACATCACCGCCGACGAGATCAAGATCGACCGTTCCTTCATCACCGACATCCATAAGCGCCCGCGCAGCCAGGGCATCTTGCGCGCGATCGAATCCCTGAGCGAGGCGCTCGGCATGACCGTGATCGCCGAAGGGCTCGAATCCTACGAAGAGCTCGCCTATCTGCAGGCCGCGACCAAGATCCGTTACGCGCAGGGCTATTATTTCTCCCGGCCGATCTTCCTGGAGGAGCTGAAGCTCGCAACACCCGTCTCCAGCGAGGCACGGGGCAGCGTCGCCAGCCGCCCGCTGCAGCAGAACCGCCAGGTTTATTCACGAGCGCACGGGTATCGGCGGTAGGGCGCGGGGCTGCTCAATCACCCGATGAGCTAATTCCGTCATCCTGAGGTGCGAGTGGCGCAATGCAAGCATCGCGCCGGGAGCCTCGAAGGATGCGCGGCCAAGCTGCCAGCCGGGCCGTCGCCCTTCGAGGGCCGCTGAAGAAGCGGCCACCTCAGGGTGACGGAGATGGATTGCTGGCGCGCAGCTACCGGCGTTAACCCGCCACATCGATTCCCCCTTTGAAATTGCTACCCTTTTGCTAATACAGGCGGACTTCCCCTGAGGTACGCCATGCCCTCTGCCCCCTCCGTCAGCGATCCCGCCTATGTCCGCGCACGGGCGATGGTGACGCTGTTCGAGCGGCTGGAGCATCTGTGCGAGGGCGCGATTGCGATCGATCGCGGCGGGCGGGTGATCTACGTCAATGAGAAATATCTGGCGTCGCTCGGCCTGAAGCAGACGGCGGAAGCGATCGGACGGCCGATCGAGGAGATCATCCCGAACAGCCTGATGCGGAACGTGGCCGAGAGCGGCGAGCCGATCCTGCTCGACATCATGGAGCTCGGCGGCGAGCAGCTCGTGGTCACCCGCATGCCGATCGAGGACGAGGAGCGCAACGTCATCGGCGCAATCGGCTTCGTGCTCTACGACCACATCGAGAGCCTGAAGCCGCTGCTCGCGCGCGTCACCCGGCTCGAGAGCGATCTGCGGCTGGCACGGCGGCAACTGTCGCATGCCCGCGCGGCGCGCTTCACCCTGGCCGATTTCGTCGGCACGACACCGGCGATCGCCCAAGCGAAGGAATTTGCCAAACGCGCGGCGCGGCAGAGTGTGACCGTGCTGCTCACCGGCGAGACCGGCACGGGCAAGGAGCTGCTGGCCCAGGCGATCCACAATGCGTCCTCTCGCGCGGAGAAACCGTTCGTCAGCGTCAACGTCGCGGCGATTCCGGAGACGCTGATCGAATCCGAATTCTTCGGCACCGCACCGGGCGCCTATACCGGCGCCGACCGCAGGGGACGCGAGGGCAAATTCCGCCTCGCCGACGGCGGCACGCTGTTCCTCGACGAAATCGGCGAGATGCCGCTGCAGCTGCAGGCCAAGCTGCTGCGCGTCTTGCAGGAGCGCGAGATCGAACCGCTCGGCTCGGACAAGATCACCAAGGTCGATGTGCGCGTCATCGCCGCAACCAATGTGGACTTACGCAAGCGCGTCAGCGACGGCGCCTTCCGCGCCGATCTCTATTACCGCCTCAACGTGCTCTCGATCGATCTTCCGCCCTTGCGAAGATGCATCGACGATCTGCCTGACATCTGCGCGCGGCTGATCGAGGACATCAGCGCCTCCGGCGATTTCGTCAATGCCAGGATCACGCCGAGCGGGCTTTCGGCGCTCGCACGCTACGATTGGCCGGGCAATGTCCGCGAGCTCCGCAACATCCTGGAGCGCGCGCTGATCCTGAGCGATTCCGGGCGCCTGACCGGCGACGATTTCGTTCACATCCTGCCGGTCAGTGCAGACGTCGCCGCAGCGCCGGCGCCGCGCATGACTGGCTCGGTCCTGCCCTATGCCGAAGCCGAGGCCGAGTTCGAGAAGCAGACGCTCGAACATGCACTGGCCGCCAGCAACGGCCAGATCACGGAAGCCGCGCGCATGCTGCGGATCTCGCGCGCGACCTTCTACAAGAAACTCGCCAAGTTCGGGCTGGCGACCGGATCGCCGCCTGTCTGAGTTTCGAGACAATCCGTGTCCGGAGTCTCGGATTCCCGACAACGTGATGCCGACCTTGTCTTTGGCATCGTTAGCGCTTCTGCCGCATTTTCAGCCATTCCAACGCAAAGATCCGCATCTGGCGCAGGGCTTGCTGTAGGCGGCCAGAGGAAACGCATGGGCTGATGCACGACGCGGCGGCGTCCAGGCATCGCGAACGTCGCGACGCCCACACGTCAAGAGATTGTCACATGCACCTCATGCAGGCTCTGCCGGAAGGTGGAATTGCAATGTATGCACATGTGTGCAAATCGCTGTGATCAAGGCAGTTCATTCAAGGAGGAACCTATCGTGCGTCGATCGCTCATTCTCACAGCAGCCATCCTCGGCTTGGCCGCGACCACCTCCGCCCGAGCCGACGACCTCAAGGTCGCGCTGATCTACGGCAAAACCGGCCCGCTTGAGGCTTACGCCAAGCAGACCGAAACCGGCCTGCAGATGGGCTTTGAATACGCCACCAAGGGCACGATGACGCTCGACGGCCGCAAGATCGTCGTCATCACCAAGGACGACCAGGGCAAGCCGGACCTTTCCAAGGCCGCGCTCGCCGAAGCCTATCAGGACGACAAGGCGGACATTGCGATCGGCACGACCTCGTCGGCCGCGGCACTCGCGATTCTCCCCGTCGCCGAAGAGAACAAGAAGATCCTGATCGTCGAGCCTGCGGTTGCGGACCAGATTACCGGCGAGAAGTGGAATCGCTATATCTTCCGAACCGGGCGCAATTCGTCGCAGGATGCGATCTCGAACGCAGTCGCGATCGGCAAGCAGGGCGTCACCGTCGCCACGCTGGCGCAGGACTACGCCTTCGGCCGCGACGGCGTCGCCGCCTTCAAGGAGGCGCTCGCCAAGACCGGCGCGACGCTCGCCGCAGAAGAATATGCTCCGACCTCGACCACCGACTTCACCGCGGTCGGCCAGCGCCTGTTCGACGCGCTGAAGGACAAGCCCGGCCGCAAGGTGATCTGGGTGATCTGGGCCGGCGCCGGCAATCCGCTGGCCAAGCTGCAGGACATGGATCCGAAGCGCTATGGCATCGAACTGTCGACCGGCGGCAACATCCTGCCGGCGCTGGCGGCCTATAAGGGCCTGCCGGGTATGGAAGGCGCGACCTATTACTACTACGACATCCCGAAGAATCCGGTGAACGACTGGTTCGTCGCCGAGCACCAGAAGCGCTTCAACGCGCCGCCGGACTTCTTCACCGCCGGCGGCTTCGCCGCTGCGATGTCCGTCGTCGCCGCCGTCACCAAGGCGAAGTCGACCGACACCGAGAAGCTGATCACGGCGATGGAAGGCCTGGAGTTCGACACGCCGAAGGGCAAGATGGTGTTCCGCAAGGAGGACCATCAGGCGCTGCAGAGCATGTATCACTTCAAGGTCAAGGTCGATCCGAACGTCGCCTGGGCCGTGCTCGAGCCGGTCCGCGAACTGAAGATCGAGGACATGGACGTTCCGGTTAAGAACAAGCGCTGAGTGCTTCTCACCTCTCCCGCTTGCGGGAGAGGCCGGGAGAGGGCTCTGTCCTCGTCGGGGTCTCGCCCGCGGAGACACCCTCTCCCCGCCCTCCCCCGCAGACGGGGGAGGGAGCGCAGCGTGGCCCGCGGCGATATCCCGATCATCATTTTCCAGACATCCAATGACGCTGACCCTCGAGACCCGCGACCTCACCATCCGCTTCGGCGGTCATGTCGCGGTCAACAACGTCACCTGCACGTTCCGCCCCGGCGAGCTCACAGCCATCGTCGGGCCGAACGGCGCCGGCAAGACCACTTATTTCAACCTGATCTCGGGCCAGCTCCGCGCGAGCAGCGGCAGCATCCTGTTCGACGGCACCGACATCACTCAGCAATCCGCACCGATGCGCACCCGCGCCGGCCTTGGCCGCGCGTTCCAGCTGACAAACCTGTTTCCGAACCTCTCCGTGGAAGAGAATGTTCGCCTCGCGGTGCAGGCCGCCAATGGCACCCATTACGACATGCTGCGGCCCTGGATGGTCCGCCGCGATTTAATCGCCCGCGCCGACGCCATTCTCGACCAGGTCATGCTCGGCAACCGGCGCAGCGTCGCCGCGACCGCGCTGTCGCATGGCGACCAGCGCAAGCTCGAGGTCGCACTGATGATCGCGCTGGAGCCGAAAGTGTTCATGTTCGACGAGCCGACCGCCGGCATGAGCATCGACGAGGTGCCGGTCGTGCTGAACCTGATCGCGCAGCTCAAGCAGGACAGGAGCAAGATCATCCTCCTCGTCGAGCACAAGATGGATGTGGTGCGCTCGCTCGCCGACCGCATCATCGTGCTGCACAACGGGCAGCTCGTTGCCGACGGCCTGCCGGCCGAGGTGATCGCCTCGCCGATCGTGCAGGAAGCCTATCTCGGCGTCGCACCCAAGAACGCTGCAGAGAGCGCAGCATGAGCGACCTTTTGAAACTCTCCGGCGTGCACACGCATATCGGCCGCTATCATATCCTCCAGGGCATCGACCTCACGGTGCCGCAGGGGCAGACCACGATGCTGCTCGGCCGCAACGGCGCCGGCAAGACCACGACATTGCGCACCATCATGGGCCTCTGGCAGGCCTCCAGCGGCGAGATCAGTCTCGCCGGCCAGCGCATCGAGAGCCGCGCCACGCCCGACATCGCCCGGCTCGGCGTCGGGTACGTGCCGGAGAGCATGGCGGTGTTCTCCGATCTCACGGTGAAAGAGAATCTCGTTCTCGCCGCCCGCGACGGGCCGATGGACGACAAGCAGCTGGAATGGATCTTCGGCTTCTTCCCGGCGCTGCGCCGGTTCTGGCTGTCACGCGCGGGAAGCCTCTCGGGCGGGCAGAAGCAGATGCTGTCGATCGCACGCGCCATCATCGAGCCGCGCAAGCTGCTGCTGATCGACGAGCCGACCAAGGGACTGGCGCCGGCGATCATCGTGGCGCTGATCGAGTGCCTGAAGGAGATCAAGCGCAAGGGCGCGACGATCCTGCTGGTCGAACAGAATTTCTTTGCCGCCCGCGAGCTCGGCGACAACGTGCTGGTGATGGACAACGGCACCATCGTCCATCGCGGCGAGATGGCGGCGCTGGCGGCCGACGTGCCGCTGCAGGAGCGGCTGCTCGGCCTGAGCCTGGAGGCGCATCAGTGACTGAACTTGCTGCAACCGATCCGCTGCCGAAGCCGAAGCGCGATCTCGCCCCGGTCCTGCTGCCGATCGCGCTGGCGCTGGCGATGATCCCGCTGATCGGCTCGCCCAGCACCTGGCTGACACTGACCGCGGCAAGCCTCGCCATGGGCATGATGATCTTCATCATGGCCTCCGGCCTCACACTCGTGTTCGGCCTGATGGACGTGCTCAATTTCGGCCACGGCGCCTTCATCGCGGTCGGCGCCTATGTCGCGACGCTTGTGTTCGCACCGTTCGCGGCCTCCATCCAGGCCGACTCGCTCTGGAGCAACCTCGCGGTGCTGGCGCCCGCTGCCCTGCTGTCGATGGCGGTGTCCGGCGCACTCGGCCTGGTCGTGGAGCGCGTGCTGATCCTTCCCGTCTATGGCCAGCACCTGAAGCAGATCCTGATGACGACCGGCGGGCTGATCGTCGCCGAACAGACGCTCTACGCGCTGTGGGGGCCGCAGATCATCCCGATGCCGCTGCCCACCTCGCTGCGCGGCTCCTTCATCCTCGGCGACGTCGCGATCGCTAAATATCGCGTGCTGGCGACGCTGATCGGGCTTGCCGTCTTCATCGCGATCCAGCTCGTGCTCAACCGCACCAAGCTCGGCCTTCTGATCCGCGCCGGCGTCGAGAACCGCGAGATGGTCGAGGCGCTCGGCTACCGCATCCGCCGGCTGTTCCTCGGCGTGTTCATGACCGGATCGGCGCTCGCCGGCCTCGGGGGCGTGATGTGGGCGCTCTATCGCGAGCAGGTCCATGCCTCCATGAGCGACGAGCTCACCGTCCTGATTTTCGTCGTCGTCATCATCGGAGGCCTCGGGTCGATCGGCGGCTGCTTCATCGGCGCGATTCTGGTGGCGATGGTCGCCAATTACGGTGGCTTCCTGGTGCCCAAACTCGCCCTCGTCTCCAACATCCTGCTGATGGTCGCCATTCTGATGTGGCGGCCGCGCGGCCTCTATGCGGTGACCAGCCGATGATGCTTCTCTCCGGCGATCCGCCGCGCAGCCGTGTTCTCACGCTCGTTCTCGTCGTCATCATCCTGGCGCTGGCGTTAACGCCGTTCCTGTTCCCGGGCGCGAAAGCGCTGAACGTCGCCGCCAAGATCTGCGTCTTCGCCGCGCTGGTCGCGTCGTACGACCTGCTGCTCGGCTATACCGGCTCGGTGTCGTTCGCTCACACCATGTTCTACGGTATCGGCAGCTACGCCATCGCGATCGCGTTGTACGGGATGGGGCCGAACTGGGCCGCGGTCGCCACGGGCATCGTCGTCGGCCTGCCGCTGGCAGCGTTGCTGGCGCTCGCGATCGGCCTGTTCTCGCTGCGCGTCGCCGCGATCTTCTTTGCCATGATCACGCTCGCGGTCGCCTCCGCCTTCCAGGTGCTGGCTTCGCAGCTGTCCTGGCTGACCGGCGGAGAGGACGGCCGCAGCTTCCAGCTGCCCGAGCTGCTCCGCCCCGGCACGGTGCTGATCTCCAAAAGCCTGTTCGGCTTCGAGATCAACGGCCGCATCCTGACCTTCTACCTGGTGTTCGCGATCTCCGCCCTGATGATCCTCGCCCTGTTGCGCGTCGTGAACTCGCCGTTCGGGCGTGTGCTGCAGGCGATCCGCGAGAATCGCTTTCGCGCCGAGGCGCTCGGCTTTCGCACCGTGTTCCATCTCACCTACGCCAACTGCCTGGCCGCGCTGGTCGCGGCCGGCGCCGGCATCCTGAATGCACTGTGGCTGCGCTATGCAGGCCCCGACACATCGCTCAGCTTCTCGATCATGCTCGACATCCTGCTGATGGTCGTAATCGGCGGCATGGGCACGATCTACGGCGCCATCATCGGCGCCACGATCTTCATCCTCGCCCAGAACTATCTGCAGGCGCTGATGGGCGTCGCATCCAAGGCGGCGTCGGAGGCCGGGCTGCCGTTGCTGCCGGGGCTTCTCCACCCCGACCGCTGGCTGCTGTGGCTCGGACTGCTGTTCATCGCCAGTGTCTATTTCTTCCCGACCGGCGTGGTCGGACGGCTGCGCAGCGGCGGTGGCGACAAGGGCGCGGGCGCCCCGCATTAAGTGGCGATTAATGATGCAGCGCAGCGGTTGTTGCCGGTGTCGCACAACCGTGAGATGATTCCCGCTTCGCGGCATGCGAGCCTGGCCGCGCAACCGGATTAATCCTTAGGTAACTGGCTTTGCTAAGGTTTGCGCCATTTGTGCGGTGTATTCGTGTTCCCTGAGGGGAGGGGGAATGCGCCAGATCTCTGCAAGGATCGCAGCCGGAATGTCTCTAGCCGCAAAGAGCGGCTGGGAGGCGGCGACGCGGCGCGGCCCGGTGCTCTGGCTCACCCTGTGCGGCGTGTTGCTGGTCGCGGGCATCTTCGCTGTGACCGCCATGGCCATCGGCGATTTTCGCGAGCGCACGCTGACCAACCGCGAGCGCGAGCTGGCAAACACCGTGCAGCTGATCGCGCGGCATTTCGATCAGCAGTTTGAGGATTCCGACGTCGTGGCCGCCGACCTGATCGGGCAGATGAACCTGCCGGAGATCACCTCGCCCGCGATGTTCCGCGAACGAATGTCCGGCCCTGCCGCCAACCAGATGCTGCGCGGCAAGATCAGCGCGGTCTCCTATCTCGGCGACATCGTGATCTACGACGCCGACGGCGACATCATCAACTGGTCGCGCGCCCAGCCGCTGCCCGCGATCAACGTCTCGTCGCGCACCTATTTCCAGACCTTCAAGTCAAATCCGGCATCGGAACCGGTGCTGCTGGAATCCGTGCGAAGCTTCATCATCGGAAAATGGACGACCATCGTCGCGCGCCGGCTCACTATGCCGGACGGCACGTTCCTCGGCGTCCTGGTGCGCCGGATCGATCCCGAGAGCTATCAACGCTATTTCGCCTCGGTCGCATTGGCCGAGGGCGCCGCCATCTCGCTGTTCGATCGTGAAGGCAAGATGCTGGCGCGTTACCCGCATGTCGAAGAGCTGATCGGCCGGAATTTCAAGGACGCGCCGCTGATGCGCAAGATGCTGGCCGAAGGCGGCCGGCATACGCTGCGCGTCAAGGGTCCGATCGACGGCGAGGACCGCCTCGGCTCGGCGGCGTCGCTGTCGCATTTCCCGCTGGTCATCGTCGCGACCAACACCGCGAGCGCCGCGCTTGCCGACTGGCGCCACCAGACCGGCTTCATGATCACCACGGCGACGGGTTTGGCCGCGGTGATCGCGCTGATCCTCTTCCTGATCATTCGCCAGATCCGCCGGCAGGACCGCGAGGCCCATGAGCGGATCGAGGCGGAGCGGCAGCGCCTGGACACCGCCCTGAACAACATGTCGCAAGGTTTGATCCTGTACGACGCCGGCGGCTATATCGTCACCTGCAACCGCCGCTACGCCGACATGTTCGGCCTGTCTACGGACGTCATCAAGCCGGGCTGCCACATTCACGAGGCCATGTATCACCGCAAGGAGCGCGGAGCATTCCGTGGCGACGTCGAGGCATTCTGCGCCGAAGTGATGCGGGTGGTCGCCGAAGGCAAGGTTTCGACCAGGATCCATGAGCTGCCCAACGGCCGCGCCTTCCAGGTCATCAACACGCCGCTGGCGCAGGGCGGCTGGGTCGCCACGATCGAGGACATCACCGAGCGCCGCAGTCTCGAGCAGGAGCGCGACCGCACCCAGACCTTTCTGCGCGAGATCATCGACCACATCCCGTCGCAGATCACGGTGAAGGACGCGCGCACCCGGCAGTACCTGCTGATCAACGGCGTCGCCGAGCAGCAGTTCGGCCAGTCGCGCGAGCAGGTCGTCGGCAAGACCGCCTTCGACATCTTCCCCGAGCCGTCCGCCGTGCTCGTGACCGAGGATGACGACGCCGCGCTGCAATCGCCCAGGGGATTTTTCAAGGACGAGCACCCCTGGCAGACCCAAGCCATGGGGCTGCGCTACATCACCTCGACCCGGATCGGCATCCGCGACAATGCCGGCGAGCAGCGCTACCTCATCCACGTCGTCGACGATGTCACCGAGCGGCGGCGTGCCCACGAGAAGATCGCCCATATGGCGCATTACGATGCGCTGACCGACCTGCCGAACCGCACGCTGTTCCGCGAACAGATCGAAGCCGAGCTTGCCAAGGTCGCCGGCGGCGAACAGTTCGCGCTGCTCTACATCGACGTCGACGAATTCAAGGGCATCAACGATTCGCTCGGCCATCACGTCGGCGACGATCTGCTGAAGGCGATCGCGACCCGGCTGCGCGGCTGCCTCAAGAAGAGCGACCTGATCGCACGGCTCGGCGGCGACGAGTTCGCGGTGATCCAGACCGGGATCCAGTCCCCCGCGGACGTGCTGTCGTTCGTAACGCGGATCTACGAGGCGATCCGCCAGCCCTATCACTGCCTCGGCCACCAGCTCTCCACCGATGCCAGCATCGGCATCGCGCTGGCGCCGCAGGACGGCACCGACCTCGACCAGCTCATCAAGAACGCCGACCTCGCCATGTACGGCGCCAAGGGTTCGGGCCGCCGCACCCATCGCTTCTTCGAGCCGGCAATGGACGCGAGCGCCAAGGCGCGCCTGACCATGGAGCAGGACCTGCGCCAGGCCCTGGTGAATGGCGGCTTTGAGATCCACTATCAGCCGCTGGTCGATCTGCGCACCAACGAGGTCTCGGGCTGCGAGGCACTGCTGCGCTGGCGCCATCCCGAGCGCGGCTGGGTCTCGCCGGCCGAGTTCATCCCGATCGCCGAGGACACCGGCCTGATCAACGAGCTCGGCGACTGGGTGCTGCGCATGGCCTGCAACGAGGCCGCGACCTGGCCGGCGCATGTGCGGATCGCGGTCAACGTCTCGCCGGTGCAGCTCAAATGCGACACGCTGGCACTGCGGATCGCCGGCGCCCTCGCCGCCTCCGGGCTCGACCCGCGCCGGCTCGAGCTCGAGATCACCGAGGCCGTGCTGATCCGCGACGACGAGGCCGCGCTCTCGATCCTGCATCAGCTCCGCTCGATCGGCGTGCGCATCGCGCTCGACGATTTCGGCACCGGCTATTCCTCGCTGAGTTATCTGAAGCGCTTCCCGTTCGACAAGATCAAGATCGACCGCTGCTTCGTCGCCGACATCGCGGATGAAAGCGGCGCGCCCGTGATCGTGCAGGCAGTGGTGAACATCGCCGCCGCCAGCAACATGACCACGGTGGCCGAAGGCGTCGAGACCGAGGCGCAGCGCGAGATGCTGCGTTCGCTCGGTTGCACCGAGATGCAGGGCTATCTGTTCAGCAAGCCGAAGCCGGCGGCCGAGGTGCGCAAGCTGTTCAGCCCGGGCGATGCCCGGCCCATCGCGGCGGTGGCCTGAGATGGCGAAGCCGGGCAGGACCGCGAGAAAGACTTCGGCCAGGCCCGTCGACGTCGCCGATTCCTATGCCGTGCGGCTGATGCAGCATCTCGTGGTGCCGACCTTCGTGATCGACCCCAGGCGCCGCGTCGTGATCTGGAACAGGGCCTGCGAGCGACTGACCGGCGTTGCCGCCTCCGAGGTGATCGGCACCACGAAACACTGGCAGGCCTTCTACGAGACCAAGCGGCCGTGCCTTGCCGACCTCGTGGCGCTCGACCGCCCCGAGCAACTGCCGGAGTTCTACTCGGAATATGCCGCGCGCGGCCATAACGGCCTCGGCTTCAGCGCCGAGAACTGGTGCGTGATGCCGAAGCTCGGCAGCCAGCTCTATCTCGCCATCGATGCCGGCCCGATCCACGACGAGGCCGGCCATCTGATCGCGGTGGTGGAGACGCTGCGCGACCTCACCGACCAGAAGCGCGCCGAAAGCGCGCTGAAGGAGCTCGCCACCAAGGACGGCCTGACCGGCCTGTCGAACCGCCGCGCCTTCGACCAGATGCTGCAGGCGGAATGGGCCCGCGCCCAGCGGACGCAGAAGCCGATGGCGCTGCTGTTCGTCGACGTCGATCATTTCAAGCAGTTCAACGACCGCCACGGCCACCAGAGCGGCGACGAATGCCTGCGCGCGGTCGCCGCCGTCGTCAGCCGCCATGCCGTACGCCCGCTCGACCTCGCCAGCCGCTATGGCGGCGAGGAATTCGCGCTGATCCTGCCGGACATGGATTGCGATGCCGCCAGCGCGATCGCCGACGAGATCCGCCGCGCCGTGATGGCCCTGGCGATCACCCATGGCGCCGACGGCGCCGGCGACCACGTCACCCTCAGCGTCGGTGTCGCCAGCCGGATTCCCGGCGAAGCCGACGCCGGCCCCGACCGGCTGCTGGGCTCGGCCGACGAGGCGCTCTATGCGGCCAAACGGCTCGGCCGCAACCGCGTCATCTGCGCCGAGCGGCTGCTCGCCGAGTTTGCAGGCCTCGGCCGGGACAGCGAGCCGGTTCCTGGCCGGCTGGAGCGCAAATCAGCCTGATCGATGCGGTGGGAAGCGGTTGCCCGCCCCCCGCCAATCGGCTAAATGAGGCTCGACTAGCACCCGTAGCTCAGCTGGATAGAGCGTTGCCCTCCGAAGGCAAAGGTCACACGTTCGAATCGTGTCGGGTGCGCCACTTCGGTACAGAACTGGGCACGCCAAAACCCGCCGTTTTTGCGCTTGAAGCGGCGACGAGCGCGCGCAGCAGTTCGCTTTTCGATCCCATGATGCGAAGTTCTTGCGCGTCGACTTCGACGCGCTGGGCGAGCGCGCGGAGGTAATCGCGGCGATAGCCGCCGCCCTCGGTCCGCATCCGCTTGCGGGCCGTCCTGGCAAACGCCTTGATCGATTTCGGTGTGATGGCCGGCCCCTGGCGTTCTATCGCGCCCTCGGCCCGCTCAGCGTCAGCACGGGCCTGGTCGCGGATCGCCTTCAGTTCAGTGATACGATCCTTCAGCATCAGGTCGGACAGATCAGTGACACCGTTCTCGATGGCGTCATAGAGTCGCTTGAGCTTGGCGTCTGCCTCGGTCGCCCGCTTGCGCAACTCGGCGATATGTACCGCCTGGCGCTCAGTTCGCTCCTCCCGGCGGTCGAGCACCGAGGACAGGATTTTCTCAAGACGGTTCGGCTGTAACAGGCGCTGTTCAATGTGATCGGCGACGAGATTGTCGAGCTTTTCCATGGGCACGGTCCGTCCCCTACAGCCGGTGACACCTTGGCGGGCCTTGGTCGAGCAGGTGTAGTAGCGGTACCGGCCGCTCTTGCCGGTGCGCAAGGTCATCGCCATCCCGCAGGCCGCGCAGAAGCAGATGCCGGTAAGGAGGGTCGGCCCGCTAACGATCCGTGGCGCCGTCCACGCCGGGCTCCGGGACCTGAGATGGGCCTGTACAGCCTCGAATTCAGCGACCTCGATGATGGGTGGGACCATCATCTCGACAACCTCATTCTCCGGCTTGCGCTCGCGGGTCTTCCAGAACTTGGTGTTGAAGCGGTGACGGCCGATATAGGTCGTGCGGGTCAGAACCTTGTGGACGGCATCGATGCCCCAGCGTCCGCCATCGCGGGTCCGGATGCCGGTGGCGTTGAGATGGTTGGTGATCGATTTGACACCCATTGGCCCCGAGGCGCCGTCGCCCTCCAAAGCCAGGCGGAAGATCAGCCGCACAGTCTCGGCCTGGAAGGGATCGATCTCCAGGGTCTTCTTGACCTTGGCGCCGCGCTGTTCGCTGGCGACGATGCGGTAGCCGATCGGCGGCAGGGCGCCGTTCCAAAAGCCCTGGCGGGCGTTCTCCTTCATGGCCCGCAGGGTGTGCTTGGCGTTCTCCTTGGACTGGTACTCATCGAACAGCGCCATGATCTGGCGGATCATGTTGCTCATGGGATCGTCGCCGAGCTCCTGGGTGATCGACACCAGCCGGACGCCGTTCTTGGCGAGCCGGCGAACATAGAACTCCAATTGGAACTGATCGCGGAAGAAGCGGCTGAAGCTGTGCACCAGGATCACATCGAAGATCGGCGGCTTCGCGGTGGCGGCGTCGATCATGCGCTGGAATTCCGGGCGCCGGTCGTCGGTGGCGGATGCGCCCGGCTCGACATAGTCGGCGACGATCTGCCAGCCGTGCGAGTCGCAGTACGCCTTGGCCTGGCGGCGCTGGTCCGGAATGGAGAGGTCGTTGTCGGCTTGGCGGCTGGTTGAGACCCGCAGGTAGAGGGCGGCACGAATAGGCGCGGTCATAGCAGATCCTCCAAAGTCAGAGATCAGTGGCGGGTCGAGAACAGCTCATCAAAGAGGTCACCGAACCAGGCCTCGAACACGTCGATCTCAGCCTCGGTGATCGGCACCTCGTCGGGCCAGTCATCGGTGACGGTCCAGGTGGTCGTATCCTCTGGCGCTGGCCGGCCAACGCGACGGGCGGGCGGGCGCGCATAGTCGTAAAGATCGTCGGGCAGTCCGACCTCCGTCGTGGTCTTCCGTGTTCGGGATTTGCGCTTGCGAGCCATGCTCGGAATCTCGCACCCGACCTTGGCCAAAACAATGGCCGAAGCGCACGCAACACCACGCCGCGGCGCGTCCGTCCCGTCGAGATTGGAGCGAGTTCGCTCCTACCATTCCTTACCTGCATGGACAGCCCTCGCCGGGCCAGCGACACCCTGTCAAGCCCGCAAGCCGGCGGAGCCGGGCGCGCCAACGGCGCGAGGCTTGACGGGGTGGCGCGGGCCTGGCCCGCTTGCGTCAAAAGCAGGCCAACAAATTCCCTCCTTCGGCGCGTGCCCGCACAAATTCAGGAACAGCGCGATGCTCGCGCGATCGTTGTCGCGAGCCGCTCCAGATTGAGCAGAAAGCGCTCACGAAAATACGTGCCGTCGCTCGGAATATTGATTTCGTTGGCGTATCGGAAGAAGCGCCGGCAAGTGGGTTCGCTTGGGTGGCAGTTCGGGGAAGGATAATCTGCTGGTATGTTTCAGCAATCCCCCAACCAATATGCGAGGCGCTGGCCGAGCTTTTTTCTTGCCGTCCTCATCGAGCGCACAAAGTCAATTCTCAACTATGCAATTTCGCGAATGTACCGAAAGGGCACTAGCCGCCCGAAGTGATCCGCGAGAAGCGCAATCTTCCGGTAACCGTGCCGCCATTTATTGCCCGCTAATGGTGCTTGCGTCATGCGCCTGAGATAGAACGAATGCCATGGAGGCGCCGACCCACATGCGCTGCTCTTTAATCGTTGCCATGCTCACGCTCACCGCCCTGTGGTTACCGTATTCGGCCACGTGCCAAGAGATGTCGAAGCTTGACCCGCGGTTTGCCATCATCCACCGAATTGGGATCGGCATGCGGCTTGACGATCACCTTCGAAGAATGCGTGACCTGCACCGCAGGACCGACCTGAATACGGACGGTGTCCTGTCGGTTGCAGATTTCGAGCAGTATCGGGCACGCGCCGCAGTCGCCGGACGAGATCACGCCATCCGCGAACTGCTGCGCTATGACCTTGACGGCGACGGCGTCGTGACGCGGGCGGAGGTGGTCCAGACTGACACCAATTCGGTCCGAAGCGAAGCGCAAAATGACCCGAAACTCGCCGGGTACGAGTCTGCAATTCTTCAGCGCATTGATCGCGCGGCTGATTTAGGAATGCGCGCGGACGTGGATCGGGACGGACGCATCGATTCGACCGAAATGGCGGCATTCGCCGAAAAAGCGCCACTCTTGAGCAATTCCACCTACGAGGAAAGTTGGCGGTCGCTCATGTCATTCGATGAGAATGGTGATGGCATCGTGACTGTCGACGAGGTCGATCGCGTCGCAGGACGTATTTTTCAGGCGATGGACGCCGACAAAGACGGGATGTTGTCGAAAGCCGAAATTGACGTGTTCGTCATGGAAATCGGGCAGGCAGCGGATGCGCAGAATGCAACCCAGCAATTCGTGATGCACGTTCGAGCCGAGAATGCCGAGCGCGAGCGGCAAGCGAGCCGAAAGCTGGCTTGCGCCTTGCCGCCGGCATCCCCAGCCGCGACTGTTCTGCTGCTGAACGAGCACCACGCCGAGGCGCTTTCGACAGCTGCGATCGGGTCGCAATGGATTGCGACCGAAACCGGCGTTATCGACATCGACCCCGGCGCCGGATCGCTATACATCGTTGTCGCTTCGTACAACCCCGCCATTTGGCAATTCTTCGGCGCCATTGATCGTGTGGAGCGGGTTGTTCTCGCTGGCGAAAGTACCGGCCCCAACCAGTCCGTACCGGGAGAACGTCCGCTGATCGGTGCAACTGGAGTGCCTCCCGAACGGGTCAGTTTCCTCGGGCAGCCGGGCTGCATGAGCGATCTTGCCGGCCCATCGGTTCGGCAGTCCGACGCCGCAGCCGAAGCGGTGCGGCTTGAGACTGGTCGGCTACCCATCTTGATCAAGCCGCGAAAGCAGAAGACTGCAGATGCGGCTGTCTCTCCTGAGCTTCTTCGTTTCCATCCGGAAGGTGTTCAGGAGATCGATCCTCAAACCGTCGTGGCGAGCGCGCCGGTCGAGCGATACGTGGTATTGCCCGAAGAGGCTGGCCTAAGTCAGCTCGAACAGGAAGGTGCTATCACCCGAACTGGCCCGCGGGAATTCCTGGTCCGTAAGAAAATTCCATTTCCTGCCGGCTTAAACGGCGCGCACCTGGTCATGTTTCGAATTCAGAAGGACGTACCCGTGCCGCAGGGCGATCCCGGCCACTCTTGCGTCACCTTGGAGGAAACCGGCATGGCGCTGTACAATGGAGCAAGCTGCCATTTGATCTCTGACCTGAAAAGATGAGCTTATTCCTTTCGTATCGTGCGAGCCCGCTCAAGCCGCGTTACGTCCCCTCATGGCCGCTCTCGAAACCTAACCGGATCGCCCCTGCAATTTAGGGGAATCCTCAACGAGTAGTGCAAGATCGTAGGGCATCGCAGTCGTGCTGGCTGCAGCTCGTGCCGGGCTGCCGCATCATAGCGCCACGGCGAAACAATAGTGCCCATCTTCGTCCACCGCGGCGCGCCACCTCATGGCGCGGTCTTCTCAATCAAACGCCCGTCTGTCGCGCGACCGCTAACGGTCGATGCTTCACGCGCTCGGATTCCTGGCATCTGCTCTCCCTGGAGGAAGCGCCTACGTCAGCATGGCAATGATCTGCTGGATCTGGTCGGAGGCGGACGTCACCAGTCCGTCATACGATGTCTGGCCGTGTGCGGCAGCCCTCAGGATGCACTCGGCCACGGCGGCTTTCAGACCGAACACCGATTGATCGGCTGGCACACTCGCCATCACGGTCTCGAGTGCCTGTCGCATGGTCTGAACGAACTCGGAGCTGTATTGCATCGGCTGTCCTCCGCGCCCCGATATAGGATCGCGCGGCCAGGCCTGCCACTCACAAGCCTGGGATTGCCGGCCGCGGCGAAGTCACAGCTGAAGCATCCATCACCTCGCGCTTTTGACCGCACAATTGTATCATCTTCCTATGAGCGAATCCGGCACGGCGACTGGCGAGGCCTCGCCCGTCCGCAAGATCATCCATATCGACATGGATGCCTTCTATGCGTCCGTGGAACAGCGCGACAATCCGGAGCTGCGCGGCAAGCCGGTCGCCGTGGGCGGCTCCGCCGAACGCGGCGTCGTCGCGGCCGCGAGCTACGAGGCCCGCGCGTTCGGCGTTCGCTCTGCGATGCCATCGGTGACGGCGAAGCGGCAATGTCCCGATCTGATCTTCGTCAAGCCGCGCTTCGAGGTCTACAAGGCCATCAGCAGGCAGATCCGCGACATCTTCGCCGGGCACACGCCGCTCATCGACCGTTGTCGCTCGACGAGGCCTATCTCGACGTGACGGAGAATTTGCAGGGCATCCCGCTGGCGCGCGACGTCGCGCTGCGGATCCGCGAGACAATCAAAGCCGAGACGGGCCTCAATGCTTCGGCGGGCATCTCCTACAACAAGTTTCTCGCAAAACTCGCCTCCGATCATCGCAAGCCGAACGGTCAATTCGTGATCTCGCCGGAGATGGGGCCCGCCTTCGTCGAGACCCTGCCCGTCGGGAAATTCCATGGGATAGGCCCGGCGACGAGCGCCAAGATGAATGCGCTCGGCCTGTTCACCGGCCTCGACATCCGCAACCAGTCGCTGGAATTCATGAATGCGAATTTCGGCAAGTCTGGTGCTTATTACTACTGGATCTCGCGCGGCGTCGACGAACGGCCGGTCCGGGCCAACCGGGTCCGCAAGTCCATCGGCGCGGAGACCACTTTCCAGGCCGACCTCGACGCATTCGACGCGCTGGTCATCGAACTCAGGCCGCTCGTCGACAAGGTCTGGCGCCATTGCGAGGCGACCGGCAACCGCGGCCGAACCGTCACCCTGAAGATCAAATTCGCCGATTTCGAGATCATCACGCGCAGCAGATCACTTCCGGCGCCCGTTTCAGGCCGCGACGAACTGGAGCGGCTGGCCTGCGGCCTGCTCGAGATCGAGATGCCGCTGCCCAAGCGCGTCAGGCTCTTGGGCGTATCGCTGTCTGCTCTTCAGATCGGGGATGAGGCGGAGCCACAGCTGACTTTCGGGATCTGAACCGGACCGGCGATGACAGCGGCGGGATTTTCAAACCCGCCACCGATCACGCGGTCGACCCGCTCGAACCCGTCAGTGCCGCACATGCTCAAACACCACGATTACGCCCGTCGGCTCGGGCTCGTGCGCCATCAGGCGCGTCAGCTCCGCATCGCTCCAGTCGGCGAGGCTGACGACCTCGCCGGTCTGGCGCTCCGCACTCAATGACGGCGTCGGTTCAAGCACCTTGAGACCCATCTCGTCGACGAAGAAGGTGTGCTCGCCGAACATGCTGTTGAGCTGCGGCATGGCGGGATGCTCGTCGGGCAGCACCTGGGCGCCGAGCTGGTTGACGGTCTGCTTCACCTGTTCGGTCGTGAGCTTCATGCACTGTTCCGTTCTGTTGTCGGGTTTCATTTGAGCTGGACGAGATGCGGGCGTTCCCTGCGCCCCTTTTCGCCCGCCTCAACTTCCCGAACGGGTGCTGCACACAAACGTTCCCGAGAAATGCTTTTCGTGATCGCGAGTTTCGTCCGCCGCGCTCGCGGCACGACCTCGCCACACGATGTCCACGATCCCGTGGCGGGCAGCGCTAATCGACAGCTTCGACGATCCGGATGTCGCGATCCGCACCGTCGCCGAGCAGATCGTGCGCGGCCTTGTAGGCCGGGCTTTCATACGCCGCCCTGGCGCTCGCGACGCTGTCGAACTCGATGAGAACGACGCGTTCCATCTGGCCGTGCTCGAATGCCGCGGCCGGCATCCCGCGCGCGAGCACGCGGCCGCCGGCGGCCTCGATCGCAGGGCGTGACAGCTTGGCGTAGGCCGCCATGGCGTCGGGGTTCTTGATCGCGCGGTAGGTAGCAACCCAATAGGCCTTAGCCATTTCGTTTCTCCTTGTGACTGGTGGGACGCTACTCGCTGCGGTTCTCGCCGACAGAGAGCGCGCAGATGCGTGACAGATAGGTGTAAGGCAGGCCGGTCTCCTCGGCCCAGGCATTGAATTGCGCCTGCACTTTTGCGAGATCGCCCTTGGACTTGACCTCTTCGGCGATATCGAGGCCGGCATCGCGCAAGGACGCGACGACGTCCTTCGAGGTGACAAAGCCATCCCAGCCGACGAAACGCAGCAGCATCTGCCCGGTGTTGCCCCCTAACCGGCTGCCGCGCTTGGCGAGGAGATCGAGCAGGCCGATCTCGTTGGCCGGCGGCCATTTCGCCAGAAACTTGCCGAAGCTGCCGTGCTCCCTCGCGATCTCCTGCACGAAGGCGGCGTTGTCGCGCACCGACATGATCTTGGCGCCGTTGCGCACGATGCGCGTATCGCGCAGCAGGCCCTCCCAATAGTCCTCGGGCTGGAAGCCAAGCTTGGCCGGCAGGAAGTGCAGGAAAGCCTCTTCAAAGCCGTCCCATTTCGAATCGATCACGCTCCAGGCAAAACCGGCGCAGAACACCCGCCTGGTCATCTCGGCAAGGATACGGTCGTCGCCCAGCTTCGCCAGACGCTTGAGGTCGGGCGTCTCCGGCATCAGCTTCTCGAGCGCCTTGGGCCCGCCCTTGCGTTTCTCGGCGCGGGCGCGAATGGTCTTGAACGAGGTCATGCGGACACCCGCGTTGGGAATGCCGGCAAGACACCAGAAATCGACGGCCCGGTCCAGCCCTGCGACGCACCAGCACTTGCGCCCGCGGCGCCGCCGCAGCATGCTTGCCACATTGGACGCCCCGAGCAGACGGCCATGCTGGTCTGCTTCTTGCTTCATGCCGTTTTGGAATTCCCAGACATTTTCAATCTCTTGCAGACGGATTTTCAATGCGTTGCCTGGTCGTGGCCGACCTGCACTACTCGCTGCCGCAGCTCGACTGGCTCGTGAGCGCGGCGCCGCAATTCGACCTCCTGATCTTCGCCGGCGA
>Ga0102590_1002341_pt1 | contig 22835 bp, 23 predicted proteins | sample AraplaMF_Col_mMF_FD_76859 | JGI IMG/M metagenome (GOLD analysis project Ga0102590, IMG submission 76859) | Arabidopsis root microbial communities from the University of North Carolina, USA - plate scrape MF_Col_mMF | ecosystem: Host-associated > Plants > Roots > Endosphere | place: USA... | reverse complement strand
GTCGGTGTGGGGCTCGGCGTCGGTGTCGGTGGTGGTGTCGGGGTCGGGGTGAAACACGGCGAAAGGGGCCAGTGGTCGCCGCCCGCGACCGCCACCGCGTCCGTGCCACCGGGGCCCGTCGAGGCGTAGGCGCACGCGTCGGCCGACGCCGCTCCGGCAGGGGCGCCCGCAAGGATCCAGACCATCGCCACCAGGGCCAACGCCCTTGGAACGAGGGTGGATCGGGGCCGTTCGGGTCGTTGCACGACCGAGATCATCGGCGCGCGCGGGTCCCTCTACGCGCACGCACCGGCGAATTGCCCTGAAGGGGGGAGATCCATCATTCGGTGGTTTCGTCGATCATGTCCGTCGTGACCACGGTTGCGTACATGTGCGCGAGGGGGCCCGGGTGCGGCCGGGGCGGGTGACGGACGACGGGTCACAGGTTCCGGAAAGAAATCTCTGGACCGATTGAACACATCAGGCAGTCCCGTCCGTACCTAGGGCCAGACGCGGCGAGGAGCACAGAAAGCCGCAACACCCAAGCGGATAGCGGGAGTTGAGAATGAAGACATCCTGGCGGAGCGCCTCCCTCGTGGCGACAGCTGCGGCCGTGCTGGCGCTCACGACGGCGTGCGGTCAGGAGAACGGCGCCCAGTCGACGGGGAGCCAGAACGTGGGCGCGACCACGGCCGCAGGCGGCTATACGGACCCCGGAAACGGCTACGGTGCCGACTCCACCACGGCGCCGAGCGCCGCGGCCGCCGCGGGGCAGTCCGCGGGCCAACTTGCCGTCGCAGAGGACGCGAAGCTCGGCAAGATCGTCACCGACAGCGCCGGATTCACCCTTTACCGCTTCGACCAGGACACGGCCTCGCCGCCGAAGTCCTCCTGTGACGGGGACTGCGCGACGACGTGGCCGCCGGTGCCCGCCGACGGCGCCTCGGTGGCCTCCGGCATCGACCGGTCCCTGCTCGGCGAGGTCACCCGTTCGGACGGCACCAAGCAGCTGACCGTCGCCGGTTGGCCGATGTACCGCTACGTGAAGGACACCAAGGCCGGTGACACCAACGGCCAGGGCGTGAAGGGCACCTGGTTCGCGACCGCGCCCACCGGCAAGAAGGCCGGCACAGCACTGCCCGGCCTGTCCGTCCGCAACGACCCCAAGCTGGGCCAGATCGTCGTGGACAAGAACGGCATGACGGTCTACCGCTTCATGAAGGACAAGGCGTGGCCCAAGTCCGTGTCCAACTGCACGGGCGCCTGCATCGAGAAGTGGCCGGCCGTCGCCCCGGTCGCGGCCAACGACACCAAGGGCGTGCAGAAGAAGGGGCTGATGGGCTTCACCCGCCCCGACGGCACCAAGCAGATGACCGTCAACTGCTGGCCGATCTACACCTTCTCCGGTGACACGGCACCCGGTGACACCAACGGCCAGGGCGTGGGCGGCACGTGGTACGCCGTCGCGCCCGACGGAAAGCCGGTCGGCGCGCCCAAGTAGGGATCACCCCTCCCCAGGTTCGATCCATCACCCCGCCCGGTCGGTCGCACGACGCCGAAGGGAGTGGACACCCGGAGCAACAGAGTCGGCCGAACGGGACACCGGCGCGCAGGACCAGGCCCGCCCCCTCTCCACCGCACGGAGGGGGCGGGCCGCTTCGGCATGTGTGGGGAAGGCCTGCGCCGGTGCGCGTGAGGCCTCGACGAGCGATCCCGTCCCACTGCGGCGGACCACCGGAAACGGCGCGCTGACCGGGAACGGATGGTCAATTTCCGTTTTTACTCGCTCCGTTGGCGGACGATCAGTAGCCTCTGCTCGAACACCGGATCGGCCACACTGTCGTCTACGCCTAGGAGAGCTGCATGGAGCGTCCCGCCTGGGCCCCCCGGAGCATCGACATCTCCGTGCCGAGCGTGTCCCGCATGTACGACTTCTACCTGGGCGGCTCGCACAACTTCGAGGTCGACCGGGTGGCGGCGCGCAGGGCGATGGAGTTCATGCCGGGCCTCCCCAAGATCATGCAGGCGAACCGGGCGTTCATGCGCCGGGCGGTCCGCTACGCCGTCGAGGAGGGCATCACCCAGTTCCTCGACATCGGCTCGGGCATTCCGACCTTCGGGAACGTCCACGAAGTGGCGCAGCAGGCGCACCCCGGCGCCCGTGTCGTGTACGTCGACCACGACCCGGTGGCCGTCGCCCACAGCCAAGCCGTTCTCGAGGGGAACGACGACGCGGACGTCGTCGCGGCCGATCTCCGCAAGCCCGAAGGGATCCTGTCGAGCCCTCAAGTGGAGCGCCTGATCGACCGGAACCGGCCAGTCGCGCTCCTTCTCGTTGCCATACTGCACTTCGTGGAGGACACGGACGACCCGTACAGTGCGGTGGCCGAACTGCGTGACGCGCTCGCGCCGGGCAGCCTGCTCGTCGTCACGCACGCGTCGTACGACGGGATCCCGTTGCCGCAGGAGCGGGCCGAGGGCACGGTCGACGTGTACAGGAACATCCGCAATCCGCTGATCATGCGCTCGCGCGACGAGATCGCGCGGTTCTTCGAGGGGTACGACATGGTGGAACCCGGGCTGGTGCCGATGCCGAAGTGGCGGCCCGACACGGCATCCGAGGACGAGGATCCGTATTCCTTCGCGGGGTTCGCCGGCGTGGGGCGCTCGGCGTGACCGCCGAGCCGGGGGGACCGGAGGACAGACTGCGCAGGTTCGCGACGATCTGGAGCCGGGCGGTCTTCCCGGTCACCTCCACGTCGCTGACCCGACCCGATTTCGAGGAACTGCTGCTGCCGCTGGCCTGCCGGCTGCGCGACGCGCTGCGGGCCAGGGCCTTCGACGCCGCCACGGCCAAGGGGATCGGCGCCGCGCTGATCGAGGCGCACTGCACCGACCCGGAAGCGCTCAGTCGCACGCTGGACTGCGTCGACGCGTACCTGGTGCTCTACTGCGGTGATCCGGACGCCCCCGCCGAGGCGCAGGAGGCGCTGCGCACCCGCTGCTCGCGGTTGCAGCACGCGATGGCCGCCGGGTTCGCCGAGGCCCTGAGGGAACGCACCCTGGCCGAGCAGGAGACCATCTCGCAGGCCGCCCTCACCGCCCAGGGCGCCGTGGCGCACGCGCTGCACACCAGCGAGGCGCGCTTCCGCGCGGTGTTCGAGGGCGCGGCGATAGGCATCTGCATCTCCGACCTCGACGGCAACGTCCTTCAGGTCAACGGCGCATTGCTCCGTATGTTCGGCGGGTCCGAGAACCTGGTGCGCGGGCGCAACGTCGTGGAGTGGACCCACCCCGACGACGCTCCGCAGGTCTGGCGGCTGTACGACGAACTCGTCCGCGGCCAGCGGGAGCACTACCACGTCGAGAAGGCCTTCTACCGGCCCGACGGAACGGTGCTGTGGACCAATCTGACGGTCTCCCTGCTGCGCGACGCGGACGGGCGCCCGCAGTACCAGCTCGCGCTGATGGAGGACACCACCGAGCGGCGCCTGCTGAATCTGCGGCTGCGCTACGAGGCCACGCACGACGCCCTCACCGGACTGCCGAACCGCACCCTGTTCTTCGAGCGCCTGGAGAAGGCGCTCGCGGCGGGCGAGGGGCAGCGGTTCGGCCTGTGCTACCTGGACCTCGACGGCTTCAAGACCATCAACGACAGCCTCGGGCATGCGGCGGGCGACCGGCTGCTGGTCGAGGTGGCCGACCGTCTGCAGTCCTGCGCCACCGCGCCCGGTGAGATGGTCGCCCGTCTGGGCGGCGACGAGTTCGTGGCGCTGACCACCGGGCCCGACACCGAGCGCAAGGTCGACGAGCTCGCGGGGCGGATCATGAACGCGCTGGTCACCCCGATCAGCGTCGACGGCCGGGAACTGACCGTGCGCGGCAGCATCGGCGTCGTCGAGGGACCGGTGGGCGAGCGCGGTCCGGCGGAGGTGCTGCGCAGCGCCGACATCACCATGTACCGGGCCAAGTCCGCGGGCGGCAACCGCTTCGAGCTTGCCGACCCCGAGGCCGACGCCCGCGCCATCACCCGGCACGGGCTGACCACCGCGCTGCCGACGGCTCTGGACCGCGGTGAGTTCTTCATCGAGTACCAGCCGTTGGTCCACCTCGGCGACGGCACCGTGCACGGTGCCGAGGCGCTGGTGCGCTGGCTGCATCCGCAGCACGGTGTGCTCGGCCCCGACCGGTTCATCCCGCTCGCCGAGCGCACCGGGCTGATCGTGCCGTTGGGGCGCTGGGTCCTCGAAGAGGCGGTGCGGCAGGCCCGTTCGTGGCAGGAGAGACACGACCGCTCGGGTCCGCTGCGCATCAACGTCAATCTGTCTCCGTGCCAGCTCACCCACCCCGGTCTTGTGGCCGACACCGTGGCCATCCTGGAGCAGGCTGGACTCGAACCGGACGCGCTCTGCCTGGAGGTGACGGAGTCGGCGCTCATCGGCGCGGACGACAGCCTCCTCAAGCCGCTGCGGCGCCTGGCCGAGATGGGGGTGGACATCGCACTCGACGACTTCGGCACGGGCTACTCCAACCTCGCCAACCTGCGGCGGCTGCCGGTGCGGGTCCTGAAGCTCGACCGCTCCTTCACCCAGAGCATGCAGCAGTACCCGGCCGATCCCGTCGACCTCAAGATCGTCGAAGGGATCGTCTCCCTCGCGCACAGCCTTGACCTCGCGGTCACGGTCGAGGGCGTGGAGACCGGCGCCCAGGCCGAACAGCTGCGCATCCTGGGCTGCGACACGGCGCAGGGGTGGTACTACGCCCGCCCCGGTCCACCGGAGCGCCTGCACGAACTGTCGCTGCTGGACGCGACGGGCTGATCCAGGGTCGCCCGGAGTCTCGGGGAACGCCCCGACGGGCACGTCCGGGAAGCACTCGTGCGCCCGCTCAATCGGCGGGCGCCGGGGCCTGCGCCCGGGTCGCGTAGCGGCTGCGCATGACGGGGCTCGCCGCGGGGCCCGCGGCGAAGACATAGGCGTCGCTGTCGTCCAGCCGGCGACCCGTCCTGGCGTCCACGACCACGGGTTCGACCTCCTCGCCGCTGTTCGCGTCGACGAGGATCATGCTGCGCTGCTCGGGTGCGAGGCGGGCGTTGCCCCACGCGGCCAGCGCGACGATGACCGGGCGCAGCGAGCGGCCCAGTTCGGTGAGCACGTACTCGTACCGGACGGGATGGCTCTGGTACGGCCGCCGCTCCAGCAGTCCGTCCGCGACGAGGGTCTTCAGACGCGTGGTGAGCATGCTGGAGGAGATGCCCAGGTTCTCCTCGAACTGGTCGAAGCGGGTGTAGCCGTCGAAGGCGTCGTGGAGGATCAGCAGCGTCCACCACTCGCCGACGTGCTCCACCGTCGTGGACAGCGGGCACTCCCTGTCCTCCAGCCTGATGCGACTTGCCAAGGTGGCCATCTCCCCAGTCACTGCTAAAGTAGAAGTTACTTGGTGCTATTTTAGCAGTAAGTCGTCGGCGGTGGCCTTCCGCCGTCGGATCTCCCTACGGAAGGCTTGTTTGCCATGCCCATCAGCGACTCCCTCGACGGCAGGCGCGCGCTGGTCACCGGCGGTACCAGGGGCACCGGCGCCGCCGTTGCCGAACGCCTCCGGCAGGCCGGGGCAACCGTGCTCGTCACCGCCCGCACCCCCACCGAGGACGTCGAGGAGAAGACGTTCATCGCCGCCGACCTCTCGACCCCCGAGGGTGTCGCGCAGGTCGTCGCGGAGGTGAACGCCCGCCTGGACGGAGTCGACATCCTCGTCCACAACCTAGGCGGATCGCAGGCTCCGGCGGGAGGCTTCGCGGCGCTCGGCGAGGACGACTGGGCGCGGGAGCTGAACACCAACCTGCTGGCCGCCGTCCGCCTCGACCGGGCTCTGCTCCCCGGCATGATCCAAGCCCGCTCGGGCGCGATCGTGCACGTCACCTCGATCCAGCGGCGCATGCCGCTGTGGAACGGCACGCTCGCCTACGCGGCCGCGAAGGCCGCGCTGAGCACCTACAGCAAGGGCCTGGCCAACGAGGTCGCGCCGCACGGGGTGCGCGTCAACGCGGTCTCGCCCGGCTTCATCCTGACCGGCGCCGCGGACGACCTGGTCGGACGCATCGCGAAGGAGGCGGACATCACCCAGGAGGCCGCGCTGGAGCGGCTCATGGACTCCCTGGGCGGCATCCCCCTCGGCCGCCCCAACCGGCCGGAGGAGGTCGCCGAACTCATCGCCTTCCTGGTCTGCGACCGCGCCTCGTCCATCGTCGGTGCCGAGTACGTCATCGACGGCGGCACCACCCCCACCGTCTGAACACCCATCTTTGAGAGGACCCTCATGACCGACGACCGGCTCCGTGCCATCGCACCCGACTCGCTGCCCGCGGTGGTCCTGCGCTACCTCGAGGCCCAGCGCGTACGCGACACCGCCACCGCGATCGCCACGTTCACCGACGACGCCACCGTGATCGACGACGGCGCCACCCATCGGGGGCGCGCCGCCGTGGAGCAGTGGCTCGACCGGGCCGCCTCCGAGTTCACCTACACCACCGAACTCGTCGGGGCCCAGCAGGCGGGCGACGCGCACTATGTCGCGACACAGCATCTCGAGGGCGACTTCCCCGGCGGCACCGTCGACCTGCACTACCGCTTCACCCTCGGCTCGGGTCTGATCGAGCGGCTCGTCATCGAGCCCTGAGGCCGGACGCGGCCCGCCCGGCTCACCGCTCCAGCAGCATCCGCTGCAGCTCACGCGCCGCCCGCGGCGGCGCCACGTCGCTGCGGTGGGCCAGGGCGATCGTCCGGTACAGGCCGGGACGGGCCAGCGGGGTCACCCGCAGGCCGCGTCCGCTACGGGTGGCGATCATGCGCGGGACGACGGCGACGCCCAGTCCCGCCCGTACGAAGCCGAGCACCGCGTCCATCTCGCCGCCCTCCACCGCGAAATCCGGCTCGAACCCCTCGGCTCGGCATGCGGCCACCGTCAGCTCCCGCAGGTCGTAGCCGTGCCGGAACATCACCAGGCGCTCGCTCTCCAGATCGGCGATGCGGACCGTGCGCCGGCCGCCGCCCGGCCGCGGGGCGTCCGGGGAGGACACCACCACCAGGTCCTCGCGCAACAGCTCCACCGTGGTCAGCGCGGGGGAGGGGGTGGGCAGGGGCAGCACCACGAGGGCGAGGTCGAGGGCGCCGCGCGCCAGCTCCCGGACCAGGTCGTGGGAGCCGCCCTCCTCGATGAGGAGCTGAATGCCGGGATAGCGGTCGTGGAAGGCGCGCAGCACGTCCGGCAGCAGGCCGGTACACACACTCGGTGTCGCGCCGAGGCGGACCCGGCCCCGGCGAAGCTGTGCCAGCTCCTGCACCTCGTACCGGGCCGTGTCCGCGTCGGCGAGGATGCGGCGGGCCAGCGGCAGCAGCGACTCGCCCGCGTCCGTGAGGGTGATGTTGCCGCGGGCCCGCAGGAACAGGTCGGCGCCCAGCTCCCGCTCCAGCGCCTTGATCTGCTGCGACAGCGACGGCTGTGCCACATGGACGAGGTCGGCGGCCCTGGTGAAGTGCCGGGTCTCGGCGACCGCCACGAAGTACTGGAGCTGCTGGAACTGCATGGTGCAAGCATAGGGCTTGGCTATCGAAACGAACCGGACCATGTCTTGGACCGATAAGGACCTTCGGCCCTAGCGTTCCTGAACATGGCTCTGGCAACGCGGACGGACCGACGGACGTCCATGGCGCGCACCGTGTGGGACTCGACCGTCGGCAAGAAGACAGTGATGGCGATCAGCGGCCTGATCATGCTGCTCTACCTGGTCGCCCACATGATCGGCAATCTGAAGATCTACTTCGGGGCGGGGGAGTTCAACCACTACGCCCACTGGCTGCGCACCGTCGGCGAGCCCTTCATGCACTACGGGTGGACGCTGTGGCTGATCCGCGTGGTGCTGGTGGTCGCCGTCGTGGCCCACATCGTCTCCGCGTACCAGCTCAGCCGTCGCGACATCAAGGCACGTCCGAACAAGTACGTGCACAAGAAGCCGCAGGCCAGCTACGCCACGCGCACGATGCGCTGGGGCGGGATCATCCTCGCCCTGTTCGTCGTCTGGCACCTCCTCGACCTGACGACCGGCACCGTGCACTCCGGTGGCTTCCAGGAAGGCCACCCGTACCAGAACGTCGTGGACACCTTCTCCACCTGGTACGGCAACGTCATCTACATCGTCGCGATGCTCGCCCTCGGGCTGCACATCCGGCACGGCTTCTGGAGCGCGGCGCAGACCCTCGGCGTCGGCAGCCGTACCCGCGACCGCGCCCTGAAGACCACCGCCAATGCCCTAGCGCTGCTGCTCACGGCCGGATTCATCGCCGTTCCCGTGGGCGTCATGACCGGAGTGGTGAGCTGACATGACTGCCTCCGCCGAATACACCGACTACGCGACCGGTGCGCCGGTCGCCGACACCAAGGCGCCCGAGGGCCCCATCAACGAGCGCTGGGACACACGCCGGTTCGAGGCCAAACTGGTCAACCCGGCCAACCGGCGCAAGCACCGGATCATCGTCGTCGGAACCGGCCTCGCCGGCGGCTCCGCGGGCGCCACCCTGGCCGAACAGGGCTACCACGTGGTCCAGTTCTGCTACCAGGACTCCCCGCGCCGTGCCCACTCGATCGCCGCGCAGGGCGGCATCAACGCCGCGAAGAACTACCGCAACGACGGCGACTCCATCCACCGCCTCTTCTACGACACGGTCAAGGGCGGCGACTTCCGGGCCCGCGAGTCCAATGTGCACCGGCTGGCGCAGATCTCCGTCGAGATCATCGACCAGTGCGTGGCGCAGGGTGTCCCGTTCGCCCGCGAGTACGGCGGCCTGCTCGACACCCGCTCCTTCGGCGGCGTCCAGGTCTCCCGCACCTTCTACGCCCGCGGCCAGACGGGACAGCAGCTCCTGCTTGGCGCCTACCAGGCGCTCTCGCGGCAGATCGCGGCCGGCAATGTCGAGATGCACCCGCGCAGCGAGATGCTCGACCTGATCGTCATCGACGGCAGGGCACGAGGGATCGTCGCCCGCGACCTGGTCACCGGCAGGATCGAGACGTACTTCGCCGACGCCGTCGTGCTGGCCTCCGGCGGTTACGGCAACGTCTTCTACCTGTCGACCAACGCCATGAACTCCAACGCGACCGCCATCTGGCGGGCGCACCGGCGCGGTGCCTACTTCGCCAACCCCTGCTTCACACAGATCCACCCGACCTGCATCCCGCGCACCGGCGACCACCAGTCCAAGCTCACCCTGATGAGCGAGTCGCTGCGCAACGACGGCCGGATCTGGGTGCCGAAGGCCAAGGGCGACACCCGGCCGCCGAACCAGATCCCCGAGGACGAGCGCGACTACTACCTGGAGCGCATCTACCCCTCCTTCGGCAACCTCGTCCCGCGCGACATCGCCTCCCGGGCGGCCAAGAACGTCTGCGACGAGGGCCGCGGCGTCGGGCCCGGCGGCCAGGGCGTGTACCTCGACTTCGCGGACGCGATCAGTCGTATGGGCCGCAAGAAGGTCGAGGAGAAGTACGGCAACCTCTTCGACATGTACGAGCGGATCACCGCGGAGAACCCCTACGAGGTGCCGATGCGGATCTACCCCGCCGTGCACTACACGATGGGCGGCCTGTGGGTCGACTACGACCTGCAGACCACGGTCCCGGGCCTGTTCGCCGTCGGTGAGGCCAACTTCTCCGACCACGGAGCCAACCGCCTCGGCGCCTCGGCGCTGATGCAGGGACTCGCGGACGGCTACTTCGTCCTCCCGTCCACGATCAACGACTACCTCGCCCGCAACCCGCACCAGGACCAGGTGACGGACGAGCACCCCGCCGTGCAGGAGGTGTTGGCCGAGACCGAGGACCGGCTGAACCTGCTGCTGTCCGTCGACGGCGACCGTACCCCCGACTCCTTCCACCGCGAGCTCGGTGAGCTCATGTGGGAGTTCTGCGGCATGGCGCGTACCGACGCGGGTCTGCGCAAGGCCCTGGAGCGCATCCCGCAGATCCGAGAGGAGTTCTGGCGGCGGATCAAGGTCCCCGGCACCGGCGAGGAGTTCAACCAGTCGCTGGAGAAGGCCAACCGCATCGTGGACTACCTGGAGCTCGCCGAGCTGATGTGCCTCGACGCGCTGCATCGCAACGAGTCCTGCGGCGGTCACTTCCGCGAGGAGTCCCAGACCCCCGACGGCGAGGCCGCCCGCAAGGACGACGAGTTCGCCTACGCGGCCGCCTGGGAGTTCACCGGCACCGGCGACGCGCCGGTCCTGCACAAGGAAGACCTGGTCTTCCAGTACGTCCACCCCACTCAGCGGAGCTACGCATGAAGCTCACCCTGCGCGTCTGGCGGCAGCAGAACGCCGACGCCGAAGGCGCCATGTCCACATACGAGGTGGACAAGATCTCGGCCGACATGTCCTTCCTGGAGATGCTCGACACCCTCAACGAGGAGCTCATCCTCAAGGGCGAGGAGCCCGTGGCGTTCGACCACGACTGCCGTGAGGGCATCTGCGGCGCCTGCTCGCTCGTCATCAACGGCGACGCGCACGGCCCCGAGCGCACCACCACCTGCCAGTTGCACATGCGGTCCTTCAAGGACGGCGACACGATCGACATCGAGCCCTGGCGGGCCTCGGCCTTCCCGGTGATCAAGGACCTGGTCGTGGACCGTTCGGCCTTCGACCGGATCATCCAGGCGGGCGGCTACATCTCGGCCCCGACCGGCTCGGCACCCGAGGCCCATGCCACGCCGGTGCCGAAGGCGGACGCCGACTTCGCCTTCGAGCACGCCGAGTGCATCGGCTGCGGCGCCTGCGTCGCCGCCTGCCCGAACGGCGCGGCGATGCTGTTCACCTCGGCGAAGATCAACCATCTGAACGTGCTGCCGCAGGGCGCACCCGAACGCGAGACCCGGGTGCTGGACATGGTGGCGCAGATGGACGCGGAGGGCTTCGGCGGCTGCACGCTCACCGGCGAGTGCGCCACGGCCTGCCCGAAGGGCATCCCGCTCGTGTCCATCACCAGCATGAACAAGGAGTGGCTGCGCGCGAGCCGCAAGGCGGGTCGCCGTTAGCACACAAGCAGGTCGGCGCTGCTCGGGACGGGGCGGCGCCGACCGTCGACGTTCGCCGTCGGAGTGCGGACGGGCGGGACCGGGGGTGGTGCTCCCCCGGTCCCGTCAGGCATCCCCGCATCGGTAGGGTTCGCGCATGATCTTCGGACGTCGTGGCAAGGACCGGCTGCTCGAGGCCGTCGCCGGGTTCGAGGCCGCCGTACGCGACCGGGACGGCGCTCGGTCGGAGCGCGGAATACGGGAGATGCACCGGCACTTCGCCGATGCGGCGGAGCACGAGGTGGCCCAGGCCGGGCCGCGGCTGTCGGCCCTGTTGCCGCAGGTGCCCGTGGAGCCCCGCGGCCTGATCGCCGTGATCGTCGGTGCCTGCGTCGAGCGTGGAGCGCAGGCGCGGCAGTGTGCCCCGGACGTCTTCGACGGACTCGCCGAGGCGCTCGCGAGCGCGGGCGAGTTCTGCGCCCGCTGGGAGGCGACGGGAGGCGGAGACCTCCCCGAGCCGCGACCCGGCGATCCCGATCCGGCGGTCGCAGCGCGGGCCGGACGGGAGGCGGCCGCCGGCTGGTGGACGCTGCCCCAGTGGGAGATGGCTTCCGTTGCGATGCTCAACGACCCGTCGGTGCGCACCGGCATGGACGACGGCCGCCGCACGGAGCTGCTTGCGGCCGTGCGGTCGGTGCGGGACGCCTCCGGGCACGACGTCAAATGCCTGGAGTACGCGCTGCTGGTGCTGGACGACGAGCCGCTCGTGGTGCTGCACCGCCCGAGCGGCACCGGCTACGCGCTGCGGATGAGCGGCATCGGCGACAACTTCCAGTTGCACACCCTGCTCGCCGACGTCCTGGTCGGCGGCGGTCATGTGCCCGGACGCGCTCCGTCCGCGCGGGAGGCCGCGGTGTGCCGGGATGCACCGGGCCAGGTGCCGACGACCGGTGCCTTCAACCTGGTGACACCCGCTGGTCAGTGGGTGTGGAACGAGGGGACACCCAGCGACATCCCCGTCGTCGAGGGTTCCCGGCTGCTGGTCCTCGACCCGCCGCCGTACGAGCGGGGCTGGCCGGCCGGGCGGTTCTTCCCCGGCATGTCGGCAGACGTGGTCCTGGAACGTGTGATGGACGAGGACGAGGCCCGGGGATGGTTCGCGCACTGCGTGGACGCGAGATGAACAGTAGGTCCGGACCGGGCTGCCGCCGGCGGCTGAGCGAGCCGTTCAACTAGCCCACACCCGCTCTCCCTGCTCCGGTTACGCGTAGGTCAGCCGGCATCGGAAGAACAGGGGCGGCAGATCGCATCCCCACGGTCTGCTAGCCGCTTCGCCGAACCGGCCCGTGACCAGGAGAGAGCCATGACCGGCGTTTCCACCCTCGCCAGCCCCCCACAGCCCGTGGCACCGACGCGCTACACCGTCACCCTCGCTCGTGACGAGGCGGACGTGCAGGCTGCCCAGCGGCTGCGCCACGACGTCTTCGCCGGGGAGATGGGTGCCCTCCTGTCCTCCCCGCAGCCGGGTCTCGACGTCGACCCCTTCGACGCGTACTGCGACCACCTGCTGGTCCGTGACACGGTGACCGACGAGGTCGTGGGCACCTACCGCCTGCTGCCGCCGGACCGGGCCGCGGTCGCGGGGCGCCTGTACTCGGAGGGCGAGTTCGACCTCGACCCGCTGGCCGGCATCCGCTCCGGGCTTGTCGAGGTCGGACGCTCCTGCGTCCACCCGGACCACCGCGACGGCGCGGTCATCGGCCTGATCTGGGCCGGGATAGCGCGCTACATGGTCGACGGCGGGCACGAGTGGCTGGCAGGCTGCTGCTCCCTGCCGCTCGCCGACGGCGGCAAGCTCGCCGCCGGCACCTGGGAGCGGGTGCGCACCAAGTACATGGCACCCGAGGAGTACCGCGTACAGCCGCTGCTGCCCTGGCGCCCCGAGGTGGAGGCTCCGGCCGGGCACACCGAGCTGCCCCCGCTGCTGCGCGGCTACCTCCGCCTGGGCGCCTGGGTCTGCGGCGAGCCCGCTCACGACCCGGAGTTCGGCGTCGCCGACCTGTACGTCCTGCTGTCGATGCGCCGGGTCAACCCGCGCTACCTGCGGCACTTCCTCTCGCTCGTCCCGGCGTGATGAACACGACCCGGACCCGTGTGACGAACGTGTCCCGTACCGTCGTGACCTGGCGCCCGCGCCGCACCGCAGTGCTCGCGGGCCCGGGTGCGGCCGCGATCCAGGCCACCGCCACGACCACCGAGCCGCGGCGCGGGAGCACGGCGCCCGAGGCGGCCGCACCGACGAGCGCCTGGCTGCCGAGCGCACCCTGCACCCCGCGCTCGTGCGTGGACGCGACCGCTTCGGCGGCGTCCACACCGCGCGCCGTTCTTCGGCTGGCGGCCGTGCTGGGCGTACTGATCCCGGGGATCCTCGTGTTCCCGCTGGTCCGCCGTCTGCCCGTCGCATCCAGGGGGCGGATCGTCAGGGCCTGGTGCCGGACCCTTGTGCGGGCGGCGGGCGTCCGGGTGCGGCTCTCCGGGGCCGCCCCGCAGCAAGGCGGTCTGCTGATGGTCGCCAACCACATCTCGTGGCTCGACATCCCGCTCCTCGCGGCCGTCCGCCCCGGCCGGATGCTCGCGAAGACCGAGATCCGGCAGTGGCCGGTGGCGGGTGCCCTCACCGCGACCAGCGGTGCTCTCTTCATCGACCGTGACCGGCTGCGGGCCCTGCCCGAGACGGTGGCCCGGATCGCGGGCGCGATGCGCGCCGGGTCCGCGGTCGTGGTCTTCCCCGAGGGGAGCACCTGGTGCGGCCGGGCACAGGGGCGCTTCCGCCGGGCCGCGTTCCAGGCGGCACTGGACGCGGGTGTCCCCGTCCAGCCGGTGCGACTGCTCTACCGGTTCGACGAGGGTACGGCCAGTACGGCGCCCGCGTTCGTGGGGAGCGATTCCCTGCTGACGTCGGTGTGGCGGGTCGTCTCGGCGCGCCGGCTCGTCGCGGAGGTGCGGGTCACGCCGGTGCTCGCACCGGAAGGGACCGACCGGCGTGCCATGGCCGCCGCCGCCCAGCTGGCCCTCGGACTGCCGACGGCCGAGCACCCGGATCCGGCGGCGCGCTCCTGACGCACCACCACCGGGCCGGGACGGATCGCCCCGGCCCGGTGACCCGGGCTCTGCCCCGGAACGGCAACCCCCTTGTCCGTGCCCCGTCTTACGCATTGCTACGGTGCACCGGTGTCCGAATCTTCCCGCGATACCGCCGAGGGTGCCGGCTGGGGCGACGCGCAGCCCGGTGACTACCGCGCACTGATGCCGTCCCAGGTCGAGAAGCTCTCCTGGCTCAATCCGAAGACCCTATGGGCGGCGCGCAACGGCGTGCTGGCCTCGTGGTTCGGAGATCCCACGGGGCAGACCCGGAGCCGTTGGGCGCACCAGCAGCAGGCGGCGGGCGCTCCCGCCGACAGGGTGATCAGGCGCGACGGTCCGGACCGCTTCTCCTTCATGGTCATCGGAGACACCGGCGAGGGGGACGACCCTCAATACGCCGTGGTTCCCGGCTTCCTGAAGACCGGTCAGGACACCGACTTCGCCGTACTGGCCAGTGACGTCATATACCCGGTGGGGGCCACCGCCGACTACGGGACGAAGTTCTTCCGTCCCTACCGCGACTACCGGGCCCCGATCTACGCGATACCCGGCAACCATGACTGGTACGAGGACCTTCAGGGCTTCATGAAGGTCTTCTGCGATGCCGCACCCCTCGCCCCGGCCCCGGCTCCGCGCCCACTGACGGGCGTCTGGCTGCGCTCGCTGCTGTGGCACAGGCCGGGCAAGCCGGACGAGCAACGCCTCGGCGAGGCACGGAAGTTGCGGTCCACCCCTGCTCAGCAGGCGGTCCAGCCGGGCCCGTACTGGGCGATCGACGCCGGACGCGTACGCATCATCGGCATCGACACGGGTCTGCTCGGCACCATCGACGCCGAACAGGGCCGCTGGCTGCGGGAGGTCTCGCAAGGGCCCCGGCCCAAGATCCTCGTGACCGGTTCGCCGTTGTACGTGGACGGCGAACACCACCCCTGCCCCATCGAGGGCGGAGGCACGGTCGACGACATCGTCCGCGACCCCGGCCACCACTACGTCGCGGCGATAGGCGGCGACATCCACAACTACCAGCGCTATCCGGTGGACGTGGACGGCCGCACCATCCAGTACGTGGTCTCCGGCGGCGGCGGCGCCTTCATGCACGCCACCCACACCATTCCGCGCGTGTCCGTCGCGAGCGTCGGCGAGCAGGACTTCCGCTGCTATCCGCTGCGGGGCGACTCCCTTGCCTTCTACAGCAGGCTCTACGGGCGCCGACTGCGACTGCGGCGCTTCTTCACCCTCACCGAGGCGGAGGCGACCGCCGTCGTCGCCGAGCGCCTCGGCATTCCCGTGACCCGCGCGCAGGGCACACCGGCGCGGGTCACCCGGCGCATCCGGCTCGTCGCCCGTCTGCTGGGCGCCGGTGGCCGCCCGGACCGGACGGCGCGTTTCCGTCTGCCCGTGCGCAAGCTCTACACCCGGCTCTTCTCGCCGGGTTCGGCCACCTACAGCCCGCCCTTCTTCAAGAGCTTCCTGCGTCTGGACGTCACCGAGGAGGCGGTGCGGCTGCGCTGTTTCGCGGCGACGGGCAACCTGCGTCAGGAACTCGACCCGCCCGTCGAGGACGAGGTGACCATCCCGCTGGTGTGACGCACCGACAAGAACGTCTCACGGAAAGGTCCTTGAGGTCAGGAATCGATCTCCCAGTGGAGGGCGCCGGCCCGGGCAAGGGGTTCCAACGTCTCGATGAAGGGCGCCTCAACCGCGCCGGGCGCGAGATCCACGGCAAGGTAGGTGCCCCGAAGCCACTCATGCGGCAGACCGGTGTGGACCGCCTTGCCGTGCGCGGCTGTCGGCTGTACCGCAGGTGATCTGTGCCGCTCAGGCTTCGGTGCCTGCGGACGTCATGTCGGTCGCGTGCGCAGCCGAGACGGGCCGGCGGTTCTGTCGGATGACCATCAGGATCCAGCCGGCGGCCATCAGGGTGCCTGCTGTGCCTGCCACCACGATCAGGCCTTCGGCAGGAATCATGTCGTCGCCGCCCGGATACCTCTGGCCGCACAGCCGTACCGTCTCCGGGTGTTCGGCCGAGGCTTCGAGGCACACGGTGGTACCCACCGTGGGGATCGCGGGCTCGGCCACTTGGCCCACCGGCAAGTCCTCGGTGGCGAACCCCCGACCTTCGACTCGGTACGAGACCCTGAACGTCGTCCCCCCTTTGACCGGCACCGCCCGGTCGACGACACCGTGGACCCGCACGGGTGAAGCGTCGATACGACGGGCGTCCGACGTCTCGCCGACCAGCGAACAGCCTCCCGCCAATGCCACTCCCAGGGACCCCACCGCAATCGCCAGTGGCGCCCTCGTCCCCCGCCCGAACACACCCCACCGCATGCCGACAGTGTCACACGTGTACGCAGCCCTGATTCCGGGACATCCCTCAAGAACTGTGCCGTCATTGAACTCCGGCCCGGCAATCATTCACGGGACGGAGAGGCCACCCCGATCGGACGCTCCTGCCGCACGGCGGAACGGTGGGGTATGAGGCCCGGACCCGGCGGAATGCTGAGCGATTCGCCTGCGTCGGAGGGGTCGTTCAGCCTGTGCCGCCGCCGAAGCTGATCTCGTTGCCATCCGCGTCTCGGTAGCTCACCTTGGTCACACCACCTTCGTATGTCTCACGCTTCGTGGGCTCGATGCTCCGCCGAGCGATCTCGGCGACTCGGGTGTCGAGATCGTCGACGAACAACAGCACCAGGGCGTTCCCCGCCCGCTCCGGGTCCTCCACGATGTAGACGTAGCGATGCTCGGCGACCTCCCACACCGCCTCGATGGAGTTCGGCAGGAACGAGGGCTGCCTGCCGAAGAGCCGCTCGTACCAGGGCCGCGCCGCGGCGTAGTCGGTGACGGGGATGCCTGCGAATAGGTCCAGAGCCATGCCGTCCTCCGTGTGGAGTCGATGTGTCGTCCGTACTGACTTCGGCCGCCTCGAAAGGTCATCCCTGTCCGCCTCGTCATGACCACAGGGTCCTACTGAGGCAAGGTGACCGACCAGCGAACCAGGCAGTCCACCTCGACCAGCCCGGAGCCCGGCAGTTCGACGGTGCCGCGGAAGGGACCGTTGCTGCGGTGCAGCTCCTTCTCACCCTCACCTCTGAGCGAGCGGTGTGTGAGGGCAACGTATCCCTTGCTCACTTCCAGCCTCAGCGTGGTGCGTGCACCGGCATACCGGAGGACGTTCGGATGGCCGCCCTCGGCGCTCTTCACCAGTTCGGGCAGTGAGTCGGAGGCACGGAAGCCGAGCTTCCAGCGGGGGAACAGTGAACCGTGTGAGGGTCTTCTGACAATGAGGTGCGTGTACTTCCTGGGAACGACGGCCCGCGTGCGGTGGCCACCGTAGTTGTGCGTCACGATCATCCGGCCCTGTTCGAGCTTGTCGGGAGTGTCGATCAGCCCGTAGACGTAGAAGGCCGAGAGGGCCCCGCCCTTGATCTCCACGACCGTGGCCGTACTGTTCGGAGCATGGCTGACAGGGACCGTGCCGTTCCCTCGGCCCGTGTGGGGCAGACGTATGTTCTCCATGTTGTGCAGTTTGGCAGGATAGGCACTTCGTTCCCGCGATCTGTGCTGCTTCTCGGGTACCGGAGCGTCACCTAGATCGTCACCCTTGTGGCCACCACCCGTTGTAACATCACGCACCGCAAGGACGTGGCGACCGATGCTCGGCCGCCCCTACGACGCACCGCTCTCTGCGGAAGGCCACTGTGTGGAGACCACGAAGCGGCGCCCACCAGTGGGGAAGAAGGCCGAGTACAGCGCGGCCGCCTGGGTGATCGGGTGGGTGGTGTTCCTTGGCTCCGGGTACATGGCCTCGTTGGTGTTGATCAGTACCTGGGCGAACTGCGACATCGGCACCGACGGCTCCTATCAGATCGTTGCATGGGTGGCTGCGTCGACCGGCGCGGCGACGGTGTCCACCGTGCTGTGGGCTGTGATGCGCAAACTGACCGGCCGTCGACGCATCCTGCTGCCGCTGGTGTTGACGATTCTTGCCACTGTGATCTTGCTCTGGCCGGAGTTGGCAGTGTGGTACGTGTCGCCCGGCCACCCGGACAGCATGTGCGAACCGGGCGGCAAGCCCGTGGGGTGGCCCAATTGGCTGCCTTTGTGAGGCGGCCAACCGGCAGAGCGGCCTGAAGTTCGGCTGACGGGGCTCAACGGGAAGGCCTTTGGTCCGCATGAGTCAACCCTCACGCCCGGTTGGTTCGCGCGGAACTACACCTGCAACCTTGACTTCTCAGGTTGCCCCCGAGCGATCATGCTCCATGACCCGTGCATTCTCGACGCCGCCGGTGGTCCGCTCGGGACCGCGCTGATCTTCACGTCCCGGTGCCAGGATCACAGGAGTCAAGGGCGGTCGTAGATCACTCGGGGCACTTCACCGAGCTGCTCAAGGGGCCCTGGGTCAAGTCGCCAGTGGGGAACGGACGACGAGTTCCTTTTCTGCGACACCACCGCGATGTTCACCAATGGTGCAGCGAGCGGAGGGCGAACGGTCCCTGGCCGCGCCCAGCCGTCACGTCCCGGGCTGGTTGTCGTACCTGAGATCTAGAGTCCTGCACATGTCCCGTCACACACCCAGCCGTCCGGTCGACGTGGAAAGCCTCTTTCCTGAGCTCCTGCCCTTCCGTCGTGAGTCCGTCCGCCTGCACCCGCGTCCTGGTTCTCCGACCCACGAGGACAGTTCCGTAGGAGGTCCCTTGCTCTGGCCTGTTGCGGAGCCCTGGCCCGTTTGCAGGGAGGAGCACTACGACCCGGACGGCACGAATCGGCCCGCCTCCTTGGTACCTATGGTTCCCATCGTGCAGGTTCGTCGTGTCGACGCCCCATCCGTACCCTTCCCCGAGGGCACAGACCTGTTGCAGGTCCTGTGGTGCCCCTACGAGCACGGCGAATTCTGCTACCCCCTGCCCCAGGTCCACTGGCGGGACTCAGGTGCCGTCGGCGACGTGCTGACCCCTCCGGCGCCGGCCGCTGAACTTCCTGAGGACTGGTACCCGGACCGCTGTGTCGTGCACCCCGAGCAGGTGACCGAGTACCCGAGCCGGGACCTACCCGACGATGTTCACGACGCCCTCAAGGGCCGCTTCGACGAACTGCTCGCCGAAACCGGCCTGCTGTACTCGTACCACCTGGCGGAGGCCCCGGGAATCAAGCTCGGCGGCTACCCGGGCTGGACGCAGGAACCGGTATGGCCCGACTGCGAAGGGTGTGGCAACCGGATGGAGCACCTCCTGACTGTGTCCAGTTGGGAATTCGACGGTGAGTCCTGGCGCACGTGGCTTCCCGGGGAGGACCGAGCCGACGAGAACGAATCGGGCGGTCGGCGATGGAAGGACGACGCGCACAACCCCGCCGGGCTGTGCCTCGGCGACGCCGGAGGCGTCTACGTCTTCGAATGCCGTACCTGCCCCGATCGCCCCATCGGGCACTGGTTCGACTGCTCGTGACTATGGGGCGCCGTCACCTGCCCGCTGCGTAAGCAGGCACACCACGAAGCGAAGTGAAAGGGGCACAGGGCGCGGGCCGCGGTACGCCGGATGGTGTGGGGATGATCGAGGGCATGACGTTGGACTGGTCCCGTCTGGAGCACGCCTACGGATTCGCATCCGACCTACCGTGGCTCTTCGACGAACTCGGTGATGCCGAGCCGGCATCCGAAGCGTGGGAGGAGCTGTGGGCCTCTCTCTGCCATCAGGGGTCGGTGTACACGGCCGGCTTTGCCGCCCTGCCCGTTCTGGCAGACATCGCCACTGGTACGTAAGCCGGTCGGTCGTCGGCAGGCCCTTGGGCTGGCCGACCGCATCGTCGTCGAGGAACAGCAGCTTCACGAGTCAGTCGCGGCCGACCATCTGGCCCATCTGTTCGGCCGCACGACCTGTCCGGACTGTGCGTCAGGGCTGAGACGCCGTCGACCGGGGTTTCCGTCGACCTGGGACCGCTGTGCGGGGGCTTCCGTAAGTCGTCCGGCACCCCCCGCCTTGCGCGAGAATCACCGTTCTCGTACTGTGGTCGCCAAGGGGAGAACGAGCGTTCTCTGGACGGAGATGACATGACGACCGATGCACGCCCCCCGTTCCCGCCCTTCACCCCGGAGACGGCCGCGCAGAAGGTGCGCCAGGCCGAGGACGGGTGGAACTCCCGTGACCCGGAGAAGGTCGCCCTCGCCTACTCGGTCGACTCGCGCTGGCGCAACCGTGCCGAATTCATCGACGGGCGAGAGGAGATCGTCGCCTTCCTGACCCGCAAGTGGCGGCGTGAGCTGGAGTACCGCCTCATCAAGGAGCTGTGGGCCTTCGACGGCAACCGCATCGCCGTGCGCTTCGCCTACGAGTCCCACGACGACTCGGGCAACTGGTTCCGTTCCTACGGCAACGAGAACTGGGAGTTCGACGACGACGGCCTGATGCGCAAGCGGTACGCGTGCATCAACGACCTTCCCATCAAGGAGTCGGAGCGTCTGTACCACTGGCCGCTCGGACGTCGGCCCGACGACCACCCGAGTCTGAGCGACCTCGGCCTCTGACCGCCCGGCGAAAACGGGGGCGGGGGCGCGTGGCGGGAAGCCGTCCTCCCTATGCCGGTGTCTGCCCGGCGATCCGCGCGAGTCGACCATAGGAGTCCACCAGCGCCGCACGGTCGTACGTGCTCGTCGTGACGAGCACCTCCTGTGCACCGGTCTCCTTGAGCAACCCCTCCAGTTCGTGCGCCACCTCGTCCTCGGTGCCCGCGATGTGGCCGATGAGCCCCGCCTCGTAGAAGCCGCGCTCCTTGTCCGTCATCGGCAGGGACTCCACGCGCTCGGCCGACGGCAGCGGCGGGAAGGTGCCGCGGGTCCGTGCGTGCGCCATCGACCACGCCTCGGACAGCAGGATGCGGTGGGCGTCCTGCGGCGTCCGCGCCACCGCGATCGTGCCGGAGACGACGACATACGGCTCGCTCGCCCACACGGAGGGCCGGAAGGTCTCCCGGTAGAGCTCGATACCGCGCAGCATCCTCTCCCGGTTCCTCAGGTCCCCGATGACCATGGGCAGCCCGGCGCGGGCGGCGATCGCGGCGCCCTCGCCCATGGCCAGTACGAAGGGCGGCACGGTCAGGCCCTCCGTGGGCCGTGCATGGACCCCGGTGGCGGAAGTGCCGCGGAACCATCCAAGCAGCTCGTCGAGTTGGCCGGCGAAATCGTCGGCGTCGTCCTTGTCCCGGCCGAGCGCCTTGCGCACCCCGTCGGTGAAGCCGACGGAGCGGCCGAGGCCCATGTCGATCCGACCGGGGAAGAGGGCCTCCAGCACGCCGAACTGCTCGGCCACGACGAGCGGCCGGTGGTTGGGCAGCATCACGCCGCCGGTCCCCACCCGGATGGTCCGGGTGGCGGCCGCGACGGCAGAGGCCAGCACCGTGGGCGCCGAGCCGGCGACACCGGGCACTCCGTGGTGCTCGGAGACCCAGAACCGGTAGTAGCCGAGCCGCTCCATCTCCTGTGCCAGCCCCACGGTCTCCCGCAAGGCCTCGGCGCCGTCGTGCCCCTCGCGCGTGCGCGAGCGGTCGAGCACGGAGAAGCGGGTTTCTGCGATCGCTGAACTCACGGAAGGTTCAACGTCCTGGGCGATGTGGGATTCCCGGGCGGCGCGGCGGCCGCTCGCCGCGGGGTGCGGGCTTGGCGTCGAGGTATGACGCGATATAGCGTCAGTGCGGGGACGAGGTGTCCGTCCGGATCGAGGTGAAGGTATGTCGGGAGAGCGCTCGCACTTCGAGGAGTCCGCGGGCCCGATTGCGCCGAGCCGGCTGCGGGCCTCGCACGCGGACCGCGACCGGGTCGTCGACGTGCTGCGGATCGCGGCGGGAGACGGACGGCTGACCTCGGACGAACTGGACGATCGCCTGGAGGCGGCCCTCACCGCGCGCACGATGGGGGAGTTGGCCGTCCTCACGGCCGATCTGCCTGCCGTGGCGCGGACGGTGGGCGGGACACCGGCCGAGGTCAAGGACGTCATCCGGATCGAGCAGCAGGGCAGTTCGGCCAGACGCGACGGCCGCTGGGTGGTACCACGGCAGATGGAGGTCTTCTCGTCCTGGGGCGAGGTGACGCTCGACTTCAGCCAGGCGGTGATCACCCGGAGCACCCTGCGCATCGACCTCGACTTGCGCGGCAGCGCCCTGAACCTGCTGACCCGCCCGGGAATCGTGGTGGACACCGACGCGCCGGCCACGGGATACGCCAAGATCAAGACGCAGAAGGTCACCGACGCCGGTGCGCCGGTGACCTTGCGCATCGAGCTGGTCGGCCAGGTCAACTACGCGCGGGTGCTGGTCCGCCCCCAGCGGCGCAGCTTCCGGCAGTGGCTGCTTCGTGAGCGTGCAGCCCACCCGTCGCGGACCGGCTGATCGGTCCTCCCGGGAGTTCGGTCCGCGAGCTTCACTCCTCCGGGAAACCGACCCGCCGTCACGGCTCAGCCGACGTGGACGCGGGGCCGGCGCTTGCGGTCCGGCTCGGCCTCGCGCAGCACCTCGCGGGTCACCGGTGCCACCTCGCCCTGCCCGAAGAGGAAGAAGCGGAGGAAGTTGCGGAAGGGATCGCCCTCGGTCCACTCGAAGTAGATGTGCGGGGTGCAGCGGGTGGTCTCGCGGACGTGCAGCAGCAGCGCGGCGAGGGCGTTCG
>Ga0102590_1002336_pt1 | contig 22843 bp, 19 predicted proteins | sample AraplaMF_Col_mMF_FD_76859 | JGI IMG/M metagenome (GOLD analysis project Ga0102590, IMG submission 76859) | Arabidopsis root microbial communities from the University of North Carolina, USA - plate scrape MF_Col_mMF | ecosystem: Host-associated > Plants > Roots > Endosphere | place: USA... | reverse complement strand
AGCAAGAGCCGCCCGGCGTCACCGAGTCCCTGGACTCGCAACGCCGCATCGCCGACATCGTGATGCTGATGCGGCGCTGTCCGCAGCCGATCATCTCTCTCGTTCAGGGCGCGGCAGCCGGTGGTGGCTTTGCGCTGGCGCTCGCCTCCGACATCCGTATCGCGGCGAAATCGGCGCGGATGAACTGTGCCTTCATCAAGCTTGGTCTCGGCGGTTGTGACATCGGCACCAGCTACTTCCTGCCGCGGCTGGTCGGCGTCTCCGTCGCGTCCGAGTTGATCCTCACCGGTCGCTTCATCGGCGCCGAGCGCGCGCTTGCGGTCGGCCTTGTCTCCGAGGTCGTCGACGACGACAAGCTCGATGCCGCGGGCGAGCCGTATGTCGATGCGATGATGACGGCCTCGCCGGTGGGGCTGCGCCTGTCAAAGGAATGCCTCAACATGAGCGTCGATGCAGGATCGCTGGAGGCTGTGATCGCGATGGAGGACCGCAATCAGGTCCTGTGCAGCCGCTCCGAGGAATTTTCAGAGGGCATCAGGGCCTTCCTTGAGAAGCGAAAGCCTGTCTATATCAAGCGCTGAAACAACAATAATCCACCAAGGACAATAATTCCGGGAGACGCAAAATGAGTGGAAGCGCGGCGGCGGTGATGGCAAAGCCCGCCTTTCGCAAGGTCGAGTGGCTGAAGCGCGACATCGATGTCGAGCGCCGCGCCGACGGCACGGTGGTGCTGAAGTCGCGCATTCCGCTGCAGGCCTACGAGAAGCACCTTCCCGCCTCACTTGCCAAATGGGCAAAGGAAGCCCCCGAGCGCATCTGGCTCGCGCAGCGCTGTGGTCCCAACCGCGAGTGGCGCAAGGTCTCCTATGGCGAGGCCAAGCGGACGGTCGATGCGCTGACCCAGGCGCTGCTCAATCTCAAGCTCGATGGCCGGCCGGTTGCGATCCTCTCCGGAAATTCGATCGAGCACGCACTGATGACGCAGGCCGCGATGCAGGCGCGCGTCCCGGCGGCGCCGGTGTCGCCGGCCTATTCGTTGATGAGCCATGACCACGTCAAGCTGAAGTACCTGTTTGAGCTGATCAAGCCGGCCGTGGTGATGGTGCAGGACGGCCCGACATTCGAGAAGGCGTTGAGGGCGCTGGATCTTACCGGCGTTACCGTCGTTCACGTCGCGCGGCCCCGCGAGGGCATCAAGAGCGTCAGCTTTGCCGAGCTCGCGGCAACTCCTGTGACCAGGGACGTCGAGGAATCGATCGCAAAGATAACCCCCGACACGATCGGCAAGCTGCTGTTTACCTCGGGCTCGACCGGCATGCCCAAGGCCGTCATCAACACCCAAAGGATGATGTGCGCCAACGCCGCAATGATGATGCAGGTGCGGCCACGTACACCCGGCGGCCCGCTGCCGATCGTACTGGACTGGATGCCGTGGAATCACACCATGGGCGGCAATGCTGCATTCCATCCGGTGCTGGTCGAGGGCGGCACACTCTATATCGACGACGGCCGGCCGATGCCGGGCCAGCTCGAGGAAACCATCAAGAACCTACGCGAGATCTCGCCGACCTATTACGCCAACGTGCCGGCAGGCTACGCCGCGCTCGCGGCGGCCATGGAGAAGGACGACGCACTGTGCCGCTCGTTCTTCAAGAACCTCTCGATCATGGCCTATGGCGGCGCGCGGCTGCCGGACGATCTCTACGAGCGCATGCAAACCCTCGCCGTGAAGACCACCGGCGAGCGCATCGTGTTCTATACCGGCTGGGGCTCGACCGAGACCGCACCGACCTCGACCGGCACTTATTGGGACACCGAGCGCGTCGGCCTGATCGGCCTGCCGTTCCCCGGCGTCGAACTGAAGATGGTGCCCTGCGGCTCGAAATACGAACTGCGCCTGCGCGGCGTCAACGTCACGCCCGGCTATTTCGGCCAGCCCGATCTCACGAAGAAGATGTTCGACGAAGAAGGCTTCTATTGTATCGGCGATGCCGGCATCTTCGTCGATGATCAGGATCCCGTGCAGGGAATTATCTTTGCCGGCCGTGTCGTCGAAGACTTCAAGCTCACCACCGGCACCTTCGTGCATGTCGGCTCGCTTCGCACCGATGCGATCGCCGCGGCAACGCCAGTCGTGCACGACGCGCTGATCGCGGGGCAGGATCGCGCCTTCATCGGCCTGCTCGCCTGGCCCAACCTGCACGCCTGCCGCCAGCTCATCGGCAAGGCCGATCTCAGCTTCGAGGATGCGGTGAAGCATCCGGAGGTGATCGCCTGCTTCCGTCGGGGGCTGGAAGCCCACAACCGAGAATGCGAAGGCGCCAGCAGCCGCATCATCGTGCGCGCCATGCTGATGGCCGAACCGCCCTCGATCGACGGCAACGAACTCACCGACAAGGGCTACATCAACCAGCGCGCGGGCCTCGAACGCCGTGCGGCGCTGGTCGAGCGGCTGTATGCCGACAAGCCGGATCAGGATGTGATCGTGCTGCGATGAGTGCTTCTCTCTCCATTCGTCATTCCGGGGCGCGCGGAGCGCGAACCCGGCATCCATCGGCCGCAACACGCGCGGTGAAATGGATTCCGGGCTCGCCGCTCCGCGGCGCCCCGGAATGACGGTCTCAATGACGACGAATAAAAGGTAGCCGCCATGAACTTCGACTTCTCCGACGACCAGAAGCAGCTCCGCGATCAGGCGCGAAAATTCCTTGCTGAAAAGTGCTCCCCCAAGGCCGTACGCGTCGTGCTCGACGGCAAGGCGCCTTACGACAAGGAGCTGTGGAAGGGGCTCGCCGAGATGGGCTTTCTCGGCGTTGCGATTCCCGAGGAGTTCGGCGGCGCCGGCGCAGGGCACCTCGAGCTTTGCGTGATCGCGGAAGAAATGGGACGGGCGAATGCGCCGGTGCCGTTCTCCTCGACCGTCTATCTTGCCGCCGAAGCCCTGCTGATCGCCGGCAGCGACGCGCAGAAGAAAAAATGGCTGCCGGCGATTGCCTCGGGCGAGGCAATCGGCACGCTGGCGCTGTTCGAGGGCAAGGGCAACCCGTCGCCGAAGAACGTCAAGCTGACCGCGGCGAATGGCGCGCTCAATGGCGTGAAGAAGCCGGTGGCCGACGGCGCGATCGCCGACTTCGCGGTGGTCGCCGCGCGCACGGGATCGAGCGGTCGGGACAGCGACATCTCTCTGTTTCTGGTCGACCTCAAGGCCGCCGGCACCGAGGTGAAAAGCCTCACCAATCTCGATCCGACCCGCGGGCAGGCCGAGATTACTTTCAAAGATTGCAAGGCCGAGCCGCTCGGTGGCGCCGGCGAAGGCTGGAGCATTTTGACAGAGGTGCTCGACCGCGCCGCGGTGCTCTGTGCATTCGAGCAGGTCGGCGGTGCCGACCGCGCCCTGGAGATGGGCCGCGACTACGCGCTGGATCGCATCGCCTTCGGCCGTCAGATCGGTTCGTTCCAGGCGATCAAGCACATGCTGGCCGACATGTACGTCTCGGCGACGCTGGCGCGTTCCAACAGCTACTACGGCGCCTGGGCGCTCTCGACCAACGCGGCCGAGCTGCCTGAGGCCGCAGCCGCCGCGCGCATCAGTGCGACACAGGCGTTCCAGCACTGTGCCAAGAACAACATTCAGGTTCACGGCGGCATGGGTTTCACCTGGGAGTTCGACTGCCACATGTACTACCGCCGTGCCAACGCGATGGCGCTCGGGCTCGGCAGCCTCACCTATTGGGAAGACCAGCTGATCGACCGTATGCGCAAGAAGAACGCTGCGTAATCTGGGTTCGTAGGGTGGGTTAGCGCAGCGTAACCCACCATTGCCAATCACGACGACAGATAGAAGTGGTGGGTTACGCCTCCGGCTAGCCCACCCTACGAAGAGCAAGAGAAATCCCATGAACTTCGACGATACACCGCAGGAAGCCGAATTTCGAGCGACAGCCCGCGCCTGGATCGATGCCAATGCGCCGAAGCAGTATGAGGAGGAGCTGCGCAAATCCTCGCTCGGCCGCACCGTGCTCAAGAACGCCAACATTCTCGAAGTCGCCAAGGCCTGGCAGAAGAAAAAGGCCGATGCTGGCTGGGCCTGCCTGCACTGGCCGAAGGAATATGGCGGGCGAGGCGCCTCGCCGATCGAGCGCGTGATCTGGCAGCAGGAAGAGGGGCCATTCGGCCAGCTCTCCCGCATGTTCATCATCGGCCACGGCATGTGCGGGCCGACCGTGATGGCGTTCGCGCGCGAGGAGCACAAGCGCACCTATCTGCCGCCGCTCGCCTCCGGCGAGAAGGTCTGGTGCCAGCTGTTCTCCGAACCGGCCGGCGGCTCCGACGTCGCAGGGCTCCGCACGCGCGCCGAGAAGGACGGCGATGACTGGGTCATCAACGGCCAGAAAATCTGGACCTCGGGCGCGCATTATTCCGACTACGGCATCTTGCTGACCCGTACCGATCCCACCGTGCCTAAGCACAAGGGCCTCACCATGTTCTTCCTGGACATGAAGAGCCCTGGCGTCGAGGTCCGGCCGATCAAGCAGGCGAGCGGCGCCTCCGACTTCAACGAGGTCTATTTCACCAATGTCCGCATTCCCGATCATCAGCGTCTCGGCGAGGTCGGTGACGGCTGGAACGTCTCGCTGACCACGCTGATGAACGAGCGCAGCGCGATCGGCGCGGCCGTCTCGACGGGCTTCCCCGAGCTGTTCGAATATTGCTCGAGCCTGATGCTCGACGACAGCCCGGCAATCGAGGATCGCGCGGTGCGCTCGAAGCTGGCGAACTGGGCGGTGAAGGCAAGCGGGCTGAAATACACCAGCATGCGTGCGATCTCCGCGCTATCGAGGGGCGAGCGGCCGGGGCCGGAAAACTCCATCGGCAAGCTTGTGGCGGGTTCGATGATTCAGGACGTTGCGACTTACGCGCTGGAGTTGCAGGGCGCGGAAGGCGTCGTCAGCGGCCCGGAGGATGCCGAACTGGCCGGCCGTTTCCAGGCAATGCTGCTGCGTGCACCAGGCACGCGCCTGGAAGGCGGTACCGACGAGATCATGCGCAACATCATCGCCGAGCGGGTCTTAGGGCTGCCCGGCGATATTAGGGTCGACAAGGACGTGCCGTTCAACAAGATCCCGACCAAGGGAAGATGAACTCGAATCGTAGGGTGGGTTAGCGCAGCGTAACCCACCATCGGCTGCAACGACGCTCGACAGACGTGGTGGGTTACGCCTTCGGCTAACCCACCCGACGCACCGAGCAAGGATTGAGAGGTCCGTTATGAATTTCGACGATACGCCGCAGGAAGCCGCATTTCGCGAGACCGCGCGCAAATGGATCGCCGCCAACGCGCCGAGGGAGTTCGAGCAGGAGCTGTCCAAATCCTCGCTCGGCCGCATCAGGCTTGCCAAGCACGACATGGTCGAGGTCGGCAAGACCTGGCAGAAGAAGAAGTTCGAAGACAACTGGGCCTGCCTGCACTGGCCCAGGGAGTATGGTGGCCGTGGCGCGACGCCGATCGAGCGGGTGATCTGGCAGCAGGAGGAAGGCGTCTACGGCAAGCTCACGCAGCCGTTCCAGATCGGCGAGGGCATGTGCGGCCCGACCGTGATGGCCTGGGGTAGCGAGGATGCAAAACGCCGGTACTTGCCGAAGCTCGCTTCCGGCGAGGAGATCTGGTGTCAGCTGTTTTCCGAGCCGTCGGCCGGCTCCGACGTTGCGGGTCTGCGAACACGTGCGGAGAAGCAGGGCGACAATTGGATCGTCAACGGCCAGAAGATATGGACCTCGGGCGCGCATTATTCCGACTATGGCCTCCTGATCGCACGCACGGATCCTAATGTGCCCAAGCACAAGGGTCTCACCATGTTCTTCCTGGAGATGAAGAGCCCGGGCGTCGAGGTCCGTCCGATCAAGCAGGCCAACGGCATGCAGGAGTTCAACGAGGTCTATTTCACCGACGTCGTCATTCCAGATAGCCAGCGCCTCGGTGCCGTCGGCGAGGGTTGGAGCGTGTCGCTGACGACGCTGATGAACGAGCGCATGTCGATCGGCGCGCGGCTTGCGACCGGCGTGCCTGAAATGTTCGAGTTTTGCTCGAACCTGATGCTGGAGGACGGGCTCGCGATCGACGATCCCGCCGTGCGCTCGAAACTCGCGAGCTGGGCGGTGAAGTCGAGCGGGCTGAAATACACCAGCTACCGCGCGATATCGGCGCTGTCCAAAGGCGAGCGGCCGGGGCCGGAGAATTCGATCGGCAAGCTGGTCTCGGGCATGATGCTGCAGGATATCGCCACCTACGCCATGGACCTGCAAGGCGCGGCCGGTGTTCTCACGGGCAGTGACGAGGAGACCGTACAGGGCCAGTTCCAGCAGATGCTGCTGTCCTCACCCTCGATGCGCATCGCCGGCGGCACCGACGAGATCCTGCGCAACATCATCGCCGAGCGGGTGCTGGGCTTGCCGGGCGACATCCGCGTCGACAAGGATGTGCCGTACAACAAGATCCCGACCAAGGGGCGGTGATGTGGCATCGTAGGGTGGGTTAGCGCAGCGTAACCCACCTCTTTGGTTTCCACAGAGACAGAAGTGGTGGGTTACGCCGAGCGGTTTGCGCTTCGCGCAATCCGCGGGGCTAACTCACCCTACGAAGAAAGCGACACGAGCTGATCCATGGACACAAAAGTGAACCAGAACGACCGCATCGGCGTGCTCGAAGAACTCCTCAACGAGCGCTACTCGGTTCGCGCTTTCCTGCCGAAAGAAGTCGACCGCGCCACCATCGAGCATGTGCTGACCACGGCACAGCGCACCGCATCCTGGTGCAACAGCCAGCCCTGGCAAGTCATCATCGCCAGCGGCGAGGCCAAGGAACGCTTCCGCCGACTGATCTACAAGGAAGCATCCAGCGGCCTCGGTGACGATTACGACTTCACCCCGCCGCGGGAATATGTCGGGGTCTATCTCGAGCGCCGCCGCGAGAGCGGCTTTCAGCTCTACAACACGCTCGGCATCGCGCGCGGCGACAAGGCGGCCTACGCCAAACAGGCGCTGGAGAACTACAATTTCTTCGGCGCGCCGCATGTGGCGATCATTCATACCGACGAGCCGCTCGGCATTTACGGCGCGATCGATTGCGGCGCTTACGTTTCGAATTTCATGCTCGCTGCTCAGGCCCTCGGGCTCGGCACCATCCCGCAGGCCGCGCTTGCGCGCCATTCCGGCCTGATCCGCCGCCACTTCAATCTGTCCGACGACCGCCGTGTCGTCTGCGGCATTTCGTTCGGCTATGCCGATGTCGAGCACAAGGTCAACGGCTACCGCACCTCGCGCGCGAGCGTTGCCGACACGGTGACGTTCGTCGAGACGTAACCGGGCGACAATCAGCGAGCCGCACGCGTATGAAGACGGCCGCACAAGCGGCCGCCTGAATTGCTGTCATCTCAAGTCGATTAACCTGCTATCCGCCGCTGCCGCCGATCACGGCGCGCACGGTCTCGTCGGGGCCGAAATCTTCGGCGCCGTCGACATAAAGCAGCGCGGCGAGCTTCGAGCGCGCGCGATTGACGCGGCTCTTGATGGTGCCGACTGCACAGCCGCAGATCGAGGCCGCATCCTCATAGGAGAAGCCGGACGCACCGACCAGGATCAAGGCTTCGCGCTGATCCTGCGGAAGCTTGTCGAGCGCCGTGCGAAATTCCTCGAATTCGAGATGGGCGTTCTGCGAGGGCTGTGTCTTCAACGTCTTGGCATAGTTGCCCTCGGCATCCTCGACCTCGCGCCGCCGCTTGCGATAGTCGGAACGGAACAGGTTGCGCAGGATCGTGAACAGCCATGCCGGCAGGTTGGAGCCGGGCTGAAACGAGTCGATGTTGGCAAGCGCGCGCAGCAGCGTCTCTTGCACCAAATCATCGGCGCGGTCCGCATTGCCGCTGAGCGAGATCGCGAACGCGCGCAGGCTCGGCACGGCCGCGAGGATGTCGTCACGCAGGGAGTTCGTGAGAGGCATCAATCCCTCCCATGGTTGTCGTTGGAGCCCCCAGCCCCATTCTCATTTGGAGATCCACCGCCCGGCGCATCAAGCTTCTTGATGAGCTCCGCGAACCGGTCCGGGACCCCCTGCCGTACAACGTCGTCGTACATGGCGCGCAGTTGGTGCCCAATCCGGGACTGGATCTCCGGAGTGAGACCTCCTTTGCCGGGGGTCGTGCTTTTGCTGGCTTGAGACTTGAGATCTTTCATGACCTGTTCCACGTTTCCCCGAGTTAAGTGACTGCAAAATAGAGAAATTTTCTCAACCGGGAGCCGTTCCCTGGATAGGCACAATTCCAGGTTCGATAAAAAGTTCCGCCGTCAGCGGAACTTTTCTTATCTTGAAACGTAGTCAGCCGCAGCAGGGGAACCCGGGCCGCCCCTCGTATCGCCTGGTCTCCAAGGTTGGCCCGATGAGAAATGGAGTGGGGATGTCCCGTTCACAGCTCGTTGCTGAACACTTGCCGTTATTGCGCCGGTATGCGCGCGCCCTGACGGGCAGTCAGGCCTCCGGCGACGCCTATGTCGCAGCCATGTTGGAGGCCATGCTGGGGGATCCGTCGGTGCTCGACGAGACCCACGGGCCGCGGGCCGGCTTATTCCGGCTGTTCACTCAGATCTGGAATTCGGTCTCCGTCAATGACGATTCCGAGGTGGCGACGCTTCCCATGCCACCGGAGCGGCGGCTGTCCAACATCACGCCGCTGCCGCGACAGGCCTTCCTGCTGCTCTCACTGGAAGGATTTTCGGAAGAGGAAGTCGCCTATATTCTCGCGACCGATGTCGCCGAGACGCGGCGGCTTGCCGACGCCGCCGGCCGAGAGATGGCGGCCGAGATCGCGACCGACGTCCTGATCATCGAGGACGAGACCTTCATCGCCATGGACCTCGAGAGCCTGGTGAAGAATCTCGGCCATAATGTCGTCGGCGTCGCGCGCACGCATGCTGATGCGGTGGCGCTGGCCAAGAACAAGCGTCCGGGCCTCATCCTCGCCGACATCCAGCTTGCCGACGGCTCGTCGGGCCTCGATGCCGTCAACGAGCTGCTCCGCACCTTCGAAGTGCCGGTGGTGTTCATCACCGCCTATCCGGAGCGCTTCCTCACCGGCGAGCGTCCCGAGCCTGCCTTCCTGATTTCAAAACCGTTCCAACCCGCGATGGTGTCGGCGGTGGCGAGCCAGGCACTGTTCTTCCAGCGCAACTCGCGCAACCGCGCGCCCAAAGCGCCGGCGGCCTAAGAAGGCGCTTGCGGAGTAAGGGCAACGAGCCCGCCATTTGACGAGCTGATCCGGCGTGCTGCAAGGCACGCCGGTTTTTTGTGCCCGCTTGACGGATGTCGCGTACGCCGCCCATACCTCCTACATCGGCCCGATTTGGAGACGTGCCCATGGACCAGCAACTCCTCGACCGCCTCGCTATTCGCGATCTCGTCGAGAACTGGGCGGTGTGGCGCGATGCCGGAGACTGGGAGCGTTTTGCAACCGTCTGGCACGAGGAAGGCTGGATGTCGGCCACCTGGTTTCAGGGGCCGGCGCGGGATTTCATGCGCGTCAGCCAGGAGGGGTTTGCCAAGGGCGTGCGCATCCTGCATTTCCTCGGCGGCACCAGCATCGATCTCGTGGGCACGCGGGCCATTGCCCAGACCAAGATGACGATCTCGCAGCGGGCCCTGGTGCACGACGTACTCTGCGACGCCGTCTGCACCGGCCGCTTCTACGACTTTCTGGAGAAGCGGCATGACCAATCAGATATCGGCAAATGGGGCATCCTCCGCCGTCAGCCGATCTACGAAAAGGACCGGATCGACCCGGTCGATCCCGCTGCCACACTCCGGCTCGACCAGATGGTGCTGGCCGCGTTGCCGGAAGGCTATCGGCACCTCGCCTACATGCAGGAGCTGATCGGCTACAAGGTCAAGCGCGACATGCCCGGCCTGATCGGCCCCGAGGTCGAGAAGCTCTATGGCGAGGGACGGGACTGGCTCGCGGGGACGGCGAAGTAGGCTGCAAGGAAAGTGAGCCCCAGACAAAAGTAAGGCGCGACTGGCATCACCACAGTCGCGCCCTACGTCGCCGGCTTATGGGGCAGGGGGGAATAGCCGGCTGTTGAGACGACTCTCAGGCGCGAAAGTCGTTCCACCTGGTTGCAAGATTTTTCTGAGGCGGTGCCTTTTTCGCACACGGTTAAGTGATCTTAACGTTTGGGAAACTCCGGTCCTCCGCTCGCGTTGTTCCCGCGATCGCCATGGGGCGAGGGGACCGACAGCCATGCCACAGATTCAAAAGGTATTTTTGGGTGCCGTCGCCATCGTTGCGACGCTCGGTGCCGTCCAGGTTGGCGCGGTGCAACTGGCCTCCGGCCATGATCTGGCTGACCGCTGGCAGGCGCTCGCCGATCAGCCGGGCCAAACCTCAGGTCGCAGCGTCGCAAGTCACAACGTCAATCGGACCAGCAAGGCCGACCGCCTGGCCGACCCGAAGCCGGCCCCGGTGTCCACTCGCACCGTCTCGATGCGGCTGAACGACCTGCCGGATACGTCGGTGCTGCTGCGCCTTCCCGCGGCCATCGAGACTGGCAATGCCAAGCCGGCCCCCATGATGCTGAAGCCGGGCCGCAGGCCGACGATTGCCTGCGAGTCGATGGTCAGCTCCCTGACTGAGGTCGCAAAACTGCTTCAGCCCGGCCGCTGCGTGACCTGATCTGCGTCGTCCCTGATGCAAAATCGCTCCCCTTCGGGAGGGCGGCATTGCGCGTCCACTTGATCCCCGATCCCATCGCGTTATATCCCGGCTTTCTCCATTTCTGATTGACCGGGTAAATGCATGACGACGTCCGATACGGCTACGCATACACAGCCTTTTCAGGCCGAAGTTTCCGAGCTGCTGCATCTGATGGTGCACTCCGTCTATTCGGAGACCGATATCTTCCTGCGCGAGCTCGTCTCCAACGCCTCGGATGCCTGCGACAAGCTGCGCTATGAGGCGATCGCCAATCCGGCCCTGCTGGGCGAGGGCGACGCGCTCAAGATTCGCGTCATCCCGAACAAGACGGCGGCAACGCTGACCATCGCCGACAACGGCATCGGCATGGAGCGGCAGGAGCTGATCGATCATCTCGGCACCATCGCCCGCTCGGGCACCAAGGCCTTCGTCTCGAAGCTCAAGGAGGCAAAGGACGGCCTCGGCCTGATCGGCCAGTTCGGCGTCGGCTTCTATTCCGCCTTCATGGTCGCCGAGAAGATCGTCGTGATCAGCCGCCGCGCCGGGGAGAGCGATGTCTGGAGCTGGACGTCCTCCGGCGGCTCCGGCTTCGAGATCGCGCGGGCCAGCGACGAGGAAGCTGCACGCTTGGCCCGCGGCACCGAGATCGTGCTGCATCTGAAGGACGATGCGAAGAAATATCTCGAAACCTACGAGATCGAGCGCATCGTCGGTGCCTACTCCGATAACATCCTGTTTCCGATCGAGCTGGTTCCCGAAGAGGGCGAGCCGCGCCAGATCAACTCGGCGAGCGCATTGTGGCAGCGCCCGAAGTCCGAACTGACGCCGGAAGACTACAAGAAGGCCTATCAGCAGATCGCCTCCGCTTTCGACGATCCTGCGATGACGCTGCACTACCGCGCGGAGGGGCGTTACTCCTACGCGGTGCTGCTGTTCGCGCCGTCGACCAAGCCGTTCGACCTGTTCGAGCCGAACCGCAAGGGCCGCGTCAAGCTCTATGTCCGCCGCGTCTTCATCACCGATGATGCCGACCTCTTGCCGGGCTATCTGCGCTTTGTCCGCGGCGTCGTCGACAGCGAGGATCTCCCTCTCAATATCTCGCGCGAGATGCTCCAGAATAATCCGCAGCTGGCGCAGATCCGCAAAGCGGTGGCGACCCGCGTCGTCAACGAGCTCGAAAGCCTCGCCGAGAAGGATGCCGAGAATTTCACCAAGATCTGGGACGCGTTCGGTGCGGTTCTGAAGGAGGGTATCTACGAGGATTTCGAGCGCCGCGAAAAGCTGCTGGCGCTGTCGCGCTTCACCACCACATCAGGTGAGAAGCGCGCGCTCAAGGACGTCGTCGCCGACTTCAAGCCGAACCAGACCGAGATTTATTATCTCGTCGGCGACAGCATCGAGCGGCTGAAGTCCAGCCCGCGGCTGGAAGCAGCTAGCGCACGCGGCATCGAGGTGCTGCTGCTGTCCGATCCGGTCGATGCGTTCTGGACTTCGATGCCGACGGAGTTCGAGGGCAAGCCGCTGAAGTCGCTGAGCCAGGGCGATCTCAATCTCGACCTGATTCCGCGCCTCGACGAGAAGGACGAGGCGAAGAAGGACGAGCCGGCGGCGGACGAGGCTGCGACCATTGCGGTGATCAAGGCGGCGCTCGGTGAGCGCGTCAGCGACGTCAAGGCTTCGACCCGTCTCACCAACTCCGCCTCCTGCCTCGTCGCCGACAGCCAGGGGCCGAGCCGCGAGCTCGAGCGCATTCTTGCGCAGCAGAACCGCGGCATGCGCACCAAGCCGATCCTGGAGATCAATTTGCGTCACCCCATGGTCACGGCAATCACGAAAGCGCAGGCTGGCTCTAAGACGGTGGACGACCTCAGCCTGCTGCTGCTCGAACAGGCGCAGATCCTGGACGGCGAGCTGCCGGAGGATCCGGCTGCATTTGCGGCACGGCTGAATCGGTTGGTGCTGCAGGGGCTGGGCTGACGCGAGCCCAGCCTACTCCGCCGCATCTTTCTGCTCTTCGCTTTCCATCTCCGCCACCGGCTTCCTTTCCATCCAGCGCGATAGCGCGTTGGAGAAGCGGTCGAGGTAGAGGTAGACGACTGGCGTCGTGAACAAGGTCAGCGCCTGGCTCACGACGAGACCGCCGACCATGGCGTAGCCGAGCGGCTGGCGGATCTCGGCGCCGGTGCCGTGACCGAGCATCAGCGGCACGCCGCCGAGCAGGGCTGCCATCGTCGTCATCATGATCGGCCGGAAGCGCAGCAGCGCGGCCTGGCGGATCGATTGCTTCGGCGTCAGATGCTGCTCACGCTCGGCGGCGATTGCGAAATCCACCATCATGATGCCGTTCTTCTTGACGATGCCGATCAGGAGGATGACCCCGATCAGGGCGATCAGACTGAAATCGAAGCCTGAGATCATCAGGATCGCGATCGCCCCGACACCAGCTGACGGCAGCGTGGACAGGATGGTGAGCGGGTGGATGTAGCTCTCGTAAAGCACTCCCAGCACCAGATAGACCACGACGAGTGCGGCGAGGATCAGCATCGGCACGGTCCCGAGCGATTGCTGGAACGCCTGCGCGGTCCCCTGGAAGCTCATGGACAGCGTCGGTGGCGCGCCCATCTCGCCCGCCGCGTGTATCACGGCGGCGGTTGCCTGTCCCAACGCAACGCCCTCCGCCAGGTTGAAGCTGATTGTCACCGCCGGGAACTGGCTCTGATGCGCGATCGCGAGCGGCCGCACCGGCTCGTCGTTCCAGCTGCAGATCACCGAGAGCGGGACCTCGTCGCCCGTCAGCGGCGACTTGACATAGAGCTTGTCCAGCGTTTCGAGCTTGCCTTGCAATGCCGGTGTGATCTCGAGCACCACGTGATAGCTGTTGGTCTGCGTGAAATATTGCGCCACCTGGCGCTGGCCGAAGGCATCATAGAGCGTGTCGTCGATCAGCTGCGGCTGGATGCCGTAGCGAGCCGCCGTGTCGCGATTGATCGTGAGCTGCAGCGTCGTGCCCTCGGTCTGCTGGTCGGTGGCGACGTCGCGAAGCTCCGGCAGGCTTTTCATCTCCGCCAGGATCTTCGGCGCCCACGTGTCCAGCTCGGAGAGATTGGCGTCTTGAAGCGTGAACTCGAATTGGGTGCGGGTCGCGCGGCCGCCGAGACGGACGTCCTGCGAAGCCTGCATATAGAGGCGCGCACCCTCGACCTTGGCGAGCTTCGGCCGCAGCCGCGCGATGATCTGTTGCGCATTGGCGTCGCGCTCGTCGAGCGGCTTCAGCGTGACATACATGCGCCCCGAGTTCAGCGCCGTGCCGCCGCCGCCGATGAACATCGCGATGGAATCGACGGCAGGGTCAGCCTGCACGATGGCATTGAGTTCCTCCTGCCGCCGCTTCATCTCGGCGAAGGAAATGTCCTGGGGCATCTCCGACACTGCGGTGAGGAACCCGTTGTCCTGTTGTGGGAAGAAGCCTTTTGGGATCAGGATGAACAGCAGCGCCGACAGCGCCACCGTGGCGAAGAAGATGCAGAGCGTGACAAGGCTGTGCCGCAGCGCGAGATCGAGCCCGCGCTCATAGGCGCCGAGCAAGCGCTCGTACAACCGCTCGCTCCATTGGTAAAAGCGGCCGTGGCGGGCCTCGTGATCAGAACGCAGGAAGCGCGAGGCCATCATCGGCGTCAGGCTCAGCGACACCACGAGCGAGACGAAGATCGCCATCGACAGCGTCACTGCAAATTCACGGAACAGCCGACCGATGATGCCGCCCATCAGCAGCAGCGGGATCAGCACCGCGACCAGCGAGATGCTGATGGAAACAATGGTGAAGCCGATCTCGGCTGCGCCCTTGTAGGCGGCGGCGACCGGGTTCTCGCCTCGTTCGACATAGCGCGTGATGTTCTCCAGCATCACGATGGCGTCGTCGACCACGAATCCGACCGCGATGGTCAGCGCCATCAGCGAAAGATTGTCCAGGGAATAGCCAAACACCCACATCAGCGAGCATGCCCCGAGCAGAGCCAGCGGCACGGTGATGCTCGGAATGATCGTGGCCCAGAAGCTGCGCAGGAAGACGAAGATCACCATCACCACCAGCACGATGGTGATCATGAGCGTGATCTGCACGTCATCGATCGCCGCGCGAATGGTGATGGTGCGGTCGCTGATGATCTTGATGTTGATGGCGGGCGGAATCGCCGCGATCAGCCGCGGTAGCTTCTGCTTGATGCGGTCGACCGTCTCGATGACGTTGGCGCCGGGCTGCTTGAAGATGACCAGGAACACGCCGCGCCTGCCGTCGGCCCAGGCGGCGGTTTTCATATCCTCCGGTCCCGACACGGCCTCGCCGATGTCACGAATTCGCAATGGTGCGCCGCCGCGATAGGCGACGATGACGTCCTGCCACTGACCGGCCTCGAGCAGCTGATCGTTGGCGTAAACGGTATAGGAGCGTTTCGCGCCGTCGATATTGCCCTTCGGACTGTCCGAGGTCGCGATCGCGATCTGGCTGCGCACGTCCTCCAGCGAGAGGCCCTTGGCGACCAGCTTGGCTGGATCGACTTGAATGCGCACCGAAGGCTTCTGCTGCCCGCCGACGAACACCTGGGCGACGCCGGGAATCTGGCTGAGCTGTTGTGCGAGCTGGGCGTCGGTGCGGTCGCTGACAGTGGTCAGCGGCAGCGTATCGGAAGTCGCCGACAGGATCATGATCGGCGAGTCCGCCGGATTGACCTTCCTGTAAGTCGGCGGCGATGGCAGGTTCTTCGGCAGTTGCCCGCTCGCGGCGTTGATCGCAGCCTGCACATCGTTGGCCGCAGCGTCGATCCGACGGTTGAGATCGAACTGGATGGTGATCGATGCCGAGCCGAGCGAGCTCGTCGAGGTCATCTGTGTGATGCCGGGGATCTGTGCGAGCTGCCGCTCGAGCGGCTGCGCCACGGAGGACGCCATGGTCTCGGGGCTGCCGCCGGGAAGGGAGGCGGAAATCTGGATGGTTGGAAAGTCGACCTGCGGCAGCGGTGCAACCGGCAGCAGAGGATAGGCCACGAGACCTACGAACAGGATGCCGGCCATCAGCAGCGAGGTGCCGATCGGATAGCGGATGAACGGAGACGAGATGCTCTCTTGCATGCCCTGAGACCACGGACCGGCCAGCGCATCTTCTCGCCACCACGGCGGAGCCGCGCTCGAGAGCTCGAGCGCGAATGTGCGATTCCTTCAGCCCATTGTTTATCGGTGCCCCGGAGCGTCATCGGTCCGGGGCCGGCGTTGTGATCGAAAGATTAGTCCGTTCGCTCGGCCCCGCGAACGGTTTCGTGGGCCAATCGCTTGCGACCTTTGTCGAAGTATGGGTGCCGAGAGATATGCGTTCAATGCAGGCCGGAGACAAGAGCGCTTCAAGCGTTTCGGATCGTTACGGCGCTGTGTCGCATCGTTTTTGCTGCGCCTCACAAGCGGGAGAGGTATAAACAGGAACGATCGCTTCTTCCGCGCTGTTGTGCCATATCGAAATGACATAACCCGTGCCGTGTCACCGAATCGAGGAACTGTCCGATGCGTGTCCCCCTCCTGGCCCTTACCGCCATTGCCGCGTTGTTCGCCGCGGCAGATGCCGGCGCTCAAACCTATGATCCGCACTACCCGGTGTGCATGCACCGCTACATGGGCGGCGGCGGTGGCTTAGGTGGTGGTGGCGGCGACAATTATTTCGACTGCTCCTTCACGTCCCTGGAGCAGTGTCGCGCTACGGCATCGGGCCTCGCGGCCAGCTGCGACCTCAATCCCTATTACGCTTTCGATCAGCCGCCGCCACCGCGCAGACGTCACAAGAAGGCGTACTGACGAGTGTGACGCGGTTTTCATCCTGACGCGCCGATGGGGCGTCCTCGTCTCAACGGTGCGCCGCGGCGAGTGGATGATCGGTCGCCTCGCCTACAGAGGCTGCAGACTATTCCTTCCTGATCCCCGACAGCTCCACGACCTTGCGCCAGCGCTCGGTCTCTGCCGCCAACATGCCGCCGAATTCGCCGGCATTGCCGTGCAGCGGGATCGCGCCGAGCTCGGCGATGCGGACCTTGATCTCGGAATCGGACAGAGCCGTATCGACCTCGCGATTGAGCAAGTCGACGATCTCGCGCGGCGTATGGTACGGCGCACCGACGCCGTAGAACGAGGACGTCTCGTAGCCGGGCAGCGTGTCTGCGATCGGCGGCACGTCGGGCAGGATCTCCGAGCGCTCCCGCATGGTGACGCCGAGCGCACGCAGCTTGCCGGCGCGCACCAGCTCGAACGACGAGGTGACGTTGTCGAACATGCCCTGGATCTGTCCGCTCATCACGTCGGTGAGGCCCGGCGCGGAGCCGCGATACGGCACATGGGTGAACTGCACGCCGGCCATCGTCTTGAACAGCTCGCCGGAGAGGTGCAGCGACGTTCCGATGCCGGAGGAGGCGATCGACATCTTGCCGGGATTGGCCTTGGCGTAGGCGATGAAATCGGCGACGCTCTTGACCGGCAGATCGTTGTTGACGACCAGCACCAGCGGAATCCGCGCGACGCCGGCGACCGGTGCGATGCCCTTGGCAAAGTCATAGGGCAGCGCCGGATCGAACGAGGCGTTGATCGCGTTCGCGGTCGAGGTCAGCAGCAGTGTGTAGCCGTCCGGCGCGGACGTGATCACCGCCTGCGTGCCGATATTGCTGCCGGCCCCCGGCTTGTTCTCGACCACGAAGGTCTGCCCGAATCGTTCGGACAGACGCTGGCAGATCAGCCGCGACAGGACGTCGGTGGCCCCGCCGGGCGCATAGGGCACAACCCACTTCACGCTGCGCGAGGGATAGGAGGGGTTGCCGATCGCAAAGGCGCGAGGCGCAGCGAGCGTCGCAGCGGCGCATGCAGCGGTTTGAAGGAAATTTCGCCTGGTGATCATCGCGGCCTCCAGTTTCATTTCTCGTGGGGCGAGAGACGCGCATAGCGCGCCCGAATGGCTGGAATTGCTATCGCAAGAATTGCACCTGGCCGCACGCCGTTCCCATCGGCTTGGTAAAGGATGCCTGGAGTTAATCGCTCGCTAATCGGCTTTTACCTTGTCTCTTAACACCTGGGCAGGGCGTGCTGGCTATGCTGCGGCACAAGCAGATACCGTCTGAAAGAATGAACGGCATGACCATCGGCGTTATCGAGCAATCCAAAGCCGCGCGTGGCCCGTCGGCCTCAAAGATCTGGCTGAAAGCGATCGAACTGACAGCGCGAATCGAGATGCTGCCAGGCCGTCTGTTCGCCGACGTCGTCGACGATTGGGCACGGCGCCAGCCCGGCCGCCTCGCGCTGGCGACGGACGAGGCCACGCTCGACTATGAAGGTCTGGCGAAGCGCATCAATCGCTATGCGCGCTGGGCGCGCTCGGTCGGCCTCGCCAAAGGGGATACCGTCGGCCTGATCATGCCGAATGGAATCGATTATGTCGCAGCCTGGCTCGGCATCAGTCGCGTCGGCGGCGTTGTGGCGCTGATCAACACCAAGCTCGTCGGCAAATCTCTCGCGCATTGCCTCGACGTCGCCAAGCCCTCACATGTCATCGTTGCGCATGAGCTCGTGGTGACGCTAGAGAGCGCAAGGCCGCATCTGAAGACCGAAGCCAGGATCTGGACTCATGGCGATGCCTGCAGCGAGCGTGCGATCGATCCCGCACTCGCCGCGCTCGATGATGGACCGCTGTCGCCGGATGAGCATGGCGGCGTCACCATCGACGACCGCGCGCTCCTGATCTACACCTCCGGCACCACCGGCCTGCCGAAAGCCGCCAGCATCAGCCATCGCCGCATCCTCAACTGGGGGTTCTGGTTCGCCGGCCTCACCGGCGCGTCGCCGCAGGACCGGCTCTATGATTGCCTGCCGCTGTTCCACTCGGTCGGCGGCGTCGTCGCGCCGTGCAGCATGTTGGCCGCCGGCGGCGCGGTGGTGATCGCGGAAAGGTTCTCGGCCTCGAACTTCTGGCCCGATATCGTGCGCCACGAGTGCACATTGTTCCAGTATATCGGCGAGCTTTGCCGTTATCTGCTCAAGGCGCCGCCGTCGGAATACGAAAACCGCCATCAGCTGCGGCTCGCGTGCGGCAATGGCCTGCGCGGCGATATCTGGGAGGACTTCCGGGCGCGTTTCGCCATTCCCCGCATCCTCGAATTCTATGCCGCGACCGAGGGCAATTTCTCGCTATTCAACGTCGAGGGCCAGCCAGGTGCGATCGGCCGCATCCCGCCGCTGCTGGCGCACCGGTTTCCCGCGGGCCTCGTCAAGCTCGATCCCGACAGCGGTGCGCCGCTGCGCAATGACGAGGGCTTTTGCATCGCCTGCGGCCGCGGTGAGGCCGGTGAGGCCATCGGCCGCATCGGCAAGGCGGACGAGGGCGGCGGCCGCTTCGAGGGTTATACCGACGCCGGCGAGACCGAGAAGAAGATCCTGCGCGACGTGTTCGCCAAGGGCGATGCCTGGTTCCGCACCGGCGATCTGATGCGGCTCGACGACAAGGGCTTCTTCCATTTCGTCGATCGCATCGGCGATACTTTCCGCTGGAAGGGCGAGAACGTCGCGACCTCGGAGGTCAACGACGCGGTGCGCGATTTCGCCGGTGTGGTCGATGCCACCACCTATGGCGTCAGCATCCCCGGCACCGATGGCCGCGCCGGCATGAGTGCGATCGTCGTGAACGAAGGGTTCGATGTCGCGGCCCTGCCCGCGCATCTCGCTCGGCGCCTGCCGGCCTACGCCCGCCCGGTCTTCATCCGCATCTCGCACGAACTCGATGCGACCGAGACGTTCAAGCAGAAGAAGGGCGAACTCGCCCGCGAAGGTTTTGACCCGGGCGCGGTGACGGACCCGCTGTTCATGCTGGAGCCCAAATCCGGCGTCTATGTCGTGCTCGATCCTGCGACGTTCGCGCAGATCGTAGACGGTACGACCAGGCTGTAGCTGCAGCAGAATCGGCAAATAGGTCCGATTTTATCTGAATTGTCCAAGAGGCCATTTACTTCTGTCTGGTAAACACACGGCCATGGGAGGCGGTCATCTCAAAGCCGCCGCAAGACAAACGATCGATTAACTAACCAAGAAGCGAGCCAGCATGTCCGTAAGGTCTAAGGTCATCGAAGCGATCCAGCAGATCGCCAAAGAGCAGCACGTCGCGCTTCCCGCCCTCTCGGACGATCTGTCGCTGCACGAGACGGGCTTTGACTCGCTCGCCTTCGCGATCCTGGTCGCGCGCCTCGAAGACGAGACGGGAGTCGATCCGTTCACCATTTCCGAGGACGCAGCCTTCCCCGCCACCGTGGGTGATTTCGTGCGGGCCTACGAAAATGTCCCCGCGTGAGATCTTTGCGCTCCGCGACCACCTCGGCGCGAAGCTGAAAGGCCGTACCCTGTCGGACGCGCACGATGTCGTGTCGCTCACCGATATCCTGTCGCAGACCGTGCTGGGCGGCCGCTTGCGCGAGCTGTCCGGCCGCGCTGTGCTGCTGAAGCTGTCGGACCAGCTCAGCTCTGGCCTTGCCATGATCGAGCTCGACGGCATCGCCCGTCGCATGCTGCTGTGCCCACCGGATCTCAATCCCGCGCATCTGGACGCGCTGATCGCGGATGCCGGGATCGACGCCGTCGTCACCGACGAGCCCGATCGCTGGGCTGGGACCGGCGTGTCGCTGCTCGTCAGTGCGCAATTGCCGCTTCAAGCCGCCGCGCCGGCCAAGACCGAACGTGCGACCGAATGGCTGATGCTCACCTCGGGCACGTCAGGCGTGCCGAAGATCGTCGGTCATACGCTGGAAGCACTCACCGGCGCCATCGTTGCCGAAGGTCCATCGAAGGGCCCTGCGCCGGTCTGGGCTACGTTCTATGACATTCGCCGCTATGGCGGCCTGCAAATCTTCCTTCGTGCCATCCTCTCTGGCGGCTCGATGGTGCTGTCCGATCCTCATGAAGCGCTCGCCGATCACGTTGTCCGGCTGAAGGCGCGCGGCGTCTCCCATATCTCCGGCACGCCCTCGCATTGGCGCAAGCTGTTGATGAGCGGTTCGGCCGCGCGGTTTGCCCCGCGCTATGTCCGTCTTTCCGGCGAGATCGCCGACCAGGCCGTGCTTGACGGCCTGAAGGCGGCATTCCCCAATTCCTCGGTCGGTCATGCCTATGCCTCGACCGAGGCCGGCGTCGGCTTCGCCGTCAATGACGGACTCGAGGGTTTCCCGGGCGACTATCTCGGCAATCGCAACGGCGTCGAGATGAAGGTCGTCGACGGCTCGCTGCGGATCCGCTCGACGCGCACCGCGCATGCCTATATCGGCCGTAACGCCGCTGCGCTCACCGATGGCGATGGATTCGTCGACAGCGGCGATATCGTCGAACGGCGCGGTGATCGCTACTATTTCGTCGGCCGTCGGGGCGGCATCATCAATATCGGCGGGCTGAAGGTTCACCCTGAAGAGATCGAGGCGGTGATCAACCGTCATCCTGATGTGCGGATGTCGCGGGCCAAGTCGCGAAAGAGCCCGATCACCGGTGGCATCGTTGTCGCCGACGTAATCCTCACTGAGGGCGCCGATCCGGCGCTCGCGAAGGAGGTCCGGGATCAGATCCTGGATCAGTGCCGCGCGCAGCTCGCTTCCCACAAGGTGCCGGCGGTGATCCGCTTCGTCGAGGCGCTCGATGTCACGCCGGCCGGCAAATTGGCGCGCACCGATGCATAATGTTCTCGTCACCGGCGGCAGCCGCGGCATTGGCCTTGCGATCGGCAGGCGCCTGGTTGGCGCCGGCTACAATGTCATTGCGGCCGCGCGGCGCGAGAGCGACGACCTCGAGGCGGCGATCTCGGAGTCCGGGGGACACCTGCATTTCCGCGCCTGCGACCTCGCCGTGATCGACGCGATCCCGGCTTTCGCAAAGCTCGTCCGCGACGAGTTCGGGCCCATCTACGGCCTGGTCAACAATGCCGGCCTCGGCACCGAAGGCTTGCTCGCCACCATGCATAATTCGGAGATCGAGGCGCTGGTGCAGCTCAACGTGCTGTCGCCGATCATCCTCACCAAATATGTGGCGCGGCAGATGATGGCGGACGGCGCCGGCCGCATCATCAATATCTCATCCATCATTGCGACCACCGGCTATAACGGGCTGTCCGTCTACGGCGCGACCAAGGCCGCAGCTACCGGTTTCACCCGTTCGCTCGCGCGCGAGGTCGGCAAGCTCGGCATCACCGTGAACGCGATCGCGCCTGGTTTCATCGACACCGAGCTGACGAACAATCTCTCCGAGGACGGCCGCAAGCGCATCGCCGGTCGCAGCGCGCTGCGCCGCCTGCCGGAGACCGACGACGTCGCGCGCATGGTGGAGTACCTGCTCGGCGAAGGCGGCCGCAACATCACCGGCACGGTGTTCACGGTCGACGCGGGGAATACGGCTTGAGCGGAACTCTACCGCCGCAATTAAATTGACCCGGCTCAATGGCGTCCAACCGGATTTGGTCGTAGCATGGCCTGCAATTGGTTGAGTTACGTCAATCGATCTGCCCTAATCGAGAGGGGAGCAGTCCATGGCCAGTTCAAGCATGACCGCTTCAAACCAGGGCCGGACGGACCACTCCCCCACAAGGTCCGGCGACGTCAACTGCCGGCCGATGTCGCACCAGAATTCCGGTGATCACGGCCACGAAATGTATCCGCAGCAATTCGTTCGGCTGGTGGGTTGTCACGACATGCCGATGGCGATGTTGCGCAAGCGACAGGACGAGAAGCTGCATTAGCCAATCGGCGCTCAAGTCCGAGGCGGCTTCGGCAGGTCGATCCGTTCGTGCGAGAATTCCGGCGGCCCTTCGGTGAGGCGGCGGATGCGCCGCTCGCGTTCGTCCGCCGGCAGGGCGGGATCGAGCAGCAGCTCGATCTGATGCGCTGCGATCTCTTCGATCCTGGCGGCGTCCGAGACCGTCGTGTGCGCAGGCGCGGGGGCGATTTTCAGACCAAGTTCGACCAGCTTGCAGATTGCGTCGGATCGCGACAGGTGATGGGCCTCGGCCCAAGCGTCGACCGTTGCAGTCAGTCCTTCCGGCATCTTCACCGCGCTGATCGCGT
>Ga0102590_1002332_pt1 | contig 22889 bp, 23 predicted proteins | sample AraplaMF_Col_mMF_FD_76859 | JGI IMG/M metagenome (GOLD analysis project Ga0102590, IMG submission 76859) | Arabidopsis root microbial communities from the University of North Carolina, USA - plate scrape MF_Col_mMF | ecosystem: Host-associated > Plants > Roots > Endosphere | place: USA... | reverse complement strand
GACATGCGCCTGCCCTCGATGATTCTGATCGGGGCGAGCACACTCCAGATCGCGCTCGGCGGCACGCTCGGGCTCGGTCTGTTCGGCGTTCCGCAATTCGGCATGCCCGGTGTGGCCGCGGGCCAGTTGATCGCCTTCAGCTGCGCCGCGGTCTTCTTCCTCTGGTATCTCCTGTCCGGCCGCAGCCGGCTATCGCTCAACGTCCGCGCCTTCCACTTCGAGCGCGCGATGTTCCTGGACATTCTGAGGGTCGGCGCGGTCGCCTGCCTGTCGCCGCTGCAGACCGTGCTGACCATCCTGATCTTCACGAAGATCCTGGCGACCTTCGGCACCGAGATGCTGGCCGGTTACGGCATCGGCTCGCGGCTGGAATTCCTGCTGATCCCGATCACCTTCGCCTTCGGCATCGCCTCGGTGCCGATGGTCGGCATGGCGATGGGCGCAGGCCAGATCAAGCGCGCGCGGCGCGTGGCCTGGACCGCGGCCGCGGCCTCCGGGCTCACGGTCGGCCTGATCGGACTCGTGATCGCGCTCGATCCCGCCTTGTGGGTCTCGCTCTTCACCAACGATCCGGGCGTCGCCGCCGCCGCGCACAGTTATTTCCACTGGGCCGGGCCGGCCTTCGTGTTCTTCGGCATGGGCGTGTCGCTGTATTTCTCCTCGCAGGGCGCTGCCCGCGTCGGCGGCCCGGTGCTCGCCTCCACCGCGCGGCTTCTGATCGTCGCGATCGGCGGCGCCGGCCTGATGACGGCGCAGGCGCCGGCCTGGACCTTGTTCGCGCTGGTCGGCGGCGCCATGGTCGTGTTCGGGCTTTCGACCGCGGCTTCGGTCGCCTTCGCACGCTGGGGCAAATGAGCGCAGGCAAATAAGCGCGGCAATGTGATTCCATCCAGCGTTGCACTATCCTCCCGGACTGCTATGGAGGCGCCTCCATTTTTCGAGGCTCCCTCCATGCTCCGCAGATTCGCTATCTTGTCCGCCACTCTGGCCGCGCTGTTCGGCGCGACGGCCGCCCATGCGCAGAGCGCTGACGGGATCTGGCTGACACAGGCGGGCGACGCCCGCGTCAAGGTCAGCAAATGCGGCGGCGGCATCTGCGGCCACATCGTCTGGCTGCGCGAGCCTCACGACACCGCGACCGGCCAGCTCGCCACCGACAGCAAGAATCCCAATCCCGCGCTCGCCAAGCGCCCGATGATCGGCCTGCCGCTGTTCAGCGGCATGCAGCCATCGGGTCCGAACAAATGGTCGGGCCAGATCTATAATGCCGACGACGGCAGCACCTATGCGAGCAGCGTCACCGTGACATCGGCGGATGCGCTGCGGGTCGAAGGCTGCGTCGGCGCGCTCTGCGGCGGCGAGACCTGGACGCGCGCGGGACGCTGACAGCTCAAGCCATCATCGCCTTCAGCGCCGTCGCTGCCGAGGCGTAGCCGCCTCGCGCGCCGTCGATGAAATGGACGTGGTCGCTGCGCAGCACCGAGGGCGTGAAGCAGGTCATCATCGCGGCGTCCTGCTGGTAGAGTCCATAATGCACGATGCCGTCGCGCGCGGCCGCCGCAAGGCGGTCGCTCAGCGCGCGTTCGAGCTGCGGAGTGCAGTCGAGGATCATGCGCAGGCCGTCGTCATATTTGCGGAAGTCTGAATTCTCGACCACCTGACGCTTGTAGACGTTTGGCACGAAGCCCCCGACGTTGAGGTCGAAACGCATGATCAGATAGACGAACAGCGTGTAGGCGAGCACGCTGGCGCGACGCGCGAGCAGCGAACCGCCGCGCCTGGTGCGGGCCTCGAAGTCCAGCCCTTGCGGGGGCCATTTCAGCGGCGGCCCCTGCGCTGGCACCGGGCGGCCGCCATCCGGGCTACGCTCGACCAGATGGATGATGTCCTCGATCACCTTGCGGAAGGCCGAGGGATCGGCGCCGCGCGCCGGCATCACCAGCACCGACAGGATCAGGCCGCGCGCGGCCGGGATCACCTCGAAGCGGCAGGACAGGCCGGAGAGATCGGGCTGCGTGCCGGCGGGCGCCTCGTTGACCGCGAACTCACCGCGCTTCATCGCGGCATCAGCCCAGGCGAGGCCGCCGCCGGAGAACATCGCATAGGACAAATTGGCCGACGGACCGAAGCGCGCGACGCGCACGTCGAGGCCCTGCGCGCGGATGACCCTCACTGGCACCAGCGCGACCCGCATCTTCAGGTCGAGATCCTCCCGCACCCAGGTCGCGGTTGCTGCAAGTGCGTCCCGGGCCGGCGCGATATCGGAAGGCGCGACCGCGAAGCTCGCGCCGTCGCCGCCGAACACGAAGGGGAATTCCCGCCCCTCCAACGCATTGGTCACCGCCGCGATCACGGCCGCGCCGGCCATGTTGACCGCCTTGTAGCGCTGCGCCGCAATCGCCTTGGTGGAATCGACGATGTCCGCCACGCCGATGCTCCAGTCGTCCGGCAGCGGAGCATAGAGCGCGGGATCCATCAGGCTGGTGAAGCCGCGGAAGACGGGAATGCCGCCGTAGAAGGATTCGCCTGAAGTCATCGGGTGATGCCGGATGGTTGGGAAGCGCGTCCAGATCGATGCGAGAAGCAAGATACGTGGCAGGATCGATCCGGGTTCGCCGGCCGCCCTGTCATCATTGGCCGAAACGGGCCCGGACAACAAGATCGCAGCGCGCCGCAATGCCGCAGCCTGTCATTGATCGACGTCAAAGAGCCGCCCGCGGGAGCCACTAGAGTTAGATGATCTCCAGGGGTTACGCGGGATGATCGAAGTGCCCGACTTTGGTAACAAGGGCTCCACAGCTCCGGTCCGCCGGCGTACGGGGCATGACCCGATCAGCGCAGTGAAGATGCCGGAAGGGCTGACCGCGGCGATCGATGGCTGGGCTGAAGCCCATCAGCTGTCGCGCTCGGAAGCGATCTGCAAGCTGGTCGAACTGGGTCTGAAGATTTCGCCTGCTCCCCCGGCTTCGGCACATCCCATCGCATCCGAAGCCACGCGGATCGAGGAGATCGCGGTGCACGAAATCGAGGGCCTGCTCGATCCGGCATTGCCCACGGACGAGCGCGAACGCCGCATCCGCCGCCTCACCGAGGGCCCGCCGGAATTCCTGCACGAACGGATTGACCTGCCGAAGCAGCGGACGTGAGCCTTAGTGCAGCCTCTCGTCCTCGCGCCTGCGGAAGGCCTCGAGGGAGGCGTCATGGCAACCGACCAAGCGCACGAATTGCTGCGGATACATTTCATGGCCGTGACTGCCGGAATTCTGATGAGTCATCGGCGGGCAACGAACATCGTCGGGCTTAGTGCGAACCTGCTCTGTCCGGCGTTCATTTGAAGCGGTCATGTGTTGCGTGGCCATGCACTGCTCCCTGTCGATTAGGGCAGATCGATTGACGTAATCCAATCGATTGCAGGATATCTTACGACCAAATCCGGCTTGATGTCATTGCGCCGGATCAACGCAATTGTGGCGGCGCAAGTTCCAATTACGCCGTGTTCCCCGCATCGATCGTGAACACCGTGCCGGTCACGTTGCGGCCGCCTTCGCCGAGCAGATATTCCACCATGCGTGCGACGTCGTCGGTCTCCGGCAGGCGGCGCAGCGCGCTGCGGCCGGCAATGCGCTTGCGGCTCTCGTCCGAAAGATTGTGCGTCAGCTCGGTGTCGATGAACCCCGGTGCGATCGCATTCACGGTGATGCCGAGCTTGCCCACCTCGCGCGCGAGCGAGCGGGTGAAGCCGGTCGCGGCAGCCTTGGTCGCGCCGTAGACGGACAGGCCGTTATAGCCGGTGGTCGCGATGATCGACGAGATGTTGATGATGCGGCCGGCGCCATCGGCCATCATCTGCCGCGCGACGTATTTCGTGAGGATGATCGGCGACAGCACGTTGAGCTGCACCAGCGCCTCGATCTCGGAATTGTGCATGGTGGCGAGCAGGCCTTCGGTGCCGAGGCCGGCATTGTTGATGAGGCCGTAGATCGCGCCGAACTCGTCGCGTACGAGTTTTGCGAATGCCGGGATCGCATCGATCACCGCAAGGTCGCAAGCACGGAAATGCAGCCGCCCCTCGGATTCGACGATTGCGGCCTTCAGCTCGTCGCTCTCGCGCCGCGCCGCCGCGATGACATTGTAGCCGGCACCGACGAGGCGCTTGCCGATTGCCAGCCCAATACCGCGGCTGCCGCCGGTGACGAGAACATTATGCATCGGTGCGCGCCAGTTTGCCGGCCGGAGTGACGTCGAGCGTCTCGACGAAGCGGATCACCGCCGGCACCTTGTGCGAGGCGAGCTGCGCGCGACACTGATCCAGGATCTGGTCGCGGATGTCCTTCGCCCGCGCCGGCTCGGTGCCGTCGGCAAGGATCACGTCGGCGACGACGATGCCGCCGGTGATCGGACTGCGGCGTGATTTCGCCCGCGACATCCGCACATCGGGGTGGCGGTTGATCACCGCCTCGATCTCCTCGGGGTGGACCTTCAGTCCACCGATATTGATGATACCGCCGCGGCGGCCGACGAAATAATAGCGGTCGCCGCGCAATTCGACGATGTCGCCGCTGTCGACAAACCCGTCGCCATCGGTGAGCGCGGCCGCGTCCCGGCCGATGTAAGCATGCGCCGTGCGAGTCGAGCGGATGCGCAGCGAGCCATCGACGACCTTCATCTCGACACCGTTGCGATTTCCGAGATAGTCGGCCGGAAAACCCTCGAGCCCGTCATTGACGGCGAAGCCGACGCCGGCTTCGGTCGACGCATAGGCATGGCCGACAGAGGAATTGGGGAATGCGGCCTTCAGCCCGTCGAGCACCGCCTGGTCGGCGATTTCGCCGGAGAGACGGACGTACCCCGGCCTGAATTGTGCGGCCGCCCCGCTCATCAGGAGCTTGCGCCAGTGCGACGGCGTTCCGGAGATGTGCGACACGCCGCGCGCATTCAACCGCGCGACGTGGTCGGCGAGCGCTTCATGCGGATCGGACAACACCATCGAGCCGCCCGAGAGAACGGCGCGGAGGAAGATCTGCAGGCCGCCATAGCGGCGGATGTCGTAGAACGTCGCCCACACCGGCGCTGGTCCACGCGCGGGGCCTTCGGCGATGATCGCGCCGGTGAGCGCGTCCAGCGTATGGCCGACGATTTTCGGCACGCCTGAGGTGCCCGACGTGAGCATCAGCCACTCGGTGGCACGCTCCGTCCTGGCCGGCGCTGTGGCTTGAAGCGGCAATTGCGCGGTGACGATCAGCGGCACGCCGGTCGCGGCCCAGCGATCGGGCTCGTCGGTGACGACGGCATCGATCCCGGCATCGGCCATCAGCGCCTCGAGATGCGCCGGATTGAGATCGGGCGGGCAGAGCAGCATGCGGCGGGCGATGCCGTCGAGCTCGATCATGGCAAGACCAGAGCGCAGCTGGTCGGACAGCTTGAGCAGCACCGCGCGGCCGGACAGCTCGCGCAGGCGACCGCCCAGGACCGTCTGTGACAGGATATCCGTCAGCGACACGCAATCGTGCGCGTCCGACAGCGTGCGGCCGGTCGACTCCGCGCCGAGGTGGTCGCGAAGCGCAAAGATCTCACGCGGGGACATTTTCGTAGGCCCGCACGAAATCGCCCACGGTGGCGGGGAACGCTGCGTCCTCGGAAATGGTGAAGGGATCGACGCCGGTTTCGTCCTCGAGGCGCGCCACCAGGATGGCGAAGGCGAGCGAGTCGAACCCGGTCTCATGCAGGGATAGATCGTCCGAGAGGGCGGGAAGCGTGACGTGCTGCTCCTTGGCGATCTGCTGGATCGCCTCGATGACCTTAGACCTTACCGACATGGCTGGCTCGCTCTTGCTTTGTTAATTGATCGTATCTCTTGCGGCGGCTCTTGATGACCGCCTCCCCATGGCCGTCTGTTTACCGGACAGAAGTAAATGGCTTCTTGGACAATTCAGATAAAATTGGACCTATCTCGGGATTTTAGGTCGGGCTACAACCTGACCGCACAGTCGACGATCTGCGCGTAGACCTCGGAAGTCAGTATTGCATAGGCGCCGGATCTTGGATCGAGCATGAACAGCGGATCGGCGATCTCACCGGGATCAAATCCCTCGCGCGCGAGATCACCCTTTTTCTGCTTGAATGTCTCGGTCGCATCGAGCTCGCGCGAGAGGCGAACGAAGACGGGGCGGGCATAGGCCGGCAGACGTCGCGCGAGATGCGCAGGCAGCGCTGCGATGTCAAAACCCTCGTTGACGACGATCGCGCTCATGCCGGCGCGGCCGTCGGCGCCGGGAATGCTGACACCATAGGTGGTGGCGTCGACCACGCCGGTGAAGTCGCGCACCGCGTCGTTGACCTCGGACGTCGCGACGTTTTCGCCCTTCCAGCGAAACGTGTCGCCGATGCGATCGACGAAATGGAAGAAGCCCTTGTCGTCGATCCGCATCAGATCGCCGGTGCGGAACCAGGCATCGCCCTTGGCGAAGACGTCACGCAGGATTTTCTTCTCGGTCTCGCCCGCATCGGTGTAGCCCTCGAAGCGGCCACCGCCGTTGTCCGCGGAACCAATGCGGCCGACGGCTTCGCCGGCCTCGCCACGGGTGCAGGCGATGCAGAGGCCATCTTCATTACGCAGCGGCGCGCCGCTGTCGGGATCGAGCCTGACGAGGCTCGCCGGAAAACGATGCGCGAGCAGCGGCGGGATGCGGCCGATCGCCCCGGGCTGGCCCTCGACGTTGAACAGCGAGAAATTGCCTTCGGTCGCGGCGTAGAATTCGAGGATGCGCGGAATGGCGAAGCGGGTCTGAAAATCCTCCCAGATGTCGCCGCGCAGGCCGTTGCCGCAGACGAGACGCAGACGATGCCGGTTCTCGTATTCCGACGGCGGCGCCTTCAGCAGATAGCGGCAGAGCTCGCCGATATACTGGAACAGGGTGCAGTCATGCCGCACGATATCCGGCCAGAAGTTCGAGGCCGAGAATTTGTCCGCAATCGCTACCGAGCCGCCGGCGGAAAGCATGCTGCAGGGCGCGACGATCCCGCCGACCGAGTGGAACAGCGGCAGGCAATCATAGAGCCGATCCTGCGGCGTGGCACCGGTGAGGCCGGCGAACCAGAAACCCCAGTTGAGAATGCGGCGATGGCTGATGCTGGCCGCTTTCGGCAGGCCGGTGGTTCCGGACGTATAGATCAGCAAGGCGCGGTCGTTGATCGTGACGTCGCCATGCTCGTCCGGTGACAGCGGAGCATCGTCGAGTGCTGCGAGCGCAACGTCGATGGCCCGCTCGCTGCGGGCATCGCCATGGGTCCAGATCTTTGCTTCGGTCTTCAGATGCGGCTTCGCGCTCTCCAGCGTCTCCGCCAGATCATGTGCGACTATGAGATGCGAGGGCGCCGCAACGTCGATGCAATGCGCGAGCGACTTTCCCACCAGCTTCGTGTTGAGCAGCGCCACCACGCCGCCGACGCGGCTGATGCCGAGCCAGGCGGCGACATAGTCGATGCCGTTAGGCATGATCAGGCCGACAGTATCACCCTTGGCCACACCGACCGAGCGCGCCCAGCGCGCGTAACGGTTGATGCGTTTGGCGAGTCCGTCATAGTCGAGGCTTGCGTCGTCCGTGACCAGCGCGATACGGTCGGGCTGGCGCCGCGCCCAATCGTCGACGACGTCGGCGAACAGACGGCCCGGCAGCGTTTCGATGCGCGCGGTGAGCTCGATCGCCGTCAGCCAGATCTTCGATGCCGAGGGAGCGCGCGCGGCTTTCGGTTGCTCGATGACGCCGGTGGTCATGTCGTCCATTCTTTCGGAACGTGCCTGCTGATTGCGGTAGTCTAATCCGCGCGCCCTGCCCAGGTGTTAAGAGACAAGGTAAAAGCCGGTTAGTGCGCGATTAACTCCAGTCATCCTTTACCAAGCCGACGGGATCGGCGTGCGGTCTGTCGCGATTCTTGCGATAGCAAGGCGACGAGGCCGAATGCTGCGCTCACCCTCCATTCCTTGTACGAGCGGAGCAGCGGGAGCGGAGACGCGGATGATCACCAAACGCCATTTCGTTCATACCGCGGCTTTTGCCGTAGCGGCGTTCGCCGCGCCGCGCGCATTTGCGATCGGCAATCCCTCCTATCCCTCGCGCAGCGTGAAGTGGGTGGTGCCTTATGCCGCGGGCGGCGCGACCGACGTGCTGTCGCGGCTGCTGTGCCAGCGCTTGTCCGACCGGCTCGGCCAGACCTTCGTGGTCGAGAACAAGCCTGGCGCCGGCAGCAACATCGGGACACAAGCGGTGATCACGTCCGCGCCCGACGGTTACACGCTGCTGCTGACCTCGACCGCCAATGCAATCAACGCCTCGTTCGATCCGGCACTCCCGTATGATTTCGCCAAGGGCATCGCGCCGGTCGCGGGTGTCGCCCGAATTCCCCTGGTGCTGGTCGTCAACAACGACCTGCCGGTGAAGACCGTCGCCGACTTCGTCGCCTACGCCAAGGCCAATCCCGGCAAGATGTCGATCGCCTCCTCCGGCATCGGCACGTCGCTGCATCTCTCGGGCGAGCTGTTCAAGTCGATGGCCGGCGTGCAGTTCACCCACGTGCCCTATCGCGGCTCGGCGCCGGGATTGACCGACGTCGTGAGCGGCCAGATCCAGGGCATGTTCGACAACGTCACCTCGTCCTTCGAGCTGGTGCGAGCCGGCAAGCTCCGCGCACTCGGCGTGACCACGCGCGACCGCTCGGAGATTCTGCCCGACGTGCCGCCGATCGCCGAGACACTTCCAGGCTATGAGACGAGCTCGTTCTACGGCGTCGGTGCGCCGTACGACACGCCGCGCGAGATCGTCGACCTGCTCAATCGCGAGATCGACACGGCGCTGTCCGACGCCGAGATCAACGCCCGCATCGCCGAACTCGGCGCGATCCCGCTGCATGGCAATGCTGGCGAGTTCGGCAGCATGCTGACGGCGGAGACCGACCGCTGGCGCAAGGTGGTGGAGCTGTCGGGGATCAGGAAGGAGTAGCGCCCGCCTGGCGCGACAGTCCTCCTCTAGTCCGCCGTGAATTCCAGGTTGAAACGAATTGGACTGAGGGGTGTCGTCACGAACCTGACGCTCTTGCCGCTCAACCCCGCAAACGGGCCCGAGGCGAACTTGATGGCCCCCCTACCGGAAGACTCCACGCCAACGGGTTTGCCGTCCTTCATCACTACGTGAGCGGTGCCCTCGATGAGCTGCGTTACGAGACGCCCACCTGGTATCCGGTGCACGCCACCTCCAAATACGATGGTCGCCTTGGGACCGTCCCACTCCACCGCATTCGAAGCTGAATAGACCGCACCCTTCAGCAGACCATCGACACCGACGCAGACGTAGTCCTGGGCCACCAGATTGTGGTCTGGGCGGTCGCCAATCGGCTCCTGGCTGTAGAAGCCGGCGGTGCTGCATTCATAACGCGCGATCATGTCCGCGCGAGCCGGTTGGGAAGCCGCGATCATGCCAAGGGTCGCGCCAGCGAGCGTGGTGAGAGTACGCCTGTTCATGGAGATCTCCTCGCCTCATGCGCCCGATCGGAGGGCCGGCATGATGCCGGACTCCTGCTGTCGGGCTTTAGGTCGAAGGCTGTCAGGGATCGCAGATGCGTACGTTGATCTGGCTCAACCTCGGGAGTGGCCGGAATCCGGCGGGAGCGCGGAGGTTAGTGGACGACCGGCTGACGGTAACGACGCGGCGCCGGCATGTTGACCGGATAATACGGATTGAGATCGCAGGTCGCGGCGCGGCCAGTCGCCGTGGCGCGGCACTGCGGCAGCGAGGTGAAGGAGCAGTCGTACCACTCTCCACCGCCGCCGCTCGCGCCGGAATAGACGTGCATGCAGACGGGATAACGGGGGTCGAAGGTCTGCGCATGCGACGGTGTTGCCGCGAGCAATACACCGGCGGTCATGGCCAGACTGAAGGAACAACGCATCAAAAACATCCCGGGACGCCGCATCGCCGACCGCTAGTGCTCTTTCTTGTGACGACGGCGCGGGGCCGGCGGCGGTTCGTTGAAGGCGTAATAGGGATTGACGTCGCAGCTCGCGGAGCGGCCCGAAGCCGACGCACGGCACTGCGGGATCGAAGTAAATGAGCAGTCGTAATAGTCGCCGCCCCCGCCCCAGCCGCCCGGCGTGTAAACGTGCATGCACACTGGATAGCGCGGATCATAGGTCTGGGCGCTGGCGTCTGCCGCGACGAACAGCGTGGCAATTGCGGTGAGGGTCAGGATCGGCAAGCGCATGGAAACATCCTCGAATCGATGGCGTCGGCGGAGCTGGTGCCGACCGCCTCCTATGGCACAACACCACGCCGGAGGCGACCGTTCCTGGAACCATATGACGGCAAGGTGAGTGCGGTGCGTGATGCACCGCACGGACGCGACCAATGACGCTATGCGCCGAGTCCCTGCAAGACCAGCCGGTTCAACCGTGAGGCAAACGCGGCGGGATCTTCCGGCAGCTCGCCGTCCAGGATCTGCGCCTGTTCGAGCAGGAGCAGGCTGAGATCGTCGACGTCCCTGGAGCCGGCCTGCGCCCTGGTGATCGCCGTGACCAGCGGGTGGCGCAGATTGATCTCGAGGATCGGCTTGGTGCGCATGCCCCGGTTCTGCTGCGACAGGATGCGCTCGAGCTCGCGGCTCGGACCCTGGCTGTCGGCAACGAGGCAGGAGGCGGAACTGGTGAGGCGCGTTGAGGCCTTGACGTCGGTCACACGCTCGCCGAGCGCCGCCTTGATCACGGCGATGGTGGCGGCTTCATCCGCCGCCGGCTCGTCCTTCTTCGCCTCGTCCGTCTCGTCGGTGCGCGGGATCAGGTCGAGATTGAGATCGCCCTGGCTCAGGGACTTCATCGGCTTGCCGTCGAATTCCGTCGGCATCGAGGTCCAGAAGGCGTCGACGGGATCGGACAGCAGCAGCACCTCGATGCCGCGCGCGGTCGCAGCCTCCAGCCGCGGATTGGACTTCAGCCGCTCGATGCTGTCGCCGACGAGGTAGTAGATCTCGGTCTGGTTCGGCTTGAAACCGGCGATGACGTCTTTCAGCGAGCGCTTCTCGCCCGTGGTGGTGGTGAAACGCGACAGCGCGAGCAGCTTTTCGCGACGCTCGAAATCCTCGTAGACGCCTTCCTTCAGCACCGCGCCAAAAGCGTCCCATATCCTGATAAAATTCTCCGGGTCCTTGTCGGCGAGGCTTTCCAGCTCCGACACGACACGCGTCGCCACGGCTTTGCGGATCTGCGCGAGCTGCGGATTGTTCTGCAGCATCTCGCGCGAGATGTTGAGCGGCAGATCCTCGCTATCGACGACGCCGCGGATGAAGCGCAAGTACCCCGGTAGCAGATCGGCATCGTCGGTGATGAAGACGCGGCGGACATAGAGCTTGACGCGCCCCTTGCGCGAGGGCTCGAACAGGTCGAACGGTTTGGTCGACGGCGCGAACAGCAGCACTGCGTAGGAGTAACGGCCCTCCGCGCGATAGTGCAGCGTCATCGCGGGATCGTCGAAGGCCGAGGCGATCTGCTGATAGGCCTTTTTGTAGTCCTCCGGAGTCAACTCGGATTTCGAGCGCTGCCACAGCGCACTCGCCGAATTGATCTGGCGTGGTTCGCCCTCTTCCGGCACGAGTTCGATCGGGAAGAGAATGTTGTCAGAATAGGCACTGATGATGCGTTCGATCTCGTAGGCCTCGAGATACTTCTTCGCGTCGTCCTTCAAGTGCAGGACGATCTCGGTGCCGCGCGCCACGCGCGCCGCGTCCTCGTCGCTGGCCCGTGCGATCTCGAAGCCGGAGCCGCCGGATGACGTCCAGGTCCAGACGTCGCTCTCGCCGGCGCGGCGGCTGACCACCACGATCTTCTCGGCCACCATGAAGGCGGAATAAAAGCCGACGCCGAACTGGCCGATCAGGCCGAGGCCTTCCTTGGCCTCCTTCAGCTTCGAGACGAAGGCCTTGGTGCCGGAGCGGGCGATGGTGCCGAGATGGTCGATCAGCTCCTGCCGCTCCATGCCGATGCCGTTGTCGGCGATCGTGAGCGTTCCAGCCGTCTTGTTCGGGATGATGCGGATCTTGAGGGCGTCGCCCTCGCCGAGCAGGGCCGGATTGGCGATGGCCTCGTAGCGCAGCTTGTCGCAGGCATCCGAGGCGTTGGAGACGAGCTCCCGCAGGAAAATATCGGTCTCGGAATAGACCGAGTGCACCATGAGGTGCAGCAGCTCGGAAACCTCGGCCTGGAATGGTTGCGTATGCGCGGCGGTATCGGACGTCGTCATGCATTTACCCGGTCAATCAAAAGGGGAAGAAACCCGGGATATAGCGCGAGGGGATTGGGGATCAAGTGGACGTGAACGATCGCCCTCCGGACGGGAGGGCGATTTTTCCACGGGCGCCGCGGATCAGGTCACGCAGCGGCCCGGCTGCAGCAGTTTTGCCACTTCGGTCAGGGAGCTGACCATCGGCTCGCAGGCGATGGTCGGCTTGTTGCGACCCAGCTTCTGATCCTTCAGCAGCGCCGGCGGCTTGGCGTTGCCGGTCTCGATCACCGCGGGGACCCGCAGCAGCACCGACGTATCTGCGAGATCGTTCAGCCGCATCGACACGGTGCGGGAGGGAACTCCCTGCTTGAGATCGGCGAGCCGGTCGGACTTGCCGGAGCGATTGACGTTATGGCCCGGCTTGTCGGCCTTGTCGGCGACGGCCTGCCAGCGGTCGGCCAGATCGTGGCCGGAGGCCAGCTGCGCGGCGCCGAGCGCGAAGGTGATCGCGACTGCACCGAAAAATGCTTTGTAAATCTGTGACATGGCTGTCGATCCCTCGCCCCATGGCGATCGTGGGAACAACGCAAGGAGACGACCGCAAGTTCTCAGCCGTTAAGATCACTTAACCGTGTGCGAAAAATCGGAGGCGGTATGAAAAATTTTGCAGCCGGCTGGAACGACTCCGTGGCCTGCGAGTCGTCTCAACAGCCGGCTATTCCCCCCTGCCCCATAAGCCGGCGACGTAGGGCGCGACTGTGGTGATGCCAGTCGCGCCTTACTTTTGTCTGGCGTTTACTTCGCCATCCCCACCAGCCACGCCCGCCCCTCACCATAGAGCTTCTCGACCTCCGGCCCGGTGAGGCCCGGCATGTCGCGCTTGACCTTGTAGCCAATCAACTCCTGCATGTAGGCGAGGTGGCGGTAGCCTTCGGGCAGCGCGGCGAGCGCTTTTTGATCCAGTTGAAGCGTTGCAGCGGGATCGACCGGGTCGATCCGGTCCTTCTCGTAGATCGGCTGGCGGCGGACGATGCCCCAATGGCCCTCCCGCTTCTCCAGGAAGTCGTAGAAACGCCCGGTGCAGACGACGTCGCAAACCACGTCATGCACCGGGGCACGCTGCGAGATCGTCATCTTGGTTTGTGCGATGGCCCGCTCGCCGGCGAGGTCGATGCTGGTCCCGCCGAGGAAATGCAGGATGCGCACGCCCCTGGCAAATCCCTCCTGGCTGACGCGCATGAAATCCCGCGCCGGCCCCTGAAACCAGGTGGCGGACATCCAGCCCTCGTCGTGCCAGACGGTCGCAAAGCGTTCCCAGTCGCCGGCGTCGCGCCACACCGCCCAATTTTCGACGAGATCGCGGATCGCGAGGCGGTCGAGCAGCGCTTGGTCCATGTTGCGAAGTCTCCTGGCGGCTTGAAGCTATGATGGGTGTCGTCGACCCGACCTATGAGCGAGGCAATTTGGCCGCCGTCAAGCGGGCTTCCCAGTCCTGCGAATTGCCCACAGCCGCTCGAACGCGATACGGGCATCGAGCCTTGCAATCAACCTGACCGCGATTAGTATCCGCACTGATGCAGATGAAATTCCCCTTTTTGGCCGCGCTTCTCGGATTGCTGGCGGCGTTCCCTGCGTATGGGCAGACTGAACCGCAGAGCGAGAGTATCAAAGCATGGAAGGCAAGGCTGTCGGCACATATTGCCAGTTACAGGCAATTTCCAATTGAGGGAATGGGACAAACCGGCGAGGCCAAGGTCACATTTGTCATTGACCGATCCGGCAGGTTGGTCTCGCGGGCGCTGGCAGTAAGCACGGGCTCGCGGCCGCTCGATGCTGCTGCGTTGGAGATCGTCGCCCGCGCCCAGCCGTTTCCGGAGCCGCCTTCGGAGTTGAAGGAGGATACGTTTTCTTTCACGGTGCCGATTGTCTTCAACGGCCGCCAATTCCAGGTGCCGTCCTCCGGGTTGGTTCTGAGCCGGACGAGTCCCGCCCTGACGGAGTCCGATGCCATGGCCGCCTGGCGCAAGACGGTCACCGAGCATGTCTGGCGCAACAGGTCGTTTCCGCCAGACGCGATAGGCCTGAAGGGCGACGCCGGCGTAACATTGGTGGTCGACCGCTCGGGCAAATTGATCTCGCACGCGTTGGTAGAGAGTACAGGCTCCCCGCCGCTGGATGCGGCGGCTCTCAAGATGGTAGAGCGGAGCGAACCATTTCCGAAGCCACCTCCTGAGGCGAAGGACGATCTCCAGAGGGTAACCATCCTCATGACGCTCGACGGAACGTATCGGCCGTGGATCGAGGACGAAGCCAAGGTAAAGGCCAAGATCAACAATGTCTGCCGAGGCTGCTGAAGCAGGAGGCCGGCGAATAAAAAAACGGCGCGCCTTGCGACGCGCCGTTTCGTTGTCCGATAGAAACTTCCTTACGCCGCCGGCGCCTTGGGCGCGCGGTTGCGCGAGTTGCGCTGGAAGAACAGGGCCTGGCTCGCCACAGCCGACACCATCGCGGGTTGGAACGGCTTTGAGATCAGGAACGCCGGCTCGGGGCGCTCGCCGGTCAGGAAGCGCTCGGGATAGGCGGTGATGAACACCACCGGCACCTCGAACGTCTTCAGCAGCTCGTTGACGGCGTCGAGGCCGGACGAGCCGTCGGCGAGCTGGATATCGGCCAAGATCAGGCCCGGACGCTTGTTCTTGGCCAGCGCCACCGCGTCGGCATGGGTGCGTGCGACGCCGACGACATTGTGGCCGAGGTTCTTCACTAGGCTCTCGAGGTCCATGGCGATGAAGGTCTCATCCTCGATGATCAGCACGTCGGTGGCGATCTCGGCGGCCATCTCGCGTCCCGCGGCGTCGGCAAGCCGCCGAGTCTCGGCGACGTCGGTGCCGAGCACGTAGGCGACTTCCTCCTCCGAAAATCCCTCGAGCGAGAGCAGCAGGAACGCCTGCCGCGGCAGGGGCGTGATGTTCGAGAGCCGGCGCTCTGGCGGCATCGGCAGCGTCGCCACTTCGGCGTCGTCATTGACCGACACCGAATTCCAGATCTGGGTGAACAGCCGGAAAAGGCCAACTCGCGGCCCGTGGCTCTCATCGAGGACTGACGGATCCCCCAGCATGGCTTCCAACATGGCTGCGACATAGGCGTCACCGGAGGCCTGGCTGCCCGTCAGGGCGCGCGCATACCGGCGCAACAACGGCAAGTGTTCAGCAACAAGCTGCGAACGGGACATCCCCACTCCATTCATTCGGGCCAACCTTGAAAATCTGGAACTGCGAGGGGAGGCCCGGGTTCCCCTACCGGAGCTGATGACGCCCCAGAATAAGAAAAGTTCCCCCGATCCGGGAACTTTTTGTCGAACCTGGAATTGAACTCGTCCAGGGAACGGCTCCCGGTTGAGAGAACTTCTCGATTTTACAGTTACTTAACTCGGGGAAACGTGGAACAGGTCATGAAAGATCTCAAGTCTCAAGTCAGCAAAAGCACGACCCCCGGCAAGGGAGGCCTAACTCCGGAGATTCAATCCCGGATCGGCCATCAGCTGCGCGCCATGTACGATGACGTGGTGCGGCAGGGGGTTCCGGACCGGTTCGCGGAACTGATCAAGAAGCTTGATGCGCCGGGAGGCGCACCCCAAGTGGAAACCGACGGGGGCTCCAACGACAACAACAATGGGAGGGATTAATGCCTCTCACGGACTCCCTGCGTGACGACATCCTCGCGGCCGTGCCAAGTTTGCGCGCGTTCGCGATTTCGCTCAGCGGCAATGCGGACCGCGCCGACGATCTGGTGCAGGAAACGCTGTTGCGTGCGCTCGCCAACATCGACTCGTTCCAGCCCGGCTCGAACCTGCCGGCGTGGCTGTTCACGATCCTGCGCAACCTGTTCCGCTCCGACTATCGCAAGCGGCGGAGGGAGGTGGAGGACGCCGAAGGCAACTATGCCAAGACGCTGAAGACCCAGCCCTCGCAGAACGCCCATCTCGAGTTCGAGGAGTTTCGCGGCGCGCTCGAGAAGCTTCCGCAGGACCAGCGCGAAGCGCTCATCCTGGTGGGCGCCTCCGGCTTTTCCTATGAGGACGCGGCCGCGATCTGCGGCTGTGCGGTCGGCACGATCAAGAGTCGCGTCAATCGCGCGCGCTCGAAGCTCGCCGCTCTGCTCTATGTCGACGGCGCCGAAGACTTCGGGCCCGACGAGACCATTCGCGCCGTGATCGGCGGCAGCGGCGGATAGCCGCCGGCGTCAACCGATCCGAGACCCGATGTGAAGGCGGCCGTCCTCGCGGCCGCCTTTGCGCGTCTCGATTACTCGTCCACGAACGTCGCCGTTTCAGCCACGCTCGCACGCGAGGTGCGGTAGCTGTTCACCTTGTGCGCGTTGTCGGCATAGCCGAACGAGATGCCGCAGACGATGCGGCGGTCGTCGGGCAGATTGAAGTGACGGCGGATCAGGCCGGAATGGCGCGCAATTGCCGCCTGCGGAATGGTGCCGAGTCCGAGCGCTTGCGCGGCCAGCATGAAGTTCGAGACATAGGCGCCGCAATCGATCGCACCGTAAATGCCGAGCGGTTCGTTGGTGTGAATGATCGCGACATGCGGCGCGCCGAAAAAATTGTAATTCTCCAGCGCCTGCTTGGCGTAGGCGCTTCTGTCGCCGCGGGCGATCCCGAGCGTATTATAGAGCTGAAAACCACTCTCGCGGCGGCGTTCCAGATAGACGCCAACATACTCGCGCGGCGGAGTGAAGTCGTAATCGTCGCCCAATCCGCCCGACGCTTCCTTGTAGATCAGCTGGCGAAAGCGCTCCTTGGCTTCGCCGCTGGCGATGATGACCTGCCACGGCTGGCTGTTGCACCAGGACGCCGTGCGTTGCGCCGTCGTCAGCACATGCTCGATCGTCGCGCGGTCGACCTGCTTCGGCAGGAAAGCGCGCACGGAATAGCGCTCGTTGAGGAGCTCCTCAAGCACGCCAATGCGGTCGGTCTGGTTCACTTTTGCGTCCATGAATTAGCTCTCTTCGTAGGGTGGGTTCACCGAAGACGTAACCCACCCCACAATGCCACATCATCTACCCTTGGTCGGGATCTTGTTATACGGCACATCCTTGTCGACGCGAATGTCGCCGGGCAATCCCAGCACGCGCTCGGCGATGATGTTGCGCAGGATCTCATCGGTGCCCCCGGCGATGCGCATCGACGGCGAGGACAAGAGCATCTGCTGGAACTGGCCCTGCACCGTCTCCTCGTCCGAGCCGGTGAGGACGCCGGCCGCGCCCTGGAGGTCCATGGCGTAGGTGGCGATGTCCTGCAGCATCATGCCGGAGACGAGCTTGCCGATGGAGTTTTCCGGTCCCGGCCGGTCGCCCTTCGACAGCGACGAGATCGCGCGGTAGCTGGTGTATTTCAACCCGCTCGACTTCACCGCCCAGCTCGCCAGCTTCGACCGCACGGCTGGATCGTCGATAGCGAGGCCGTCCTCCAGCATCAGGTTCGAGCAGAACTCGAACAACTCGGGGACGCCGGTCGCAAGACGCGCGCCGATCGACATGCGCTCGTTCATCAGCGTGGTCAGCGACACGCTCCAGCCCTCACCGACGGCCCCGAGGCGCTGGCTGTCGGGGATGACGACATCGGTGAAATAGACCTCGTTGAACTCCTGCATGCCGTTGGCCTGCCTGATCGGCCGCACCTCGACACCGGGACTCTTCATGTCCAGGAAGAACATGGTGAGGCCCTTGTGCTTGGGCACGTTCGGGTCGGTGCGCGCGATCAGCAGACCGTAGTCGGAATAATGCGCGCCCGAGGTCCAGATCTTCTGGCCGTTGACGACCCAATTGTCGCCCTTCTTCTCGGCACGTGTGCGCAGGCCCGCAACGTCGGAGCCGGCGGAGGGCTCGGAGAACAGCTGACACCAGATCTCCTCGCCCGAAGCGAGCTTCGGCAGATAGCGGCGCTTGGCGTCCTCGCTGCCCCAGGCCATCACGGTCGGACCGCACATGCCTTCGCCGATCTGGAACGGCTGCGTCAGCTTGCCATAGACGCCCTCCTCCTGCTGCCAGATCACCTTCTCGATCGGCGTCGCACCGCGACCGCCATATTCCTGCGGCCAGTGCAGGCAGGCCCAACCGCCTTCGGCCTTCTTCTTCTGCCAGGCCTTGCCGACCTCGACCATGTCGTGATGGGCGAGCCGGATGCGGCCAAGCGAGGATTTTGACAGCTCGGCCTCAAGCTCCTTCGGGGCGTTGGCCTCGACCCATTTGCGCGCGGTGGCGCGGAATGCGGCTTCCTGCGGGGTGTCGTCGAAATTCATCTTCGAGTTCTCCTCTCTCGTGCCCCGGACGCTGCGCAGCGCGAAGCGGTGCGCTGCGGAGCCGGGGCCCATTGCGGCCTTCTGGGTCCCGGCTCTGCGAAGCGGCGCTACATGCCGCATCGCGTCCGGGACACGAACTCATCTTCCCTTGGTCGGGATCTTGTTGAACGGCACGTCCTTGTCGACACGGATATCACCGGGCAGGCCCAGCACCCGCTCGGCGATGATGTTGCGCATGATCTCGTCGGTGCCGCCTTCGACGCGGGTGCCCGGTGCGCGCAACAGCATCGCCTGGAAACGGCCGGCGAGTTCGGCATCCTCGCCGCTGATCACGCCGCTCGCGCCCTGCAAGTCGAGCGCGTAGGTCGCGACGTCCTGGATCATCGAGCCCGCGACCAGCTTGCCGATGGAGTTTTCGGGGCCCGGCCGCTCCCCCTTCGACAGCGCCGAGATCGCGCGCATGCTGGTGTATTTCAGCCCGCTCGCCTTCACCGCCCAGTTGGCCAGCTTCGAGCGCACCGCGCGATCCTCGATCGCCGGACCATCATCCAGCATCAAGCTGGAGCAATATTCGAAGAGCTCCGGGAAACCGGTCGAGACGGCCGCGCCGATCGCGCTGCGCTCGTTCATCAGCGTGGTCAGCGAGACGTTCCAGCCGTCGCCGACCTCGCCGAGGCGCTGGTGGTCGGGAATGCGGACATTGGTGAAATAGACCTCGTTGAAGTCGGAGGCGCCGCTCGCCTGCTTGATCGGCCGCACCTCGACGCCGGGGCTCTTCATGTCCAGGAAGAACATGGTGAGGCCCTTGTGCTTGGGCACGGTCGGATCGGTGCGGGTGAGCAAAATACCGTAGTCGGAGTAATGCGCGCCCGACGTCCAGATCTTCTGGCCGTTGATGACCCAATCGTCGCCGTCCTTCTCGGCGCGCGTGCGCAGGCCCGCGACGTCGGAGCCGCCGGCAGGTTCGGAGAACAGCTGGCACCAGACCTTTTCGCCGGAGGCGAGTGGCGGCAGATAGGTGCGCTTATGCTCCTCGCGCGCGAACGCCATCATGGTCGGCCCACACATGCCGTGGCCGATGATGAACATGCGCGACAGCTGGCCGAACGGCCCCTCTTCCTGCTGCCAGATCACGCGCTCGATCGGCGACGAGCCGCGGCCGCCATACTCCTTCGGCCAGTGCAGGCAGGCCCAGCCGGCGTCGGCCTTCTTCTTCTGCCAGGCCTTTGCGACCTCGAGAATATTGCCGTTCTTGAGCACGGTGCGGCCGAGCGAGGATTTGCGCAGATCGTCCTCGTATTGTTTGGGCGCGTTGGCGCCGATCCAGGCGCGCGCGGTGGCGCGAAATTCGGCTTCCTGCGGCGTGTCGTCGAAGTTCATGGCTCATCTCTCTGTTTCGTTCCCCGGACGCTGCGCAGCACGAAGTGGTGCGCTGCAGATCCGGGGCCCATTGCGGCCCTGGGTCCCGGCTCTGCGAAGCGGCATTGCATGCCGCGTCGCGTCCGGGACACGAATAGCGACTACGCCGCATTCTTCTTGCGCATGCGGTCGATCAACTGGTCTTCCCAATAAGTGAGGCTACCGAGCCCGAGCGCCATGGCGTTGGCGCGGCGGTAATACATGTGGCAGTCGAATTCCCAGGTGAAACCCATGCCGCCGTGAACCTGGATGTTGTTCTTCGCACAATGCTGGAACGCCTGGGTGGCGCTGATGCGCGCGGCCGCGGCCGCTTCAGGCAGTTCGGCGGCGTTGGTCGAAAGCGCCCAGGCCCCGTAATAGCTGTTGGAGCGGGCCAGCGTCGCCGACACATACATGTCGGCGAGCATGTGCTTGACCGCCTGGAACGAGCCGATCTGGCGGCCGAACGCGATGCGGTCGAGCGCGTAGTCGCGGCCCATCTCCAGCGCGCGGTCGGAGCCGCCGACCTGCTCAAAGGCGCACAGCACGGCCGCGCGGTCGAGCACCTGGGTAAGGATGCTCCAGCCTTCGCCGGCGGCGCCCAGCGGCTCCGCCTTGCAGTTCGTGAAGGCCATCTCGGCCTGTCCGCGGGTCGGATCGAGGTTGGTGAGACTCTTCACCTCGACGCCGCCGGCTTTGAGATCGACCAGGAACAGCGAGATGTCGCCGTCGCGACCGCTCGATCCCGTGCGCGCGGCAACCACCGCGAAATCGGCAATCGCGCCATCGGCCACCGGCTTCTTGACGCCGTTGAGCACACCATTCGCAGCCGCCAGCTTGATGGCCTTCGGCGACGGATTGCCCTTGCCCTCGAACAGCGCCAGCGTGCCGATCGCCTCGCCCGAGGCAATCGCCGGCAGCCACTTCTTCTTCTGCGCGTCGCTGCCCGCGATCAGCAGCGCTTCGGCGGCAAGATAGACGGTCGAGGAGAACGGCACCGGAGCATTGGCGCGGCCCATCTCCTCGGCGATGACGCACAGCTCGAGATGACCGGCACCGGCGCCGCCGAATTCCTCGGGGATTGCGACGCCGAGAAAGCCCATCTCGGCAAGGCCCTTCCACAACTCCTTGTCGTAGGGCGCCTTGCCGTCGAGCACGACGCGCACGGCCTTCGGCGAGCATTTTTCGGTGAGGAATTTGCGCGCTTGGTCGCGGAGCTGTTTCTGGTCGTCGGAGAAATCAAAGTTCATGGCGGCCTACCTCTTATTGTCTGTCGCGTGTATTGATGCCGTCATTCCGGGGCGCCGCGGAGCGGCGAGCCCGGAATCCATTTCTCCAGGCGTATGCGGCCCGATGGATTCCGGGCTCGCGCTGCGCGCGCCCCGGAATGACGAGGTGAGAGGGGTGTATTCTCATCGCAGCACGATCACGTCCTGGTCCGGCTTGTCCGCATAGAGCCGCGCCACCAGCGCGGCGCGGCGCTCGAGGCCGGCGCGCTGGTTGATGTAGCCTTTGTCGGTGAGCTCGTTGCCGTCGATCGAGGGCGGCTCGGCCATCAGCATGGCGCGGGCGATGATGCGGCTGCTGGCGCCTTCGCACTCCCTGTTATGTGTCTCCAACCCGCGCTTGAAGCAGGCGATGACCTCGGGATGCTTCACAGCGTCCTCGAAGCTGAGATCGGGATTGCCGACGAGCTGGCGGCAGGCGTGCAGGTTCGGCCAGGCCAGCAGGCCGATGAAGGCGCGATCCTGCCCCGCGACCAACGCGTCATGCACGACGGGCGTCGCGGCCGCGATCGCGTCGGTGCGGAGCGAGCCAACATGCACGAAAGTGCCGGTGGTGAGCTTGAAGTCTTCCACGACCCGGCCGGCGAAGATGATGCCCTTCACCGGATCGGAATCGTCGACGAAGATGCCGGCGTCGCCGATGCAGTAAAAGCCCTCCTCGTCGAACATCTTCTTCGTCAGATCCGGCTGGCCGAAATAGCCGGGGGTGACATTGACGCCGCGCAGGCGCAGCTCGTATTTCGAGCCGCACGGCACCATCTTCAACTCGACGCCGGGAAACGGCAGGCCGATCAGGCCGACACGCTCGGTGTCCCAATAGGTACCGGTCGACGTCGGCGCCGTCTCGGTCGAGCCCCAGCCGGTGTAGAACACGATGCGCTCGCCTGTGGTCTTCACCGCGAGGGCCTGCATGCGTTCGTAGAGATCGTCGGGCAGCCGCGCGCCACCATAGGCCATGATCGAAAGGTTCTTGAAGAAGGAGCGGCACAGCGCGTCGTCCTTCTCCATCGCAGCCGCGAGCGCGGCGTAGCCGGCCGGCACGTTGGCGTAATAGGTCGGCGATATCTCGCGGAGGTTTTTCAGCGTCTCATCGAACTGACCCGGCATCGGGCGGCCATCGTCGATATAGAGCGTGCCGCCATCGACCAGGATTGGATGGAACGCGGCGTTGCCGCCCATGGTGTGGTTCCATGGCATCCAGTCGAGCATCGTCGCGATCGGTCCGTCGGGCGAGCGCGGCCGCACCTGCATCATCATCGCCGCATTGGCGCACATCATCTCCTGCGTGTTGATGACGGCCTTGGGCATGCCGGTCGAGCCGGAGGTGAACAGCAGCTTACCGACCGTCTGCGGCGTAATCTTCGCGATCGACGCCTCGACATCAGCAGTAACGGGCGTTGCCGCGAGTTCGGCAAAGCTGACGCTCTTGATGCCGTCGCAGGGACGTACGACGTGCACGACGGTGACACCGGTGAGATCGAGCGCCTTCAGCGCTTTTTCGAAGATCTGACCGTCCTGCACCATCACCACGGCCGGCTTGATCAGGTCGAACAGGTACTTCAGCTTGACGTGATCGTGGCTCATCAACGAATAGGCCGGCGACACCGGTGCGGCCGGAGAGCGCGCCTGCATCG
>Ga0102590_1002327_pt1 | contig 22943 bp, 19 predicted proteins | sample AraplaMF_Col_mMF_FD_76859 | JGI IMG/M metagenome (GOLD analysis project Ga0102590, IMG submission 76859) | Arabidopsis root microbial communities from the University of North Carolina, USA - plate scrape MF_Col_mMF | ecosystem: Host-associated > Plants > Roots > Endosphere | place: USA... | reverse complement strand
TGCCCTTGCAGACGTCGCAGGTGACGTAGACGTCGGGCAGGAAGTGCATCTCGATCTTGATGACGCCGTCGCCCTGGCAGGCCTCGCAGCGGCCGCCCTTGACGTTGAAGGAGAAGCGGCCGGGCTCATAGCCGCGCGCCTTGGCTTCGGGCAGTCCGGCGAACCACTCACGGATCGGCGTGAAGGCACCGGTGTAGGTCGCCGGGTTCGAGCGCGGGGTGCGGCCGATCGGCGACTGGTCGATGTCGATGATCTTGTCGATATGCTCGAGGCCCTCGATGCGGTCGTGCGGGGCGGCGCCTTCGCTGGCATTGTTCAGCTTGCGGGCGATGGCGCGATAGAGCGTGTCGATCAGCAGCGTCGACTTGCCGCCGCCGGACACGCCGGTGACGCAGGTGAACAGGCCGAGCGGAATCTCGGCGGTGACGTTCTTCAGGTTATTGCCGCGCGCGTTCACCACCTTGATGGTGCGGCGATGGTTCGGCGGGCGCCGCTCCGGCACCTCGACCTCGAGCTCCCCGGTCAGGTACTTGCCTGTGAGCGATTTCGGGTTGCGCATGATCTCGGCGGGCGTGCCCTCGGCGACGATGTTGCCGCCGTGCATGCCCGCGCCGGGGCCGATGTCGAGCACGTAATCGGCGAGGCGAATGGCGTCCTCGTCGTGCTCGACCACGACCACGGTGTTGCCGAGGTCGCGCAGGCGCTTGAGCGTGTCGAGCAGGCGGGCATTGTCGCGCTGGTGCAGGCCGATCGAGGGCTCGTCCAGCACGTAGAGCACGCCCGTCAGGCCCGAGCCGATCTGCGAGGCGAGCCGGATGCGCTGGCTCTCGCCGCCGGACAGCGTGCCGGAGGAGCGGGAGAGGGTGAGATAGTTGAGCCCGACATCGAGCAGGAAGGTGAGGCGCTCGCGGATCTCTTTCAGGATGCGCCCCGCGATCTCGTTCTGCTGCGCGTTCAGCGCCTCCGGCACGGTCTCGAACCACGCGCCGGCGCCCTTCACGGAGAGCTCGGAGATCTCGCCGATATGCTTTCCGCCGACCTTGACGCAGAGCGCCTCGGGCTTCAGCCGGAAACCGTTGCAGGCACCGCAGGGCACGTCGTGGAAATATTTTGCGAGTTCTTCGCGGGCCCACTCGCTCTCGGTCTCGCGATAGCGGCGGTTGATGTTGGTGATGACGCCTTCGAACGGCTTCTTGGTGTCGTAGGAGCGGACGCCGTCCTCATAGGAGAACTTGATCTCATCCTCGCCGGAGCCAAACAGGATCGCATTCTGCGTTTTCTTCGGCAGATCCTTCCACTTCGTGGTCAGCGTAAACTTGTAGTGCTTGCCGAGCGCGGTCAGCGTCTGCATGTAATAGGGCGACGACGACTTTGCCCAGGGGGCGATCGCACCCTTGCCGATGGCGAGCTCCTTGTCGGGGATGACGAGGTCCTCGTCGACATGCTGCTCGACGCCGAGGCCGCCGCAGGCCGGGCACGCGCCGTAGGGGTTGTTGAACGAGAACAGGCGCGGCTCGATCTCGGGGATGGTGAAGCCGGAGACCGGACAGGCAAACTTCTCGGAGAACAGGATGCGCTCGGGCCCGCTCTTGTCGTGGATCTTTGCGGTCTTCTTTTTCTCCTCGACCGGCGCGGCCGCCGGTGCGTCGGCGAACTCGACCACCGCGAGACCCTCGGCGAGCTTCAGCGCGGTTTCGAAGCTTTCGGCGAGACGCTGACCGATGTCGGCGCGCACCACGATGCGGTCGACGACGACGTCGATGTCATGCGGGAATTTCTTGTCGAGCGTTGGCGCTTCCGCGAGCTCGTAGAAGGTGCCGTCGATCTTGACGCGCTGGAAGCCCTTCTTGAGCCATTCGGCGAGCTCCTTGCGGTACTCGCCCTTGCGGCCGCGCACGACGGGCGCGAGGAGATAGAGGCGGGTGCCCTCGGGCAGCGCAAGCACGCGGTCGACCATCTGCGAGACGGTCTGGCTTTCGATCGGAAGCCCGGTGGCCGGCGAATAGGGCACGCCGACGCGCGCCCAGAGCAGGCGCATGTAGTCGTAGATCTCGGTCACCGTGCCGACGGTGGAGCGCGGGTTCTTCGACGTCGTCTTCTGCTCGATCGAGATCGCCGGCGACAGGCCATCGATCTGGTCGACGTCGGGCTTCTGCATCATCTCCAGGAACTGGCGGGCATAGGCCGACAGCGATTCGACGTAGCGTCGCTGGCCCTCGGCGTAGATGGTGTCGAAAGCGAGCGAGGATTTGCCCGAGCCTGAGAGGCCGGTGAAGACCACGAGCTTGTCGCGGGGAATCTCGACGTCGATGTTCTTGAGGTTGTGCTCGCGCGCGCCGCGGATCGTAATTGCGCGCAGGCTGGAGGCCGCATTCTGTTGTTGGCGCTTCGCCTTGATCACTTCATCCATCCGCGTTGCCCTCAAGGAATCCCAAAGCTACGCGATCGCGCCAATGGACAGGCGCGCTTCGCCCGGAACCGGGACCGGCGCCAATGGGTATGTGAGCGAACGTAGGAAGAACGGAGACGGATTTCCAGTGGGACTTGCGAATCGTCAACGGATTGTTGTTGCGCTGGCGGGACTTGGCAGCAGGAGCGCGGAACTTGCGCGAGCGTGGCCCAAACAAAAAGGCCGGCGCGAAGCCGGCCTTTCGTGACGATGTCACGTCGGTAGCGACGATCAGTACTGAACTCAGTACTTGAGCTCAGTACTTGAGCTCAGTACTTGGCGACCACGGGGGCGCCGAAGTGATAGTTCACGCCGACCTGCACGGTGTGGAAGTTGAGCGTGCCGGACGCAGCGGGAGCGCCGATGTTACCGAAGTAGGTCTCGCTGCCGAGGCTGCGATAGAGGTATTCGCCCTTGACCGACCACTGCGGCGCGAAGAACGCTTCGACGCCAGCGCCGACGGTCCAGCCCGAGTGGAACTTGCTGTCGGACACGGTCACGCCGAGCGCGCTGCCGCTGATCTTGTTGTCGATCCAGGCGTAACCGCCGGTGCCGTAGAACAGCACGTTGTTGACGGCCCAGCCGATACGGCCGCGCACAGTGCCCATCGCGTCGGTCTTCGAGCTCGCGCTCACGAGACCAAAGCCGGGAATGCCCGCTGCGACGGAGGCGCTGACGTCAGCCCAAGCGGCGTCGGCCTCGAGGCCGAACACGACGTTGCCGGTCTGCCAGTTGTAGCCGGCGGTACCGCCGACGAAGCCGCCCTTCATCTTCGGATCGGAATCGGCCTGCCAGGCGCCGCCACCGACGAGACCGAGATAGAAGCCGGTCCAGTTGTAGACCGAAGCCATGGCGACCGGGGCCTTCGTGTACGGGCGAGCCGCCAGGTCGGCAGCCGAAGCGGCGCCGGTCAGAGCGATCAGAGCGGCCGAAGCCAACAGAATCTTCTTCATATTGAACAAATCCCAGTCCCAGTTTCTATTTTGGGCTTCCGTGCGTCGGAAGCAGTATCGGACACCGTGGTCCAACTAACGCCGTGCTTACACCACTAAAGCTGCAAGTTGTGTCTCCCAAATGCCACAATGGTTGCAAAATGTCGCCGTGCTTGACCCCTTGTTCCGTCCGAGAATCCCGCCAGCAAAAAAGGCCGGCGCAAAGGCCGGCCTTCCTGCGAAGTCTGGAAGATCAAGTGCTACAGCATCAGTACTTGGCGATCACCGGGCCGCCCCAGCGGTAGTTCAAGCGCACGAGGCCCATATCGACATCCTGGCCAATGCGGTCGCTGCCGAAGGCGGCTCCGGCCGGCGTGGTCAGGCCGATCGTGCGGTGACCGAGGAACATGTGGTCATACTCGACGCCTACCGACCAGTTCGGCGCGAAGCCGAATTCGAGACCTGCACCAACGGCGCCACCCCAACGAGTCTCGCGGGCTGACGCCAGCAGGGTACCAGCACCCGGCGTACCTGAAGCCGCGAAGACGTCGTACTTGTCCCCGACGACAGCGCCGCCACCCTTCACGTAGAGCAGCACGCTATTCCAAGCGTAACCGACCTGGCCCGTGATCAGGCCAAAGGAGTCGATGCGCGAGCGGTTGCGGTCGCCGGTAATGAGTGCCGTGCCCGGGAAGGCGAGGCTGACGTTATCGCCCTGGAAATCAGCCCAGTTGCCCTGACCCTCGAGGCCGAACACCCAATTGGCCGATTGCCAGCGGTAGCCAATCTGTCCGCCGATCGTGCCGCCGGTGGCATTGTGGCAGCCTTCGGGAACGAGAGTGCCCGTGACCGGCGTCACGAAGTCCCAGCACTTGTGGGCCGATCCGCCGCCACCGTTGATGCCGATGTAGAAGCCGCTCCAGTCGTAGATGGCCGCGACCATCGGCGCCGGCGCCTTGGTGTAGGGACGCGCCGCAAGATCCGCTGCACTCGCGGGTGCAGACAAGCTCAACGCAACAATACCGATGGTGCCGAACAGAATTTTCTTCATTGCAGTCTCCCCAGTGTCGTCCGCTTCAGAGATCCCCGAGCGGTCAATCAGGCGCGACGCCCATATGAACTAATTCCAAGGCGAACCTAGCCCAATCGCAGGGTAGAGTCCGTCTCTCGAATGCAACACTCGTCGGGTAATCGAAACGACGTAAGTTGATGAATGTTAAGTGCTTTCTCTGCTGGCTCGGTTCCAATTCATGGCAGCGTGCATAGCGGCCGGGCACCTGCCTGCGTGCTTCGCTTCCTCCGTTCTTTGAATGGAACAAATCTGGAACAAATGTCCGCTCGGTGCTATATGTGGGGATAACCGAGGGTGTGGCGGGCCGATCGGCGCCTGTAAGCGTATAGGGTCGGCCCAACAGGCGGGAGCGCGGGCGCGCCCTTTCGAAATTCAGCGGCATTTGGAGCGGAGAGCGGCGATGGCGGGAAGCGTCAACAAAGTCATTCTGGTTGGAAATCTCGGCAAGGATCCCGAAATCCGCCGTACCCAGGACGGGCGGCCGATTGCGAATCTGAGCATTGCCACCTCCGAGACCTGGCGCGACAAGAACAGCGGCGAGCGCAAGGAGAAGACGGAGTGGCATCGCGTCGTGATCTTCAACGAAGGACTCTGCAAGGTCGCCGAGCAGTACCTGAAGAAGGGCGCGAAGGTTTACATCGAGGGCGCACTCCAGACCCGCAAATGGACCGACCAGAGCGGCGTGGAGAAGTACTCCACCGAGGTCGTGCTGCAGGGCTTCAACTCGACCCTGACGATGCTGGACGGCCGGGGCGGTGGCGGAGGCGGCAGCTTCGGCGACGAGCCGGGCGCCGATTTCGGCTCGTCCGGCCCGGTCAGCAGCGCACCGCGCCGTGCCGTGGCCGCTGGCGGCGGTGGCCGCAACAACGACATGGACGACGACATTCCGTTCTGAACTTCGCTCCGAGACTCGGCCTGCTCATGTAAAGCGGGAGAGTTTTTTGCCAACTGACGGGCTGGCCCGGTTTTTCCGGGTTGGCCCATGTGTCGTACCCCACCTGACGGTCGGCTGGATCTGGGTGGTGCTGATGGCCGTGGTGGCGGCGTCGTCATTCTGCATCCACCAGATCCGCATGGTTGGGCCGTTTAGCCCGATCCACCTGCTGTCGATCCTCACGCTGGTGCTGCTGCCCGCTCGCGGTCTGGCGCGCGCACACGCATCGTGTGGCCAATCACCGGCGGATCATGATCCTGCTGTTCACCGACGCGCTGGTGATCGCAGGGCCGCTCACGCTGGTGCCCGGACGCCTCATGCACCGGGTGATTTTCGCGGCGTAAAGGGCGGTTTCGCCCGGCTTGCTCGGGCCTTGCTCCGGACGGTAGCGGGGAGGGCGTAAGTCTCTGGAAAAACAGTCGGAAAAAGCGCTTTCCTGACCCCTGCAAGGGTGGTTATCAGGGCGTCGATGCGCTATATGATTCCCAGATAAAATTTCACCGGATTCCCCCTTGGCTGACGACGACAACAAGCCCGGCGACCAGCCGGCGCAACCCTCGGACATTCGCCCCGTCTCGATCTATGAGGAGATGAAGAAGTCCTATCTCGATTACGCCATGAGCGTGATCGTGTCGCGCGCGCTGCCCGATGCGCGCGATGGGTTGAAGCCGGTGCATCGCCGCATCCTCTACGCGATGAACAATCGCGGCGACACGCCGGACAAGAAGCACAAGAAGTCCGCCGGTGCCGTCGGTGAGGTCATGGGTAAGTACCATCCCCATGGCGACCAGGCGATCTACGATGCGTTGGTGCGCATGGCGCAGGACTTCTCGATGCGCGCGCCCCTGATCGACGGACAGGGCAATTTCGGATCGGTCGACGGCGATCCGCCTGCAGCGATGCGCTACACCGAGTCGCGCCTGACCAAGATCGCGCTCAAGCTGCTCGAGGACATCGACGACGACACGGTCGATTTCCAGGACAACTATGACGGTTCCGAGCGCGAGCCGGTGGTTCTACCGGCGCGGTTCCCGAACCTGCTGGTCAACGGCGCCGGCGGCATCGCCGTTGGCATGGCCACCAATATCCCGCCGCACAATCTCGGCGAGGTCATCGACGCCTGCGTGGCGTTGATCGACAATCCCTCGCTGACCATCGACGAGCTCAACAGCATCATTCCGGGTCCGGATTTCCCGACCGGCGGCATCATCCTCGGACGCCAGGGCATCCGCAGCGCCTATCATCTCGGCCGCGGCTCCATTGTGATGCGCGGCAAGGTCACTTTCGAGACCATCCGCAAGGAGCGTGAGGCGATCGTCATCACCGAGATCCCGTATCAGGTGAACAAGGCGACGATGGTCGAGCGCATCGCCGAGCTCTACAAGGAAAAGAAGATCGAGGGCATCTCGGATCTGCGCGACGAATCTGATCGCGACGGCTACCGTGTCGTCGTCGAGCTCAAGCGCGATGCCGTGCCCGACGTGGTGCTCAACCAGCTCTACAAGTTCACCCCGCTTCAGACGAGCTTCGGCGTCAACGCCGTCGCGCTCGACTCGGGTCGTCCGCAGACGATGAACCTGAAGGACATGCTGACGATCTTCGTCGGCTTCCGCGAGCAGGTCGTCACCCGCCGCACCAAGTACAAGCTGCGCAAGGCGCGCGAACGCGCGCACGAGCAGGTCGGCCTTGCCATTGCAGTCGCCAATATCGACGAGATCATCAAGGTCATCCGGCATTCGCCGACGCCGGCGGCCGCGCGCGAGACCCTGATGACGCGCAACTGGCCGGCCCGCGACGTCGAGGACATCATCACGCTGATCGACGATCCTCGCCATCGCATCAATGAGGACGGTACGATCCGCCTGTCGCTGGAGCAGGCGAGGGCGATCCTCGAGCTGCGCCTGGCACGCCTCACCGCGCTCGGCCGTGACGAGATCGGCGAGGAGCTGGCGAAGCTCGCCGGCGAGATCGAGGATTATCTGGCGATCCTTCGCTCGCGCGCCCGCATCCTCGACATCATCAAGACCGAGCTTGCCGAAGTGAAGGCCGAGTTCGCCACGCCGCGCAAGACCGTGATCATGGAGCAGGAAGGCGAGGTCGAGGACGAGGACCTGATCCAGCGCGAGGACATGGTCGTCACCGTCTCGCACGCCGGTTACGTCAAGCGCGTGCCGCTGTCGGCCTATCGCGCCCAGCGCCGCGGCGGCAAGGGCCGCTCCGGCATGCAGACCCGCGACGAGGATTTCGTCAGCCGCCTGTTCGTGGCCTCCACGCACACGCCGGTGCTGTTCTTCTCCTCACGTGGCCAGGTCTACAAGGAAAAGGTCTGGCGCCTGCCGATGGCCGCGCCGAACGCGCGCGGCAAGGCGATGATCAACATTCTGCCGTTGGAGCAGGGTGAGCGCATCACCACCATCATGCCGCTGCCCGAGGATGAGTCGACCTGGGCGCAGTTAGATGTGATGTTCGCCACCACAGGTGGCAACGTCCGCCGCAACAAGCTGTCCGACTTCGTCGATGTCCGCCGCTCCGGCATCATCGCCATGAAGCTCGACGACGGCGAGGCGATCGTCGACGTGCAGATCTGTACCGAGCGCGACGACGTACTGCTGACCGCCGCCGGCGGCCAGTGCATCCGCTTCCCGGTTCCCGACGTGCGCGTCTTCACCGGGCGCACGTCGATGGGCGTGCGCGGCATTGCGCTTGGCGAGGGCGACAAGGTGATCTCGCTGGCGATCCTGCGCCACGTCGAGACCACGTCCGATGAGCGTTCGGCGTACCTGAAGATGCGTCGGGCGGTCGCCGGCGAAGCCGCGGCCGAGGACGCCCCGGCGGACGCCGAGGCCGAGGAGACCTCTGGCAGCTTCCAGCTGCCGCAGGAGCGCTATGTCGAGATGTCGGCACAGGAGCAGGTCGTGCTGACCGTCTCCGTCAACGGCTATGGCAAGCGGACCTCGTCCTATGAGTATCGCACCACGGGCCGCGGCGGCAAAGGCATCGTCGCCATGAGCGTCAACAACCGCAACGGCAATTTGGTCGCATCCTTCCCGGTCGAGGACGCGGATCAAATCATGCTGGTGACCGACAAGGGCCAGCTGATCCGCTGCCCGGTCGAAGGCATCCGCATTGCCGGCCGCTCGACGCAAGGCGTGATCGTGTTCGACACAGCCGAGGACGAGCATGTCGTCTCGGTCGAGCACATCACGGAAGAGGCCGAGAGCGGCAACGGTGAGAACGGCAACGGGGCGTGAGGCCCCGTTCTACGCGGCTTTCGCAATCTCATTCGTCAGATCGGCAAGTGCTTCTTGCTTGCCAATCTGTGCCATCCAGCACCAGAGCTCCAGCGTGCAGTAGAGGCGGTAGAGGCTGAGCGTCTCCTGCCAGCTGGAACGCTCGATCGGGCCGTAGCCGGCAAGCAGGCCGTCGCGCTAAATCTCCAGCTCGGTGCCGAACTCCACGACCTGCTTGGTCGGCACGCCGAAGAATGCGGCGGAGCGTTCGGCGTTGCGCTGGAGGAAGGCGAACAGGCCTTCGCGCCAGACCCACATGCCCGGAATGTCCTCGCGCGGGATGATGGTCTCGCGGCCGACATAATAGGTGACGTCGGCGAGCTCGATGCCGGGCAGCTTGCCCTGGCGGCAGACGAGCCCCAATCCCTCGTAGATCGTGGGGTTCTGCATGAAGCCGTAGTGCAGGATGACGCGGGTGATGCCGGGGATGATCTCGATCACCTCGGCGCGCTCCTCGTCCGGGATGTGCGGCGATTCCTCGATCAGCACCGTCACCAGCAGCACGCGCTCGTGCAGCACGTGGTTGTGCTTGACGAACTGGGTCAACGCGAGCGGCACGCCCCGTGGCGCAGACGCCAGGAACGCGGCGGCCCCGGGCAGCCTGGCGCGACACTTGTTGACGGCGGTCTCGATCAAGTCCTCCTCGGGCTGGCGCAACTTGGCGCGCGCAGCTTCGACCAGCTTCACGCCGGCACGCCAGGTCAGCATCAGGAAGGCGACGAGGCCGGCGAGCAGCAGCGGAAACCAGCCGCCCTCGAACAGCTTGATCGAGTTCGCCGCGAAGAAGATCAGATCGATCACGAAGAAGAAGCCGTTCACGGCCACCACCAGCCAGGGCGAAAAGCCCCACTGGATCGCGACCAGCGCGGCCAGGAGCGTGGTGATCGCCATCAGCAGTGACACCGCAATGCCATAGGCGCCGGCGAGAGCGTCGGAGGAGCCGAAGCTCAGGACCGCCCCTAGCGTTGCGGCTGCGAGGAGCCAGTTCACCAGCGGCACGTAGATCTGGCCGATCGCATCGCTGGTGGTGTGGCGGATCTGCATGCGCGGCAGGAAGCCGAGCTGGATCGATTGCTGGGTCAGGGAGAACACGCCGGAGATGATCGCCTGCGAGGCGATCACGGTCGCCACGGCCGAGAACGCGACCAGCAGATAGTGCAGGGCGTCGGGGCAGAGCTGGAAGAAGGGGTTCTCGATCATCGTGGGATCGGTGATGAGCAGCGCGGCCTGGCCGAAATAATTCAGCACCAGCGCAGGCAGGCAGATCGCAAACCAGGCGAGCCGGATCGGCAGGCGGCCGAAATGGCCCATGTCGGCATACATCGCCTCGCCACCGGTCACCGCGAGGAAGGCGGCGCCGAGGATCGCGAAGGAGACGTGGAAATCCTGATGAATCAGGAAGTCGAAAGCATAGAGCGGGCTGAGCGCGGCCAGCACCGCCGGAGCCTTGATGATGCCGTGGATGCCGAGCGCAGCCAGCACGACGAACCAGGCCAGCATCACAGGTCCGAAGATGCGGCCGATGAAGCCGGTGCCCTGCTTCTGCATCATGAACAGGCCGACCAGGATGGCGATGGTGATGGGCACCACCACGGGCGAGAGCGAGGGCGCGTCGACCTTGAGGCCTTCGATGGCTGACAGCACCGAGATCGCCGGCGTGATCGCTCCGTCTCCGTAGAGCAGGGCGGCGCCGATGAGGCCGACCACAAGCAGATGCGCGCGCCAGGTGCCCGGCTGGGCGTGGCGGGCATGCAGCAGTGCCAGCAGCGCGACGATACCGCCTTCGCCGCGGTTGTCCGCGCGCAGGATCAGCAGCGCGTATTTCAGTGAGATGATCAGCAGCAGGGCCCAGAGAATCAGCGAAGCAACGCCCAGGACAGCCTCGGGCGTTACGGTGCCGCCGTGAGCGGCCGCCTTGGCGGCTTCCTTCAGGGCGTAGAGCGGGCTGGTGCCGATATCGCCGTAGACCACCCCGAGGGCGCCCATGGTCATGGCAAGCGGTAGTGGATCGGGACGATGATGGCCGGAAGCAACTGCAGGCGTACTGGACAAAGGCAACCCCTCAATGGGATCGCGCCCGTCGGTCCATTCCGACGGGCGCGAGCAATTCCATACTCTGCGACGAGACGCCGCAAATATCCATGGGGTTTATAGTCGGCTACCTGACGCGAAGCTGACAGACCGCTTACGGAGTGCGATCGGCGGTCACCAGGCGAGCCTCGCGGACGTTGGCCTTGGTGCCGGCACGACGCAGGCAAGATGCCTCGAAGTTCGGCCAAGCCTGCTGCGAGCAGTCCCTGCCAATGGACTTGATGTCGAGCCGGTCGCCTTTGGCAAGCGGCTGCGGCACGCTGGCTTCGACGGTGGGAGCAAAACCCGGCAGGAGGGTGAGGGTAGCAGCAACGCACGCGGCGACAGCGATCGCTGAAAGAGCCTTGATCATTGACAGTCCCCTGTGATGCGGCCGCTACGCCCAGTTTGCGGCCCGTCATTCGTTGGGCGGATTGATAACCATGACCAGTTTCCGGATGTCTTCACCGACGCCGGAAATGGTTTCGTTGGCATCCCGTTTTGTTTCGTGGCCGGCACGGGGACGAAACAAATCGGCCTGATCGGACGCGGTTTGCGGAAAGCCGGCAGGAACTGCCCTGGAACCGGCCCGGCTTGCCCGGCCGGGCCGGGCGGGGTAGGAGGAAGGCCATGCCGCGCATCGCCTTTTACCCGGGTTCCTTCGACCCCATCACCAACGGCCATCTGGACGTGATCCGGCATGCCGTTCCGCTCTGCGACCGGCTGGTTGTCGCCATCGGGGTCCACCCCGGCAAGAAGCCGCTGTTCTCGGCCGAGGAGCGGCTGAAAATGCTCCACGACGTCTGCGGGCCGATTGCGGCCCAGGCCGGCTGTGCGCTGGAGGCCACCACCTTCGACGACCTCTCGGTGACGGCCGCCCGCAAACACGGCGCGACCATCATGATTCGCGGCCTTCGTGACGGCACCGACCTCGACTACGAAATGCGGCTCGCCGGCATGAACGAGGCGATGGCGCCGGAGGTGCACACGGTCTTTCTGCCGGCGTCCCCGATGGTCCGCCCGATCGCCGCCACACTGGTGCGTCAGATCGCAGGCATGGGCGGCGATGTTTCGTCCTTCGTGCCGCCGCTCGTTGCATCCCTGCTCAAGGCCAAATTCGCCTGAAACGGCGCGCGTCTTCACCTCATCTGATCCGGAGTTTTCATGAACCGTCGTTTCGCAATTCTTGCCACGATGTACGTCGCACTCGTGGCCGTCCCCTTGGGCGCGGTCCCGGCGGCGATGGCGCAGCAGCTGCCGGCCAATCTCGACAAGGCCAATGCACTCGTCATCGACACCACCAAGGGCCGCATCGTCATCAAGCTCAGGACCGACCTGGCGCCGCAGCATGCCGAGCGCCTGAAGCAGCTCGCGCGCGAAGGGTTCTACAACAACGTGCCGTTCCACCGCGTGATGGACGGCTTCATGGCCCAAACCGGCGACGGCCAGAACGGCAACGGCACCGGCGGCTCGAAATATCCGAATCTGAAGCAGGAGTTTTCGAAGGTTCACTTCGCACGCGGCGTTGTCGGCATGGCTCGTCGCGGCGACAGCGTCGATACCGCCAACTCGCAGTTCTTCATCATGTTCGCCGACGGCGGCAGCCTCGACGGCCAGTACACTGTGGTCGGTGAGGTCGTGCAGGGCATGGACGTGGTTGATAAGCTGAAGAAGGCACCAGCCGGCTCGCCGAGCGGCACCGTCACCGATCCCGACAAGATGGTGAAGGTGCAGGTCGCTTCGGACATCAAGTAGCGAGACGATGGCGCGCCGCGGCGACAGGCTCCTGTTCGCTGCAGCGGTGCTGCTGCTTTGCGTTAACAGTGCGGCCGCAGAGGACGCACCAGTCAACACGATCCAGGACCTCTTCCAGCATTTAAGGGCCTGCTGGAAGCCCCCGACATCCAGCAAGGCTCGCCCACTCGACATCACCGTCGTCGTGAGCTTTAACCGGTCCGGAAACATTCTGGGCCATCCGAGGATTACCTATGAATCCGCGGAGGCCTCCGACAATGACCGGCTGCAATACCGGATCGCGGTCATGGAGGCGTTGCAACGCTGCACCCCGATGCCATTTACCGATGCAATGGCCGGCGCCGCCGCGGGACGTCCATTCGCGATCCAGTTCCGTAATCGGAAGACTTCACCCCCAACGCAAGAGAGACGAGCATGAGCGTCACCGAAAACACATTGATCCTCGAGACCACGCAGGGCCCCGTTACCATCGAGATGCGTCCGGACCTCGCGCCCGGCCACGTCGCGCGCATCAAGGAGCTGGTCCGCGAGGGCTTCTACGACGGTATCGTGTTCCATCGCGTGATCGACGGCTTCATGGCGCAGACCGGTTGCCCGCACGGCACTGGCACCGGCGGCTCGGGCAAAAAGCTGAAGGCCGAGTTCAACAAGGAGCCGCACGTGCGCGGCACCGCTTCGATGGCCCGCGCCGCGAGCCCCGATTCCGGCGACAGCCAGTTCTTCATCTGCTTCGACGACGCCCGCTTCCTCGACAACCAGTACACGGTATGGGGCAAGGTCACCGAAGGCATGGAGAACGTCGACAAGATCAAGCGCGGCGAGCCGGTGCAGAACCCCGACAAGATCGTCAAGGCGCGGATGGCGGCCGACAAGGAGTGACCGCTTAGCGGTCATTCCCGAGCGCGCGTAGCGCGAATCCGGAATCTCGAGATTCCGGGTTCGATGCTGCGCCTCGCCCCGGAATGACGGTGGTAGTGAGGCATGCGCACCGACCTCTTCGATTTCGACCTGCCGCCCGAGCGCATCGCGTTGCGCCCGGCGAACCCGCGCGATTCCGCCAAGATGCTGGTCGTCGAGGATGGCGCGCTCCGCGACCAGACGATCGCCGATTTGCCGCAATGGCTGAAGGCCGGCGACCAGCTTGTCGTCAACGACACCAAGGTGATCGCGGCGCAGCTTAGAGGACGCCGCATTGGCCGCGAGACCGAGCCGAAGATCGAGGCGACGCTGATCAAGCGGCTCGACGGCTCGCGCTGGCAGGCCCTGGTGAAACCTGCAAAGAAGCTCGTCGCCGGCGACCGCATCCGCTTCGGCAATGAGGGCAAGGTCTGCCTGCTCGGCCATCTCGATGCCGAGGTCGAGGCCAAGGGCGGTGAAGGCGAGGTGACGCTGTCATTCTCGTTCCACGGCCCTGCGCTCGATCAGGCGATCGCCGATCTCGGCAGCCCGCCGCTGCCGCCCTACATCGCCTCCAAGCGCACGCCCGACGATCAGGATCTCGCCGACTACCAGACCATGTTCGCGACGAACGAAGGCGCTGTCGCGGCGCCCACCGCGGGTCTGCATTTCACGCCTGCGCTCGAGCAGGCGCTGGAAGCGCGCGGCGTCGGCATCGTCAGAGTCACGCTGCATGTCGGGGCAGGGACCTTCCTGCCGGTCAAGGTCGATGACACCGATGCTCACAAGATGCATGCCGAGTGGGGCACAATCTCTGCCGAGACGGCGGACGCATTGAATGCCGCACGAAAGAACGGTGGTCGTATTGTTGCGGTCGGCACCACGTCGTTGCGGTTGCTGGAGAGCGCAGCGACGGAAGACGGCAGGATCCAGTCCTTCGCGGCGGAGACGTCGATCTTCATCACGCCGGGTTATCGCTTTCGTGCGGTCGACGTTTTGATGACGAACTTCCATTTGCCGAAGTCGACATTGTTCATGCTGGTGTCGGCGTTTGCGGGCCTCGACACGATGAAGCAGGCGTATGAGCACGCGATTGCGAACGGGTACCGGTTCTATTCGTATGGCGATGCGTGCTTGTTGTTTCGGGCAGAAACATAGGGTGGGTTCGCCGCAAGGCGTAACCCACCACTTCTCCATCCCAGTGGACAGAGAGGTGGATTACGCCTTCGGCTAATCCACCCTACGCACCATCCGTTACGCCATCACCCGCTGCGGCAACAGCTCCGCGATCTGCACAGCGTTGAGAGCCGCGCCCTTGAGCAACTGATCGGCCGCCACGAACATCGAGATCGAATGGCCAGAGGGATCGCTGAGGTCCTTGCGGATGCGGCCGACAAGAACGTCGTCCTGACCCGAGGCGTCGATCGGCATCGGGAAGTGGTTCTTGACGCGATCGTCGACCACCTTCACGCCGGGCGCCTGCGCCATGATGGCGCGGACCTGATCCTCGGTGATCGGCTTCTCGCATTCGAAGGTGATGGCCTCGCAATGGGCGCGTAGCACCGGCACGCGCACGCAGGTGACGCCGATCGCGATCTTCTCGTCCTCGAAGATCTTGCGGGTTTCCTTGATGACCTTGGTCTCTTCGTCGTTGTAGCCGGTCTCGGGATCAACAGCCGTGTTATGGCTGAAGAGATTGAAGGCGTAGGGGTGCGGCATCACCTTGGGCGTATAGACCTGCCCGTTGAGATTGGCGCGGGTGGATTCGACAAGCTCGTCCATCGCAGCAGCGCCGGCGCCGGATGCCGCCTGGTAGGTCGAGATGATGACGCGCTTGATGCGGTTCTTCTGGTGGATCGGCCACAGCGGCACCAGCGCGGTGATCGCGGCGCAGTTCGGATTGGCGATGATGCCCTTGTGGTCGCGGATGCGATTGCCGTTCACCTCGGGGATCACGAGCGGCACATTCGGGTCCATGCGGAACGCGGAGGAGTTGTCGACGACGACGGCCCCGGCCTTGACCGCAAGTGGCGCGAACTTCTTGGAGATGCCGCTGCCCGCGGAGAACAGAGCGATGTCGACGCCGTCGAACGAACGCTCGGTCAACTCCTCGATGACAATGTTCTGGCCGCGGAACGACACCGTCTTGCCCGCCGAGCGGGCGCTGGCGAGCGCCTTCAGCTTGCTGACGCGAAAGCCGCGCTTGTCCATGGTGGCGATGAATTCGGCGCCCACTGCACCGGTGACGCCGACAATCGCGACGACGGGATCGTTACTCACTTTGTCCTCCATTGCATTTCGGTTGAGCTGGGATTTAGGCAACAAAAAAGCCCCGGACCATCGAGGGCGGGGCTTCGGTAGAGCTGATGCGTTTAAGTCGACGACTACGCGCGCACGCCTCCCCGGGCCCCTGGGGCCGTGGTGGTTTTGGTCGTGCGTTTGGTGGTCGTGAACATGGCGGCGACTTATGCGGGAGAGTCCTGCGATCGTCAATGGCTTTCGGAGGGGCCGGCGCTATTTCCCCCGCACGCCCGGCGGCTCGAGAATGACCTCCTTGAGATCGTCGCCACTGATGACGACAATCGCGAAATTGAGCCGGCCGCGATCGCGCACCAGCCCGCCGCTGATGGCCTTGCCGGATGCCGCCTTCTCGGCGACGCGCACGGCATCGGCGAGGCGGTGCTTTATGGTGCCGAGCGCCGCGAGATTGCTGCGATCCTCAAGATCGAGCTCGGCCAAGGGCAGGGCGGCTTCGCCGCCCATGACTTCGCCAGTCGCCGCGTTGATGACGTTGCGCCAGATCCGGTCGTTGTGCAGGGTCTTGACCCGGTACACCGGTACGCCCGAGCCGCCGTCGAAGCTGACATCCGCGGTCGTCGCGCCGGCATGACGGGCCTCAGCAATGGCCATGGCCTGGCTGATCGAGATCGAGGAGCTGCGGAAGCGCTCGATCTCGCGGCTGACGGCCTGGCGGTCCGCCGTGGCGTCCCCATCTGTCTCATCGTGGAGGGCGGTGGGCGTTGAGCCCGCCGAGACGATGGCGCGGGCCGGCGCGGCGGCGAGCAGCCCCGACAGGGCAATCGCCAGCAAGCCTGCCACCCGTCGTTTTGTCGATCTCATGGTCCGAACCTCGACCAGTCAGTCTGCCGGATGTTCGTAAAGAATTCGCGGCCGACCTTGGGCACCGGCCGGCCGCGGAGCGTCGTGACGGACTGTACCCGTCGCGGCGATCTAAGCGGTCCGGTCCTCTTTTGGGGCTGGTGAAAAAAGTGGCCCGCACCGCTCTATAAACAAAACCATACCGTATCGTTTTATTTCGGTCAACGCAGCGGCAGTCGTCCCCACGGGACAAATCACGGGTCTCACGGAAATGTCAGCGGGAGGGGCGGCGCCGGGGAGCGGATTTGGGGATGATTTGGACGCGGTCGGCAGGTCCGATCGCGCCGGCCAGGAACAGCTTGATCGCCGCGCGCATCCGCTTCTCGGCGGCTTTCAGTTCCATCGGCGTGCCGAATGTCGCCATGCGGTGAGTGTGTCCGACGACGACATCGAGGAACACTTCTGCCGCGATCGTGGTGTCGTCGACGTCGAGCGCGCCTTGCGCCGCCAGATGGTCGAAGAAGCGCGCGGTGGTCGCGACGGCCTTCAGCCAGCCTTCTTCCTTGCCGAGCTTCGCGATGTCCGGAAAGTTGATGGCCTGCGACGTCATCATCCGGCTGAAAGCCATAGCGTCGGGCCCGCAGGTGAAATTGAGCATTTCGCGCCCGATCTCAACCAGTCGCTGCTCGACCGAAATGTCGGATGAGCTGCCGAGCTGCGTCTCGGCTGCGGCCGACAGTGGCGCGAGCCAGCGCGCGATCTCGCGCCTCAGCACGGCCGTGAACAGCCCGCGCTTGTCGCCGTATCGGGAATAGACCGTAGGCTTGCTGACGCGCGCCGCTTCCGCCACCGCGTCAAGCGAGGTCGCATCAAATCCGCGGTCGAGAAACAGGCGGGTGGCGACCTCGATCAGCCGCTGATCGCGCTCGATCGCAGCTGACTTCGTCGGCCGGCCGCCGCGCGATTTCGATACCTCGCGCCGAGGTGCTGCCGTTCTTGCCTTGGTCGCAGCCAATCCCATGCCCAATGTGCCCAATGATTCTTGCGCGACGGTGCCAGTGTTCATTGCTGTATAACGCGCAGCAAGCGGGGCGTCATCGCGAATCTGGCCGGATTGGCCGTATCGTCAACGGACTTGCACCACCGTCCGTTCCTGAGCGCGGATCTCAGGGCATCCGCGAGGTCCAGGCTTGGCCGGCGGCCGCTTTCTCGTATCCGTATTGGTAGAGCGCCCGCATATAGGCGGTGTCGAATCCCTCGGAAGGAGGCGCTGGATAATCGCGTTCGATATAAGAGAGATAGAATCCGAGATGGTTACGCTGGGCGAAATCATAGGTCGAGAAGATGATCGAGCGTGTTTGCGACTGCGTGATCGAGGACAGGCTGCGTGAGGCGACGTCGATCGTGCTGTTGGCGACGAGCTCGAAATTGCGTTCGATCTTCTTGTTGACGAGGATGTAGATGTCCATCTTCGCGTTGCCGGGCAGGCGCCCCTGAAGCAGCAGAGCTTCGGGCAAGGTCAGCACCGGGGCCGTCACGCCGCCATCGACATGCATCTCCTGAAACCTGCGCCCCCCGCCTTCGGCCTCGATCAGGATCGGCGGAAACACCAGAGGAATGCTGGCGGAGGCCGCCATCACGTCGCGAAACAGCTTGAGCGCTTCAGGCGTGCCCACCGCGGCGATCTTGCCCATGTCCCAGATCGCGGTGCGCTGCGTATCAAGATCGGTGGTGACGACCAACAGGCGTCGGCCCTTGGCATTCTCTCGCGCGACCTGAGCCAGGATCTCCGGTCCGACATAGCGTGCGACGAGCTCGCGCAGTCGCGTATTGCCGAACAGGCCGGACCCGAACAGCACGCGCATGATGCTGGGATCGTTCAGCAGACTCTCGGCGATGCCGCTGGTGTAGAGCTCCCGCAGCGTGTCGTCATATTGCGATCCGAGGAATGCAAAGGGCGCAATCAGGCCGCCGGTGCTCACGCCAGAGACGACGGAGAAGGTTGGGCGATTGTGCGCCACAGTCCAGCCGTTCAGCACGCCGACGCCATAGGCGCCATCGGCGCCGCCCCCCGACAGCGCCAGGTACGTTCTGCTCCCGGTCGCCTTGTCCTGTTCGAAGCCAAACCTGGTGACGGGTTCGTCGGCGTAGCGCCGCAGTCCGTCGATATCCAGCACGCGCGAACTGCCTGCGTCAGCTGCCGTATAGGGCGTGCGGGGGAGTGAGGTGCAGGCGGCGAGCGCCAGGCTGCACGTCAGCATCAGCGACCTGATCAGGCAGGCCATTGGCCGCTTTGTCCGGCCATCCGGGAGGGCCGACATTTCGGTCGAACATGTGGGGAGGGGCATCGGTCGCTGGCTGACGATCACGCATCTACGGCCGCCGGCAATCTGCCGCGGCATCTCGTCCAGCCCCGGCTATTAAACTATACTGTATCGTTTTGTTTATCAAGTCGCGGAGCCGATCACGTCCATGTCAACGCTGTCCCAGTCTGGGGCATGGTGCGGGTTGATTGGCCCCGCCCGACACGCAATAAGCACGCCATGAATCTTCCCAATCATTTCGAGCTGCTCGCCACCGATGGTGCCGCGCGCACCGGCCGCCTGACCACGCCGCATGGCGTGGTGCGGACACCCGCCTTCATGCCGGTTGGCACTGCCGGCGCCATGAAGGGCATGCACTGGCGCGAGGTCCGCGAGGCGGGCGCCGACATCGTGCTCGGTAACACCTATCACCTGATGTTGCGCCCCGGCGCGGAGCGCATCAACGCCCTCGGCGGCCTGCAGCGCTTCACCGGCTGGAACGGGCCGATGCTGACGGATTCCGGCGGCTTCCAGGTCATGTCGCTGTCGGACCTGCGCAAGATCAGCGAGCACGCCGTCACCTTCCGCTCGCATATCGATGGCGCCAAGATCGAGCTGTCCCCGGAACGCTCGATCGAGGTCCAGCGCCTGCTGGGTTCCGACATTGCGATGCAGATGGACGAATGCGTGCGGCTGCCGGCGGAGCGCGACGATATCGACCGCGCGATGCGCCTGTCGCTGCGCTGGGCCGAGCGAAGCAAGCGCGCTTTCGAGAGCGCGCCTGACGGCTACATGCTGTTCGGCATCGTGCAGGGCGGCGACGTCCCGCCGCTGCGCCATGCCAGCGCGCAAGGCCTGGTCGAGATCGGCTTCCACGGCTATGCGATCGGCGGCCTGGCCGTCGGCGAGCCGCAGACGGTGATGTTGGCGATGATCGACGAGACCGCGCCGGCGCTGCCGACGGATCGGCCACGTTACCTCATGGGCGTCGGCACGCCCGACGACATTCTCGAGGCGGTGAAGCGCGGTGTCGACATGTTCGATTGCGTGATGCCGACGCGCAATGGCCGCCACGGCGTTGCCTTCACACGCTTTGGCCAGGTGAACCTGCGCAATGCGCGTCACGCCGACGATCCTCGCCCGCTTGACGAGGAAAGTTCATGGCCGTCGGCCCGTAGTTGCGCGCGCGCCTATCTGCACCATCTCGTCAAGGCCGGCGAGACCCTCGGGGCCATGCTGCTGTCCGAAATCAATATCGCTTACTACCAGTCGCTGATGCAGGGCATCAGGGACGCGATCGCACACGGAACATTCGACGATTTCTATCAGCGTACGCGCGAGGGCTGGGCGAGGGGCGACATCGCCCCGCGATAGAGCATGATCCGGAAAAGTGTGAAGCGGTTTTCCGTCAAGACCATGCTCAAACAAGCAACGCTAATTGCAGACGAGCCGCTGCTTGACGGCATGCTTGGTGACGAAGCCATAGCCGCAGTTGTCGCAGGTCCAGAGATAGCTGATCACGTGGTCTGAGATGTAGGCGGAAGCTTCGGCGGCGACCATGGAGTCGGCGCAGACGGGACAGGTGGGCAACTCGCTGCAACGCGGATCGCGTCTTGGCGCGACGGTCGACAACACTTCAGCAACTGCTGACATCGTGGTGACCTCCCTGGCTCGAGACCTAAGTCTAACATAAGCAGAATCAGTTGACGAGGTCGCAACACAAATGCGTTGGTTTTCTGATAATTATTGCACACGCGATTTTGCGATGCAGCGTATTTAACATGTGCCGCATTGTCGCTTGCGTGTCGTCACAAGCTGTCCGTAACTGCGCAAGCGCTCCGCTGGAAGCGCAAATTGTTGCCAAAGGGAGTTCATCATGGACGCATCGTCCACCACGGGTGCAGCGCACCAGCCCGGCCGTGGCCGGGTCTACTCTTCGATCGTCGAGGCTTTTGGCGACACGCCGATCGTACGCTTGCGCCGGCTGCCGGGCATGCACGGCGTCGACGCGACCATTCTGGCCAAGCTTGAATATTTCAATCCGGCCGCGAGTGTGAAGGACCGCATCGGCGCGGCCATGATCATCGCCATGGAGAAGGCGGGCATCATCAAGCCCGATACCGTGCTGATCGAGCCGACATCAGGCAATACCGGCATTGCGCTCGCCTTCGTCGCAGCGTCACGCGGTTACCGGTTGAAGCTGGTGATGCCGGAATCCATGTCTATCGAGCGGCGCAAGATGCTCGCCTTCCTCGGCGCCGAACTGGTGCTGACGCCGGCCGCGCAGGGGATGAAAGGCGCAATCGCAGCCGCCGAAGAGCTTCTGAAGACGACACCGGACTCGGTGATGCCGCAGCAGTTCAAGAACCTAGCCAATCCCGAGGTGCATCGCCGCACCACGGCGGAAGAGATATGGAATGACACATCGGGCAATATCGACTTCTTCGTCGCCGGTGTCGGTACCGGCGGCACCATCACGGGTGTCGGTCAGGTCCTGAAGCCGCGCAAGGCATCCTTGCGGGTGGTCGCGGTCGAGCCGGAGGAAAGCCCGGTGTTGTCAGGCGGCCAGCACACGCCGCACAAGATCCAGGGCATTGGCGCGGGCTTCGTGCCTGACATTCTCGATCTCTCCGTGATCGACGAGATCGTCAAGATCAATTCGACCACGGCGATCGACACGTCGCGGGCGCTGGCTCGGCATGAGGGCATTCCGGGTGGCATCTCCTCAGGCGCTGCGATCGCGGCCGCGCTCCAGATCGGCAAGCGGCCGGAAGCTGCAGGAAAAACCATCCTGGCGATCGTGCCGTCCTTCTCCGAGCGATATCTTTCGACCGCTCTGTTTGAAGGGATCTAGCATATGGCGGATCAACCGAGGCGGCCGCGGACGCTTGGCGACGCGAGGACCGAGGCCGAGGCAGCGTTCAAGAAGGTGACCGCCAAGGTCGCCGCGGCGCCGCCGAAGTCAAACGCGGTTCCTGGGATCAAGGAGCAGGTCACGCTGCGCATCGATCAGGACGTGCTCGAGTTCTTCCAGGAGGGCGGTCCTGGCTGGCAGGACCGCATCAATGAGGCGCTGCGCAAGGCGGCAGGGAAGTAACCTACTTCGTCGTAGCAACGAAAAAGCCCGGCGCGAGCCGGGCTTTTGTGTTTTGCGATCTGGTCTCGGCTCAGTGGCGGAACATGCCGCCCATCATGCCGCCGACCACGCCGCCCACGAAGGCCGCGCCGGCGGCATCACCTGCGCTGTTGCGGTGTTGAACCGGCGCGCTCTGGGTCGGGGCCGGCGCGGCGCGCCGTGCCGGCTTCGGGCTGTCCTCGCTCGCGGTCGTGGTGGACGCCACGATCTCGGAGAGCAGCGCCTTGTGCTGCAGCTTGTTGAGGAAGCCCGTGGACGGATAGCCGCGGGCAGCCTGCCAGCGCTTCAGCACTGAGCGGGTCTCGTCGTTGAACACGCCAGTCACCTTGGTATCGAAGCCGAGCCCGTTGAGGCGGCGCTGCACGTCGCGGCGCTGACCCTTGTCCAGGCCGATCTGGTCCTCGGTGAGCTGGCTGGCGTCCTCGGTGAAGGTGGCCGGATCGACGCCGGCATTGAGGTTACGGGTCGTGGTCGACGGACCGTTCTGGATCGCGGCGAGCCGTGCCAGCGCCAGCGGCTTGAACTGGCCGTTGGGATAGGCGGAGAGGTAGGCGTTCAGCTCTTCGGCCTTGTTGGATTCTTTCACCGAGCGCCAGAACTCGACTTCAGTCTCGGAGCCGCCGGTCGCTGCGGCTGGCGCGGCGGTTGCCGTGGGTGTGGCGTTGGCCACCTGGGTCGCCGGCCCCTGGTTGAGGTAGACCGCGCCGATCAGGTTGGTGTGCCCCCAGGGCAGTTGGCCCTTGTGGGTCTCTTCATTGACCTGGGCACGCACAGAGGTCATCGCCTGCTGGATCTCGACGCCGGGCTTGGTGATGTTATCGATCAGCGCGCGGGTGAACGGGCTGTTGTTACCCTCCTGGCCGTCGAGCGCAGTCTGGCCCGGGCCGGTGGCGAAGGCAATCAGCGTGCCTTCGCCGGACTTCATCTCGGCGAGACCGCTACCCACGTTGACGCTGCGGGTCGCCGAGTTCGACTTGATCTTGGCGGCGAACGGATTGTCGCGGCA
>Ga0102590_1002324_pt1 | contig 22996 bp, 17 predicted proteins | sample AraplaMF_Col_mMF_FD_76859 | JGI IMG/M metagenome (GOLD analysis project Ga0102590, IMG submission 76859) | Arabidopsis root microbial communities from the University of North Carolina, USA - plate scrape MF_Col_mMF | ecosystem: Host-associated > Plants > Roots > Endosphere | place: USA... | reverse complement strand
CCCCGGCGCCGCTGATCTGGAGCACGAAGGGCTGCGCCGACAGCTGGTATTTCATGGTCTTGCGGATGCCGTCGCAGTCGGTCGCGCCGCTGAAGGCCACCGGCTTGAGGACATGGCCGTCCTGGACCACGTCGACCCAGGCCCCGCCGGACAGGCTGATCGTATAGAGCCCGGCCTTCGCGGTCCTGACGCTGATGAAACCGGCAAAGGTGCCGTCCTTCGGCGCCCGTTCGGGCGGTGTCGGCAGTTTTGCCTCCGTGGTCGCGACCAGCCCCAACGTGATCGCCGACGACGGCATCGCGGCCTGTTCGCTCCCCGACGCGAGTCTGGCACGATCCGGCGCAGTGAGCGCGGCGCGCTCGCGCGCGATCGGCCATTTGAACTTGTCGCAGCCGCTGGGCTCTTCGGCCGCGAGAGCGGAGGTGACGCCGAGCGAGAGCGCAGCGAGCAAAGTGAGGACGCGCATGTCAAATCCCATCGTTGGCCGCGCTGTGAATGCAGGGCTTGCGGTCAGGTGTTGAAAGCGGGATGCGCGTCCCGGGGGTGCCGCGGGCTTACGGTCGAGCGGCGAAGCGATCCTACCGCATTTGGATAGCGCGAACCAACCAACTCCTCGTCATCCCGGGGCGCGCGCAGCGCGAGCCCGGGATCCATAACCACAGGCAGGAATTTGGCGAAGACCCGGAGTTGCCTGCTCGCGCCACAACCACTCCTTGGGATTATGGGTCCCGGGCTCGCTTCGCGCCCCGGGACGACACCGATCGGGAGGAGACAGCGTACGCTACGGCTTCGCGTCGCTCGCGTGCAGCACGACCTTGCAGGCGGGCGGCATCTGCGCCAGCGTCATCGGCGGCTTCGGCTTGGGCGGTTCCGGTGGCGGCTTCGGGTGCAGCACACCGTCGCTGAACCAATAGGCGAGATCGGCCGGCTTGCAGCCTTCGTCCTCGGATTGCGACGGCTGACCCTCGCATTCGCCCGCGCCCACCGGGCAGTGAATGCGGATGTGGAAATGATAGTCGTGGCCCCACCACGGCCGGATCTTCGACAGCCAGGCGCGGTCGCCCTTGGCTTCGCGGCAGAGCGCCTTCTTGATCGCGGCATTGACGAAAATGCGCTGCACCGCCGGCTCCCGCGCGGCGTCGCGCAGCACCAGCACATGGCCGGGCGTGAACACCTTCGGATCGACGTCGAGCCGGTCCTGCCGCACCATCATCACCGCCGACATCTCTTCGCGCTCCTCGCGCGAGAGCCGGCGGTCCGGCATCGGAGTCAGCCAGATGTCGGCGTCGAGCCCGATCTGGTGGCTGGCATGGCCTGACAGCGCCGGCCCGCCGCGCGGCTGGGCGATGTCGCCCACCAGGATGCCGGGCCAGCCGGAATCCTTGCTCGCTTTGGCCGCGAGCCGCTTGATCAGCGCGATCATGTCGGGGTGGCCGAAATTGCGGTTACGCGACAGCCGCATCACCTGCCAATGGTCGCCGTTGAGCGGCATCGGCATGGCGCCGCCGATGCAGCCCCTGGTGTAGGAACCGACGACATGGGCCGGCCCCTTCGACGGCAACAGCTTGCGCGCAAACAGCTCCTTGGCGCCGAGCGTGGGATCATCGGGATTGGCGAGCGGCGGCAGGGGCTTTGGCGTGACGCTGCCCTTGTCCTGAGCCGGCGCGTCGCCGGCGGCCAGGAACGTCATGACAAGCAGGAGAGGTGCGAGGCGGCGGGGACTCATGCTGATCCTTATAGCCGAACGCCTCGTCAGGGTTAACAATCAGGCACGCAGCCGACGGCAGCTCACGCTGTCTTTACAGCCGCGGCCTCCGTGCGCACCTCGACCATCCGCGATCGTTCGAAAGTTCTGGATTTCGTGCCGTTCGGCCGCTTTTTTAACAGCGCGATAACCGTATCCTGCGTTGACCAATATTCGTGCGTGGAGCGGGATTCGCTTGATAGGTGCATGCAATCGGACGCGCCTTCGGAATTGATTCATGGAGAGCGCGCGTTTTTGCACCACCTCTCGCTCCGATTGCGACGAGGGAGCAGGATCGCCGTGCCCGCCGACGCCGTTCGCGCCTCTCAAACAGGCAAAACGGGCCGCCCGCAGCAGTCGCGGAGCCGACGGTTCCGGGGCGGCCCTGCCGAAGATTACTTTTTTTTCAGACACTTGCCTCAAAGCTTGCGGCCGCTGGACGCGGCGAGGACGAGTGAAGTTGGGTTTGGGGTCTCGAAAGACAAAAAAGCGAAAGCAGAGCGTGCTCGCGAGGGCTGGCCGACAGCCGCGCAAGCCGCGATTCGCGCGCGCGCCTCATCGGCCCGTTGAAGATGACGCGCTGGTGCAGAGCCGCGCCGAAGCCGAAGCGGCCATCGCCGAGGCCCGCAAATCGCATGAACGGCTGCGCCAGGCCGTCGACTTGCTGCCGCAGGGCATCGTGATCCTCGATCCCGAAGGCCGCTACGTCCTCTGGAACAAGCAATACGCCGAGATCTACAGCAAGACCGCCGATCTCTTCAAGGAAGGCGCCCGGCTGGAGGATACGCTGCGCGTCGGGGTTGCCCGCGGCGACTATCCGGAAGCCGCCGGCCACGAGGAAGAGTGGATCGCGCAGCGGCTGAAGAAGCTCTACGAGCCCGGCAAGCGGCATGAGCAGACGCTGTCGGATGGCCGTGTCATCCTGATCGAGGAGCGCCGCACCGATGACGGCGGCGTGGTCGGCCTGCGTGTCGACATCACCGAACTGAAGCAGCGCGAGGCCTCGTTCCGGTTGCTGTTCGACGGCAATCCCGTGCCCATGATCGTCTGCGCGCTCGACGACGAGCGCATCCTCGGCGTCAACGACGCCGCGGTCGCCCATTACGGCTATAGCCGCGCCGAGTTCGAGCGACTGAAGATCCGCTCCCTGCAGGCCTTCGACAGCGAACCGCCCTGGACCATCGATCGGTCCAGCGACGAGCAGGCGGCGCGCACCTGGAAGCACGTCAAGGCCGACGGCGCGCTGATCGATCTTGCGATCTACTCGCGCGAGTTGACCTATGCCGAGCGGCCCGCGGTGCTGCTCGCGCTGATGGACATCACCGAGCGCAAGCGCGCCGAGGCGCGGCTCGCCTTCATGGCCCAGCATGACGGGCTCACCGGACTGCCCAACCGCAATTTGCTGCGCCAGCAGGTCGACGAGATGCTGCAGCATATGCGGCGCAGCTCGGACAAGGTCGCGCTGCTGATGCTGGGACTGGACAATTTCAGGGCGGTCAACGACACGCTGGGACATGCGGTCGGCGACAAGCTCCTGCGCGGCGTTGCCAAGCGGCTGCGCTCGACCTTGCGCGAGGACGACGCGCTCGCGCGGCTCAACTCGGACGAGTTCGCCATCGTTCAAAGCGGCCTCACGCGGCCCGAAGACGCGGTGATCCTCGCAAAACGCCTGCTGGATGCCATCGCCGATCCCTATCTGCTCGACGGCCATTCGGTGGTGATCGGCGCCTCCATCGGCATCGCGATGGCGCCCGGCGACGGCGATGAGTCCGAAAAGCTGCTCAAGAGTGCCGACATGGCGCTGTCGCGCGCCAAGGCCGACGCGCGCGGCACCTTCGCCTTTTTCGAGGCCGCGCTCGATGCAAAGGCGCAGAGCCGCCGCAAGATCGAGGTCGAGCTGCGCGACGCCATCCAGAACGACGTGCTGCGGCCGTATTACCAGCCGCTGATCGATCTTACGAGCGGACGCATCACCGGCTTCGAGGCGCTGGTGCGCTGGCCGCATGCCGAGCGCGGTATGGTCTCGCCGGCCGAATTCATTCCGGTGGCCGAGGAAACCGGCCTGATCAATCCGCTCGGCGGGTTGATGCTGCGCCGTGCCTGCCTCGACGCCGCGACCTGGCCGGACGACGTCCGCGTCGCCGTCAATCTGTCCCCGCTGCAGTTCCGCAGCGGCAATCTGCTCTCGGTGGTGACCGACGCGCTGAAGCATTCCGGCCTGCCGCCTCGGCGGCTGGAGCTCGAGATCACCGAGACGCTGCTGCTGGAGAAGAGCGCCCAGGTGCTGGCGACGCTGCATGCGCTGCGCGCGCTCGGCGTGCGCATCTCGATGGATGATTTCGGCACCGGCTATTCCAGCCTCAGCTATCTCAGAAGCTTCCCGTTCGACAAGATCAAGATCGACCAGTCCTTCGTGCGCGATCTCGGCGCCAACCGCGAGGCCCAGGCGATCATCCGCTCGATCGTCAGCCTCGGCAAAGGCTTGGGCGTCACCATCACCGCCGAAGGCGTCGAGACCGAGGCCGAGCTGAGCTGCCTGCGAGCCGAGGGCTGCGACGAGGGCCAGGGCTTCCTGTTCAGCAAGGCCCGCCCCAACGCCGAGATCATCGGCCTGCTGAAGGCGCAGCGCGGCATCGACGGCGACGAAGAAGACGCTGCGATGGTGGCGTGAGACTACGAGCTGTCGCGATCCGAAAAAGTCGTCATGCCCGGGCTTGTCCCGGGCATCCACGTTCTTCGTACTGTGAAGCAAGACGTGGATGGCCGGGACAAGCCCGGCCATGACGAGGGGAGATTGGCGGTGCGCCCCTGCCGCAAGCGGGAGAGGTTTAAGCGAGCCCGCGGCTCGACGGTCCTAACCCCAGCCGAAACCTTAAGCCGCCCGAAGCCCCGCCAGGAACGTGTCCACGCTCTTCTTCAGCGCCGATGCATGCTGCCCAAGCTCGCCCGAGGCCGCCATCACATTGCCGGCCAGCGCGCGCGATTGATCCGCGGCCTGGCTTGCGCCGGCGACATTGGCGGAGACGTCGGTGGTGCCCGCGGAGGCCTGCTGCACGCTGCGGGCGATTTCCCGCGTCGCCGAGCCCTGCTCTTCGACGGCGGCGGCAATCGTCGTGGTGATGCCGCTGATCTCGCGGATGGTGCCGCTGATGCTTGAGATGGCGGTGACGCAATTGCCGGTCGCCGCCTGGATCGCCGAGACCTGGCTTGCGATCTCGTCGGTCGCTTTCGCGGTCTGGCTGGCCAGCTCCTTCACCTCGGAGGCGACGACGGCAAAGCCGCGGCCGGCCTCGCCTGCGCGCGCCGCCTCGATCGTGGCGTTGAGGGCCAGCAGATTGGTCTGGCTCGCGATCTCGCTGATCAGCCGCAGCACGTCGCCGATGCGCTCGGCGGCGCCGGCAAGGCTGGTGACCATCTCGGTGGTCTCGGCCGCCTTGACCACCGCGCCGCTGGCGACCTGGCTGGAATGGGTGACCTGACGGCCGATCTCGCTCACCGACGAGGCCAGTTCCTCGGTCGCCGCGGCAACCGCATTCACGCTGGTCGAGGCTTCCTCGGACGCCGTCGCCGCGGCCGAAGCGCGCTGCGAGGTGCCGTTGACGCTTGCAGTGATCTCGCCGGCGACGCTCTGCATACCCTCGGTGGCCCGGGCGACCGCCGCGACAACGCCCTTGACGTCGGCCTCGAAGCGGTCGGCCATCTGGCGCTGCAGCGCCTGCTTCTCGACCTCCGCCTTGGCCTTGTCGGCTTCCTGCGCCTCGCGCATCGCGACGGATTCGAGCATGTTGCGGCGGAACATCTCGACCGCCTTGGCCATGGTGCCGAGCTCGTCCGGGCGTTCGCTGCCGGGAATGGTGACGCTGGTGTCGCCGCTGGACAGCCGGTTCATGACGGCGGTGATCGCGGTGAGCGGGCGCGACAGCCCGCGTCCGAGCAGCAGCGCCAGCACGATCGCTGCGGCCAGGATCGCGACCGTGCCGAGGATCAAATTGCGCTCGGCGGTGGCGAACGCGGCCTCGTATTCGGTCGTGTCCTTGATGATCTCGAGCACGCCGACCGGCGCCCCTGCATAGTTCTTGATCGGGCCGGCATAGACCTCCACCGGATGGCCGTCGAGTTCGGCTTCGTGCCGGACCGATGTGCCGTCGACCGCGCCCTTCAACTGGTCGAGCGGGGTGACCACCGTGCTGCCGAAGGTCGAGGACAGCTTGTTAAGGGTCTTGCCGTCGAGCGAGTAGACGGCAAGGTCGATGCCGAAGCGCTTCTTGGCGCGCTCGACGAATTCCTTGCCGAAGGCGGCGCCGACGTCCACGTTCGCAACGCTCTTGCCGTCGCGCATGATCGGCGTCATGCCGAAGATGCCGAGCGCCTCGCGACCCGGTTCGACGCCCACGATTGACCGGCCTGTCTTGATCGCCTCGACGACGGTCTCCCGGCGTGTGGAGACGTCGTCGCCGAAGGTCTTCGGGGCATGGACGCGGTAAAACGCGATTGCGGGCGGAAGCTGGAAGGTGATCAGCGGAATGCCCTGCGCCTTCAGCGACTTGTTGGCGTCGCCGAGCAGCGCGGCGAGGCCGTCACGGTCGCCCTTGGCGATGGCGTCGCCGACCGGCGGCAGTGCGGCAATCACGGACGAAACGGCGAGCGCCGCGCGCCCCTCATAGTCGATCGCTGCGATCACGCTTTCATATTGCAGCTTGAGCTGCTGATCGAGCGCCATCCGTGTCAGCGCCCGCTGCTGGGTGATCGAGAAGCCGGAGAGGATGGCGCAGGCCACCGCGACCGTGAGCGCGATGGCGAGAATCAGGCGAGCGGCAATCGACTTGAGCTTGATCATTGAGAATTCCCAGGCATTTCCAGAATCTTGCTTTTGTCGAAAGCTGTCAGAAATTGCTTAACAACAAGGGCGGCAGGCCTCGGTGTTTCAATGGGGGCGTCCCATCCTTTTGCATGACTCGATGCAGTGGGTGCATGGAGAGCGCGCTCATTCGCCGCAGCCGGGACGGTGCGCCGGAGCTTCGCCTGCGGGCGACTATCGGTTTTCGGCAAGGATCGCGTTGCCGACATCCTCGTCATGCCCCCGGATTGATGCAGGTCAACACCCCCGGATCCATCCGGACTATCTAAAGTCCGTAATCACATTCGAAGTTCGCATCGATGCTCTCGCTCCCTCGCGTGAAGTGCCCGCGGCGCCGATCGCGGATGCTGGGCCCGGTCCTGCTTGCGCTCGCCAGCCTGCCTTGCGTTGCGATCGCCGATGACGAGGTGAAGCTCACCGCGACGCAGGCTCAGAACCTCGGGGTCCGGGTGACCCATCCGATCTCGAGCCGGACCGATCAGACGCTGCCCTATCCGGCGCAGATCGTGATTCCCACCCCGCAATTATGGGTGGTGAGCGCGCCGGTCGCCGGCATGGTCACCAATCTGGCGGTCGCGCGCGGCGATCGGGTCATCGCCGGACAGAAGCTCGTAACCCTGCAGAGCCCGAGCTTCGTCTCGCTGCAGCGCGACTATCTGCAAGCCGTGGCGCAGGAGGTTCTCGCCAACAACCAGTTGAGGCGGAATGCCGACCTGTTCGAGGGCAAGGCGGTGCCGCAGCGCGTTCTGGAGGCCAGCCAGACCGAAGCTCGCCAGGCCGGCATCGTGCTGGCCGAGCGGCGGCAAATGCTCCATCTGAGCGGCATGTCGGACGAGGCGGTCTCACGCCTGATCAACGACGCCGCGATCAGCGCCACGCTGACCGTCCACGCGCCGCAGGCGGCTTCCGTCGTCGACATCGCGGTCTCCCCGGGGCAGCGGCTGGAGCAGGCAGCGCCGCTGGTGAAGCTGGCGCGGCTTTCACCGGTGTGGGCCGAGATTGCAATTCCCGCGTCGAGCATCCGGGCCGTTCAAGCCGGCGCGAAGGTCGAGATCGAGGGCTATGATGCGCCGGGCCGTGTCATCCTGGTGTCCGAGACGACCGACGCGGCAAGCCAGACCATCCTCGTTCGCGCGGAGATGCCGAACGAGGGCGGTGGGCTGCGCCCCGGCCAGACCGCAACGGCGCGCATCAGCTTTCTCTCCGCGGGCGAAAGCGCCTGGGAGATTCCCTATAGCGGCCTCGTTCGCCGCGGCGAGCAGACCTCGGTTTTTGTGGCCATCGCAGGCGGCTTCCGTCTCGTTCCCGTCACGTTGCTGGCCGAGGACCAGGATCACGTTGTGGTCGCCGGCCCGATCAGCGACAAGGACGAGATCGCAATCGGCGGCATCTCGGCATTGCGGGGCATTCTCTCGCGGCTCGGAGCTGGCCAGTAATGCTGCAGCGTCTGGTCGCATTTGCGCTGTCGCAGCGGCTGTTCGTTGCACTCGGCGTGCTGCTGCTGGTCGGAGCCGCTGCGGTCTTTCTCCCGGGCCTTCCGATCGACGCCTTTCCGGACGTGTCTCCGGTGCAGGTGAAGATCATCATGAAGGCACCGGGCCTGACCCCGGAAGAGGTCGAGCAGCGCATTACCGTTCCGATCGAGCTCGAGCTGCTCGGGCTTCCCGACAAGAAGATTCTCCGCTCCACCACCAAATACGCGCTGGCCGACATCACCGTCGATTTCGAGGACGGCACCGACATCTACTGGGCCCGCAACCAGGTCTCCGAGCGCCTGTCCAACATCGCGCGCGATTTTCCGGAGGGCGTCAGCGGCGGACTGGCGCCGATCACCAGCCCGCTCGGCGAGATGTTCATGTTCACCATCGACAGCGCCGAATTGTCGCTGGCCGAGCGGCGAACCCTGCTCGATTGGGTGATCCGCCCGGCGCTGCGTACCGTCCCCGGCGTTGCCGATGTCAATTCGCTCGGCGGCCATGTGCGGGCGTTCGAGATCGTTCCTCTGGCCGACGCGCTCGCCGCCCGCGGGATTTCCTCCGAGCTGTTCCGGCGGGCCATCGAGGCCAACAGCCGAAACGACGGGGCCGGGCGCGTGAACCAGGGCGAGGACAGCTCGCTGGTGCGCATCGAGGGCAGCATTCGCACCATCGACGACATCAGGGCCATCGTCATCGACACCCGCGAGGGGGTTCCAATCCGGGTCAACGACGTGGCGCGTGTCAGGGTCGGCGCGCTGACGCGCTACGGGGCCGTCTCCTCCGACGGCCATGGCGAAACGGTGGAAGGCCTCGTGCTCGGCCTGCGCGGCGCCAATGCCGGCCAGCTCGTGCGTGACGTCCGCGCGCGCCTCGATGAACTGCAACCGTCGCTGCCGAAGGGCGTCTCCATCAACGTGTTCTACGACCGCAGCCGGCTGGTCGGACGAGCCGTCGGAACGGTGGTGCGGGCTCTCGGCGAAGCCACCGTGCTCGTCGTGGTGCTCCTGCTGCTGTTTCTCGGCAATTGGCGCGCCTCGCTGGTGATCGCGCTCAGCCTGCCGCTGGCCATCGTCATTGCGCTTCTCGCCATGCGCGCGGTCGGTATGTCAGCCAACCTGATGAGCCTCGGCGGCCTCGCCATCGCGATCGGCATGCTGATCGACGCGCTGGTCGTCGTGGTCGAGAACATCGTCGGCAATCTCGGCAAGCACGAGCCCGGAAAGGGCCCGCCGTTGATCCACATTATATTCCGGTCGGTGTGCGAGGTGCTGCAGCCGGTCGCCTCCGGCGTCCTGATCATCATCATCGTGTTCGTGCCCCTGCTGACGCTGCAAGGGCTGGAGGGCAAGCTCTTCATTCCGGTCGCGCTCGCCATCATCTTCGCGCTGGCCGGCTCGCTGCTGCTGGCTCTCACCGTGGTTCCGGTCGCGACCTCCTTTCTGCTCAAATCCGCGAGCCATGGCGATCCGCTGCTGATCCGCCTCGCGCAGCGTGTCTATGCGCCGGCGCTGGACTGGGCCCTGAAGAACGAACGCAAGGTCGTCTTCGTCGCGCTGCTGGGGCTCGTCGCGGCAGGCTACGCCTACACGCAGCTCGGCAAGACCTTCATGCCGACCATGGATGAAGGCGACGTCATCGTCAGCGTGGAGACGCTGCCGTCCGTCAATCTCGATGAATCCATGGCCATCAATGCCAGGCTGCAGGCGGCCCTCATGAAGGTGCCTGACGTGGCCGGGATCGTCGCCCGGACCGGCTCGGACGAGCTCGGCCTCGATCCCATGGGGCCGAACCAGACCGATACGTTTCTGGTGCTGAAGCCCGTCGACGAGAGGAAGACCCGGGACCGGACGGAATTGCTGCAGGTCCTGCGCGACGTGCTGGCGGATTTTCCGGGCCTGTCGCTCAGCTTCACCCAGCCGATCGACATGCGCGTGCAGGAGATGATCAGCGGCGTGCGCGGCGACGTCGCGGTCAAGATCTTCGGCACCGACATCGGCCAGCTCAACGACATCGCGACGAAACTCTCCGCGATCCTGTCGGGCATCGACGGCGCGGAAGACGTCTACACGACCATCAACGAGGGCGCCCAATACTACACGGTCGCCGTGAACCGGATGGAAGCGGGCCGACTCGGCCTGACCGTGGACGCCATCTCCAACGCGCTGCGCACCCAGATCGAGGGGCGAATCATCGGGACGGCGCTGGAAGACGGCCGCCGCACGCCGATCCTGGTCCGCGGCAGCGAGACGACGCGGGAGGCGCCGACGCTGCTCGCGAGCCTGCCGCTGACGCTGTCGTCCGGGCAGCACGTCGCGCTGTCGCAGGTCGCCCGCATCCAGCGGGTCGATGGCCCCGTCAAGATCGACCGCGAGAACGGCAACCGGATGAGCGTCGTCCGCGCCAACGTCCGCGGCCGCGACATGGTCGGGTTCGTGCAGGCGGCCCAGCAGAAGGTCACGACCGAGCTCCCGCTGCCAAAGGGCTATCGGCTCACTTGGGGCGGACAGTTCGAGAACCAGCAGCGCGCGGCCGCGCGGCTGTCGATCGTGGTGCCCGTCGCGATCGGCCTCATCTTCGTGCTGCTGTTCACGACCTTCGGCTCCGTGCGCCATGCCTTGCTGGTGCTCGTGAACATCCCCTTTGCGCTGATCGGCGGCGTCTTTGCGCTGGTGTCGACCGGTGAATATCTGTCGGTGCCGGCGTCCGTCGGCTTCATCGCGCTGCTCGGCATCGCGGTCCTGAACGGCGTCGTGCTGGTCTCGTATTTCAATCAGTTGCGCGCGCATGGTCTGGCCGAGGAGCGCATCGTCATCGACGGCGCCAGGCGGCGGCTGCGGCCGGTGCTGATGACCGCGAGCATCACTGCGCTGGGATTGATCCCGCTGCTGTTTGCCACGGGGCCGGGATCGGAGATCCAGCGCCCCCTTGCCATTGTGGTGATCGGGGGCCTGTTGTCCTCGACGCTGCTGACCCTGATCCTGCTGCCGATCCTGTATCGCCGGTTCGGCGGCACTGCCAAGGCGGCCAGATGACCAGCGAAGCGGTCTGCCTCACCCTGATCGCCGCGCGCCAGCTTCGCGACGAGCTGTTCGACTATCTCAGCGAGCAGGCTGATCTGGTGCCGGGTTTTACGGCCTCCGATGCCGCGGGACATGGCGCCAACGTGCGGCTGCAGAGCCCGGAGGAACGCGTCAAGGGCCATGCCGACCAGGTGCTGGTCCGGATCGTCCTGCCAAACGCTGCTGCCGAGCGCCTGCTGGAGCGGCTCAAGGTCTCGTTTGCGGGGACCAACCTCGTCTATTGGGTGATGCCGGTGGCGGACTTCGGCATCATCGAGTGATGGGCTGGCGGTGCTGCGCGCGCGGTGCGGTCGGTAGGGCCGGGATGTCCTCACTCCAGAAGTGAGCGCACCGACGTGCCTCTCACTCGGGCAAGCCCGCCAGCCGCAAGCCGTTCGCGAGGCTGGCGCGATGCTCCGGACGCCGGATCGGTATCCAGCCATCGAGCTTGGAGATTCGAAACGCAGGATCGAGCTTGCGCAGATGATCCGCAGCATCCCGCGCCTGCTCCGCTTGTCCGGCGAGCCCATGACAGGCGGCGATGATCACCGCGACGAACACGAAGCTTGGCAACTGCCGGAGAGATTGTTCGCCCCAGGACAAGGCCAGGTCGAAACGTCCGGCAAACAGATGCGACATCGCCATGCCGGCCTGCATCCGGAACATCTCGGGATCCAGCGGGCTGAACCGCATGGCACGGGTCAGGAACTCGATTGCAGCTTCGGGATCGCCGCGCTCGGCCCGCAGGAAGCCTCCCAGGAACCAGGCCGCCGCCAGGTTCGGGTTGAGCAACAGCGCCTTGTCGAGCAGTGCGAGGGCGCCGTCCACGTCGCCGGCGAGATGGGCGAGCGTGTGTCCGGCCCGTGTCAGCGCGACGGCGTCGTCCTTGCCCAACTCCATCGCCAGACGCGCCAGCCGGATACCCTCGGCGGACTCCCGCGGCTGATCGGTCATCCATCCGTTGATCTTGCGCCAGCAATGGCACCAGGCCGCCATGGCATGGGCCGAGGCGAACTCGGGATCGAGTGCGATGGCCTTGTGAAACAGCGGCAACGCGTCGTCGATCGCTTCTCGCGTGCCACGGTGCAAATGCGGCATGGCGCGCAGATAGTGATCGTAGGCGCTGAGATTGCCGGTCGGTTTTCGCCGGGCGCGCTCGATCTCGGCACGCTCGAGCTGGGAGGCGATCGCGCCGACGATGCTGATTGCGATCTGGTCCTGCAGCTCGAAGATGTCATCGAGCGTTCCTTCAAATCTTTCAGCCCATAGGTGGATGCCTGTCGCGGCGTCCACGAGCTGTCCCGTGATGCGCACCCGGCCTGCGGCGTGACGCACGCTGCCTTCGACGACATAGCGCACGCCCAGCTCGCGGCCGACCTGCTTCTCGTCCACGGTCCGGCCCTTGTAGGTGAAGCTCGAATTACGGGCGATCACGAACAGCCAGCGGATGCGCGACAGCGCGGTGATGATGTCTTCCACGACGCCGTCGGCAAAATAATCCTGCCCGGCGTCGCCGCTGAGATTTCGAAACGGGAGCACCGCAATCGACGGAGAATCCGGCAGCGACAGGATCGGCGCGGGCGCTTCGATCGCGATGGCCGACGGTGCAGCCGCCGCGCGCGCGAGCGGCGCGTCCTCCCGGACGTCGCCGACGAAGCGCATGCCCTTGCGCGACACCGTCCGGATCAGGCGCTGCTCCTTGCCGGTATCACCGATCGCCTTGCGGACCGCGTTGACGTGGCTCGTCAGCGTCGATTCGGAGACGATCCGGCCGTCCCAGACGGCCGCCAGCAGATCGTCGCGGCTCACCACCTGGTCCCTGTTGCGAACCAGAAAGAGCAGCAGGTCGAACACCTTTGGCCCGATCGCGACGAGCTCGGTGCCGCAGGTCAGCTCGCGCCGTTCGGCGTCCAGGCAACAGTTCTCAAACAAGAAACGCAAATCCACGCTCCACTTGGACGGGAAGCCAAGGAAAATTGAAGGCCAATTCAGGCCGGGTGCAAGGCTTTCCCGTCCGCATGCGCGCATCCTCGCGTCAGTCACAAGGCCATCGTTGGCCGGAAAAATCGAGGAAAATCATCATGAAGATCGTCATCATCGGCGGGACCGGCCTGATCGGAGCCAAACTTGCGGCCGTGCTTTGTGAAAAGGGCCACGATGTCGTTCAGGCCTCGCCCCGCTCGGGCGTCAACGCCGTCACGGGCGAGGGTCTCGATCGGGCCCTTTCGGGCGCAGAGATCGTCGTGGATGTCGCGAACTCACCGTCGTTCGAGGACCGCGCCGTTCTGGCGTTCTTCGAAACGTCGACCCGCAATCTCCTCGCGGCCGAGGTCGTCGCCAAAGTGCGGCATCACGTCGCGTTGTCCATCGTCGGGACCGATCGCCTTCCGGAATGCGGCTACTTCCGCGCCAAGCTCGCACAGGAGAATCTGATCCGCAGCTCGACGATTCCCTTCAGCATCCTGCGCGCCACCCAGTTCTTCGAATTCATCGGCGGCATCGTCGATTCCTCATCCGACGGCCAGACCGCCCGGCTGTCACCCGCGCTGTTTCAACCGGTGGCCTCGGACGATGTCGCAGCCGCGCTGGCCGATGTGACGCTTGCCGATCCCATCAACGGCATGATCGAGCTCGCCGGTCCGGAGCAACTGAGCCTCGACGAATTCGGCCGCAAATACCTGGCCGCGACCAGGGACCCGCGCAAGGTCGTTGCCGATATCCACGCCCGCTATTTCGGAGCGGAGCTGGACGACCGGTCGCTCACGCCCGGCAGCAACCCGCGGATTGGCGCCATCCGCTTCGAGGATTGGCTGGGCACGCGTCGCAAGTAGCGCGCGGCCTTCATCACGCCCGTCTGCTGCCGAGCTTGCGAGCCCATTTCCATGACCAATCCTGTCTCGCACGATCGTTCGCGGGAGGAGCCGGCGGCCACGTCCGAGCCGCGCCAGGCGTCTCCAGCCGCGGCCGATCGGCCCCTCGCCGATGCGGAAATGGCCCGCGTGCTCGGGACCGAGCCGTTCCGCATGGCCCTGGACTCCTCCGGCGGCGGGATCGCGCACTGGAGACACGACCCGCTGCACGACGTCGTCGCGCCCATGACCCATCATGTGATCATGGCCTACAACGGCGCGGTGCAGCGCATGGAGCGGCGTTCGGGACGGTTTGTCTCGGCCGGCACGTTTCGTCCCGGGGTCGTGATCATCATTCCCGAGGGCGCGAGCTCCAGATGGGATATTCCAAAACCGGTCGATGTCGTTCAGCTCTATCTTCCGCACAAGACGCTCGTGCGCGTGGCCGATGAAGCCGACACGGCCCGGCCGATCGATCTGCTGGAGCGCACGGCGCATCCCGATCCCATCACGTCCCGGCTGCTGCTGAGCGCTGCGGATGTGCTGGAAGGCAATGAAACTCTCGACTCGCTTTTCCGGCAGCAACTGACGGACCTTCTGGCGACGCGTCTGCTGGCCGCGCATGCCGGCGCGCCGACTATGGTCCAGCCGGTCGTGGGCGGGCTGGCACCGAAGGTGCTGATGCGCGCCATCGAGCGCCTCCGCTCGGAGCGCGATGCGGATGTCTCGCTTGCGGCACTCGCTGCGGAGGCCGGCCTGTCGCGCTTCCACTTCTGCCGGGCCTTCAAGGAGAGCACCGGGCTCTCGCCCCATGCCTGGCTGCGCCAGCACCGGCTCGAGCAGGCGATGCAGATGCTGCGCGAGACCGACGCGTCGGTCGTCACGGTCGCCGCCGCGCTTGGCTACGCCTCCCAGACCGCGTTCGCCGCTGCATTCAAACGGCTGACCGGCGAGACTCCGACCGGTTGGCGCCGGCGTGGGCGCTAGAGCGTTTCGTGCGAATTTGAAAATTGGTTCGCCAGAAGAGCAATCGCTCTGCAATCGCAGCAACGGCGCTGGGGCAGCGGCACATCCGGTTGGCTAGATCAGCAGCATGCCTACGCCAATCACACGGAGAAGAAGAATGGCCTGGAACGTCCCGCTCAATCAGCTTGCGAACACCTCGCGCCGGAAGGTCCTCGCGACCTCGGTCATGTCTGCGATTTCACTCTCCGTCCGCTCCTCGACGGCGACCGGCGAGGAATCCAGCCGCTCGACATCCGCCGCTCAATGGATCGATCCGACGACGTCGGTGACGACGAAGGACGGCGTACGGATCTTCTACAAGGACTGGGGACCGAAATCCGCCCAGCCGATCGTCTTTCACCACGGCTGGCCGCTTTGCGCCGACGACTGGGACACCCAGATGCTGTACTTCGCCGGCAAGGGATATCGCGTGATCGCGCACGATCGCCGGGGTCACGGGCGTTCGAGCCAGGTCGGCGACGGCCACGACATGGATCACTATGCGGCCGATGTCGCGGCGGTCGTCGACCACCTCGACCTCCGCAACGCCATCCATGTCGGACATTCCACCGGTGGCGGCGAAGCCGTACGCTACGTCGCGCGGTACGGCCGTGATCGCGTGGCCAGGCTCGTGCTGATCAGCGCGGTGCCGCCACTGATGCTGAAGACGGAAGACAATCCCGGCGGCGTGCCGATCGAGGTTCTCGACGATCTGCGTCGGCAACTCGCCACCAACAGGCCGCGATTCTATTTGGATTTCGCGAGTGGTCCCTTCTATGGCTACAACCGCCCGGGCGCCGCGGCATCGCAGGCAGTGATCTGGAACTGGTGGCGCCAGGGCATGATGGGCGGCGCCAAGGCGCACTACGACGGCATCAAAGCTTTCTCGGAGACCGATTTCACAGAGGATCTGAAGAGCGTCGCGGTGCCGACCCTCGTCCTGCATGGCGACGATGATCAGATCGTGCCGGTTGCCGATTCCGCGCCGCTGTCGGCGAAGCTGCTCAGGAACAGCAAGCTCAAGATTTACCAAGGATTGCCGCACGGCATGTGCACGACCCATGCCGGCGTCGTCAACGCCGAGCTGTCGGCGTTCTTCGCGGCGTGATCGTTCCGCATCGATCCGTTCAAATCACAGGAGATATCACATGCGACTGGTCATCATTGGCGCCGGCTTCGCCGGCATGTACGCCGCACTGTCCGCTGCTCGGCTGCGTGACATCAAGGGCGCCTCGCCCGATCAACTCGAGATCGCGCTGGTCGCACCACAGCCGACACTCGTTGTTCGCCCGCGGCTTTACGAGCCAAAGCCCGAGACGTTGACGGCGCCACTGCTGGACGTGCTCAAGGCGGTCGATGTCGTCTACGTGCAGGGCGCCGCCGAGACGGTGGATACCAAAGCGCGCGAAGTGGTCATTGCGACATCCGGTGGGAAGCGAACGAGGCTCTCCTATGATCGTCTGGTCGTGGCCACCGGCAGCCGGCTGTTCCGCCCGAACATTCCCGGCCTTGCCGAGCACGGCTTCAGCGTCGACTCGCTCGACGACGCGATCGCGCTCGACCGGCATCTGCAACATTTGGTGAGCTGGCCGATATCGGACATGCGCGACACCGTCGTGGTCGCCGGCGGCGGATTCACGGGCATCGAGGCGGCAACCGAAATGCCGGCGCGACTCCGCGAGAGCCTGGGCCGTGACGCCAGGCCGCGAATCATCATCGTCGAGCGCAACACGGCGATTGCGCCCGACATGGGTGAAGCTGCGCGTCCCGTCATCGCGGATGCGCTGAAGCAGGTCGGCGTGGAGACCCGGCTCGGCGTCGGTGTCGCTTCGCTCGACAAATCCGGCGTCACCCTGTCCGACGGTGAACGCATCGAGACCGCAACGGTGATCTGGGCCGCGGGCATCCGGGCCGCACCGTTGACCGCGCAGATTCCCGGCGAGCGCGACAATTTCGGCCGGCTGCTGGTCGACCGCGATCTGCGCGTGCCCGGTGTGGCCCGTGTCTTCGCCACCGGCGACGCCGCGCGCGCAGCCTGCGACGATGCTGGCAACTACGCGCTGATGTCGTGCCAGCACGCGACGCGGATGGGCGCCTTTGCCGGCAACAACGCTGCCGCCGAGCTGCTCGGCGTTCCGACCAGGCCGTATCACCAGAAGGCCTACGTCACCTGCCTCGATCTCGGCGAAGCCGGCGCTCTGTTCACGCGCGGCTGGGAGCGGAAGGTGGAGATGGTCGGCGATCAGGCGAAGAAGACGAAGCGCGAGATCAACACGGTCTGGATCTATCCGCCGCTCGCCGAACGCGCCGCCGCGCTGGCGTCGGCCGATCCGGAGCGCGTCACCGATCTCTGAACACATCATCAGCACCAAGCGCCAGGAGTTCTCAACGATGAATCGAGCCATCCGCAACACCCAACAGGAGACGACCATGAATCTGCACGACACCCCGCACCTTGCCGGACCGCAGCCCGAAGAGCTGGTCCCGTCGCGCTACGCCTTGAAAGTCGGCGACATCGACGTGCTCGTGGTCAGCGACGGCGTGCTGCCGCTCCCGACCCAGATGCTGGGACACAACGCCGCCCCATCCGTCCGCGCCGCCTGGTTGAAGGACATGTTCCTGCCGCAGGACGCGTTCGACTGGGCTCTGAACGCGGTCGTTGTCCGCAGTGGCGACAGGACCATCCTGATCGACGCAGGCCTGGGGTCTGACCCGGACCTGCATTTGCCGCGGGCCGGGCAGTTGATCAGGCGGCTGGAGGCGGCCGGCATCGATCTCTCCTCCGTGACCGACGTGGTGCTGACCCACATGCACATGGACCACGTCGGCGGCCTGCTCGTCGACGGTGTGAAGGAGCGGCTACGGCCCGACCTGCAGATTCACGTCGCGGCCGCGGAGGTCGCGTTCTGGGAGGCGCCTGATTTCTCCCGCACCGCCATGCCGGAAGGTTTTCCGGACGCGCTGCGGGCGGCGGCCAGGCAGTTCACCAGGACGTACCACAACCAGTTGCGGCAGTTCGACGAGGAGCACGAGATTGCGCCGGGCGTTGTCGTCCGTCGCACCGGCGGCCACACGCCCGGGCACAGCATTGTCCGCCTGACGTCCGGCGCCGATGCGCTGACCTTCGCCGGCGACGCCGTCTTTACGGTCGGCTTCGATCACCCTGACTGGTTCAACGGCTTCGAACACGACCCTGAGGAGGCCTCCCGCGTTCGCGGCCGGCTCTTGCGGGATCTGGCGAAGACCGGCGAACTGCTGGTCGCCACGCATATGCCGTTCCCGTCGGTCGGGCACGTGGCGCGCGACGGCGACACCTTTCGCTTCGTGCCGGTTTTCTGGGACTACTGATCGCGTGCCGGCTTGGGCGCGCGCACTCATCACTGTGATGAGTGCGCGTCCCCGCTTCGGTTGAAGGATATCGGGTCAGGACAAGGCGGCGTTGCGCAAGATGTTCGTTGCGGCTCCGTTCGCGGACGGGTGGGTGGCGGGAAAGCTTCTCGATACGCTGCTGGCACATGCGCGCAGCCGGCGCGTGAGCGCAATCTACCTCGGCACGACCGACAAGTTTCTTGCCGCGCATCGATTCTACGAGAAGAGAAACTTCAAGGAAGTGCAGAAGGCGGAATTGCCGGCGTCGCTTCCGGTGATGGTCGTCGACTCGAAATTCTATGTTCTGCGCGGCCCGTGAGGCCCGGTTCCCGTCACGCCGCCGCACGGCCGAGGTCGAGCGATGGCCGGCGTCCGGTCGGGAAGCTTAGCGCCACCGCGACCGCAGCAAGCCCGATCGCGAAGGAGCCCGCGTGCAGCCATGTGTAGCGCTGGAAGTTGTCGAACACGAGTCCGCCGGCCCATGGCCCTAGTGCCATGCCGAGGCTGGCAAAGGCGGACACCGCGCCGAACACGGTGCCCATGATGCGCGCGCCGAAGAACTCGCGAACCAGCACCGCATAGAGTGGCATCACCCCGCCATAGGCGAGCCCGAACACGACCGACAGCGCGTAGAATTCGCCGAGCTGCGCCACCGCAAGATAGGTCGCGATGCACATCGCCTGCACGAACAGGCCGGCGACCAGCACCGGTTTTGCGCCGATGCGATCGGCCGCCGCGCCCAGCAGCAGGCGCCCGCCGAGCCCGGAGACGCCGGCAACGCTGTAGACCGTCACCGCCGTCAGTGGTGCGATGCCGCAGACCATCGCATAGGACACCATGTGGAAGATCGGGCCGGAATGCGCCGCGCAGCAGGCGAAGTGCGCCGCCGCGAGCGCGATGAATTGCGGCGTGCGCAGCGCTTGCGCTGCGGTCAGCTCGACTTCCGGTGCTGCATCCGCCGCCGCGGGGCCAGCAGCTACCGGCGCCGGGCGCACCAGGAAGCACGCGGGGATCAGCAGCGCCCAGGCGGCGATGCCGATCACCAGCATCGCGGTGCGCCAGTCATAGGCCGTGATCAGCCAGCTTGCGGTCGGCGCAATGGTCACCGGTGACACGCCCATGCCGGCGGAGACCAGCGCCACCGCGAGGCTGCGGTTCTTGTCGATCCAGGCGCTCGCGAGCGCCATCATCGGCGCGTAGAAGCTGCCGGCGGCAATTCCGATCAGCACGCCGAAGCAAAGCTGGAACTGCCACAGCTGCGTGGCCTGGCTCGCCGTAACCAGGCCGAGCCCCAGCAGCAGGCTTCCGGCAAGCACCACCATGCGGGTGCCGAACCGGTCGGACAGCGTGCCCCACAGGAACGCGGCCACGCCCATGCAGAGGAAATCGATCGTCGCCGCAGCCGACACGCCGGCGCGCGACCATCCCATCGTCTCCGAGATCGGCTGCAGGAACACCGCAAGCGACAGCATCGTGCCGAAACCGACACAGGTCATCAGCGCCCCCGCGGCGACGATCACCCAGCCATAGTCGATGCCCAGCGGCTTGCTCATGCGTTTCCTCGGCGCTTCTGGTCTTGTTGATGGTGCGCGCCTTGAGATGGTGGCGTATCCGGCGGTGGAGGGCAAGGTCAGCGGTGCATGGCACGTCGCCTCACGACAACAATTGCTGGTTTCTGATAATATCGCCAGCGAACCACGTCCCTTGATGTCAGTAGATGACCGAAGCCATTATCCGCACTGCAACAAGACATGATCTGCCCGAGGTGCTGAACCTCTACCGGCATCTTCATCCGCACGATCCTCAGCTCGAGGCGGCTGATGCCGAGCGCGTCTGGTCGAGATTACTTGCATCCGGCTTCATGACCGTGATCGTGGCGCAAGCAGCGGAGCTGCTGGTTGCTTCGTGCACGCTTGCGATCGTGCCCAACTTGTCCCGCGGCGGCCGATCATACGGTGTGATCGAGAATGTTGTTACTCACGCCGACTACCGCCGCTTGGGGCTCGGTCGACGAGTTCTTGCCCATGCGTTGGAAATTGGCTGGGAGGCAGACTGCTATAAGGTTCTATTGGCAACGGGCTCGAAGCAGGAGAGCACCCTCCACTTCTATGAGGGAGCGGGCTTTGATCGTGGAAGCAAAACCTACTTCGAGGTGCGCCGCCCATGACGGCCATGGGCCCACATGCTGACACCGTCCATCCGGAATGATAGCGTGCCTCTCGTCACGCGCACGTCAGACCGTGTGGGGAGGCAGGTACGATGTCTTGGGGAGCGCTCCGCAGGCCGCACGTTTGCCGCAGCCTTTTCTTGTCTATCATTTTCGCCTCCGCGGTCTGGTCGCCCTTGGCCTCTGCACAGGACGCCCAAAACTCTCCCGGCGAGCCGGGGCCGGTGTTTTCGGATAGCGGCCCCGATGCTGATATCTACGGTGCGGCCGAGGGCTATCCCGTCGGGGTGCGGGGGACCGCCACCCAGCTTGACAAGCTCGTTGGGGTCTACAGCCATTTCGGCGAGATCTACCCCTCGCGCAAGATCGGTCGCGCGGCGGCGCCCTGGCAATTCAAGCGCGCGCCGGAGCCGTCGATCACCTACAGTTTCGGCACGGAACGGCTGAGCATCGCGGACTACCTCAAGCGTAATCCGGTGACGGGCCTCTTGATCGCCAGAGACGACACCATCCTGTACGAGCACTATCAATATTCGCGGACCGATCACGATCGCTTTCTGTCGCAGTCCATGGCCAAGACGCTGGTGGCCATGCTGGTCGGGATCGCGGTCTCGGAGGGCCGCATCAAGTCGATCGACGACCTCGTCTCGACCTACGTCCCTCGCCTTGCCGGCACGGAATATGGAAACACATCCATCCGGGCTCTGCTGAACATGTCGTCAGGCGTTGAATTCTCGGAAGTCTATGATGGGCACGATGACATCGCCCGGCTCGGACGAGCGCTGTTCGTTGAAGAGACGCAAGACCCTGCCGCCGTCGTCGCGCAATTCAATACCCGAACCGCGCCGCCGGGGACCAGATGGCATTATGCAAGCGTGGAGACCGAGATCCTGGGCCTGGTCCTGCGCTCTGCGACCGGCACGCCCGTTGCCGACTATCTCCACGACCGGATCTGGGATGCCATCGGCACCGAAGCGGATGCGTCATGGGCGATCGATGGGAGCGGGCAGGAGATCGCCTTCTGCTGCTTCAACGCAACCTTGCGTGACTATGCGCGCCTGGCCCGGCTGCTCGCAAGCGACGGCGTCTGGGAGGGCCGTCAGTTGATCCCCCGGCAGTGGCTGCTGGATGCCACGACCGTCAGGCCAGGCGACGGTCATCTCGCTCCGCGCGTGGCCACACCGTATTTCGGCTACGGCTATCAGGTGTGGCTCCTCCCCGGCGAGCAGCGCAGATTTGCCCTGCTCGGCATCCGCGGTCAGGTCATCCTGGTCGATCCGGCCACCAAGCTCGTCATGGTGCACACCGCCGTTCGCCAGAAGCCGTCCGAGCCGGGAGCCCTCAGGGAGCCGCTTGCGCTGTGGTCCGCCGTGCTTCAACAACTCGGGCATTGACCGCGGCGGCCGAGTTGTTCGCGGCAGTCGGCGGATGGTCAGGAGCTGTTCCACCGGCAATTTTTTGAGATATCGACGCGATCATGTCGGCACGGACTGGTCTCGACCGTCCTTGGATGGACACTCCCCGACGTGCCGTGGATGAGTCCCGCACATCTGAGGCGAGTCGTCGCCTCGACTGTCAAAGACGAACTGGAGCAATGCATGAGGATCACCGTTGAAACCAGCGTAGCAGCCCCGATCGATCGGGTCTGGGATGCCTATACGACGCCTGCCGACATCGTGAAGTGGAATGCCGCGTCCGACGATTGGCATACGACCAAGGCGACCGTTGACCTGCGGGAAGGCGGCGCCTTCTCGTCCCGGATGGAGGCCAAGGACGGTAGCATGGGTTTCGACTTCGCGGGCACCTACACGAAGATCGTCGAACACAGGCGGATCGAATACGCGTTCGGCGATCGCAAGGCCGAGGTGGAGTTCGTGCCGGGTCCGACTGGCATTGTCGTCCGCGTCGTCTTCGACGGCGAGACGACGCATTCGGTCGAGCAGCAGCAGGCCGGCTGGCAGGCGATCCTCGACAGCTTCGCGCGCTACGTCGAGGCAAAGCAGAAGGCGTGATCGGTCAAACTGTGGAAGGGCTGACGGGCGGTTGCATCACACACCCGGCGATGATGCCACCATACCCCTGTTTTGCCCGACGGGTCAACCGGATTTCGTAAAATCCAAAAAATGCAATGCCGCCAGGGAGGCGGCTACTGTGCATGGGGTTGTTTTCGTGTTTCTTGTTTGCCGGGCCGGCTGGTCTGGTCCCGGCCGTCGCCTCAGCTATCGACCTTCAGCGCGGCAATGAAGGCTTCCTGCGGGATGTCGACCTTGCCGAACTGCCGCATCTTCTTCTTGCCTTCCTTCTGCTTCTCCAGAAGTTTTCGCTTACGCGTGATGTCGCCGCCGTAGCACTTGGCGGTGACGTCCTTGCGCAGCGCGCGCACCGTCTCGCGGGCGATCACCTTGCCGCCGATCGCCGCCTGGATCGGGATCTGGAACATGTGCGGCGGGATCAGCTCCTTCATCTT
>Ga0102590_1002323_pt1 | contig 23002 bp, 22 predicted proteins | sample AraplaMF_Col_mMF_FD_76859 | JGI IMG/M metagenome (GOLD analysis project Ga0102590, IMG submission 76859) | Arabidopsis root microbial communities from the University of North Carolina, USA - plate scrape MF_Col_mMF | ecosystem: Host-associated > Plants > Roots > Endosphere | place: USA... | reverse complement strand
CGGCCTTTGCCGTCGTGCGCGAAGCCTCGCGCCGCGTTCTCGGCCTGCGACCTTTTGACGTACAGCTGGTCGGCGGCATGATCCTGCATTCGAATGCGATCGCCGAGATGAAGACCGGCGAAGGCAAGACCCTCGTCGCCACCCTGCCGGTCTATCTGAACGCGCTATCCGGCAAGGGCGTGCACGTCGTCACCGTCAACGATTACCTCGCCCAGCGCGATGCCGCTACCATGGGCCGCGTCTACGGCTTCCTCGGCATGACCACCGGCGTCATTGTCCACGGCCTTTCCGACGAGGAACGCCACGCCGCCTATGCCTGCGACATCACTTACGCCACCAACAACGAACTCGGCTTCGATTATCTGCGCGATAACATGAAGTACGAGAAGAACCAGATGGTCCAGCGCGGCCACAACTTCGCAATCGTCGACGAAGTGGACTCGATCCTCGTCGACGAGGCGCGCACGCCGCTGATCATCTCCGGTCCGCTCGACGACCGCTCCGAACTCTATAATACGATCGACGCCTTCATTCCGCTGCTGGCGCCGAGCGATTACGAGATCGACGAGAAGCAGCGCTCGGCCAACTTCTCCGAAGAGGGCACCGAGAAGCTGGAAAACCTGCTCCGCCAGGCCGGCCTCTTGAAGGGCAACGCGCTCTACGACATTGAGAACGTCGCGATCGTCCATCACGTCAACAATGCGCTGAAGGCCCACAAGCTCTTCCAGCGCGACAAGGACTATATCGTCCGCAATGACGAAGTCGTCATCATCGACGAGTTCACCGGTCGCATGATGCCGGGCCGCCGCTATTCGGAAGGTCAGCACCAGGCGCTCGAAGCCAAGGAAAAGGTGCAGATCCAGCCGGAAAACCAGACGCTGGCCTCGATCACCTTCCAGAACTACTTCCGTATGTACGACAAGCTCGCCGGCATGACCGGCACGGCGCAGACGGAAGCGGAAGAATTCGCCAACATCTACAATCTCGATGTCATCGAGGTCCCGACCAACCTCCCGATCAAGCGCCTCGACGAGGACGACGAGGTCTACCGGACCTTCGACGAGAAGTTCAAGGCGATCATCGAGGAGATCCTCGACGCCCACAAGCGCGGCCAGCCGGTGCTGGTCGGCACCACCTCGATCGAGAAATCGGAATTGCTTGCCGAGCGCCTGCGTAAGCAGGGCTTCGACGACTTCAAGGTCCTGAACGCCCGCTATCACGAGCAGGAAGCCTATATCGTCGCCCAGGCCGGCGTGCCGGGTGCCATCACCATCGCCACCAACATGGCCGGCCGCGGCACCGACATCCAGCTCGGCGGCAACCTCGACATGCGCATTGAGCGCGAACTCGGCGAAGTCGAAGCCGGTCCGGAGCGCGACGCCCGGATCCAGGCGATCATCGAGGAGATCAAGGCACTCAAGCAGAAGGCGCTCGAAGCCGGCGGCCTCTACGTCATTGCCACCGAGCGCCATGAAAGCCGCCGCATCGACAACCAGCTGCGCGGCCGCTCCGGCCGTCAGGGCGACCCCGGCCGCTCGAAGTTCTACCTCTCGCTTCAGGACGACCTGATGCGCATCTTCGGCTCCGACCGCATGGACAGCATGCTGACCAAGCTCGGCCTCAAGGAGGGCGAGGCGATCGTCCATCCCTGGATCAACAAGGCCTTGGAGCGCGCCCAGAAGAAGGTCGAAGCCCGTAACTTCGACATCCGCAAGAACCTCTTGAAGTATGACGACGTTCTCAACGATCAGCGCAAGGTGATCTTCGAGCAGCGCCTCGAACTGATGGAATCGACCAATATTTCCGAGACCGTTTCCGACATGCGCCGTGAGGTGATCGAGGACATGGTCGAAAAGCATATCCCCGAGCGCGCCTATGCCGAACAATGGGATGCCGCCGGCCTGAAGACCGGCGCTTTGAACATCCTCAATCTCGACCTTCCGGTCGAGGACTGGGTGAAGGAAGAAGGCATCGGCGAGGACGATATCCGTGAGCGCCTGACGGAAGCCACCAATGCCGCCTTCACGGAAAAGGCCGAGCGTTTCGGCGACGACATCATGCATTATGTCGAACGCTCGATCGTCATGCAGACGCTCGATCATCTCTGGCGCGAACACATCGTCAACCTCGACCATCTGCGCTCCGTCATCGGCTTCCGTGGCTATGCCCAACGCGATCCGCTGCAGGAATACAAGTCGGAAGCCTTCGAACTCTTCACGGCGCTGCTCAACAATCTGCGCGAAGCCGTCACCGCCCAGCTGATGCGCGTCGAACTGGTGCAGCAGGCGCCTGCCGAGCCTGAACCGCCGCTGATGCAGGCCCATCACCTGGATCCTACGACCGGCGAGGACGATTTCGCCCCGGCGATCTACCAGGCATCGGAAGTCATCGTTTCTCCTGAAAACCGCAACCCGGATGATCCATCCACCTGGGGCAAGATCGGCCGCAACGAGACCTGCCCCTGCGGCTCCGGCAAGAAATACAAGCATTGCCACGGCGCCTTCGAGCAGGTCTGAGGCAAGCCGCAAAGATCCGCGAAAATGCCGCCTCCGGGCGGCATTTTCTTTTCTGCGGCAACGCCGGAAAACCGGAATTTCAGCGTCGGACGGCAAACCAAACCAGAACCGTTTCTTAACCCTGTTCTGTCAAGACTTCAGGGGCGATTTGCCTGACCTTTAGAGTTTTGCGTGTTCATCATGGCGGTCATAGAAACAGCGGAGAAGATGCTGCCGGCGGGCCTGCGCCCGATCGGCGGCCGCACGCTGCGCATGCTTGCTGCCGTGCTCACCGAACGCGGTGAAAAGGCGGCCGCCCAGCGCATGGCGCTGACGGCCTTTTCGATTCGTATCCTCAGCGCCGCACTCGCCTTCGTCTCCCAGATCGTGCTCGCCCGGCTGATGGGCGAGTATGAATATGGCATCTTCGTTTTCGTCTGGGTGCTGGTCGTCGTCTTCGGTGATCTCTCATGCCTCGGTTTCCACACCGCGATCATCCGCTTCCTGCCGCAATACAGGGCAGCGGGCGCTTTCGAAGAAATCCGCGGCCTGACCGGCACGGCGCGCATCTTTGCGCTGCTTTCCGGTACGGCGGTGCTCGCCGCTGGCATGCTCGGCCTGCATTTCTTCGGCGATAAGATCCAGGTCTATTATCTCGTCCCGATCTTCATCGGCCTGCTCGCCATGCCGATGATCGCGCTCGGCGACATTCTGGAAGGCACGTCGCGGGCGAACCACTGGCCGGTGATGGCGCTGAGCCCGGTCTATATCGTCCGCCCGATCCTCATCATCCTTTTCATGCTGATCGCGATTGGCATCGGCGCCGAGCACACGGCCGTCACCGCGATGCAGGCAGCACTCGTCGCCACCTTCGTCACCGCCCTCGGTCAGTATGCCGCAACGCTCTACCGCCTGCGCCGGCATTATGACGAAGGCCCGCGCAAGGTCGATTTCCTCGCCTGGTTCAGCGTCGCCTTTCCGATTTTCCTGATCGAGGGCGTGAGCTTCCTGCTGACCAATTCCGACGTGGTCGTCGTCGGCATCTTCCTCGAGCCGCACGACGTCGCCATCTACTTCGCCGCCGCCAAGACGATGGCGCTGGTGCATTTCATCAATTTCTCGGTCAAGGCAGCCTCCGGCCCGCGCTTTTCCTCGATCATCGCCGAAGGCGACCATGCTCAGCTCGCAACCGCTGCCATCGACGCCGCCCGCTGGACCTTCTGGCCGGCGCTCGGGGTCGGCCTTGTCGTGCTTGCGGCCGGTCATCTGCTACTATCGCTCTTCGGCGGCGCTTTTACGTCAGGTTATCTGGTGATGGCGATCCTGCTCGCCGGCATCCTCGCCAAGTCGCTGGTCGGCCCGGCCGAAACGCTGCTGATGATGGCAGGCAAGCAGAACCTCTGCGTCGCGCTCTATGCCGGCGCACTGACGGCCAATGTCAGCCTCAACCTCGCTTTGATCCCGCATTACGGCATCGAGGGCACGGCGATCGCCACGGCCTCGGCCATGGCCGTCGAGGCGATCCTGCTGCATGTCGCCGTGCGCCGCACGCTCGGCATCGTCCTTTTCGCTTTCGCCGGCCCCTCCGCCGCAACGCCAGAAATGAGAGTTCGATAGATGGTGCGTGTTCCCCCCGTTACCGAAAGCACCGACAGCACCGCGAACCGCATGTTGCATGATCTCGCCTCGCTGAATTTCGACGCGCCGCAGGCCGAGGCTCGCGCCGAGATCGGCCGACCGGGCCGCGAGCTCTGCCTCTACCCCGGCAAGCTCGGCTATGAGCTCCAGGATGAGCTCGATTTCCTCTCCAACCGGGCGATGGAACCGAACGTCTTTTTCTCCGGCCGCTTCCTCGCCCCCGCCATGCCGCGGCTCGAAGATCGGCAGGTGAACTTCGCCCTGATCCGCGATCACAATGCCGGCCGCAGCCGCATGCGGTTCCTCTTGCCGTTTTCGGTCGACAAGCCGGGCTTCGCCGTCGGCCCGTCGATCATCCGCGGCTGGTCGAACAGCTTCGGTCCGCTCGGCACGCCGCTTGTCGATGGCGAGGATGCAGCCGAGACCCTCGACAATCTTTTCGAGGGGCTGACCGCTGGCGATCTCAATCTGCCCGGCATATTGGTTCTGCCGGATCTGCGGCTGAACGGTATCTTCGTGCGCATGGTCAAGGCCGTGGCGCTCAGCCGCAATCTTCCAGTCACCGTCACCAATCCTTACGAGCGCCCGATGCTGCAGAGCGACGATGAGGCGCCGGTCTATCTCGGCAAAACCATCTCCTCCTCGCATATGCGCGAGATGCGCCGCCAGTGGCGCCTGCTGGAGGAGTTGGGAACAGCGGTCTATGCCGTCGCCCGCCAGCCGCGCGAAATCCATATCCGCTTCGAGGAATTCCTGGCAATGGAAGCCGGCGGCTGGAAGGGCAAGCGGCGAAGCGCTCTCGTCACCGATCGTTATCATACGGCCTTCGCCCGTGAGGCGGTGTCGAACCTTGCCGCCGTCGATGCCGTGCGTATTCACACGATCGATCTCAACGGCAAGGCGATTGCCGCCATCGTCGTGCTGATGATGGGCGGCGAGGCCTATACCTGGAAGACCGCCTACGATGAAAACTATGCCCGCTATTCGCCGGGCAAGCTGCTGATGAACGAACTCACCGAGTGGCATCTCGACGATGCCAACATCGTGCGCTCCGATTCCTGCGCCGTCTCGGATCATCCGATCATGAGCCGCTTCTGGCAGGAGCGCGAGGAGATGGGAACGCTGGTAATCGGCCTGACGCAGAATGGCGACCGCGACATGCGCCAGGTCTCAGCCCAGCTCCACATGTACCGCAGCACCCGCAACATGGCGAAGATGCTGCGCGAGAAGATCATGTCGCTCGCCGGGCGGGGCTAAAGCCTTTCCAGCAGAAGTGCCTAAAGCATGTCGCGCAAAAGTGTGCGCGGTTTTGCGATAACGACATGCGTAAAAACAAAGACCTAAAGCGCGAGGGGCGAATCTGAAAGATTGCGACGCGCTTTAGCGCTTTTGTGTCCGGAATTGCTCTATCCCTCGCTGGCCGCCCTCTCCCGCAGCAGCCGGCGGATCACCTTGCCGGTGGTCGTCAGCGGCAATGCATCGATGAATTCCACCTCGCGGGGATATTCGTGCATCGAAAGCCGCGTCTTCACCCACTCCCTTATGTCGGCGGCCAGCGCCTCGCTTGGGTGATGGCCTGGTGAAAGCACGATATAGGCCTTGACGATTTCGGTGCGCACGGTATCGGGCTTGCCGACGGCGGCGGCAAGCTGCACGGCGGGATGGCCGATCAGACAGTCCTCGATCTCGGCCGGGCCGATGCGATATCCCGATGAGGTGATGACGTCGTCGTCGCGGCCTTCGAAGGTCACATAGCCCTCGGCGTCCTGCCGGCCGATATCGCCGGTGAGCAGCCAGCCCTTGGCGAATTTTCGTTTCGTCGCCGCCGCATCGTCCCAGTAGCCGAGGAACATGACAGGATCGGGACTGGCGATGGCGATCTGGCCCGGTTCGCCGACGGGCAACTCATCGCCCGTCTCGCTGACGATCGCGACGCGATGCCCGGGCACCGCCCGTCCGATGGCGCCCGCCTTGGTGACGCCATAGGCAGCGCTCGACGCGAGCACGAAATTGCACTCCGTCTGGCCGTAGAATTCGTTGACGGTGATGCCGAGCGTATGACGTGCCCATTCATAGGTCTCGCGGCCGAGCGCCTCCCCGGCCGAGCCGATGGTACGCAGCACCAGATCATATTTTGAGCGCGGATCGGCAACGGATCTCATCAGCCTTAGTGCCGTCGGCGGAATGAAGGCATTGCGCACATCCATCTCGGCCATGATGCGATAGGCCATGTCGGCATCGAATTTCTGCGCTGGCGACGAGACGACGGGAACGCCGAGCAGAAGGCTCGGCAGCAGCGCATTGAGCAACCCGCCGGCCCAGGCCCAGTCGGACGGCGTCCAGACTTTGTCGCCCACTTTCGGAAAGCCCTCATGGGCAAACTGCATACCGGGAATATGGCCGGGCAGAACGCGATGACCATGCAGCGCGCCCTTGGGCGGCCCCGTCGTTCCCGAGGTGAAAATCATCAGAGCCGGATCGTCGGGAGACGTCTTTTCTCCCTTGAAGAAGGGCTCGTATGACACGATCAGATCGGCAAAGGAGAGAGCATCGTGGGCATTATCGAGGCTGATCACATGCCGAAGCTCCGGCAGCCGATCGCGAATTTGCCGGATGCGATCGAGGCCGAAATCATTGGTGACGATTGCCGCTGCACCTGAGGTCCTCAGCCTGTATTCGAGCGCCTCGACGCCGAAGAGCAGCGCCAGCGGCAAGGCGATTGCGCCCATCTTGTAGATCGCAACATGAACGACCACGGTCTCGAAGGACTGGGGCATCAGCAGGGCGACGCGGTCGCCTCGCTTAATGCCGAGCGAAGCCAGCGCATTGGCGAACATGGAAGAGGCACCGGCAAGCTCACCATAAGTCAGCGAAAGATGATCGCCGTCGGGGCTGAAATGCTCAAGGCAGACGCGCTCGGGATCTCTCGCGGCCCAGTCGTCGCTGACGGCGCGGCCGATATTGAAATCCTCCGGAATCCGCCAGGAGAAATCGCGATAAAGATGGTCGTAGCGATCGTGGGACGGCAGTTGCATGGTCGGATTCCAGTAAAATGCTGCATCAGCTAACACCTTGCCGCTGGGATGTGCAAGCCGAAGCCAGAAGCGGCAGTGATGAGCGCGGCTTCAAAAGCCGATCACGGATCATTGTGCGCACGCAGCATAAATTCTTCATTTGCCGCCCCTGCGACTTTAGCCATCTCGCGCTAAATCATGGAAGCCAGCCTGGGGTCATCGAATTCATCACGGAGTCGTTTCATGGAATACGCAAAATTTGGGAAGACCGGTCTCGAAGTGTCGAAAATCTGCTTGGGCTGCATGACATTCGGCGATCCCGGCCGCGGCAATCATGCATGGAGCCTGCGGGAAGAAGAAAGCCGGACGATGATCAAGCAGGCGATCGACCTCGGCATCAATTTCCTCGACACCGCCAATACCTATTCCAACGGTTCTTCGGAGGAGATCGTCGGTCGCGCCATAAAAGACTTCGCCAAGCGCGAGGACATCGTGCTGGCGACCAAGGTGTTCAACCGCATGCGGCCGGGCCCGAACGGCGCCGGCCTGTCGCGCAAGGCGATCTTCGACGAGATCGACAACAGCCTGCGTCGTCTCGGCACCGACTATGTCGATCTCTACCAGATCCACCGCTTCGACTACACGACGCCGATCGAGGAAACGCTGGAAGCGCTGCACGACGTCGTCAAATCTGGCAAGGCGCGCTATATCGGCGCCTCCTCGATGTATGCTTGGCAATTCGCCAAGGCGCTTTACGTCTCCAGGCTGAACGGCTGGACCGAATTCGTCAGCATGCAGGACCACCTGAACCTGCTTTACCGTGAGGAAGAGCGCGAAATGCTGCCGCTTTGCGAGGATCAGAAAATCGCCGTCATCCCCTGGAGCCCACTTGCCCGCGGCCGCCTGACCCGCGACTGGGACGAGACGACGGCACGCAGCGAAACCGACGAATTCGGCAAGACGCTCTACACGCAGTCCATCGATGCCGACCGCAAGATCGTCGGGGCCGTGGCCGAGATCGCCAAGGCCCGCAACATCTCCCGCGCCCAGGTCGCAACCGCCTGGATCCTGCAGAAGAGTGCGGTGACCGCCCCGATCATCGGCGCGTCCAAACCGAACCACCTCAGAGACGCGGTTGCCTCACTCTCGGTCAAGCTCACCGCCGAGGAAATCGCGGCCTTGGAAGCACCCTACATCCCGCACGCCATCGCCGGCTTCAAATAGTCGCTGGCTTCTCGGTCCTCAGGCATATGCAAGGCGGATTCTCTCCCTCTCCGCCTGGAGGGGGAGAGCGAAACCACGGCTTCCGCGACTGAGATTATGTCCGACTGCCGGGATCGAGCTGCCGGCGCATCGTCACCAAAAACTGCTCGGCAAGCGCCCTGTCCTCGACCGCGCGGGCAAGAATGACAGCACCCATCATCGACGAGAGCGTCGTCGTGGCATTGGCGCGGCGCTCCTCTTCCGTTTCGCCGGGAACGATATCAACGAGCGTATCGACCAGCACGGACAGGCCATCGCTGAAGACCGCACGGACCGCGCCGCGGCTGCGGCTCACCTCCTGGATCAGCGTTGCGAAGACGCAACTGCCGCCCGGATCGTCAACCGTGCGCCAGTGGATGTAATGGTCGAGAAGCGCTGCCAGCGGTCGGTCCGGCGATTCGGCGATATGTTCCTTCCAGCGCTCTTCCACCCTGTCGATCAGCTTGCGGCTGACCTCCAGCGCCAGGTCGTCCTTCGAATCGAAATGACCATAGAAGCCGCCATGCGTCAGACCCGCCGCTTTCATGATGTCGGCAACGCCGACCCCGTCGAAACCGTTTTCGCGGAAAAGCACGCCGGCAACGCTCAGGATCTTTTCGCGGTTTTCGGCAAATTTTTCGCGGCTGACCCGCATTGTCATCTCCAGAAATAGTCGCTTGACAAAATATATGACGTCCATCATCAATACGCAAGAAATATGATGGCCATCATGTAAATCGATCCAGTATCTTCTCGAACCTGAATTCAAACGGAATCTTGCCCATGGTTTCCACAGCCCTCGCCTCCACCCTTGCCCGGCGCAACATCCATTACGGCTGGGTCGTCGTTGCCGCGACCTTTCTCACCATGCTGGTCACCGCCGGCGCCATGGGCGCACCCGGCGTTCTCATCAAGCCGCTGCAGGATGAGTTCGGCTGGGAGACCTCGCAGATTTCCTCGGCCCTTGCGATCCGCCTGATCCTTTTCGGTTTCATGGGTCCGTTCGCCGCCGCCTTCATGAATTATTTCGGCGTGCGCAAGGTCATCGTCTTCGCACTGGCGCTGATCGGCGCGGGCTTCGTCGGTTCGCTGTTCATGACGACGCTGTGGCAGTTGCTATTGCTCTGGGGCATTGTCGTCGGCTTCGGCACGGGTCTGACGGCCATGGTGCTCGCCGCAACAGTCTCCAGCCGCTGGTTCACCAAGCATCGCGGCCTCGTCGTCGGCATGCTCTCGGCAAGCTCGGCCACCGGCCAGCTCGTCTTTCTGCCGTTGATGGCGGAGCTGACGGAACGCTACGGCTGGCGCTCGACGGTGTTTTTCGTCTGCGCCATGATCATGGTCGCAGCCCTTGCCGTGCTTGCCTTCATGCGCGACCGCCCCGCCGACCTCAACCTGCCCTCCTTCGGTGAGACGCAGGTGACGCCGCCACCGGCAAGCACCTCCCTCGCCGCCGCGCTGATGACGCCGATCACTGTCCTCAAGGAAATCTCGAAGACCTCGACCTTCTGGATCCTCTTTGCCACCTTCTTCATCTGCGGTCTCAGCACCAACGGCCTGATCCAGACCCATTTCGTCACCCTCTGCGGCGATTTCGGCATCGTACCGGTGGCTGCCGCCAGTGTGCTGGCCGTCATGGGCATCTTCGATTTCTTCGGCACCATCGGTTCCGGCTGGCTGTCCGACCGCTTCGACAATCGTTGGCTGCTCTTCTGGTATTACGGCCTGCGCGGCCTGTCGCTGCTCTACCTGCCCTTCAGCGATTTCAGCTTTTACGGCCTCTCCATCTTCGCCGTCTTTTACGGCCTCGACTGGATTGCCACCGTGCCGCCGACCGTCAAGATCGCCGCCGACCGCTTCGGCCGCGAAAAGACCGGCCTCGTCTTCGGTTGGGTCTTTGCCGGACATCAGCTGGGAGCCGCCACCGCCGCCTATGGCGCCGGCCTCTCGCGCACCGAGCTGTCGAGCTACCTGCCTGCTTTCTTCGTCGCCGGCGCCTTCTGCCTGCTGGCCTCGATCCTGGCGATCACGCTGAAGAAGTCCGGCCTGAGCAACCCGGCACCGGCCGCCGCCCATTGATATCAGACAGGATCCGGCCTCGAAGCGAGGCCGGATCTCTTCTACCGGATCAGCCCGATAACTTCGCTTGCGCGTCTTGCGCGTCCGGGCGCTCGCATGTTAGACAGCCGCCCGTTCGTATCCGTTGCCCCATTGGCGGAATTGGTAGACGCGCTCGACTCAAAATCGAGTTTCGAAAGAAGTGCTGGTTCGACTCCGGCATGGGGCACCACCAAAATCTTCAAGCTCTTTGTCGGATAGTTCAAGCAACGCAAGCGGAGTGCGTCGTCTCGCGTGAACGATCTGGGAAACCCCCGCCCGTAATGTGAGAGAGCGGCGAGGACAAAATCGTGGTCACAGTACTTCAAAGACTTCGTATTCGACACCGCCTGGACACCTGCCGCCCTTTGCGACCGCGACAATGCTGTTAAGCCAAGCGTGAGCAGGCGCGGCGGTCTCGAAATACGGTGTCGTGCGCAGATAATATTCCGAAACGTCGACCGTCTCGCCGCGCGCCAAACGCTCGTCGACGGCCTGTGACGCACGCCTTATGCCGCGATAAGTCATGAGGACGAGGCCCCCGTCGTCGGCGACGAGGAGAAGCCTGACATCTTGCTGAAATGTGCCGTCGGTACGAGCGAGCAGGAGATCCGATCCGATCAGCGGCGATACTTCTCCTTTCAGGCGCTCCCCTTGGAAATATCCGCCCGAGACAGGAAAAATGCGCCGGCCGCCGGCTGGCGTCTGCCCAAGCTCCAGCGTCGGATGAAGCGCGATGAAGAGTGTAAACAGGTGCTGAGATTGCAGGGACACAGTAGATCTCCTATTCTTGGCTACCTCCAAATTGCACCAGAGCGTTCCGCCTTCAAAACGCGCTTTGCTTGTCGTCACCGCAAGATAAATTGATCGTGAAGGGAAGCTGATCATGCGACCGTCCTTAGAGTCTCTGCGCGTATTGGAAGCCTGTGTCTCAGCCGGCAGCTTCGCGCGCGCAGCCGATCGCTTGTTTCTGACACCGGCGGCGGTCAGCCTTCGTATTCGCACTCTGGAGGCTGAGCTCGGTCAGCCGCTATTTACGCGCGCCGGTCGGCGAGTGGTCCCGACGGCCGCCGCCTCCGTTCTGGCAAATCGGGTCCGGGAGGCATTAACCGGGATCGGTGACGCGCTCGCAGAATTTCAGGCGGCGACGCCGCCACTCAGGCTCACGGCGCCGCCGACCTTTGCGTCACGCTGGCTTGCACCGCGTCTGGCGCGCTATCCTGCGCCAGAAGCTTCCGTCATCGAGGTCGACGTCTCGGCGGAAATACGTGATCCGGGCGCATTCGACGTCGCCATAAGGACGGGTCGCGGCGGATGGGCCGGGCTGGAAGAATATCGGCTCGCTCCCGTAGAGGTGACGCCGATGCTGTCGCCTTCCCTGCTTGGAACGCGGAAACTTGCCGCGCCGGAGGCGCTGGCTGACTTCGCGCTTTTGCCGCACCCTGATTGGCAGCAATGGTTTAAGGAGGCTCAATGCGCGACCCCGCAGGGTTTGCGCTTTTTGGCGGTCGATTACCCCACGCACGAGTTGGATGCCAATGCGGCGCTGGCAGGCGTGGGTGTGGCGCTGTTGTCGCCGTCGCTGTTTCGGCCGCTTTTGACCGAGGGCCGGTTGATCGCGCCGTTCCCCTACGTGCTGAGCGGGCCAGCCTGGCATTTTGCGCTCATCCGCTCCAATGACGCGCGCCAGGCGACGCGGCAGCTCTGCGCATGGCTTTGCGAGCAGGCGCGTGAAGTCGCATAATTCCGAACCAAAGACGCTGTGAAGGCTTGGGCGGGATGATGGCCGCGGCCGCGCGCTAGCGAAAGACGACACTGCATCACCGCCTCGACCGCCGCCCGTACCCGATAGAATTTTTATTTGCCAGGTCGCTTTGGCGGCGATCTCAAGTCTCTCCCGAAAAGTCGGATATGAGGCCGTCATATCCCGTTAGGCTGGGAGGCTTGTGAAAATACTCAGCGCCTAAGCGGAGCTTACTTGTTTTTCAGCAGCCACATCTTGCCGGCCATCGTGATGCCGTAGACGTCTTTTGTTGCGTCGTCATCCAGATGCCGCCGCTCCAGAAAACCCGGCTCCTTCAACTCGCCCAGCGTCTTGGCAGTGACCGATTTTATTTTCTGAGGCCGCTCTTTCCACCGGTCAGTTTTTGCATAAGTCACCGTCGCGTTCTCGTGCGTCCATTTATTGGCTGGCTGAGGATAAAGGTCTCCATCCCTGGCGAGTTTAAGTGCGGCGATCTGGGACGGCGTAAGCTCAATCATACTAAAAGATCCTGTGCGGGCGGTGTTTGCGCTGGGAACGCGCTGTTACCAAAGGCGTGCTCATAACACCGACAGACGACTTTCACCACTGCATTGAAATATTCGTGCCACAAAAGGCGAAATCCCGGCTCGTCGGAACCGGGCTTCGTCCTTATCGCACATTTTTTCGTTAATTGCAGCGCCGGACCGTCTTGGTGACCTCGCCCTCGTCGGTCTGTCGGGTGACGCTCCTGGTTTCGCAGCCATTATCGCGATAGCGGCGATGCTCACGTTCGCGCACGGCACCAAAAGTGACGCCACGCTCGCTGATGGTGATACCGGGTCGTACCCGCTCGTGACGATAGCCGTCGTCATAGGAACGCTCCCTGACATAGACGCTGTCGGCAAGAACAGGCGCAGCAAACGAGCAGACGGCAAGGGCCGCCACAGTACAGCTCAAGATCATCTTTCGCATGTCGTTCTCCTTTCTTGATGAAAGGGCAACGAGGCAAGACACAAGTGGTTCCAACATCGGTGACGGCCCACCGCGCTACGAAAGAGGGCCGTGCCTATAACGCAACGCATCGTTTTAGACCTGAGAAGGACGCTTTAACATTTGGAATTGCAGCATTATTCTATCCTACCCGCCAAAATGAGAGCGAAGGGCCCCGAACAGTAGCCGGTCATCCAAATCAACTGTTTAATTTTGCTTGCGCTTCGTCCAAAGTGGCCGCCGCTATTACCAGAGAGGGCGGACGTGCATCAGGAAGTAGGACTTATCGCGACGGTCGCCGTCAGTTTCGTTTTCGCGGCGGTCCTGGGCTATGCCGCCGACCGGCTTCGGCTGCCGCCACTTGTCGGTTACCTGATGGCGGGCATCCTGATGGGGCCGTTCACGCCGGGCTTTGTCGCCGATACCGCCCTTGCCAGCCAGCTCGCCGAGATGGGCGTCATTCTTCTGATGTTTGGCGTCGGCCTGCATTTTTCCGCCTCCGACCTGCTTGCCGTGCGCGGCATCGCCGTGCCTGGCGCAATCGGGCGGATTATCCTCGCCACCCTCTTGGGCATCGGCCTTTGCAAACTCTGGGGATGGAGCCTCGGCGCCGGCATCGTCCTCGGCCTCAGCCTCTCGGTGGCGAGCACCGTCGTGCTCCTGAAGGCGCTGGAGGAGCGCAATCTCGTCAACGCGGCAAGCGGACGCGTCGCCGTCGGCTGGCTGATCGTCGAGGATCTGGTAATGGTGCTGGCGCTGGTGCTGCTGCCGGCGCTGGCAGAGCTTCTGGGTGGTAACGCCGCCGATACGACCAATCACGGCCTCGGCGACCTGCCACTGATGCTGACGATCGGGCTGACGCTGCTGAAGGTGGCGGCCTTCGCCGCCATGGCGATCTTCCTCGGGCCTCGCATCGTGCCCTGGCTGCTGACGATGATCGCCCGTACCGGCTCGCGCGAACTCTTTACGCTGACGGTGCTGGCGATCGCACTCGGCATCGCCTTCGGTTCGGCGGCGATCTTCGGCGTCTCCTTTGCGCTCGGCGCATTTTTCGCCGGTGTTGTCATGAGCGAATCCCAGCTCAGCCACAGGGCGGCGGCCGACTCGCTGCCGTTGCAGAATGCCTTCTCCGTGCTGTTCTTCGTCTCCGTCGGCATGCTTTTCGATCCCTCGATCCTGGTGCGCCAGCCGCTGGCAGTGATCGGCGCACTGGCGCTCGTGATCCTGGGCAAGGGCATCATCACCTTCCTCATTGTCATCCTGCTCAGATATCCGATCAGCATGGGGCTGACATTGGCAGGCGGCCTTGCCCAGATCGGCGAGTTTTCCTTCATCCTCGCCGGTCTCGGCGTCTCACTCGGGCTCCTGCCGCATGAGGGCCAGGATCTGATCCTGGCTGCCGCGATCCTGTCGATCACGCTCAACCCAATCGTGATCTTCGCGACCGACGGCCTGAAGAAATACATCCATTCGAAATGGCCCTCCCTGTGGGAAAGCTACGGCAGGAGCAGGCAGAAGGCGCTCGGCAAAGAACTGGAAAAGATCAGGGCGCTCGGCGAAGAGCGCGAGCGCCAGCATCAACTGAAGATGCAGCAGCTGATCGAGACGTTCCCGCTGTTCTCCGAGGTCGACGAGGACGCGCAGGAGGAGCTGCTGCTGCTCTTCAAGGCGAAATCCGCACCGCCCGGCGAACGCGTCATCCGCCGCGGCGACCGGGGCGATAGCATGTATTTCATCTCCTCCGGCGCGGTGGAAGTGCGGCTCGCCAGTGGCGCGATCCGCCTGGAGCCAGGCGCCTTTTTCGGGGAAATGGCGCTACTGACCGGCGGGCGGCGCACAGCCGACGTCATCGCCGTCGACTTCTGCCAGTTCGAGGTGCTCGAACGGCGCGACTTCAATATGTTCATGTCGCACCATCCACATTTGCGCGCCGCGGTTAGCGAAATGGCCCAGAAGCGAACGGAAATGAACGTCCTGCGTCAGCAATGGGAAAAGTCGATGGACCTGTCCTGACACAACATCACTCCTTTCAGCGGCAATCACGCTACCGTGATTGCTTCAGCCCGCCGGCCAATAGCCATCGGAGCGGAAATCCTCGGGGATCGGATCGAGCCGCGACAATGTCTCGGCTGCGAAATCGATCTGCAGCGACAAGTATTTAAGAGATGCCAGCATCGGCACGCCGGTCGCGAATTCCCGGATGCGGGACATGTTATAACCGCTCTCGCTGATCCGCCGCGCAGCCTCCCGGCGCACGTCGTCTTTGCTTGGTCCGAGCCGCTCTTCGGACCAGTCATCCATTTGCGCCGCCTGCCCACGGCCGCCTTCAATCACTTTGAACATTCTCTTGCCACCCTGCACGTCGACCCAAACTAGCTTGCCGCAGAATGGCCGATTCGCAATCCCGTGAAATCTTGGGAGAGGCGCCGATACCCCGCATCACGAAAATTTTTGGACGGCGGTGGCAGGAAGGACACGGGCGAGCATTTACAGCGCCGCGCACGGCCCCTAAAGCTCTTTTGCACTGCAACAGGAAGGAAACGGAATGCTCCGCAGACTTTACGACTGGACCATGTCTTTGGCCTCGCGCAAATCGGCCGAAGTCTGGCTCGCCGTCATCGCCTTCGTCGAAAGCTCCGTCTTTCTCGTCCCCGCCGATGTACTCTTTCTGCCGATGGCGCTTGCCAGGCCGGAACGCTCCTATCGCTATGCGTTGATTGCAACCGTCGCCTCCGTGCTCGGCGGCATCGCCGGCTGGGCGCTCGGCTATTACGCCTATGAGACGGTGGCGCGGCCGATCCTGGAATTCTACGGCAAGTTCGAAGCCTTCGAGCAGATGAAGGCCTATGTCACCTACGAGTGGATCCTGCTGCTGCTCGTCACCTCGGGTCTTGCGCATCTGCCGCCGATCAAGATCGTCACCATCCTGTCCGGCGTCATCCACGTCAATCTGGGGCTTTTCATCGTCTCGGCGATCGTCGCGCGCGGCGCGCGTTTCCTCTTCCTCGCCTGGCTGTTGCGCCGCTACGGCGAGCCGATCCGTGATTTCATCGAAAAGCGGCTCGGCCAGATCGTCGGTATCGGTGCCGCCGCCGTGATCGTGTTATATCCCGCCTACCGCTATCTCGCTCACTAGGCGAGAATGATTTTTAGCCGAATAGGCCTGAAATCTGATTTCGCATCTCATGCTCTACCAACGTCGCGGAGTTCCGCCATGACTGCCACTTCCTCGCCGCTCGCCCGCCCCGGCTTTATCTATTCCCTGTTGCTCGCCATCGGCATGGCGGCGGCGGTCGGCACCGCGCTCGGCTTCCAGTATATCGGCGGCTATATTCCCTGCGCGCTCTGCCTGTTGCAGCGCCAGCCCTATTATTACGCCATCCCGATTGCGATCCTGGCCGCGATATCCGAGCTCGTCGGCCTGCCGAATTGGATCACCCGGGCGCTGATTCTCGCGGCCGGCATGCTGATGCTGGTGACGGCAGGCATGGGTGTTTATCACGCCGGCGTCGAATGGCACTTCTGGCCGGGCCCGGCCACCTGCTCGACGACGGCAAGCAGCATGACGACCAATGCCGGCGATCTGCTCGGTGAACTCAACACCATCAAGGGCCCGTCCTGCACCGATGCGGCGCTGCGGGTGCTCGGCCTGTCTTTTGCGGGCTGGAACGTGATTGCCGGAATCCTGCTCGCCGCCTTCGCCTTTGTCGGCGTTCGCAAGGCCGCCTCGTAAAATTGTCCAGCAATTCAAAGCGCTGCAGCGTCCGTTGCGCGTCTGAAAGGACGCGCAACGCGTAGGCCGTTCGATCAGGGTTGCAGTTCGGTATCCCAGTAGAGATAGTCGAGCCAGCTTTCATGCAGATAGTTCGGCGGGAACAGCCGGCCGTTATTGTGCAGATCCTGCACCGTCGGCTGATAGGGCTTCTGCGCCGGGAACATGCCTGCCTGCTTCGGAAGCTTGCTGCCCTTGCGCAGATTGCAGGGCGAGCAGGCTGCCACGACATTTTCCCAGGTGGTCTCGCCGCCATGGGCGCGCGGAGTGACGTGGTCGAAGGTCAGGTCGTCATGGGCGCCGCAATACTGGCACTCGAACCGGTCGCGCAGGAAGACGTTGAACCGGGTGAAAGCGGGATTGCGGGACGGCTGAACGTAAGTCTTCAGGCACACTACACTCGGAAGACGCATCGAAAAGCTCGGCGAAGAAACCGAATGTTCATATTCTGCTATGATGTTCACACGGTCGAGAAATACCGCCTTGATCGCGTCCTGCCAGGACCACAACGACAAGGGGTAATAACTCAGCGGCCGGTAGTCAGCGTTCAGGACGAGCGCCGGCAGGGCCTGTGGGGAGACTGCAATCGTCAAGGGACTCTCCTGATCGATTCGGCATCTGCACCTGTATATTAGGCCGGTTGTTACAGGATTGTGAAGTCCAATAAATTCAGAGGATAAAGGCAATTTGAAGAGTGTTGCCGATCAGCCGATCGGCACCATGTCGCGGCGCATCTTCGTGGCGTAGTAGGCCCAGAAAAGCCGTGCCGCCACCGAGCGCCACGGCGACCAGACTTCCGAAAGCTCAGCAAGCGCCTTCGCCTGCGGCCGTGCCGCAAGACCGAATGCCGCCCCGACGGCATTCTGCAGCGCGACATCGCCGGCCGGGAAAACATCGGCATGGCCGCCGCAAAACATCAGATAGACCTCTGCCGTCCACGGTCCGACGCCCTTCAACGCCGTCAGTTCGCCAAGCGCCTCGCCCGGCGGTTTCAGGCAGAGCCCGGGGAGATCGAGACGGCCGGAGGCGACCGCTTCGGCGATCCGTGACAGCGTCTCGGCCTTGGCGCGTGACAGGCCGAATTCGCGCCATGCCCCGGCGTGGAGCAGTGCGTAACCTTCGGCCGTCAGCGAACCGTCCACCGGCAGCATGCGCCGCCAGATCGCGTCGGCGCTGGCGCGCGACACCATCTGCGAGACGATGATATGGGCAAGGCCGGCAAAGCCGGGCTCGCGCAATCGCAGCGGAATGGGCCCGGCCTCCGCGACGATCGGCGCAAGGCGCGGATCGAGGCGAAGCAACGCTTCGAGCCCCTGCCTGACATCGTCGTCGTTGCGGATGATCTGCACTTTGCCTCGCAGTGGTTCAAAAACCGAATCCATGGCAGAAGAAAGCATGACCACGAGTGAGCGTCAAAAACCCGTCTTTCGTTTTGCGCCGAGCCCCAACGGACCGCTGCATCTCGGACATGCCCTCTCGGCCCTGCTGAACCGCGACATGGCGGAGGCCGAACAAGGCCGCCTGCTGCTGCGCATCGAGGATATCGACCAGGCGCGCTGCACACCTGAGTTCGAGGCCGGCATCCATAGGGACCTCGAATGGCTTGATATCAGTTGGGAAAGCCCGGTGCGGCGCCAGTCGGAACATTTCCCCGAATACCAGGCGGCGTTGCACACGCTGATCGAGCGCGGGCTGGTCTATCCGGCCTTTCTGACGCGCGGCCAGGTGAAGGCGCGCGTCGCTGCCTACGAGGCAGCGGGTGAACCCTGGCCGCGCGATCCCGACGGCACTCCGCATTATCCCGCAATTGACCGCGAGCGTCCGGCAGACGAATGGCGGGACATGCTGAGGTCGGGAAAGAAACATGCCTGGCGGCTCGATATGCGCAAAGCGCTCGACCTGATCGGCGAGCTGCTGTTCTGGACGGAAACCGGCGACGGCAGGACAGGTGAGATCGCCGCCGAGCCCGACGTCTGGGGCGACGTCATCCTGTCGCGCTCGGATGCGCCATCGAGCTATCATCTGTCGGTGGTCATCGACGATGCGCTGCAGGGCGTCACCCACGTCGTGCGTGGGCTCGACCTCTTCCACGCGACATCGGTGCACCGGCTGTTGCAGGTGCTGCTCGGCCTGCCGCAGCCGGTCTATCACCATCATCGTCTCGTTCTCGACGCCGACGGCCGCAAGCTTTCGAAAAGCCAAGGCGACAGCGGGCTTGGCGAATTGCATGCCCGGGGCATGTCAGGGGCGGATGTTCGCCGCCTTGTCGGGCTCTGATTGCCTTTCGACACGCTCTCTGCCGACGATCGAAAGCGTGTGGGAGAACATCCGGAAGACGCGGAACTTGATCAGCGCCGCATTGATCTCCGCACCGATGATGAAGATGACGCCGACCATGTAGAGGAAGATCAGCACGATCATGACAGAGGCGAGACCGGCATAGGTTGCCGTATAGTTGGCGAAGGTCGCGAGATAATAGGCAAAGATCAGCGCGCCGGCGAGCCAGAGAAGCAGCGTCAGCAAGACGCCGGGAATGACGTCGAAGACCCGCCGCTTGCCGGCCGGCAGCCAGAGATGCATGACCAGCAGTCCGACCGTCAGAACCACCAGCGTGCCATAGATGCGCCAGCTGAAGACGATATCGAGCGTATCGGCAAACAGCGGAAACCACTTCCTGGAATAATCGAGCGCCAGCGGCAGGGCGACGAGCAGAATGCTGATCGCCGTGAAGATGATGACTGCGATCAGCACGTAGCCCAGGCTGGCGAGACGCGTGAAATACCAGGGCCGCGTTTCCTGCACCCGGTAGGCGCGATTGAGCGAGATGCGCAGCGCCTCGACGCCGTTCGAGGCGAAATAGGCGGCCGCCAGCACCGAGATCGTCAGCAGCCCGCCGCGCGGAATGGTCAGCACCTGCAGCACCTGGTCGGCAAGCGGCTTGGCGATCGCCTCGGGCCAGGTGTCGAAGATCAGGTGGATGGCGGTCGAGGAAAACTGATCGGCGCCGAGGAAGCTTGCAAGCGCCGTGCCGAAGATCAGGAAGGGAAAAACCGCAAGCAGGCTCGACAGCGCCACGTGACTTGCCATGGCGAAGCCGTCGTCCTCGACCATGTGACAGATCGCGTCATAGATCACGTCGTAGATCGTGCGCAACACCTTCAGCATTCCGTCTCCGGCTTTCCAGATTGTATCCTCTGGCCGAATATGGGAAACGAGTCCCATTTTGTACAGGAATCATTCCATGGCGGGAGAGCGCACCATCGTCGTGACCGGATGTTCGTCCGGTATTGGCGCTCATTGCGCACGGGCGCTGAAAGCCGATGGTTGGCGTGTCTTCGCGACGGTGCGCAAGCCGGACGATCTCAAGGGGTTGGAAGCGGAAGGCATCGAAGCCTTCCTGATGGACTATGCCAGGACCGAGACGATTTCCGACCTGGTCGGCGCAGTTCTGGAACGCAGCGGCGGTCGTATCGACGCGCTCTTCAATAACGGCGCCTACGGCCAGCCGGGCGCCGTCGAGGATCTATCGACGGCAACGCTGCGCGCGCAGTTCGAGGCGAATTTCTTCGGCTGGCACGAGCTGACGCGGCAGATCATTCCGCTGATGCGCAAACGCGGAGAGGGGAGGATCGTGCAATGTTCGTCGATCCTCGGCATTGTCCCCTATCGCTTTCGCGGCGCCTACACCGCTTCCAAATTCGCGCTGGAAGGTCTCAGCATCACCCTGCGCATGGAGCTGCAGGGCAGTGGCATCCATGTCAGCCTGATCGAGCCGGGACCGATCGCCACGCGGTTCACCGCCAATGCGCTCGCCAAGATCAAGGAGCATATCGATCTCGAGAATTCGCCGCACGCAGTCGATTACACCAGACAACTGGCGAGACTCGACGGATCGGGGCCGGTCAACCGCCATAAGCTCGGCCCGGAAGCGGTCTATTCCGTGTTGAAACACGCATTGAACTCGAAAAATCCGAGGCCACATTATCCTGTAACGACTCCGGCTAAGCAGGGCATGTTCCTGAAGCGGCTGCTTCCGGCAGACCTCTTCTACCGCCTGATGCGCTGGACGGACTGACTGAGAAAGCAGAACGCCATGTCCACGGTCACCTATATCCTCGCAATCATCGTCATGGGCGTCGTCGCCCTCGTCCTGATCCGCGGTCTCTTCAACATGATGAAGGGCGGCGATGCCAACCGTTCCAACAAGCTGATGCAGCTTCGTGTGCTGTTGCAGGCGATCGCCGTCGTCCTGATCATGCTGACGCTCTGGCTGACCGGCGGCGGCCGCCCGACCTGACCGGACTTCAAGGGGGAAACCATGGTCAAGCTCAACAAGATCTACACGAAAACAGGCGATGACGGCACGACCGGGCTGGTTTCCGGCCCGCGCCGGCGAAAAGACGATCTGCGCGTCGAGGCCTACGGCACGATCGATGAGGCCAATTCCGCGATCGGCCTGGCGCGGCTGCACACGGCCGGCTTGCCCGAACTCGACGCCATGCTGATGTCGATCCAGAACGATCTCTTCGATCTCGGCGCCGATCTCGCCACCCCTGACACCGGTGAGCCACCGACCTACGAGCCGCTACGGATCGCCGAGACGCAGGTCGACCGCGTCGAGCACGATATCGACCTGCTGAACGCCGGGCTGGAGCCGCTGAAATCCTTCATCCTGCCAGGCGGCAGCCCGGCTGCCGCCCATCTGCATCTTGCCCGCACGATTGCGCGGCGCGCCGAGCGTTTGATGGTCGCGCTTGCCCGCACCGACGGCGAAATCGTCGGCGAAGCGGCGATGAAATACGTCAACCGCCTCTCCGATTTCCTCTTCGTCGCTGCGCGTCATGCAAATGACCAGGGCCATGCAGATGTACTTTGGGTTCCGGGAAAAAACAGATAGGCTTGCCTCGATCACGATCGCCGGGGGGCCTTTATGTTCATACCACTTCACGATGCCAATACGCTGAAATATATCAAGGTTCAGTGGGTGACGCTCACACTGATCGCGCTGAATATCGCGGTCTGGCTTTTGACCAGCCTGGAGAGCGAACAGGCAGCCCAGGCGACGACCGTCGGGCTCGGCTACATCCCGGCGATTGCCTTCGGCCATGCGATGCTGGCGCAGGGACTCGAAATCGTGCCGGAACCGCTGACCTACCTCACCTATGCCTTCGTCCACACCGGCTTCTGGCATCTGGCCGGCAACATGATCTTCCTCTGGGTCTTCGGCGACAATGTCGAGGATGCGATGGGACATCTGCGCTTCCTGATTTTCTATCTCGTTTGCGCCGCCGCCGGCGCGCTTTGCCACGGCCTACTGACCATGACCTCGGAAGCGCCGCTGGTCGGCGCATCGGGGGCGGTCTCCGGCGTCGTTGCCGCCTATGTCTTGCTGCATCCACGCGTCAGGGTCTGGGTGCTGGTGTTTTTCCGTGTGCCGTTGCCCCTGCCGGCCTTCGTGCCGCTGCTTTTGTGGATAGGACAGCAATTCTTCATGCTGGCGATCGCACCTGACGGCGACGTTTCCTGGGGCGCGCATGTCGGCGGCATCCTTGCCGGGGCTTTCCTGATCCTCGTGTTGCGCCGGCCTGGTGTGCCGCTCTTCGACCGGCAGATCGTCACGCCCCGCGCCGTCAGAAACGACCCAGGCGCCGGCCCGGCCATCGCAGCCGGCACGGACGGGCGGACGGCACAGCGATTTCCCTGGGGCCGTCGCTGACGACAATATTGACGTGAACGTAAACGTCCATATATTGCCGAGGCAAATTGCCTGTCGGCGTCATGGAAGCGTTGAAATTGGAGGAAAAACGCGTATCCATGTCGCCATTCGACAATCGGAGCGGCGCCCAAGCGCGCATTTTCTAAAAAGCCTCTGAAGCCAGTTTCTCCTGAAGGAAGGACCCCATGAAGATACTCGTCCCAGTCAAACGGGTTGTCGACTACAACGTGAAGATCCGGGTGAAGCCGGATGGCACGGGTGTCGAGCTTGCCAATGTGAAGATGTCGATGAACC
>Ga0102590_1002322_pt1 | contig 23024 bp, 23 predicted proteins | sample AraplaMF_Col_mMF_FD_76859 | JGI IMG/M metagenome (GOLD analysis project Ga0102590, IMG submission 76859) | Arabidopsis root microbial communities from the University of North Carolina, USA - plate scrape MF_Col_mMF | ecosystem: Host-associated > Plants > Roots > Endosphere | place: USA... | reverse complement strand
CTTCGCCCACCACCGCCTCACCACCATCGATCTGCGCGAGGCCGATTAAACTGTTACCTATGTCCTGGCACGTTTGTTACCCATGTCTCCGGTCCATACAGGCCAGCAAAGAAAAAGTAACTCGGGCGCCGGCAGGCGTCCGAAATGCCCGCTGCATAAGCGGCCAGGTCGCCGCCACGCGACAATCAGGCGACACGGAAACTGGATTCCGGCCTACGCCGGAATGACGAAAAAAAAGCGCAAGCAGCGCCTCCCCATCGCACCAGCGATCATCCCCCCCGCGCTGACTGCGCCTCGATAAACACCCTCCGGATCTCCGGATGCTCCCTCTTGATCTCCCCCTCCATGCGATTCACCGCCTCCTGAATCGCCGCCGCCGACAACGACGGCACAAACGACAGACTGATATTCAGCAACACCTCCCGCGGCGCGAAATGCATCGTCAACAGCTCATTGATGCCACGCACCTCCGCCTGCGCCAGCACCAGCCGTCGCACATCGGCAACCACCTCCGGCCGTACCGCCTCCCCCACCAGCAGACTCCGGCACTCGTTCGCCAGGAGCAGCGCCGTCGCGGCCAGGATCAAGCCGATCACCAGCGACGCCACGCCGTCATACACCGGATTGCCCGACCACACCGACGCCGTCACCCCCGCCAGCGCCACCAGGATGCCCAGCAGCGCCGCGGTGTCCTCGAACAGCACCGTGAACACCGTCGGATCCTTGCTGGCCTGCACCGCCTGCAGCAACGGCGCCTGGCGCGTCTGGCGGCGAAAGGTTTGCAGCGCCAGCAGCCACACGCTGCCCTCGAATATCGCCGCGGCGACCAGCACGGCATAACTGGCCCATGCGTGCTGGATCGGATGCGGCGCGCGGATCTTCTCGATGCCCTGGTACAGGGAAACGCCGGCGCCAAGGCCGAAGATCAGGATCGCCACCATGAACGCCCAGAAATACAGCTCCAGGCCGTGGCCGAACGGATGCCGCGGCGTCGCCGGCACCGCCGCGCGGCGCAGGCCGTGCAGCAGCAGGAACTGATTGCCGGTGTCCACCACCGAATGGACCGCTTCGCTCCACATCGCCGAACTGCCGGTGACGAAAGCGGCCAGCGCCTTGGTCACGGCGATCGCGCCATTACCCAGCAGCGCGGCCAGGATCACGCGACGCGAGGGCTGCCCATTGGCCGGCTGTGCGATATCGAGGCGGCGCACCGCGTCGCTGGCGTGGGCGCGGTTCATCGGTGCAGGATGGTGATCTTGCCGTTCGGCTCCAGCCGCGCCTCCACCACGTCGCCGACATTGCGCACGCCCTGCGCGCGCAGCGCGCGCTCGAACATCGCCATCGGTACGTTATTGCGTCGCAGCGCCTCGCGGTCGACCAGGCCATAGCGCGCCAGCACCGCTGGCTCGCCTTCCACCAGGCGATTGAGCGACGACGTGCGCGCGGTGAAGAACGCGATGATCCGGTCCAGCGCCAGGATGGTGGCAACGCCGATGAAGGCGCCGAGCAGCGAGTTGTCGTCGCCGACGATCGCCGTGCGCAAGGTGCCGCCGACCAGGATCAGCACCACGATGTCGAAGGCGGACAGCTCGCCGAAGGTGCGCTTGCCGGCCAGCCGCAGCAGCACCAGCAGGCCGATGTAGGCGATGGCGCCCCGGACCACGAACATGTACCAGGGCATGGTGAGTTCGGTCATGGTCATGCCGTTGCCTACCCTCCTGCATTCAGCCGGTCGGACCTCCCATCACCGGCAGGATCGCGCCGGAGATGTAGCTGGCGCAGCTCGGCGCCGCGAGGAATACATAGGCGGGTGCCACCTCTTCCGGCTGCGCGGGACGCCCCATGGGATTGCTGCTGCCGAACTTCGCCACGCTCTTGGCGGGCTGGTCGGCGGGATTGAGCGGCGTCCACACGGGGCCCGGCGCCACCGCGTTCACGCGGATGCCCTTCTTCACCAGGTTGGCGGAGAGCGAGCGGGTGAAGGCATGGATCGCGCCCTTGGTGGCGGAGTAATCGAGCAGCTTCGGATTGCCGAACAAGCCGGTCTCCGAACCGGTATTGATGATGCTGGCGCCGGCCTTCATGTGCGGCAACGCGGCGCGGGCCATGTGGAAGTACCCGTACAGGTTGGTGCGGAAGGTCAGGTCCATATGTTCTTCGGTGATGTCTTCCAGGGTATCGGCGTGCTCCTGGAACGCAGCGTTGTTGACCAGCACGTCCAGATGACCGAACTCCTCGACGGTCTCCTCCACGGCCTGCTGGCAGAAGTCGGGATCGGTGACGTCGCCCTGGATCAGCAGGCAGCGGCCGCCTTCCTGCTCGACATGGCGTCGCGTTTCCTCGGCGTCGTCGCTGGATTCGAGATAGACGATGCCGACGTCGGCGCCTTCGCGCGCGAACAGCACTGCGACGGCGCGGCCGATGCCGGAATCGCCGCCGGTGATCAGCGTGGCCATGCCCTTGAGCTTGTCGCTGCCTTTGTACTGCGGCGCCTTGAAGTGCGGACGGGGTTGCAGCTGATGCTCCTTGCCGGGCTTGGCCTGGTGCTGCTCAGGTAGCGGCGTCTCGGGTTGCTTGCGCGCCGTCGCCTGCTTGGGCTTGGCGGATTTTTCGGCGGCGGCGCTTTTGCCCGACTTCGCCTTGGCGCTGTCTTTCTCGTCGATTTCACGCTGCACGGCGCGCTGGCGATCGGCGGCAGCGGTGGCTTTGGAGCGGGTGCGGACGGCCATCAGGGAATTCCTCGCGGCGGGCTGCCGCATGTCGATGGGTGGGAGTGCGCCTGGGTGCGCCTCGGTGGTGCGATCGATGGTGGATTTGTGGCTATGAACAGGTCGTCAAGTTGGATACGCGATCGTGTGAGCACACGAGGCATCTCGAATCTCCGCCCCTGGGGGGGGGGGACGGCATTGGACCCCCACGGCCGAGCCGGCCCGCCATGCCCGTTCTCGGTGCCCGGCCGACTCGAGATCGGATCGGCCACACCCGCAAGAGGCGGTCATTGTTTTAGGTTTCTTCCATTAAGGATGCGACATGGAAATCAGCCAGCTGCGCAACACCATCGACTGATCTCCAGCATCAAGATCGAAAGCTGAGACACCTATCGTGCTGTCGAAAACCGATCTTCACCGTCGCCCGAAATTCGAGCTCCAATCATGAAGAAAATCATTCTCCAGGTGTGCCTCGCGGCGCTACTCGCCCTTCCTGCCCTGCCTTGCCTGGCCTTGGGCAGAAAGCAGTTCCTCTACCGAATCGACTCCAGGCCGCCGGAGGTAGTGTTCGCCGAAGGCTTCACTGCTCCGGGAGACAACCTCGATCTGATGAACCATTACAGCTGGCTTTTCGCGCGAGGGCACGGGGAAAGCTCGGGATTCATAGACCTCGTCGGAGATGAGGAATCAGCCATTTCGCTCATGTCCATGGCGAGGAGTACGTACTCCGGATACATCTATCGCATCCAGGTCGATCAACACTTCTATAGCGTCAACAGCAGCCTGCGGGATCTTCTTCAGCGCATGCGGGCGGCGGGCGCGAATTGGAGCGTGACATTCGACGTGGAGGATCTCGTGGATCGCTTCGATTCGCACGAACAGTATGTAACCGACCAGTCGATCACTGGAGACATGATCATCTCCGCCTCTTCATTTACCTACACGGCAGGACCTTCGTTTATGGCTCCCCCGCAGATCGATATGACCCAGACGTGGAACAACGAGGACTTTGTCCAACGCGATCCTTCTTATACGAACCTCAGCCCCTACCCCATCGCCTGGTCAGCCCCGGACACCTCATCCGCTCCTTCCTCCTGTTCAAATCCAGCGCCGCAGGCGTCGAGCAGCGACAACAACGAAGGCGCTGCAGGACCGGACTGCGACGGTGACAGGCTTGCGGTCGTCGGCGCGTTCGGCGTCATAGCGGTCGGCATGCTTCCAGTCTGTCTTCCGCACATGAAAAGAAGTATCGATGCCGCGCATTGCGCGAAGTTGCCCGTCGTCAATATCTCCAGACGCTCCAGGGCGTTGCGCGTCCTCGTGGCCGACCTGGAGCTGCAGCCCTCCGGCGGGGGACAAGGGCGCGACGAGCTATGACGGCACAGATTTCGGATTCACTCGCCATGAGATGGAAGAGCGCCATGCAACGAAGCCTGTCCAATAATTATCTGCACCTGTGGTTGATGGCTTTGTTCGCCGTCGTATCGATGCCATGCCTTGCCCAGCCCAAATTCGTCTATCGCGTCGACACCAGGCCTCCAGAAGAAATTTTCACGAGCGGCTTCACCACGAGGGGGACCAACCTCGACCTGAGAAGGTACATGAGCAACTCCATATTCGTCAGGTCGCGCGGGCCGGCAAACAATCCAGGATTCATTGCAACCACGGAGTATCGGGCCGCAGCCCTCCGCATCAGCGAATCCACTATGTTTCAAAGAGCGCTGGAGCGCGTATACATCTATCGCATTCGCGCCAACAACGATTTTTACGACCTGAATCTCAGCGTACGGCATTTACGAGAGGTCTCTCATGCCGCCGGCTGTGCCGAAGACGCGAATGTCTGCACCGATTGGCTGCAAGAAGTCTCCAGGGGAATAACGTTCATGAGCGAAAGCGCGCTGCAGTCGACATTCGTAAGCGACAGATCGATTCCGGCAAACATGATTGCCTCTGTCGATGTTCTCGAGGCGACGGGAGTGGTGCGCATAGTGGACCACGCGATGCAGCAGCGCAGATTGAACCTGGCATTGACCGAGACGATCAACAATCACCACTACATCGACGCCGATACCCGTGCCAATCCCAATCCTTACACCGCACCTGAGCCGGTCACCAGCGCTTCGTCTTCAGTCTGCCGCCCGCCCATGCCACCCACCGGCGACGACGAAAGTGGAAGCGGCCCGGCAGGACCAAGTTGCGAGGGAGATCTCGTCGCCGTAGCGGGGCCGAGCGGCTACATGCATCCCGGGCTTTTTCCGGATTGCCCATCTTCGTCCCACAAAAGAAGTCTTCAGGCACCCGATTGCACACCGCCCCCGACGATCAACCTGTCCAAGCTCAGGCGGGCAATGCGCGTTCTCATCGCCACTGATGATCTGCAATCCGCCAGCGGCGGACAAGGGCACGGCGAGCTATGAAGGGCTGACGTGCGTCGACATTCACCCTCAGCTCTGCCCCGCGCGCCGCAGCGGTGTCTCCTGCTTGTCGCTCCCGCGCACCTTCGCCGCCGCGGCGCGCACCTGTCCCCGCGCGCCCAGCATCATCTCCTCCAGCCAATGCACCAGGATCGAGCTGTAGGCCTCGCGCGAAGCCTCGTCGCTCAGGCTGTGGTCGGCGCCGCGGATGACGCGATAGGTGAGCGAATGGGTTTCCGTGCAGGCCTTGCGGTAGCTGGCCAGCACGGGGGACGGGACGATCTCGTCGTGTTCGGATTCGACGATCAGCACGTCGCCGGTAAAGCGCGAGCAGGCGCGCAGGGCGCGATTGTCGTTTGCTTCGATCGGCTGGCCGCGGTAATCGCCGAGCTTCTGCACGCGCGCCAGCAGGCGCTTGGGTACGCTCCAGTCGTCGTCGCGATAGATCGCCGGCGCGCGCAGGCCGAGCCAGCACACGGGGCGGCGCTCGGTGAGCAGGGCCGCCAGGTAGCCGCCATAACTGCTGCCCACCACGGCGATGGAATCGCGCTCGACCAGCGGATGCGCAGCGAGAAAATCGTAAGCCGCCAGCATGTCGTGCAGGTTTTCCTCGCGCGAGACGGTGTCGCGCTGGCTGGCGGTGGCGACGTGGCCGGTAAGGTCGAAGGTCAGGCATACGCAGCCCAGGGCAGCGACCTTGTGCGCGTTGGCGCGGTACTGGCGCTGGCTGCCGCCCCAGCCGTGCACCATCAGCACGGCCGGCATGCGCGGCGCCGGGGAAATCAGCGTGCCCGCCAGTTCGCGGCCACGCATGCTGATGTGGATGACGTCGTCACGTACCGGCACTGCGCTTGGTCCTCACGTACTTGAGCAGGAAGCCGGCCTGTGCGTCCTCCCCATGGAACACGATCTTGGCGTCGGACGGCACCGGCTCGTGCGGGTCGTAGCTCTCGCGGGTGGCGGCCCAGACGGCACGGCGCGCGGGATGCGCCAGCAGCGCACCCACCGCCTCCACTTCCGCCGCACTGGCGCCGCCGATGCGCCAGGACTGTTCCAGCACACCCGAATACCAGCGGCCGCCGGCGTCCCGGCCCTGCGCCACGTCGTAGTTGGCGCGCGAGGCATACGTATTGGGAAAGCATTGCAGCGCTTCGTCGTGATAGCAGCGCGCCTGCTCCACCGCCAGGCGCTGATCGCCGGTGAGCGGGAGCTGGCGCAGCGTGTCCAGGCCGCCCGGCGTGCACAGCAGATCGGTGCCGCCGTACACCCATACGCCGTCGTGGTTGCGGGTCAGGCGCTGGCGGCCGACATAGCTGGCGCGGATGCCCTCCAGCGCCACCTGCCCCACGCTGACCGTGGCCACCTCCTCCAGGTTGCGCTCCACCACGAAGCCGTCTTCCAGCCACGGCCCCGGCCCGGCCTGCTCGATCAACGGCTCCAGGTCGGCGAGCGAGGCCACCACGTGCTGGCCGAGGCCGCCGGCATCCCACGGCGACTTGATACGCACGCTGCCCTCGTGCAGCAGCCGGGCGGCGGCGATGCGCAGGTCCTCCGGCGTGAACACCGCATAGCCCGGCAACACGACATCGATGACGCGCTCGGCAAACTGCTCCGACCAGCCCGGCGGCGCGGCGCTGCCGGGACGCACCAGGCCGTGGCTGATCAGCTTGGTGCCGACGAAGTCTTCGTTCACCACGCCACCGAACAGGTCGTTCGGCCCGGCGATGCCGAAGCGGCGCGCCTCGCGCGCATTCAAGGTGCGATATGGCACCACGTAGCGCTCGCCGTGCGGGCGGCGCTCGGTGTCGCGGCCGATGCCGCCATAGCTCATGCCCAGCAGGCCGGCCAGGCGTTCGGCAACCCAGAGGTGGGAGGACAGCTCGTGGCCGCCGGGCGCCTGGCCCATGGGCGCGTAGACGAGCACGCGTCTTGCATCGCGGGAACGCAGGGAGCTCTCGGCCATGGACACGGGTTCCTCCGGCGCAGGGGAGCAGAGGGCGACACCCGTTCGCCCCGATCGCAGTGTTCCCGCCGCGGTGCGCATGGCACGTGAATGCCCGGCGGTTCGATAGACACTCGGCGCCCCTGCCATCCACCACGAGAGCACTCATGCGGTGGGGACGCACCGGCGTCTGCGGCGATCCCTCGGGCATCTGCTGCAGGTTCACGCGCCCTGGCCAGCTTCGCGCATGGACACGCTGCCGACTTTCTTTCCATCGAGGAAAAACGCCGGCATTCATCGTGCCAACCGCTGCACGCTCGCGAACTGCAGCATGCACGTGACCGTCACGCTGCCGTGACCACGCATGCCGCTACAGTCGCGATGCCCCAAGCAGCACGCGACGCCCGCATGTCCACCATCCTGGTCATCGAAGACGAACTCGAAATCCTGGAAGTCACCAGCGTGCTGCTGGCTTCCTCCGGATACCAGGTCGTGCATGCGCGCAACGCGGAAGAAGGCTTTCGCGTCGCGCTGTCGCGCGACGACATCGACGTCGTCTTCACCGATGTAAACCTGGGCAACGGCATGAGCGGCACCGACCTGGTGGACAAGCTGCGCGAACAGGGCTCGCGCGCCGCCATGGTAGTTGTCTCCGGCGACATGGATCCGTTCAGCGGCTGGAGCCACCCGCATGCCACCTTCCTGCCCAAGCCCTACGGCCGGCGCCAGCTGCTGTCGGCGATCGACGAGGCGCGCGAGCAGGTCGCCGGCGACGACACGGCCCCTGGCTGGCGCGCGCAAGCGCTGTGACCAGCGGAAAACGCCGGCAAGGGGACGCACCGCAGTCGGGACTGCAGGAGGCGCGCCTGCTGCCGACCGCGGCGAAAGAGCTGGACGAGCCGGAACGGTTTCAGGAAGCCCGCATGACGACCGCCAGGCCTCTCACCTATGAACTGCTCGTCCACTCCATCGTGGACTACGCGATCTACATGCTCGACACCGAGGGCCGCATCGTCAGCTGGAACAAGGGCGCCGAACGCATCCTCGGCTACCGACCCGAGGAAGTGATCGGCCAGCCCGTCGCGCTGTTCTATCCCGCCGCCGAACGCCGCGCCCGCCGCGCCGAATACGAGCTGGCCATGGCCGCGCGCACCGGCCGCCATGCCGAGGAAGGCTGGCGCATCCGCAAGGACGGCAGCCGCTTCTGGGCCTATGTGGCGCTGGATGCGATCCGCGGCGAGGACGGCGAGCTGATCGGTTTCGCCAAGGTGCTGCGCGATATGACCGACCGGCGCATGGCGGAGGAAAAACTGCGCGAGAGCGAGCGGCGCTTCCGCCTGTTCGTCAACAGCGTGTCGGACTGCGCGATCTGCATGCTCAACCTCGAAGGCCTGATCACCGAGTGGAACCGCGGCGTGCGCCGGGTCAACGGCTTCCAGGCCGAGGACATGGTGGGCCGGCACTGCGCCTTGCTGTTCGCGCCGGAGGAAGTGGAAACCGGCCTGCCCCGGCGCCTGCTGGAGGAAGCCCGGGCGGAGGGCAAGGCCGCCGCCGAATGCTGGCAGGTGCGCAGCGACGGCAGCCGCTTCCAGGCCTGCGTGATCGTCGACGCGGTACACGACCAGTCCAACCGCCTGCTGGGTTTCGCGCTGGTCATCCGTGACATCTCCGAGCGCTGCGACAACGAACGGCACCTGGAGGAAGCCCGCGCGCAGTTGTTCCAGGCGCAGAAGATCGAAGCGCTGGGCCAGCTGACCAGCGGCATCGCGCACGACTTCAACAACCTGCTGCAAGGCATCATCGGCTCGCTGGAAGTAGCCAGGCTCCGCGCTGGTCAGAACGAACTGAAAGACACCGTGCGCTTCATCGACAACGCACACCAGGCAGCCGACCGCGCCGCCGCCCTGACCCATCGCCTGCTGGCCTTCGCGCGGCGCCAGCCGCTGGTGACGCGCGCGGTGGACGTGCGCGAGTCGATCCTCGGCATGGAGCAGTTGCTGCGGCAGACCATCGGCGAGTCGATCACCTTGCGCCTGGACTTTCCGCGCGAACCCTGCCTGGTGCGCTGCGACCCGCACCATTTCGAGAGCTCCCTGCTCAACCTGGCGATCAATGCGCGCGATGCCATGCGCGACGGTGGCCTGCTGGCCATCGCCGCGGGCCAGGTCGACAACCTGGACGGGCAGCAGCGCATCGCCAGCCTCGCCAGCGGACGCTATGTGGCGATCGCGGTGAACGACAACGGCTGCGGCATGGACGAGGACACGCTCAAGCGCGCGATGGATCCGTTCTTCACCACCAAGCCCAAGGACCACGGCACCGGCCTTGGCCTGTCGATGGTGTACGGCTTCGCCGTGCAGTCGGGCGGCAGCCTGCGCCTGCGCAGCGAACCGGGGCGAGGCACCACGGTGACGCTCTACCTGCCGGTCGCCCGCGAACTGGAAGAAACCGCTGTGCCGGCGCCGGCACGGCCGCGCAAGCTGCCGGGCCAGCCGACCATCCTGCTGGTGGAAGACGAGCCGGCCGTGCGCGAGCCGGTGGCGCTGCGCCTGCGCGAGATGGGCTTCGTGGTGATCGAGGCCGACAACGGTTACCGCGGCCTGGAAATCCTGCGCTCGCCGCAGCCGCTGGACCTGGCTATCGCCGACGTCGGCCTGCCCGGCCTCAACGGCCGCCTCATGATCGACCGCGCGCCGCCGCACCGGCAGGGACTGCGCGTGCTGTTCACCACCGGCTACGCCGATTCGTGGGTGCTGGAACAAGGGCCGCCGCTGGGGGAAGGCATGGACATGCTGACCAAGCCGTTCGACATGGGAGCCTTGCTCAGCAAGATTTATACGTTGGCGGGGGTGGACTGAGGCATCGGCACAGCGGCAGGCCTTGCCGGCAACCCGACGCCCCCTCACCGTCATTCCGGCGCAGGCCGGAATCCAGCAGCGTCGATATTCGATTGTCGCGACAAGATCCACAGCCAGAGCATCGACGTTGTCGCTCGATGCAGCATGTCGTTACTGGATTCCGGCCTGCGCCGGAATGACGGTGAGGGGGCCTGTTCCCCTGCAGCCTAGTCGTCATTCATCCTTCGGCGCCTTCGCCGGCACGAATGGCGATACCGGGTCGCTGGCCGGGAAAGTCTCCTCCAGCGAGTGATCCTGGTTCTCGCTCTCCTTGCGCTTGCGCGCCTCGCGTTCGGCTTCGGTCTCGCGCTCCTTCGGCGGCGAGTCCAGCGGATGCTTCGAGTCTTTGCGGTCACGGTCGCTCATGGTGCTCATCCTCGGCGGGCACTGGCAGGATGGAGCGGCAGGGGTGAAACAGGCATGCAATCGGACTCGGCATCGCGTGAACGCACGACGCGTGCGCCGAAGCTGCAGCAGTTGGCATGGCGCTTGTATGCCTGTCCAGGCAACACCGCCCCCAGGAGAACGCCATGAAACCATCGCAGCGAGATCCGCGCGGACAGCGCCCACACCACGAACACCGGGGCGAAGAACGCGACCCGCGCTACGTCAATCGCCCGGAGAGCTACGCCGGCTACGCGGATTCGGGCGACGACGACTACCCGGCCGCCCAGCAGGATTCGACGCGTGCGTACAGCGGCCACGCTCATCCGCGCCCCTCGGGCGAGCAACCCGGCGATCCCGCTCGCTACGCTCGCGGCTACTCCCGCGACCACGCCCCGGGCTGGGGCCAGGCCGGCGAAGAACAGCATTACCGCGGCCACGGCCCTCGCCGCTCGCCGCCAGGCGACGAAGACATGCTCGACACGATCTGCGAACGCCTCGCCGGCGACTCGGACATGGATGCGAGCGAGATCGAAGTGAGCGTGCGCGACGGCCGCGTCGTGCTGGCCGGCATGGTGCCGTCGCGGCAGGCCAGGCGCGACGCGGAGGCGATCGCCGAAAGCGTGCGCGGCGTGCGCGAAGTGGATAACCGGCTGAAGGTAGAGAGCAAGGACACGCAACCGTTCTGACGGTATGCCAAGCCCCTTCGCGGGTCAGACCACCAGCCAGCGCAAGCCCAGCGCCTGCAGCGAACGCATCACCGTGGAAGCGTCGAACGGCCTGGGCGTCGTGCCGCGCGTTCCTGGCGACAACCAGGTCGAGGCCATCAGCCGGCCGTCGGCGCTGTGCACGGCGAAGGCCGGATAGGCCGGGAGCAGCGGCGGCGTCTCGCCTGTATCAAGTTCGTGACAGGCATCCGCATGCACGATCAGGAACGCGATCTACCATGGACGCCCCGTCCGCCATTCGGCCAGCTCGCACAAGTTGCGCAGATGAACCATGGGGTTGCGCATTCCTGCAGCGCGCAGGCGTTCCGCCGCGCGCTCCACGTCGCCGTGCTCGTCTTGCACCAGCACCACCACCGGCAATTCGGACATCGCGACTGAAGCCTCCTCGGCAGCATCGACGAAAGCCGTCGATACGTAGCCAGCAAGCCATGTGCCATCGCGGCAGCCTCGTGCTATCGGCATGTCCACACGAATTAGACGAGGCGTGCACCCGGGGCCATGCACCATCCATTCCTGCATGAAGCGCCCGTGTGGAGCGCATACGTCTCCACTGCCATGCATGCAGGCCCGGTTCGCGCGATCGCGCGAACCGCGGCGATTAACCTTCCCTTGAGAACCCCATGACATCCATTGCACCAACGATCCTCCTAGTCGACGACGATCCGGGATGCCTCCAAGCGACCAGTGCGCACGCGAAACTCAAGGGTTGCAAAGTCATCACGGCCACCAGCTTCGCCGCGGCCAGCGATGCCGCCATGGCGCATACCTACGACCTGGCGCTGGTCGATATCTCCCTGCCCGACGGCAATGGCCTGGACCTGATCGAACGCATCGCGCTCTCGCGCCATGGGCAAGCCATCGTGCTCACCGGCTATCCCACGGTGGACAGCGCGATCCGCACGGTACGGCTGCCGGCGGCGGATTACCTGGTCAAGCCGATCCGCGGCGAGCAGCTGGAAGCACTGCTGGACCGCGCGCGCGCCAGCGCCGCGCTGCGCCATGCCGAGGGCGCCCGCGAGCCGCGCTGCGGCGCGCTGATCGGACATAGCCGCGCGATGCGCGCGCTGTTCGACAAGATCGAGCGCGTCGCGCCGATGGACATCACCGTGTTGATCCATGGCGAAAGCGGCACGGGCAAGGAACTGGCCGCGCGGGCCGTGCACGAACTGAGCGGGCGCAAAGGCCGCTTCGTCGCGGTCAATTGCGGCGCGGTGGCGCCGGAGCTGCTGCCCAGCGAGATGTTCGGCCATGAGCGCGGCAGCTTCACCGGCGCCGTGCGCGATCACGCCGGCTATTTCGAGCAGGCCGAAGGCGGCACGCTGTTCCTGGACGAATTCACCGAGATGCCGCTGGCGCTGCAGACCCACCTGCTGCGCGTACTGGAAGAGCGGCGCGTCACCCGCGTGGGCTCGCACAAGAGCCAGCCGGTCGATGTGCGGGTGGTGGCGGCCTGCAATCGCGTGCCCGCCGAGGCGGTCGACCAGGGCCTGCTGCGGCAGGACCTCTATTACCGCCTGATGGATTTCCCCATCCGCATGCCCGCGCTGCGCGAGCACCCGGAAGACATTCCCTATATCGCCGCGCACCTGCTGGATCAGCTCAACGAGCGCTACGAAACCGCCAGGCAGTTCTCGGCCGAGGCCGTGGCGCGGCTGATGGCGCACCACTGGCCCGGCAACGTGCGCGAACTGCGCCATGTGATCCAGCGCGCCTTCGTGCTGGCCGAGCAAACCATCGAGGTGCCGGCTTCGCCGGAGGCGATGGAGGCGCCGCTGCGCGACAAGACCCGCTTCGACATGCACGTCGGCATGTCGCTGGAAGAGATGGAGAAGCGCGCCCTGCTCGGCACGCTGGAATACTTCAACCATGACAAGGCGCGCACCGCCGACGTGCTGGGCATCAGCCTGAAGACCATCTACAACAAGCTGGCCCGCTACGCCTCGAGCGACGAGCTTGCGCACAAGCAGTGAGCGCGGTGCCGCACCATGCCTGCCGACAACTCCCAGACCCGCGAACGTCCAGGCTGCGTCGAGACAGCGTGCATGCGGCATCGACGTGCGCGACCGGCGCAGGCTTGCCCGCCTGCCGGGCTGGCAAGCAAGCGTGTAATTTCTTCTCATGCTTGCACTTACTACCAGCGCTGCACCTGCATTCGGGCAGGCGCAGGTCGAATTGTCGCCAGCCGTGCGGTGACGGGCACTGGCATGGATGTTGCGATAACCGATGCGGCGGCGTTGCCGCCGCATCGGCACGGGGCGTATCACAACACGCCCATCAGGAGCAGGACGACCACGATGATCAGCAGCACGCCGAGACCGCCGCTGGGCCCGTAACCCCAGCCACGACTGTAGGGCCAGGCCGGGACGGCACCGATCAGCAAAAGAATGAGCACGATCAAGAGGATCATCGACAACGACATGACGTTTTCTCCTGTCTTCGGTGGCACTTCCATGCAGCAGCATCCGTGCCATGCGCCGCTGCCGGCCACCGCATGTTCATCCACCCTTACCGGAGACTTTTCATGACTGCCACCAACGAACATGACGTCAAGGTTCTCAACGACCTGATCGCCACCACGCTCGACAGCGCCGACGGCTACGGCGAGGCCTCCAAGGATGCCAAGAGCTCGCAGCTGGCCAGCCTGTTCCGCGACCGCGCGGCGGAGCGCGAACAAGTGGTGGGCAAACTGCAGCAGCGCGTGGCCTTCCTCGGCGGCAAGCCGGAAGACAGCGGCACGGTGCTGGCGTCGGCGCATCGCATGTTCACCAATCTGCGCAACAGCCTGAGCAAGAGCGACGAGGCGGTGATCGACGAGGTCGAGCGCGGCGAGGATCACATCAAGCATAAGTTCGAGGATGCGCTGGAAGACGGCGACGTCACGACGGACACGCGGGCGATCATTGCCGATGCCAATATCTCGGTGCGCAGCGGGCATGACCAGATGAGCCGGATGAAGCACATGCTGCATTCGTAATGCAGCGAAGCAAGCCGCAGCGCAGGTTGGGGTGAGCGCAGCGAACCCCAACCTGCCTGTCCTGATGACGACGCCACGTTGGGGTTCGCCTTCGGCTCAGCCCAACCTGCGCCCGGCCGGCTACATCGACAGCAGGCTCGCGTCGATATCCTCCACGCCCTGCTCGATCTCCCCGAAGCCCTCCCACGGATCCTTGCGCAGCCGCTTCAGCCGTTGCACCGCCGTGCGGATATCGAAGGCATCGCCGCCTTTGAGCTTGCCCAGTTCCTCCCAGCGCACCGGCACCGCCACCGGCGCGCCTTTGCGCGCGCGCAGGGAGTACGAAGCGATGCTGGTCGAGCCGCGCGCGTTGCGCAGGTAGTCGACGAAGATCAAGCCCTCGCGGCGGCTCTTGCTGGCCTGGGCGATGAATTCGTCCGGCCAGGCCCGCGCCAGCGCATCGGCGAACGCGTGCGCGAAGCCCTTCACCGCCGGCCACGCGCATGCGGGGCGCAGCGGCACCACCACGTGCAGGCCCTTGCCGCCGGTGACGCGCAGGAAGGACTGCAGGCCCACCTGCCCCAGCAGCTTGCGCACCAGGCGCGCCGCGGCGACCACGCGCGGCCACTTCACGTCGGGTGCGGGATCGAGATCGAACACCATCAGATCGGCATGCTCCGGATCGCTGGCCAGCGCCCCCCATGGGTGGAACTCGATCGCGCCGAACTGCACCAGCTCCAGCACCGCCTCGGCATCGTCCGGACACAGATAGATCGCACTGGCGCCGCGCTGCTCTTTCAGCCTGGCGCCGCGCACATGGTGCAGGCCCTGCATCATGTGCTTCTGGAAGAAGCAGTCGCCGGCGGTGCCCTCGGGACAGCGCAGCACCGACACCGGGCGGCCGGCCACGCCGGGCAGGAAGGACTTCATCACGGCCTGGTAATAATCGGCCACGTCCTGCTTGGTGATGCCCAGGTCCGCATAGATCACGCGCTCCGGGTGGGTGATGGTGACCATGGCTGGCTCCTTCGCGGATGAAGTACGGCGCCTGGCCGGCGCCTTGTCGCCGCGCTGCCTGGTGGATACGGCGGGCCGGTCGCCCTGACCCAGGTCGCCGATGCCCTTGTCCAGGCGCACCGCCTTCAGGCTGGGCTGGCGCAGCAGGCCATGGTTGCCGTAGCCGCGAAAATACACCTCCACCACCACCACGGGCGCCACCCAGGTGGCGTTGCGCAGCAGCGGGTCGATGGTGTCGCGTTCCACCGGCGGCGACTTGCGCACATGGCGGCGCAACTGCGTGGCGATCTCGCGCAGCTGTTGCGCGCCGAAGCCGGTGCCGACGCGGCCGGCGAAATCCCAGCCGCCCCTGGCGTTGGGCCGGCCGAGCAGCAACGAGCCGAAGCCTTCGCGCGTCCCCTTGCCCGGCGTATAGCCGACCACCGCGAACTCGTCGCTCTCCATCAGCTTGGCCTTGCGCCAATCGTCGCCGCGGCCGCCGCGGTACGGCGAATCGGCGGCCTTCGATACGATGCCCTCGACTTTCCACTGCTCGGCCAGGCCCATCATGCGCTCGCCGCCGCCCACATGGTGGGCGCTGAACAGCAGCTGCGCCTGCGTGTCCGGTGCGGCGGCAAGGAGCCGCTGCAACAGCTCCTTGCGCTGGCGCAGCGGCACGCGGCTCAGATCATGGCCCTGCAGATGGATCAGGTCGAACAGCGCGTACATCAGCGGCGCGCGCGATTCGCCGGAGAGCACCTGCTGCAGCGTGCCGAAGTCGCTATGGCCATGGCGGATGGCGATCAGCTCGCCGTCCAGGCGCGCGCTGTCCAGGCCCAGCATCTCCAGCGCATGCACGATCGCCGGGACGCGGCCGGTCCAGGCGATGCGGTTGCGCGACCACAAGGTCACTTCGCCGTCGGCGATGGCGGCGAGCAGGCGGTAGCCGTCCCACTTCACTTCGTGCAGCCATGACTCGCCACGCGGCGGTTGCTCGACCAGGCGGCACAGCTCGGGGGCGAAGAACTCGGCGGCGATGGCGGCCTTGCTCGCGCCGGGCAAGGCAGCGGCCTGCTTGGCGAGGGTTGCCAGCGAGCTGCGCCGGGCGGTGCTCGCGCGGCGCGGCCTGGCGGTCTTCGCCGCGGTTTTCGCGGCAGTCTTCTTGCCCGCGGCTTTCTTCGCGCTCTTGCCTGCCGTGGGCGTGGAGGGCGGCTCGCCGCCCTCCTCTACCGAATAGCGATCATGCGCCTTGATCAGGAACCACGAAGGCTGCCGCTCCTTCCGGTGCCCCCGCACGAGGTGCCAGCTGCCCTTGAGGCGCTTTCCGTGCAAGGTGAAATGCAGGTGCCCCTTGCGCAACTGCTGGTCGACATCGCCCTCGGCCGACCACACGCCGCGGTCGTAGCAGTCGACATGGCCGGCGCCATAGTTGCCTTTCGGAATGTCGCCTTCGAAATCCGCATAGGCCAGCGGATGGTCTTCCACCTCCACCGCCAGCCGCTTCACCGACGGATCGAAGCTCGGCTCCTTCGGCACCGCCCAGCTCTTGAGCACGCCGTCGATCTCAAGCCGGAAGTCGTAATGCAGGCGCCGCGCCGCATGCTTCTGCACCACGAAGATGCTGCCGCCGGCCTTCGCCCTCGCGCTCGGCGACGGCTCGGCGGTCTGCCGGAAGTTACGCTTGCGTCGATACTCCTGGAGTTTCATGCGCGGCCTCGGATCATCGGTGGCGATGGGCGCGGCGAGCCGCGCCGGCAGTCGCAGGCGAGCCTAGCGGTGGGCTCGTGACCACGAGGTCGATACACCAGGCACGCCATGGCCGATACATCGCGGTCACGCTCGCTTTACTCCCGCCACGCTTTGCTGGGGTTCCCCTCGGCAACCCCGGTGGCCCTGCCCATGCCTCGCCCGATCTGGAACGGCTCGCTCTCGTTCGGCCTGCTGAACATCCCCATGTCGCTGATGCCGGCGGAGCGCAATGTGGACCTGCACTTCCGCATGCTGGACGGGCGCAACAACGCGCCCATCCGCTACGAACGCGTCAACACCGAGACCGGCGAGGAAGTGCCCTGGAAGGACATCGTGCGTGCCTTCGAATACAAGAAAGGCAGCTACGTGGTGCTGGAGCCGGAAGACGTGCAGGCCGCGCGTTCGGAAAGCAAGGAAATGGTCGAGATCGAGGCCTTCGTCGAGGCCAGCGCCGTCGGGCCCGAATTTGTCGAGAAGCCCTACGTGCTGGTGCCGGCCAAGAAAGCCGAGAAAGGCTATGTGCTATTGCGCGAGATCCTCGCCCGCACCGGCCGCGTCGGCATCGCGCGGGTGGTGATCCGCTCGCGCGAATACCTGTGCGAGGTGGTGCCACGCGACAAGGCGCTGTACCTGATGCTGCTGCGCTATCCGCAGGAGATCATCGACGCCGGCGAATACAACATCCCCGACCAGCCGCCGTCGCACTACCGCATCTCCACACGCGAGATGGACATGGCCGCGCAGCTGATCGATGCGATGAGCGCGAAGTGGAAGGCTTCGGACTACAAGGACGAGTATCGCGACCGGCTGAAGAAGACCATCGAGAAGCGCATGAAGTCCAAGGGTGTGGTGCGGCCGGTCGAGCGCGAGGAAGAGCCGGCCGAGGAGACCGCCACCAATGTGGTGGACTTCATGTCGCTGCTGCAGAAGAGCCTGTCGGAGAACAAGCGGACGCCGGCGGCGAAGAAGGCGCCAGCAGCGAAGAAGGCGCCGGCAAAGAAGGCGAGGACGCGGACGAAGGAAAAGGCGCCCGCGAAGAAGACGGCCAAACGGACTGGCCATCGCCGACGATAACCAAAGCCGATGTAGGTTGGGGTGAGCCAAAGGCGAACCCCAACGGACGCATGGATGGAGCGCACCGTTGGGGTTCGCCCTTGGCTCACCCCAACCTACGGCTACCGTCGGGCCTCAGAAGCGCAATCTCAGGAACAACGAGGGCCCGTTGACCTTCATGTCCAGCTGGTCGTCATAGGCATTGTGGCCCTGCTTGACCTTGATCTTGGTATAGCCGTATTCCGCGCCCAGGCCGACATTCTTCCAGGGAAACCATTCCACGCCGACCGCTCCGTTATAAATATGGCCACCCAGCTTGCGGCCATTCTTCTTCACGCCAGAGGCGTCGACATATACGCGCAACTGGTCGCTCACGGCATAACGCCACCCCAGCTGCAGCATCGGCGCCCAGGCGTTGTCGTCGCTCTTGGCGGTTGCCTGCGCGGTCTGGCCAAGCGCCGTCGCCTCACCGCTGATGCGCGTACTCACACCATAGTAGGCCGCACCCACGCCGACGCCGAACACGCTATTGCCATTGCCGAACCACCAGTGATACGCCGCGCTGCCGAAATCGAAATTGAGCTTGCCGCTGACCTTGGCGGAGGCGCCGTAGGTGACGCCGCGATAATTGATGTCGCGGCTCAGGTAGCGGGATTCTTCGCGGTTGATCGTGTAGTAGTCGAAAGAGAAGCCCTGGTGCTCGCCCAGCAGCACGTCGACGCGTGCGCGCGGGCTCAACTTGTGATCGGGGAAGCCCAGGTCGTCCTCGAGGTTGACGCTGCCGCGGACCAGATTGTTGCGGTCGTTGGCGCTGATCTTGGTGTCGGTGTTGGCGTAGAAACCGCCAAGCCACACGCTCACATTGTCCAGCGCCGGCGATTGCTGTGCGGCGGCGGCGCCGCTTCCGCAGGCGAGCAGTACGGCCGTCGATAACTTCGCGGCGATGCGTGCGTTCGTCCGCCGGTTCCGTTCGTTCATGCGTTGGCTCCCGATGTCGATGTGCGCTGGAAATCTAGTCAGCGCAAGGTGGACAGCGTGTTGGTCGACCGTGAAGAGTGCGACGACATTCCGTGGGTGAGGAACGCGCTCGCGGTTGATGTCATGGCGTGTGCGCACGCATCGCGTGCAACAGCCCGTTCACGCCTGCGTGCCGCGCGCTTGAACACCGCCTCTCCAGACTGCGTCGGCATGCAGACCGTCGGCGACTTCATCCTCGAGCGCCTCAGCGACTGGGGCATCCAGCGCGTCTTCGGCTATCCCGGCGACGGCATCAACGGGCTGATGGGCGCGATGGGGCGGGCAGCGGAACGCTTCGACTACGTGCGTGTGCGCCATGAGGAAATGGCCGCATTCATGGCCTGCGGCCGCGCCAAGTTCACCGGCCGGATCGGCGTGTGCCTGGCCACTTCCGGACCCGGTGCGATCCATCTGCTCAACGGCTTGTACGACGCGCGGCTGGACCATATGCCGGTACTGGCGATCGTCGGCCAGCAGGCGCGCGCGGCGCTGGGCAGCGATTACCAGCAGGAGGTGGATCTGCAGGCGCTGTTCAAGGATGTCGCCAACTATGCGCAGACCGTCACCACGCCGGCGCAGGTGCGCCATGTACTGGATCGCGCCATTCGCATCGCGCAGGCCGAGCGTGCCGTCACCGTGGTCATCGTGCCGCACGATCTGCAGCTGATGCCGGCCGTGCCCAGTCCGCCGCGCAAGCATGGCAACGTGTACTCGGGCGTGGGACTTGCCCTGCCCCATCCGCAGCCCACGGCCATGGAACTGGAGCGTGCGGCATCGGTAATCAATGCGGGCGAAAGAGTAGCGATCCTGGTCGGCGCCGGTGCGCTGGATGCCTCGACCGAAGTGCGCCAGCTGGCCGAACGGCTTGATGCCGGCGTGGCCAAGGCGCTGCTCGGCAAGACCGTGCTGCCGGATGACCTGCCGTACGTGACTGGCCCGATCGGCCTGCTCGGCAGCAAGCCGAGCTGGCGGCTGATGAACGGCTGCGACACCCTGCTGCTGATCGGCACCACGTTTCCGTATTCGGAGTTCCTGCCGCCTGATGGGCAGGCGCGCGCGGTGCAGATCGACATCGCGCCGCGCAACATGTCGTTGCGCTATCCGGCCGAGGTCAACCTGGTGGGCGACGCCGCGCAAACCATCCGCTGCCTGCTGCCGTTGCTCAGCGAAAAGCGCAATGCCGACTGGCGCGAGCGCATCGAGGTCGATGTGCGCAAGTGGTGGCGCCTGCTGGAAGGCCGCGCCATGGCACCGGCCTCGCCGATCAACCCGCAGCGTGTGTTCTGGGAGCTGTCGGACTGCCTGCCGGATCGCGCCATCGTATGCGGCGACTGCGGTTCGCATACCGGCTGGTTTGCGCGCGACGTGAAGTTGCGCGAAGGCATGCTGGCCTCGCTTTCCGGCGGCCTGGCCACCATGGGCGGCGGCGTGCCGTACGCCATCGCCGCGAAGATGGCCTGGCCGGATCGCCCGGTGCTGGCCATCGTCGGCGACGGCGCCATGCAGATGAACGGCAACGCCGAGCTGGTGACAGTGAAGCAATACTGGCGGCGCTGGAGCGATCCGCGCTTCGTCGTGCTGGTGGTGTCCAACCGCGATCTGAACCAGGTGACCTGGGAACAGCGTGCGCTGGCCGGCGATCCGAAGTTCGATGCGGCGCAGGATGTCGAGCCGTTTCCCTACGCGCGCTATGCCGAACTGCTCGGTTTTCGTGGCCTGCGCGTGGATCGCCCTGAACAGATTACGGATGCATGGCGGCAAGCCTTCGCCGCGGATTGCCCGGTGGTGATCGAGGCGGAAACCGATCCGAATGTGCCGCCCCTGCCGCCGCATGTGAACTGGCAACAGGCACGCGAGTATCTGGCCGCGCTGGCCGGCCCCGACAGCGACCGCGGTCCCGTGGCGCGCCAGACGGTGCGTCAGGTGCTGGCAGGCCTGTTCGGCGCCGAGGATTGATTAGAGACGAGGATGGATAGAGAGGTTATCGACATGCCCAAGCCACCCGCCAAGCGCCCCCATGGGAGCGGCGACCGCAACGTCAATGCGGTAGCGCGCCAGGACCGCAAGGGACAACAAGACCGCGACCGCAAGATCCGCGAAGGCGAAAAGGCCACGGACAAGGCCGCCAAGCGCGACATGGGCGTGCGTTAGCCGAGGCCGCACATGGCCAAGGCGCGCATCGGCATTTCCGGTTGGCGTTATGCGCCATGGCGCGGCGTGTTCTATCCGGACGAGTTGCCGCAGCGCGAGGAACTGGCCTATGCCTCGCGCCAGCTCGCCAGCATCGAGATCAATGGTTCGTTCTACAGCCTGCAGCGTCCTTCCAGCTATGCGCGATGGCGCGAGGACACGCCACGCGGCTTCGTGTTCGCGGTGAAGGCGCCGCGCTATATCACGCACATTCGCCGCTTGCGCAACGCGGAAGAAGGCCTGGCCAATTTCTTCGCCTCCGGCGTGCTGTGCCTGCGCGAGAAGCTCGGGCCGATCCTGTGGCAGCTGCCGCCGAGCTTCCGTTATCGCGAAGACGTGCTCGAAGACTTTCTGGCGCAGTTACCGAAAGACACGGAGAGCGCCGCGGCGCTGGCCAAGCGTCATGGCAATCTGGCGAAAGATCGCCGCGCCTGGGAAACGGATCGGCGCCGCCGCCTGCGCCATGCGCTGGAAGTGCGGCACGAGAGCTTTCGCGATCCGGCCTTCATCGCGCAATTGCGCCGTCACGGCGTCGCCCTGGTCGTGGCCGATACAGCGCAACGCTGGCCTTTGCTGGAGGACGTGACCGGCGGATTCATGTATCTGCGCCTGCATGGCGACAAGGAACTCTATGCCAGCGGCTACACACCTGCCGCGCTGCGGGCATGGGCCAGGCGACTGCGCGCGTGGATGAGAGGCGCACAACCGCGCGATGCGCGGCGCGCGTCTCCTGACACCAGGCCGCCGAAGCGCGCCTCGCGCGATGTGTATGTCTATTTCGATAACGACCAGAAAGTACGCGCGCCGTTCGATGCGATGGCATTGGCGAAATTGATGAAACGCTGAGCAGCGGGAATCCCGGCAACGGCGTTGTGCGCCTGGCGCGTGCGGCTCTTTATTAATAGGAAGGCGATTTGCCCGGGAATCGAATAGTGGCCATGCGTATTTTGATTGCCATGATTGGCGGCATTTTTCTCTGGGTGAAATAACGATGATAATGAAGTGAAATACAAATAATCGTTACGAAACGAATGATAATCCCAGATGGATTTCCCACTAGCCACAATTGACTAGTCCGAAATTCGCGCCCATTTGCTCATGTTTTGATCAATATTTTGACGTAGATCACATTTTCGCCACTTGTGGCTTATCGGCCGGAAGCGCAAACCACACTCAGCGCCACCACATGGCGCTGGTTGCAGTGGGATGCTTTCTTACGGCATCTTTCCTAATTTGGTTAGCAAATGGAGGGGACGCATATGCGGCATCTGCCGACTTTTGGTTTCAAGGCGCTCGCAGCCATCGCGCTGCTCGCGGGGATGGCGGTCTGCGGACCGGCCATGGCGGACAATCAGAACAGCCAGGGCCAGAGCGGCCTGGGCCAGGCATGGCCCAATGCGCCGGACGTCAGCTCGAGCCCGCGCTGGCATGTCTATGTCTTCGTGCGCAACGGTATTCGCTACGTGCAGGTCAACGACCTCAACGGCAACGTGCGTGCCGCGTTCGCCGCACACGGCGGCAATTTCCTGGTCCTCCCGATCGGCACCGACGCCTCCCGCGTCGCCACGCCGCAGGATCCGCAACCTGCTCCTGCCAACACGCAGGGCGAGATCGTCTACCAGGACAGCGACGTGAAAGTCCAAGTGACGCCACAGGCCAACAGCGTCATGACGCTGCAGGCAGTGGACTCCACTTGCAACGATCCGGTGGAATGCAGCTCGCGCGTCAATTGATGCGTTGATTCAAGTCGAAATAATCGGGCGCGGGTGTTATCACTCGCGCCCGATTTTTGTGTGGGAGTAAATCATCGTTGGCATTTGCGCTCTTGCTCTGCGCTCTTGCTCCGGCTTTTGACCTTGCTCTTGATCTCCAACCCCCTTGGCGCGGCGGTGAGGGCTGGACGATCAGGCCCCGAAGGGGGCGAGGACAGGAGTCCTCGCCTTTTTGACGGGACATGGATGTCCCGTCAAAAAGCCCGGCCAGCCCTCACGTA
>Ga0102590_1002319_pt1 | contig 23049 bp, 8 predicted proteins | sample AraplaMF_Col_mMF_FD_76859 | JGI IMG/M metagenome (GOLD analysis project Ga0102590, IMG submission 76859) | Arabidopsis root microbial communities from the University of North Carolina, USA - plate scrape MF_Col_mMF | ecosystem: Host-associated > Plants > Roots > Endosphere | place: USA... | reverse complement strand
CGACAAGGCCATCTGGGTCGTGCCGGCCGCGACCATGAAGATGAAGCGGCCGCACCGCGTGCCATTGTCGCGGCAGGCGATCGTGATCCTGCGCGAACTGCACGAAATGACCGGACAGGGCGAGTACGTGTTTCCGGCGGTCGACTCGGTTCGTCGTCCCATGAGCAACAACACCCTGAATGCTGCGCTGCGCCGCCTTGGCTACTCCAAGGAAGAGGTCAGTGTCTCGGGTTTCCGGGCGACGGCCTCGACGCTGCTAAACGAGATGGGCCGGTGGAATCCCGATGCGATCGAGCGGCAACTGGCCCACATGGAAGAGAACGACGTCCGCCGCGCCTACATGCACGCGGCGGAGTTCTGGAACGAGCGAGTCGATATGATGCAGGTCTGGGGCGATTACCTCGATCAGCTTCGGTACGGCTCGCAAGTCGAGGGCCGCATAAGGCCGTTCGTGACCACTCAAGGCTGAAAACGGGGGTGATTCCTCTAGCGAGCGCCAGCGATTTCAAGCAAATTGACTGCTCTCACACGCTTTCCGCACCGATTCTCCGACTTTTCTCCAGCAGCCGCAATCGGCGGGCCCAGGCTCAGTCTCGTCGCAAACGCACTCTAAGTTGCAACTGAGTGTCGCGTCCCTGGCGAGCTGCCGTTTAGCTCTTCGCGAATCTCACGCCGCATTTTCAGAAGTCCGCGCACCAGATTGCAAACGTGTTTTGCCTGATCCGGAGATGCGGCATATTCGTTTGCATGTGCGAGGCTGTTTCTGAGATTCTTAAAGTCCTTCAGTTGCTGTTCTAACGCCGGAATCTTCATTCCAGTCGGATTTAGGTGCTTCACGATTTCGGTCTTGTCCGAAAAATGCGTGAAGAGCAGCGGATCAACGAAAGCATCCTTGGCCTGAGCAGTCGAGATTTCCCGTCGAATCCTGTCGAGCCGGGTTGGCTTGAGCAGCGCCATCCAACCGGATTCGTCGGGCAGTTTCGCCTTGATCAGGTCGGCCATCGTCATCTCAAATCCTGTCACCAGCGCAAACAACGCCGCTCGAACTGGTAGTCGCTGTAAATCTGACAGCGTCACCAGGCCCACAATCCGGGAGCCCGAGACGACGAGCCGACAAGGACGACGATCCGCCTGGACTACGAAATCCAGGATGCTCGCGTCGGCACCAATCAGATTCTCTTCCGCGAGAGGTAGATAGAAGGATGAGACAGAACCGGTAGCGATGCCTTTCCTCCGGATGTCTGCCGCATGAAGCAGGCCGAGGAATCGAGGGTCGTCATGCGAGTCGTCCAATACTGGGATGAAATCGAAGTCGTCTGGACTTGAGTTGAGAACCTCACTGACCAGCTCAGTTTTCGTGCAGGTCTTTAGCTCGTGTCGCGGGGTGGAGACGAGATTGACGGTAAGGCCGCCATGCAGTGCCTCGAATATGTCGCCTGCGCCTGCAAATGCCGAACTGGCCCAATTCGAGGCGGATGGCCTCGCTATCGCTATTTGGCTCTCGTCTATGGTTAGCGCCATCCGCACAGAATCCGAACTTCGACCAGGCATTTCAGCAACTCTATTCGCTTGAACCAAGTGGGTTTCAATGCTCGTCTATCCACCGTTACATCCTGTTACCCGAACTAAGGTCTATCCAATTGGACTACCACAGCAATTGCACTCGGTAGAGAAAGATGCAACCCTAGGGTTTTAAGGGCGCCGTCGGGCGCCCCACGCTAATTGCAGCAATAGCTGCCCAGGGGCGGGAGCATGGACGATAAGGTTTCGGCAGGTGCCGAGGAATTTGCATTGCAGAAGGCGCGGGAGGACGCGCAGGGGCTGATCAACTGGTACATGGGAGAGGGGCGAGCTTTCTTGGCAGCTCATCTTCTCGATCGCCTACCACCGCTAGACAACGAGATTGAGCGCGTCAAACGTCTTCGCTCGACCCAAGACGTCATCGTTGCATGCTTCCTAGGGCATTCTGGCATCGGGAAGAGCACGTTGCTGAACGCTCTTGCAGCTGGTCGCGACCATATTCTTCCGGCCGGCGGTATTGGTCCGCTAACTGCCCTCGCGACTGAAGTGCAGTATAGTGCCATGCCGTACTTCCGGGTCCGTTACCACAAACGGGCACGCCTATGGCAGGTCGTCTTCGCTCTTGAGCGGCTGAATCAGCTGTCGATATCGCAAGGGAATGCATCGGAGGAGAATCCTTCTGGATCCTCAGATTTAGACATCGACGAAGAGTCTCGACGTAGCGTTAGTGCCGATCTCGATCCGGCGACCGGCGAAGGTCGCTCTGCGTATTTCATTAGCACCGCGCAGCAAATTGTTGCCGGGAGTCAATTCGACAAGCGCAGCTTGCCTTATTTGATCGATGCGCTACGCCTCGCTTGCGGGTACAAGCTCCTCTTTGAATCGCAGTTCGCGGATGCGGATCTCGGGAGAATCGAGCGAGTTAAAACTGTGCTTCGCCTGGCGGACGAAGATCGGACCCACGAAAGGGAGGGGGGGGCGGACCGGGAGATTGTATCCGAGCTAAAGGAACATGCGGCGGGGTTTTTGGCTCCGCTAGTCGAGGAAATCCGGGTCGGCTGGCCATCCGCGCTTTTGGCGCAGGGGATTATCTTGGTAGATCTTCCTGGCGTGGGCATTGCTAAGGATGCGTACCGACAAGTAACCCAAGACTATATACGAAACCAAGCGCAGGCGGTGATCCTAACCGTTGACAAGTCGGGCCTGACCGCGGAGGCACTAGATCTTCTCAAGACCAGCGGATACTGGGCGCGGCTTGTCGGTGCGGCAGATGATCCTGACGCTGATCCCTGCAAGCTGTTTATCGCAGTAACGAAGGTCGATGACGTGGCGACCGCCGACTATATGAATTGGTCGGCCGACGCAGGCACGCGACCGCCGAAGCGTGAGATCTACGCCCAACTTGTAGAGAAGTTTAAGTCGCAAATGCGGAGTCAAACCGTTGGCCAGCTTGAGGAGATGTCAGGTTCATCCACCGCCCTAATGGAAAATGCGCGGCTAACCGCCAAAGAAACGATCCTCAGGGATCTGGAGATATTCCCGGTATCGGCGCCGGAGTATCGTAAGCTGCTGTTGGATGATGAAGATGAACGCCCTTTCCTTCGCGCGGTAGAACAAGCGGGTATTCCCGCTCTTGCGGCCAAATTGACCTCGGTGGCCCAGCAGCAGCGACGTTGGCTACTCAGTGAGATTACAACTACCGTCGATCGTCTTCGGTCGACGCTGAGTGCCGAACTGAAAACTTTGGAAGCTCAGTGGCGTGACAAAGATAGAGCTGCTTCGATTACGGAGGCGCTCGAGCGTGAGCTGCAAGCCTTCTTGAGGGAGAAAGAAAAGGAGCGCGATCTTCGGATCGGGAAGTTTCACGAGTTCCTTGACGCCACCTCCAAGACGCTGATCAAGCAACTCGTGATGGAGGCTCGAGAGGCGGCCGAGGAAGAGTTAAGATCATTTTTGCGTGCCCTGCATAATGCGCATTGGGCCACGCTCAAAGCTGCTGTGGTCAGAGGCGGCGCGTTCTTTGGCTCGCGTGAAATAAACCTTCCCGAGGAAATCGCAAATGGCTTTCAGGAGCACGTCGCTGGCGTCTGGAGCACAAAGCTGCTTAAGCCAATTCGTGAGAGGACCGGCGACTTCGCAGATGATCAGGCGACGCTCGTTGCTGAACTTTGTGAATGGGCCAGCGGCAAAACTCAAAGTGAATCGCACAGGGCTATTCTGACTCAGCAAAGACGTCGGATTAAAAGCCGAGCCGAGCAGTTGCGGCAAGTCGGCAAAGAGGCAATTGGGGAGCTACGTCAGACGGTAAAGTCTCGTATCTTGAGCGTCGTCCGCAAACCGATCAAGAACGCGTGCGAAAAGTTTGTTGAGAGAAATGATCACGTCGGTCGTGGCGTAAAAGAGCGAATAATCGTTCTCTTCAACGAACTCGCACATGAAGTGACCAAAGCGGCAGAAAATCCGGCAACAAAGGTTCTCGACGAAAATTTTTCAAAGGTTCGCGAGGAAATAAGAGAGGCGTTCAACGAGTGGGGAGATCCGCTTCAGCAAACTGCGGATCTGATATTGCAGAAAGAGAGCAAGGAGGTTTCGCTCCAAAGTGAACGCGATCGGGAAAATATGCTTGCGCAAATCGCTGCACTCATCGCCGGCAGCCAGGGTGGAGGCTGAATACGATGGCTGTTCCGCTGATCGTTCGGTACAATGGCCAATCGCGCGGTGTCATTCGAGCTGTCGATGATTTCGGATTCAAAGCCTTCGATCTCGCGGCCCCGCCGCGGCGACTGACTGGCTCAGAGGCGAGCCTCCCCCTCGTTGAAGCTCAAGTTGATGCCAGGCGAGTCGAACCTCTTCTCTCGCCCGCCAAGATGTTGGAAATCGGGCCGTCCGGCGAAAGTTGGATGGCCTTGACTCAGCGCTCCACGTCGAGACTTTTCGCAACTTATCTGGTCGCGGAGGATCCTCAGCGTCGGCTAGATGCTCGCAAAGCATCGACCTTGATGCACCAGGTGAGCCTCGTCCAACACATTATCGAAAGGCCGAGCCTTAATCGCGTCTTGATCGCGGACGAAGTCGGTTTAGGAAAGACCATAGAGGCGGGACTTCTAATTCAGAGGTTCGTTGAGGAGAGGCCGAACCTACGCATTCTCTATTTGGCACCAGCGCGGCTGGCTACAAACGTTGCGAACGAATTTCGGGACAAACTGGATCTTGACGCACGTCTCTGGATAGCGGGAGGTGGTGCAGACGCGAGGTTGGCAGGCGATCGAATTGTTGTGGCCAGCATCCATAAGGCGGTTTTCGGACAAAATTTCCAAGCGGTTGTCCAGGCTGGTCCTTGGGACGTTCTTATTGTCGATGAATGTCATCATCTGTCGGATTGGGGAGTTGATGGTGGCAAGCCAACCCAGGCATATCGTTTGGTTGATCAACTCTCGCGAAGCCTTCCACCCGATGGCAGGCTCATCTTGATGAGTGGTACTCCTCATCAAGGCAGTGAAGTCCGATTTAAGAATTTGCTCCGACTTTTGTCAGATGGCGGCGCAGATCTTTCATCAGCTAATGGGCGTGTGGTCTTTCGGACAAAAGACAGGGTGACCGACTGGCGAGGGTTACCGCTATTTCCATCTCGTCAAATTCGTCCGCCCACTCCCATCGCGCTCGGTTCCTTGTACGAGCAATGGTATGACGCAGTTGGAGATCTCTATGACTCTTTTATTATTCCCGGGACCCGGGGGCGCGCAACAGGATGGGCCAAAGGGCAGGCGCTTCAATGGGCGGCATCCAGCGTGCAGGCGGGCCTAGGCTTTCTGTGCAGGCTAGGAATACGGAGACTCGGTTGGGATCTTAGGAATAGCTCGCTAAAAACCGCTTTGTTGGCGCTTCGTCCATATCGTGGCGGCGCGGCAGACGAAAACCTTGAGGATCTTTTTCTTCGAATACGGAAACAGATTGGCATCGATCATTCTGAAGATAGCTCCAGCGTTGATACAGAGGAGCTTCCCGACGAAGAGCGTGACTGGAGGCCTGATCCGGCGGCGCTCGAGCGGCTTTTGCTGCAGGGAGTGCAGCTGGTTAGCAGTCCGGTTGCGTATGCAAAATGGAGTGCGCTGTCGCAAGTAATCGATGCTGCTGACGATGAGAAGATTGTTTTTTTCGCTCAACCTGTAGAGACAGTCACTGTCGTCGCGCAGTATCTCGCCCGGGTTTATGGCGAAGAGCCTTGCGTAATCATAGGAAACCAAACCGACAAGGAGCGCCTTGAGCAGGTAACAAAATTCCAGTCGGTGACGGGTCCTAGATTTTTGGTATCGTCACGCGCCGGCGGGGAAGGCCTCAACATGCAGCGAGCCCGACGCTTGGTTCATCTGGATGTGCCGTGGAATCCGATGGAGCTAGAGCAACGAATTGGGCGTATCCATAGATTTGGCTCCCGTAAGACGGTCATCGTCGACACGCTTGTCGTTGGTGGCACGCGCGAAGTGGAAGCCTATCGAATAGCTCGCGAAAAATTGAGGCTGATCACGAGACAGTTGGATCCTGAAGAGTTTGAAGTTCTGTTTAGTCGGGTGATGTCGCTCGTCGCTCCGAAGGAGTTAGAGGAGTGTATGATCGAGTTGCGGCCAGGGAATCTTGGCGCTGCGTCAGAAGAAATCGGAAATCTCGTAAGAAACGGCTACAAAGCGTGGCAGGAGTTTGACGAGCGTTATCGATCTAACGCCCACCAGATTCGCGCGCAAAGCGGAGGTGAGGCAAGTTGGATTGATCTCGCGAATTTTCTCAGATTGCACGGTGCGGCAAAACCGGGACCAAACACAAGTCAAACTCGATTTGAGTTTCAGGGCGATGAAATTACCGCCGTTGATGAGGATCTCCCAACGCTAAGAATAGGCGACTGTCTCTTTGCGTGCGGGGATAGCGGAGGATTGCCGCCAAATGCCATGAACGGCGAGCAGGTTCTGCAGTTGGGATTGAATGTCCAGGCTGTGTCGAGCGTAGTATCGAACGCATTCCTTTCCGAGCCTTTGTGCGGTGCTGGTTATTTGAAGCGTCCGAGCACGGATCTAGGTCTCCCGGTCGCCCCGCTTGGGATTCTGTCCTTCCTTCGGCAGTCGATACGGTATTCGGGAGAACGCGCCGCAGAAGAACGTGTCACGCTTCATTCCTTTATAGTCAACGAAGAGGGGTACTCATCGCTCTCAGCGGACCAGCAGGCGAGGGTTATTCGCGAAGTCGCAACCGCTGGCCGGGTCAGAGATCCGGCAGATCCTGGTCTCGTCGGTTTAATGCAAGAAGCGGAAACCGAGATCGCCGATCGGCTTAGGCGCTTAGATGACGCCGACATGGAAAACCGCGTGCGTCACGTCGTGTGGCCGCTGGCTGCTCTTGTGCTGGTCTAACTTGACGGTCCTTAGATGATACACCTTTCAGTCCGGCTTCCTTGGCATGATCGTGGATGGGATGGCCACATTTGCGACCATCCAGAATTGAATGGATATTGCTGCGGTCTTCGATCAGTGAACGCTGAGCGGATTCGGGCGAGAGATATGGAGGAGGAGACCCGACAACGGGGCCAGTCAATAGGCGGATTGAATTACCGTCCACCTTGCACTGAAACGCTAAACGTTTTCGGGATGCAGCCCGTTACCCATCTTCATATACCCCCGAACTTCATAGATGGAGCTCTGCCGACGCAAGAAACATACGAGCCAGGTTCAAGCGGTACGTGGCCGTTCGAAAATATGTGGCTTAAGAATGGGGACTTTCGCCCGGCCGTCGAGCGAAGGCAGGAAGCAGATCGTCACTTCAAGGCCGTCGACCCAGGGCGGTCGTTCGCTTTTTACTATTGCAACTACGACAACCCGCTATCCGGAGACGCAAATCGGTATCTGTTGGTAGGTGCGGCTCGCATCAAATCCGTGGCGGCAGTATCGTCCACTTGGCCTGGCGCGACTCGGGAAGCGGCGGAGCGATACGGCGGCTTCGTATGGTCGCGTAGACTATTGAATGGCGGTCCAACTGACCGAGTGAGGCTACCCTACCAAGAAATGCTGAAAGCTGGGATCGGCGCAGACGAACTCAGCCGGTTGGCAGTCTTTGTACCCGGCGACCTTTCAGATCGGTTCAAGTATGTAAGTAGACAACTCGACGACGATGATGCTGCCATTTTGTTTGAACAAATGCTGGGGTTTTATCGTCGAGCTATTTCAAGTGGCCTTCTTTTGCCTGAAGCGCCTTCCTGTCAGCATGCGCTCGCTTGGCTTGATGGCGCGCTTGCTGATTGTTGGTCTGAGCGCGGCCCGTTTCCGGGCCTCGCGGCCGTGCTGCAGTTTCTGGATTTCAAAGAGCCTGCAGAATTTGTGAAGAATGAGTTAGGAGACATTCCTCAAGAACGGCGGCGCGATTGGGTATTCGCCTGCATAGAAGAAGAGGAGGATCCGCCCGCAATGCAGCGACATAGGTTCGCTCCTAGCGTCGACCGTTGGAAATCTTTGGACCCTTCGCTGCAGAAATTGCTCAAAGAAAGAATGGTACTCTTCGCCTTGAACGAGCGACAGCTCGAAATGGCATTGGGCCCCAAAAGGAAATCGTGGGGCATCGAAGCGTCTTCAAGCGCGTTATACGACAACCCGTACATCCTGTCAGAAGACTTTCTTGGGGAGGACGGCGACGATCGTATCAGCTTCGGTAGAATTGATCACGGGATGAGACCCCGTCCTCCGCACGATCTGCATGCGCGCGTAGAGAGTATCTCGCGAATTGACGGTCGGCGGCTAAGGGCTCTTCTGATCGACCGCCTCCGAGCCGCGGCAGAGACGGGGCACACATTCCTCGATCAAATGGATCTCTCAGAGGTAATATCGGACCCTGATGGAGATTCATCCGCCGTTCGGAGCGCCCTCGTCGACGATGCAAGATGGCGGCAGCACCGTGAAATCTTTGGAGAAAAACTTCTTGTATCCCAAGTTGACGGCGTGAACGCTGTATTCATCAAGGCCGTCCACGAGGATGAGGCGCGGATTCGGACGGATGTCACGCGACTTATAAAGGACGGTCTGGTTGAAGAGTCAGGCTTAGATTGGGAAACAATCCTTAACGACTTAAGCGTCGGCACCGTTTTCGACGAGGCTCTACCCCATCAGGCGACGGCGCTGGAAATCCTCTATAGGTCGAGATTCTCTATTTTGACGGGCGGAGCCGGAACGGGAAAGACCACAGTTCTCCGAGCTTTCGTGGCCGGGTTGAAGAAGTTGGAGCCGAATCATTCCGTTCTGCTGCTCGCTCCCACCGGAAAGGCGAGTGTGCTTCTGGAGAACCGTGTTGGCTTGCCGTCAGAAACAATTCACCGCTTCCTAGCTCGCTTGGATTGGATGAGACTGAACAATTTTTCGCTACGGAGAAGCGGGGGAGAACGAGAGAGCAGCGCTCGTACGATCGTCATTGATGAAAGCTCAATGATCGACGTTACGCTCTTTGCTGCCACTCTACGCGCCATTAATTTTGAATACGTCGATCGACTTGTTCTCGTGGGAGATCCTGGTCAGCTCCCTCCTATCGGGCCCGGAAAGCCGTTCTTGGATCTTATCGAGTACCTAAAGAAGGACAGGCAGCGCGAGACGTGCCACTTGGCGGAGCTTTCCTTTAATTGTCGACAGGCGGAGGGAAGCAAGATCGCACATCTGGCCGATCACTTTGCGCGCGTTGAGGAGCGTCCGCCGGAAGATGTGTTTGAGTTGCTTCACAAAGGCGGAGACTTTGGAGATCTTGCGGTTCGCACGTACGCTAAGGAGGATGAGCTTCCGCCTCTCATCGGGGAAGTATATTTGGACGAGCTGCGCCGACTGGCGGCGGGAAGTTCTGGTCTTGAGGCGGACCGTTCCGTTCGCAATGCAACGGATAATTATCGGAAGGCATTTCATCTCGATGAACTTGATAGGGTCGACCTTGATAGGCTTCAGGTTCTTGCTCCCTATCGGCTCGTGATCGATGAAATCAACGAGACCGTTCGGCGTAAAATTTTGGGCTTGGCTCCTATCGGCGTATTCAACGGGTTGGCGCCGTATGATCGAGTGATGCAAACGCAGAACAAGGAGCTGTTTGCATCCATGTCGGAAACCGGACAAAGGACCAAAAGATTCGTTCCAAACGGACAAATTGGATTTGTTTCTCGCATCTCTCGCGAGACCTTTGAGAGGAAGGGAAAGAAGGTCCCCATCAGATTTGGTCCGGACTACGCCTCCTTTTCCTTTGATATGACTAACCAGATGATCGAGGATAATTTGAGTTTTGCTTACGGACTAAGCGTTCATAAAGCACAAGGTAGCCAGTTTGATACGGTCATTGCAGTAGTGCCCGCGCGAGAAACGGACTTTCTGAGCAGGGAACTCATCTACACTCTGATCACTCGTGCCCAACGAAGGATAGTGCTCTTGTTGGAGAAGGACGCTGGCGTGCTCTTGTCGCGTACCTGGGGAGGGCATTCTGAGCTTCTGAGAAGAAATTCAGCCATCTTCCGCACGGCGCGTGGCTGGCGATCCAGTCGAAGTTCAAGATTTCGTCCCGAGGGTCTGATTCACGAAGCCGTGCCAGACCTTTTTGTGAGATCTCGAGGAGAGGCAACAATCGCTCGAGCTTTGTCTGGCCTAGGGATAGCCTACTATTATGAACGTGAGTTACCAGCCAGAGACGGTGGCTTGGGAAAGGCTCCCGATTTCACGTTTCGAATAAATCGTCGGGATTGGTATCTAGAACATTTGGGAATGCGCGGAGTTCCGAAATACGACAGGGATTGGGAGAGAAAAAAGCAATGGTATTTTCAAAATGGTTACGCCGAGCATCTTGTAATTACGCCGGCCGATGGAAAAACTCTATTCGAATCGTTGCGTGAGATCTTTTGTGGTCGGTTCGGTTACGACGAACGTCGGCTGGAAGAAGCACTGTCGGCTAATTGAAGAGTCGATGTTGTCCGCAATAGTAATGCTCCGAGTTTCTTTCCGCGGTCGCTCGTTTGAACTGGAGGAGCCCGGTGCAAGGAGCGTCTCGGTAATTTACGTGCTATCAGCGAGAGTATGATGAAGGCATTCGAGTTCGAGCATCGACTTATCGATTCCTACGCCCGCTTCTCACGCTCATTCAGTAGTATTCGATCTGACGATCTGAAGACGGAGATCGATCGGCAGTACGATGCTCGGCGTTTCTGGCCGGACGCCTTGCTATCACTCAATCCTCGATACCTTCAGGGGCCGACGGTCGATGATCTAGTCGCCTCGGGTGATCTTGATGAGGCGACCGGGAAGATATTCCGGTTCGGATCAACTCCCCTAAAGTTTCACCGGCACCAGGCGCAGTCCATCGCGAAGGCGCGGGCGGGGCAGAGCTACGTGGTCACGACCGGAACCGGCTCAGGCAAGTCGATGTGTTTCTTCGTGCCGGTCGTCGATGCCATCGTCCGCGCGCGAAAAGCCGGTAAGCCGCGCAGGACTAGCGCCATCATCGTGTATCCAATGAACGCGCTGGCGAACAGCCAGATCAAGGAGATCGATAAGTTCATTTCCCAATCGGGCCTACCTGACAGCATGCGACCTGTCGTGCGGCGCTACACGGGACAGGAAAGCCAGGAGGAGCGGCAGCGGATTGCCGACAGCCCACCGGACATCCTGCTGACCAATTTCATGATGGCCGAGTTGCTCCTCACGCGACAGGACGACCTCGACACCAGGGTGATGGAGAACGCCAGCGGCCTCAGCTTCATCGTGCTCGACGAGCTGCATACCTATCGTGGCCGACAGGGCGCCGATGTAGCCATTCTGGTTCGCCGACTTCGTAACCGTTGTGCGCCGGATAAGGCGCCCATCTGCATCGGCACCTCCGCAACCATGGCGAGCGAAGGATCAGACGTTGGTCGTGCCAAGGCAGTAGCCGATGTCGCATCGCGACTTTTTGGAACGGCCATCGGAACGGAATCAGTCATCGACGAATCACTGCAGCGCGCGACCGATGATCGGCTCAAACTTGGGGACGTAAAGCCGAAGCTCGACGCGGTGCTGAACGCACCGATTCCGGATGTGCTGACGGACGAGGCTCTAAAGCAACATCCCTTGGCGGTCTGGGCCGAACTGGCGATCGGGCTGGATGATGCGCAGGAGCTCAAACGCAGGAAGCCCATCCCGTTCGAAGCGGCCATCGAGCTGCTGTCGAAGGACAGTGGAGTTGGACCGAAAACCTGTCGGAGTGCCTTTGAGACGTTCCTGACCCGCATCAGCCTTCCGGAAAAGGAGCGGGGAGGTGCAGGAGACGGCGCATTCCTTGCTTTCAAGCTCCATCAGTTTATCTCCGGCGCAGGCGAAGTTTTCACCACGCTGACCGAGAGGCCCAGGAATGTCCTGTTTGAGGGACAGCTCGAAGATCCCAGTGCACCTGGCCATCGTCTCTATCCCACCCGCTTCTGTCGGGAATGTGGACATGAGGTTCACGTCGTCACCAAGGTTGAGGATGCGGACGGTATCAGGTTTATTCCCAGAGATATCGACGATGCACCGCTCGATGATCAGGACGGAGATAAAGCGGGATATCTGACTCCGACTGGTGACGGCGATCCCGATTATGCCTTTACAGGCGACATTGAAAGCTATCCGGAAGATTGGCGCGAGGAGCGCAATGGTATCGAGCGGCTCCGGGCCAACAGGAAACCCAGAGTGCCCCAGATGGTCACTGTGGCACCGGATGGGCGCTACGGTTCAACGGGTAAGAGCTGTTGGTTTATTCCCGGCAAGTTTGGATTCTGCCCGTACTGCCTCAACCAGCCGCAGCCCGGCATGCGGGAACGCACCAAGCTTGCGGGGCTGTCGGGTGAGGGGCGCAGCTCGGCCACGACCCTTCTGGTCTCGGCCGCGCTCGAATGGATGAACCGCCGGGATAGCGGCGTTCCCGCCGAAAAGCGCAAGCTCCTCGGCTTCACGGATAATCGCCAGGATGCAGCCCTGCAGGCTGGTCATTTTAATGATTTTCTGTTCGTCAGCCTTCTCCGCGGTGCAATCCTGCGAGCCGTTCTGGATTCCGGCGACGAAGGCATGACCGAGGACGAGTTCGGTCTGCGGGTCGTGAAGGCGCTCGGATTTACCGGAGCCAACAAGGAAGCTCGCATGCACTGGATGCTGGATCCCGACGCCGGTGCGTTGGTCCGCGAAGACGCGCAGCGGTCGCTCGCAAAGGTCTTGGCTCATCGAGTGTGGACGGATCTTCGCCGAGGCTGGCGCTACACCAATCCGAGCCTGTCCGTGCTTGAGCTCATCGACGTCGAATTCATCGGGCTCGATGACATCGCGGAGGATAAAGACCGTCTCGCTGCGATCCTGCCAGAACTCGGAGCGTTCGATCAGACGGCGCGCAAGAATATGCTGAAGTTGCTCCTTGGCGCCATGCTTGAAGGTTTGGCGGTCGGCACGGAAGCGCTTGATCTGACCGTGCTCGATACCGTCTCCCAGAAGTCTCGTACTCTACTGCGCACGCCCTGGGCGATCGACGCCAAGGAAACCCCACGAAGCCGCACGACATTGTTCCTGCAAGCTCCGAGCAAGGATCGGGTGGGACTGCGGGAAGAACAGACGATCATCCGCGCCGGACACAATTCGCGTGTCGCGCGTCTCATCAATCGCAAAGGTGTCGTTGGGACGAAGCTTGGCAAGACCGATTACCTGACCGTCATGACCGGTCTCATGGAGCTCCTGGAGCGTGAGGGGCTGGTGTCCCGCATCGACGTCGAGGCGGACCTGCAGGGCTGGCGCCTCTCACCCGCAGCCGTTCGCATCGTTCCGGGTGAAGCGATCCGCACTGGGGAGGCGCAGGGCAATCGCTATTTCCACGATCTCTACAATGCGATCGCAGCTGACCTAAAGGCGGGCCATAGCAGTTATTGGGGCCTTGAGGGCCGCGAACATACCGCCCAAGTATCGCAGCAACAGCGCGAATGGCGCGAGTGGCGCTTCCGCTTTGAAAAGGAAGATCGCGAGAGCCTTGCGACGCGCGCAGCTGATCTCAAGGCGGCCGGCGAATCAGTGCAATTTCTTCCTGCCTTGTTCTGTTCGCCGACGATGGAGCTGGGCGTCGACATCTCGGCTCTGAATGCCGTCTATCTCCGGAACGTACCGCCGACTCCGGCGAACTATGCCCAGCGGGCTGGCCGCGCAGGTCGCTCGGGGCAGGCCGCGGTAATCGTGACCTATTGCGCCGCCCAGTCACCGCATGATCAATATTTCTTCGAGCGGCGTAATGACATGGTGGCCGGCGTGGTTCGGCCACCCGCGCTCGACATCACCAATGAAGAGCTCGTACGCTCGCATCTTCATGCCGTGTGGCTTGCCGAATCGAAGGTGGCGCTGTCGCCGGACATTCCGGAGATTCTTGATCTCAAGAAGGAGGATTATTCGCTGAGGCAGGAGATCCAAGAGGTCATCAGCCGTCCTGGATTGGCAGCTGCGGCGCATGGTCCGATGAAGCGCGTCCTCGATCAGATCCTCGCCTCCTTGGGGGGCCGGAGACCGATCTGGATGGGAGAGCCCGATGACTTCGTCTCCGTGGTCGCCCAGGGGGCACCGCAGGAATTCAATCGCGCCTTTGATCGTTGGCGAGAGCTCTATAGTTCCGCCCGGGCGCAGCTGAAGGAGGCAAATGAGCGCTCCGAGATCACCGGACTCTCGGGCGCGGACCGGCGCCGCATCAAGGCTGCGCAGATGCAGGCAAGCGACCAGATCACCATTCTCGAACAGGGCAAGGCCTCAAACGGCTCGGATTTCTATTCCTACCGCTATCTCGCGACCGAAGGCTTTCTGCCGGGATACAACTTCCCGCGACTGCCGCTGTATGCCTTCATTCCCGGGGAAGGAAAGGCCGGCTCGTTCCTCCAGCGCGCCCGTTTCCTGGCCATCTCGGAGTTCGGGCCGCGCAGCCTCATCTATCACGAGGGCCGCGCTTACCGCGTCATGAAGGCAAAACTGCCGCCGGAAGTGCGGACGGGGGATGGATCCGAGCTCGCCACTAGGGACATCTTCATTTGCTCGAACTGCGGGGCGTCTCATGACGGCGAAGTCGAGCGCTGCCATGCCTGCAACATGCCGTTGGCCGGCGAGTTGCCAGTGCAGAGGACGCTTAGGATCGACAATGTCGAAGCTGCCGCCGCCGAGCGGATCACTGCCAACGACGAAGAACGCGTCCGGCAGGGCTTCGAGATTCAGACAGTCTTTTCCTGGCCGAAACGGGATGGTCGGGTTCAGATCACTGAGGCCGACTTCCGCTGCGAGGATACCTCGCTCCTCAACTTGCAATACGCCAACAGCGCCGAGATCAGCCGGATCAACAAGGGACTAAAACGGCGCGCCCAACAGACCAAATTTGGTTTCTACATCGACCCACGGAGCGGTTACTGGGCCAAGTCGGAGGACGAAGACCCCGATGTGGACGTACCGCCCGACGTCGTGAAGCCGGTGCGCATCGTTCCGATCGTGCGCGACCGGAAGAACGCTCTTCTCGTTCGCTTCAATGAGCCCGAGACCTATGCGCCCGAGACAATCGCCACGGTCCAGCATGCGCTCATGAGAGGCATCGAAGTCGTCTTCCAGCTGGAAGAGGGCGAGATCCTGGGCGAACCGTTGCCCGCCCGTGACAATCGCCGCGCCATTCTGGCCTACGAAGCCACAGAGGGTGGCGCCGGTGTGTTGAGCCGTCTGGTCGAGGATCCGAAAGCCCTCGGCACGGTCGCCCGCCAGGCTCTGAGTCTGATGCATTTCGAGAAGGTTGACGATGCAATTGCTGCCGGCGATGCCCGGTTGCTCGTCAGCCGGGAAGGGGAGGCGTGCGTCCGCGGATGCTATCGCTGCCTGCTGTCGTATTTCAACCAGCCCGACCATGAATTGATCGACCGGACTCGGGACGAAGCAAAGCAGATGCTTGTCGACCTGGCGCGTGGGAAAATAGTGCTTGTGACCGCGCCGAGCGGATCGGTCGATGACGGAGGATGGGGGGACGCATTCAATGATGCGGGGCTTCCTGGACCGGACGCATCGGTGGTCAGCTTCGCCGGTCAGGAGATGAACTTCACTTGGCGCAGTCATTACATTGCCGCTTCCGTCGCTCCGCTGAGCGATCTTGCGCGACAGGAAGCGGAAGCCAAGGGCTGGACATTATTCGAGTTGCCGGGAACGGTCACTGCAGGTGTGCCCGACGCAATGATCTCGATGTTCAAGGGATGACCTGATGACCGTGTATTTTGCTCCGGGCGATCTGGTCCGCGCCCGCGGACGCGAGTGGGTCGCACTGCCGTCCTCGCAGGACGGCATTCTCGCGCTCCGCCCTCTCTCAGGGGCGGAGAACGACACGGTCATTCTCGATCCCGTTCTCGAGATCCTCCCGGTCGAGCCTGCCCGTTTCGATTTGCCTGCCGATGCGTCGCCAACCGTGCAAGCAAAGGCTGCACTGCTCGCGGATGCGGTGCGTCTGACCCTGCGGCGCGGCGCCGGACCCTTCCGCTCGGCCGCACAGCTCGCCTTCGAACCCCGGATCTACCAGCTCGTGCCTTTGCTGATGGCTCTGCGTCTGCAAATACCTCGCCTGCTGATCGCCGACGATGTCGGAATCGGCAAGACAATCGAGGCGGGTCTGATCCTGCGCGAACTGATGGATCGAGGCGAGGTAGATGCATTCTCAGTGCTCTGCCCGCCGCACCTCGTCGAACAATGGATAGGGGAGCTGAAGGGACGATTTGGCATCGACGCCGTCGCAGTCACATCCGGCACGGCGAGCCGGCTGGAGCGTGGCCTGCCGATCGCTCAAACGTTGTTCGATGCTTACCCCTTCACGGTCGTCAGCCTCGATTACATCAAGGCAGAAAAGCGCCGCGAGGGTTTTGCGCGTGCCTGCGCGGATTTCGTGATTGTCGACGAAGCGCATGCCTGTGTCGGGACGCACAAAGGACGGCAGCAGCGGTTCGAGCTCTTGTCGGGGCTGGCCCGGAACGCAGAGCGCGCGATGATTTTTTTGACCGCGACGCCGCATTCCGGTGACGGAGAAGCTTTCGCTCGCCTTCTTTCTCTTATCGATCCATCGTTCGCATCGATGAATTTCGATGATCCTCGGTACCGCGAGCGTCTGGCACGGCATTTCGTGCAGCGACGCAGGATTGATCTCGTCTCGGGAGACTGGAGCGAAGATCGGGCATTCCCGAAGCACGAGACGACTGAGTTTCCCTATCGCCTTTCGAACGCGCATCTCAAATTTCAGGAGGCTGTACTCGATTATTGTCTCGCAGTTGTCTCCCGTGCTGGATCATAACAGCGTGAGCGGCGCCTGGCCTTCTGGGGCACGCTGGCACTGATGCGCTGCGTCGGTTCTTCACCAGCGGCGGCCCTGAGCGCCCTACGGAACCGAGTGTCCAGCGAGAGCGACCGGCTTGAACCGCAAATCTATGACGAGGACAGCGACGACGAAGACGCGATTGATATCGAGCCGGGTATCGCCTTTGACGCCGATCCCTCACTTGTCGCCTTGGTGAAACAGGCCGAAGATCTGGTCGGTAAACCCGATCCGAAGCTGACTGCGCTGGTCGACGCTCTGGCACCTATTATCGAGAAGGGCGCCAATCCCGTCGTCTTCTGTCGCTATCTGGCGACGGCTGAACATATCCGCGATGGTTTGCGCAAGGCCTTCCCGAAGTTTATCGTCGAAGCCGTGACGGGCGTTCTCACGCCCGACGAACGCCGCGACCGCGTGTCCGACATGGTGCCGGCGGACGAGGAAAAGCGGGTCCAGCGCATTTTGGTCGCCACGGACTGCCTGTCTGAAGGGATCAACCTTCAACAACTCTTCGATGCCGTCGTTCATTACGATCTGTCGTGGAATCCGACCCGGCATCAGCAGCGCGAGGGACGGGTCGATCGCTTCGGGCAGCCGGCCGAGCTCGTTCGATCGATCATGATGTTCTCGCCGGACAGTGCCATCGACGGCGCCGTGCTCGATGTCATCCTTCGTAAGGCAGAGGAGATCCGTAAGGCGACGGGTGTGACTGTTCCGCTTCCCGATGAACGGGGGCCGGTGACTGACGCTCTGATGGCGTCGATGATGCTACGCCGTGGCGTGCCCCGTCAGCTTACGCTTGATTTGCGTCTGAACGATGGCGCCAAAGTCATGGAGGCGCGATGGCGCGACGCGTCAGAGAACGAGAAGAAATCCCGAGCGCGTTTCGCCCAGAATGCCATGAAGCCGCAGGAGGTCGCCCCGGAATGGGAAAAGGTCCGGACGCTGCTCGGTGCTCCGGCGGATGCAAGACTCTTCGTCGAGCGGGCGATGGCGCGCTTCGGCGTTCCGCTAGAATGCCGGAAAGCCGTCCTTCTGGCTCATGTAGACGCGCTCGATGGTAGCCTGCGCGAGCGTTTGGCTGAGCACGATCTCGTAGGATCGGTACGCCTTGCGACGGCCGAGCCGGCACCATCTGGCACGGCGCTGCTGACCAGGACACATCCGTTGACAGCCACTCTTGCTGAAGCGCTGGTTGAAGCTTCGCTTGATCCGGAGTCTTTGTCCGTTCTCGGCATCGGCCGGGTCGGCGCCTGGCCGACCGCTGCTGTGCACCAAATGACTCGCCTGGCTCTTCTGCGTGTCCGTTTCAAGCTGACCGTCCACGCTCGCAAAGAACGCTTGCTGTTGACCGAGGAGGCGGCCCTCGTCGCGATCCATGACGGCCGGATCGCGGCGGCTGGTGAGGCCGCCCGGGAATTGTTGAACGCACCGGCTACGGCGGACTTGGCGCCCGTGGCGCGCGACAGGTTCATCGCGAAGGCAAAGGAGGACTTGCCCAGCCTGCTTGAAGGACCGATCGCGGAATTCGTCCGTTCGCGCGCGCAAGAGCTCATGGCGGACCATGCCAGGCTCCGTGTTGCGTCGGGATCGGCATCGCGCGTCACCGTAGAGGCTGTGCTTCCACCGGACGTAATCGGTCTGTTCGCCCTGATGCCGAGTGAGATCTGAGCCATGGCGCGCAAGCACGTCACCGATGTGTCGGCCTGGCCCTCGCTCACCCTTGAGGGCAACCTCATCGCGCCGGCCATGGTCGCCAGCATTGACCGCAGACAAGCCCTCGAGCAGAAGGAGGAGAATTACCGGATCCGCAAGGGACTGACGATCCGCGAGGAGATCTCGACCGCCTTTCGTGTTGGTCAGTCCCATTTCGACACCTTCGCAAAACTGGGGAACTCGTCAGTCGAGGCAACTCGGCGCTTCGCGCGAGCCTTCCTCGCGGAAACCTTCGGCTTTGACGATCTCGCTCCGGCCGATGGTGCGATCTCCTTCCTCGCCGGCGGCCGTGTCCCCATCGTCGTCGTGCCGCCTTCGGACGAAAAGCTCGATAGGCGCAGTTCGACGCTCTCCACCGACCGTTCGCGGTCCCCGGCTTTCGCCCTCCAGGATTATCTCAACGACAGCGAACACACGCTTTGGGGCTTGGTGACGAACGGGTCTGTGATCCGACTCATGCGCGACAACGCTTCGCTGACCCGTCCCGCATATATCGAAGCCAATCTCGCCCAGATTTTCACCAACGAGGACGCGGCCTCGTTCGCCGTGCTTTGGTCGCTAATCCATCGGACGCGGTTCGGCCTTGCCGGCGCGCCCGTAACCGACTGCGCGCTCGAACGCTGGCGCGAGGCGGGCTCGCGCGAAGGCGAAGCCGCCCGCGACCGGCTGGCGGCCCAGGTCGAAACCGCGCTCAGGGCACTTGGCTCCGGTTTCTTGGAAGCCAACCCCGATCTCGCCGCGCGATTGAAATCTGGCGAGGTCAATCTTACCGAATGGTTTAACGAGCTTCTGCGTCTCGTTTATCGGCTGATTTTCCTGATGGTGGCCGAGGACCGGAACCTGCTTCACCCCGAGGCAGCGAAACCGCAGGTCCGCAAGCTCTACGCCGAAGGGTACAGCCTCGCTGCGCTGCGCGCGCAATGTATTCGCGCAACCACCTGGGACAAGCATCACGACCGGTACGAAGGCATCAAGATCATCTTCCGCGCACTTGACCATGGGCAGGCAGCGCTCGGCCTACCAGCCCTTGGCGGCCTCTTCGGCGGCGGTATGTTGCCGCATCTCGAACCTTCCCGCCTGCGCAACCGCGCTTTCATGGAGGCGATCTATCGCCTTTCCTGGCTCTCCGACAAAACCGGCGTGGTGCCAGTGAACTGGCGCGCGATGGAAACCGAGGAATTGGGCTCGGTCTATGAATCTCTGCTCGAACTCCAGCCGCAACTGGGCGACGACGGCAAGACGCTGATCTTCGCTTCGGAAGCCGCCGAGCAGAAAGGCAACCAGCGTAAGACCACCGGCTCCTACTACACGCCGGATAGCCTCGTTCAGGCGCTCCTCGACACAGCGCTCGATCCCGTGCTCGATAGGACCGAGGCCAGGGCGGTCGATGCCGCCGGAGCGCTTCTTGAGCTCAGTATCATCGACCCCGCCTGCGGTTCAGGCCATTTCCTGCTGGCAGCCGCCCGCCGGGTCGCGACGCGCCTAGCGCGCATCCGGGCTGAGGGCACGCCCTCGCTTGCCGATTTTCGCCATGCGCTGCGCGACGTAGCCCGCTGCTGCATCCACGGGGTGGACCTAAACCCGATGGCTGTGGAGCTAACCAAGGTTGCCCTCTGGATCGAGACGGTGGACCCCGGCCTTCCCCTTGGGTTCTTCGACACGCAGATCCGCTGCGGTGATGCGCTCTTTGGCGTGTTCGACCTGAAGGTACTGGAAGCGGGTATGCCCGAAGCCGCGTACAAGCCGCTCACAGGCGACAACAAGGAGACGGCGCGGCACTACGCGCAGAAGAACAAGCGCGAGCGAGCCGAGAGGGACCGTATCGCCCAGGGCTTCGGCTTCGATCGCGCTCGCGACCTCTTGCGCGATTTTGAGGCGCTGCGCGCCATGCCAGAGGACACGGTAGCGCAAATAGAAGCCAAAAGGGCATGCCTGCGCACGCTAACTGCAGAAGGCGCGGTTGTCTGGCAGCTCGCGACGGCTTGCGATCTCTACATCTCGGCCTCCCTACTGCCTAAGATGAAGGGCGGGCCTCACGCTGGACCAGACGGGATGCCGCGCAGAGGTGCCGAGACGGTGCCAACCTCAGGCACCATTTGGGAATGGTTGCGGGACGTGCAGCCCTTTGGGCCGCTGTTCGGGCAAGCTATCGACGCCGCCCGCCGCGCCCGGGCCTTCCACTGGCCGTTGGAATTCCCCAACGTCATGAACAGGGGCGGATTCGACGTTGTCCTTGGCAATCCGCCCTGGGAGCGCATCAAGCTGCAAGAGCAAGAGTTTTTCGCGTCGCGCAGTCCGGAGATAGCTGCCGCGCCGAACAAGGCGACGCGCGAAAAGCTGATCAAGGGATTGGAAACGGCTCAGGAGGGTAGCGCGGAACGCGCGCTGCTAGACGCCTTTATTGCGGCGAAGCGTGAGGCAGAGGCGACTAGCGAATTCGTCCGTATCCCCACGGATCAGGGCGGGCGCTTTGCACTCACCGGGCGAGGGGACGTGAACACGTATGCGCTGTTTGCGGAGCTTTTTGCCAATCTGGCGCGCGACCGTGCCGGCGTGGTCGTGCCTACCGGCATTGCCACTGATGCCACCACCGCTCCATTCTTCGCTGCGCTTGTCGAGAAGAAAAGACTCGCGCGCCTGGTGGATTTCGAGAACCGCGCAGGATTGTTTCCTGCCGTGGATAGTCGCATGAAGTTCTGCCTGCTCACGTTGGGTCGAAACGAGGCTGAGGCGCGTTTCGCTTTCTTTCTGACCGAGCCCTCGCAACTGGCCGAGCCAGAGCGCAACTTCACGCTCACATCTGTGCAAATCGCAGCGATCAACCCGAATACACATAATGCTCCTGGCTTCCGCACGGTCGCTGATGCGGAACTTTCGGCAAAAGTCTATGTCAACAACCCTTCTTTCGGGATGCCGAAGAACCTGGGGGGATGGGGTCCAAGATTCTTAAAGAAGATGTTCGACTTCGGAATTCATCAGGACTTACTGGACTTTTCGATGACTCGTCCGTCGGAGGATCACCTGCCGATGTACGAGGCAAAGATGGTCACTCATTTCAATTACAGATTTGCGACCTACGACGGCGTGGACGAGGCAGCTGCCGAGAAAGGTGGTGCGCGAGAGTGTCGTACTGAAGAACTGCGCGATCCCCTGTTCGAGATCGCGCCGCGGTGCTGGATACTTCAGGATAACTTTGCAAAGCGGATCGCCAATCGAAACTGGAATTTCCAGTGGCTCCTGTCAATGCGCGACAAAGCACGAGCAACTGATGAGCGAACGGCAATTTTTTCTGTGCGGCCGTATCTTCCCTCCAACGATACGCTCCCCACGATATTCGTCGATGCTGAGCCGACAGCAATAGCAGCTTTGCTCGGAAATCTCTCTTCGTTGGTTCTCGACTATTTCGCACGACAGAAGGTTAGTGGTATCAATTTCGCCGCTTTCGTTGTCGAGCAGCTTCCAGTGCTGCCCCCCACTTTCTACACTCCGGACCGTCTCCAGTTCACTAACCAGAGGGTTCTGGAGCTGACTTACACCTCCCACAGCCTAACCTCCTTCGCCCGCGATCTAGGCCATGAGGGCCCGCCCTTTCCCTGGGACGAGGCCCGGCGCGCCCTTCTCCGCGCCGATCTCGACACCTTCTACGCGCGCGCTTATGGTCTCAACCGCGATGAACTGCGTTACATCCTCGACCCTGCCGACGTGAAGGGGATAGACTATCCATCCGAAACCTTCCGAGTTCTGAAGGAAAAGGAAATCCGCCAGTTCGGCGAATACCGCACTCGCCGGCTCGTGCTTGAAGCTTGGGACCGGATGGAGGCGGACGGGACATTCGTGAATCTCGGACTCGGTGCGGGCCGGGTCGCGGATACGGCGCCGACCAGCCAAAAGCCGAGTCTTGCTGCTCTGCCCAATGGAGCTTGGGTGCGCGCAGCGCAACAGTCGCACGACGCCGGCGCTGCTCTGACGGCCATTCTCAAGGGAGTCAGTGGGCCGACGCTAAGTCGAACCGTCCGCCTCGCTGCTGCGATGATGCTAGAGCCGCACCTTCTGACCGCGCTGCTTCCGGAGACACAAGCGCGGGAGTGGCGGCGCCTGGTCGGGCAGGAGGCGGAACCGCGCATAGGGAATGTGGTCGGCTTCGCGGCGCGCACCAATCAGGGCTGGGGCGCCGCCGTCTCCAACCATCGGGGCAATGGCCGCCTGATCGAAAATATATCGGCAGGCACATGGGCGTCGGGGCCTGGCCTCGATGCATTCGACACTGCCGGCTGGCCGGACGGCCGGGCTGGATTCGTGCTGGAAGCACTGCGCGCTCTGAACCTCGACACGACGGTCACCTCGATGCCGGAAGAGGTCCGGGGCTGGATCACGAATGTCGCGGCAGCATGAGATGTTCGAGCCTCCCGAGCTCAGCCTGACCGTTCCGGTGGGCTTGAAAGGGCCGCGCCTCTGGGTGCGGCGTTTGGT
>Ga0102590_1002318_pt1 | contig 23059 bp, 22 predicted proteins | sample AraplaMF_Col_mMF_FD_76859 | JGI IMG/M metagenome (GOLD analysis project Ga0102590, IMG submission 76859) | Arabidopsis root microbial communities from the University of North Carolina, USA - plate scrape MF_Col_mMF | ecosystem: Host-associated > Plants > Roots > Endosphere | place: USA... | reverse complement strand
CGGCGACAGCGTAATCGCGTTGCCGACGGGCTTCGGCATCGGCGCCTCGTAGATGCACAGGCACCAATTGGTGGTCTCGGGGTCGAACAGCACGCCGCCGCCCGAGCCGTTCTGCGCCCAGTACATCGGACGGACATAGAGCTCGGCATTCGCCGCGAAACGCGCGATGCCTTCGTTTGCGAGCGCGAGCCAGGTGCCGGCATCGACCACCGGCTTCAGGCCGAAGTTGATCGCGGATTGATTGGCGCGCGCGACGTGACGGTCGAGATCGGGCGCAACGCCTTCGAACGCGCGCGCACCGTCGAACACGACGGAGCCGAGCCAGGCCGCATGCGTGCGCGGCCCCATGATCGGGACATTGCCGTCGTGCCACTTGCCCTCGAAGAAAGTCCAGCTCGGCGAATATGCGATGGGTTTTGCGATGTTGGCCACGACCGGCCTCCCCTTGGAAATTATCCGGGCACTATTCTCCCAATTTCTAAAGGATTTCCTGCGGAGCAATGGTGAGTTACCCTCTCGGCTCGTGGGATGAGGAAAGGTCCATGCCGCTCGATCCGCTCGCAAAGCGTTTGTTGACCATGATGGGTGCGGCTGCGCCGCAGGCACGGAGTCGGCCGAGTGTGGAGGCGCGGCGGCAATCGCTCGCGAAGCTGATGCAGTTTGCGCGCGCTGATGCGGGAGATGTGACGGCGTCCGACGGCATGCTGCCCGGCCCCGGCGGCGAGCTGCCTTATCGGCTCTATTCACCCGCGTCTGCCGGCGAGCGTGCACCGGGCTTTGTGTTCTTTCATGGCGGCGGCCTCGTTGCCGGCAGCATCGCCACGCACGACCGCATTGCCGCGGCGCTGGCGCATGTGACCGGCTGCCGCCTCGTTTCGGTCGACTACCGACTCGCGCCCGAGCACAAATTTCCGGCCGCCGCAGACGACGCGATCGCTGCCACCGAATGGGTGGCGCGGCAGGCCCCGTCGCTCGGCATCGATGCCGGGCGTCTGGTGGTCGGCGGCGATTCCGCCGGCGCCACGCTCGCCGCGATCGTGTGCCAGGAGGCGGCGCAGAGCGCCGGCCTCTCCATCGTCGCGCAATGCCTGATCTGCCCGGTGCTGGATTTCGAGGAGACCTCGCCGTCGCGCGAAGCCTTTGCCGAGGGCCATCTGATCGATCGCGGCACGATCGAGGCGGATCTCGCCGACTATCTGCCTGAAGGCATCGATGCCGCCGATCCCCGCATCTCGCCCTTGCGGGCGACGCGGCTTGCCGGCCTGCCCACCGCGATCATCCACACCGCCGAATTCGATCCGATGCGCGACGAGGGCAATGCCTATGCCCGCAAGCTGCTCGCCGCGGGCGTCGCGGTCGAGCATGTCTGCCATGACGGCATGGTCCACAACTTCCACGCCATGGGCGCGATCCTGCCGCAGGCGCAGCTCGTGCTGTCGCAGATCGGCGAACAGGTGCGGCGGGCGGTAGAGAAGTAAAGGCGCGAATCAGACGCGCGCGTCGAGCACGGCCCTGGCTGCCACGACATATTCCGGCCAGTGCGCGTCCGCATACCGCTCCGCCTGCCGCGCGCACGTGACGTCGGGTGCATGCGCTGCGGCGATCGTGCGCGCGAAGCGCTCCTCGGCGACCGTCACGTCGCCAGGCTCGGGAGACGGCACGGCGGCAGCCACGGCGGTCGGAGCAACAGCGAGCCCAGCCAGACCAGCGAGCAGGATGCGGCGTGACGTGTTCATGGGCTGATGTCCTTCCAATGTCCGGCCTGCACTCTGGCCGGTGCGTGTGGCAGTGCGATCACGACAGGGTAACCGCACGCATTCCTACAGTCCATCGCTTACGCGATAGTGCTTGACCGCACGAGCGATCACGTCCCATCTAGCCACCGTTCCGCCATCAAATCGTCGCGCGTCGGATTGTCACGTGTTCCATCACGGCCCATCGCATCTTCAGGCTTTGCGCGCGACTGCGATCGGACTGTCTTGTCTGACGTTGTCGGCGGGCGCCGCCTTTGCCGTCGACGATGGGGACGCACCGGCGAAGCCGACTGTGCCGAACATCTACCTCGATCTGCGCACAACCTATGCGACGATTCCGGCGGGCACGCTCGGGCTCGGTTTCGGTAACACGTCATTGTCGGCGGCGTTCGAAGCCCTGGCGGCACGACGCGGCGCCACGCTGCCCAGTGGCCTGCCCGCGGCAAAATCGATCGCCATTGATCTGCCGCTGACCGTCGACGTCAGTGATCGCGTCTCGCTCTATGGCGGCGTGTCGGGCTCGACGACCGATATCGGCAGCGGCTGGTCGACGTTCGACATCACCAGCTGGAACATCGGGATACAGGCCGACCTCTATCAGCAGAACGGCGGCAAGATCCCGACCATCACGCTGCAATCGACCCTGACCCAGTCGGTGCCGACCGAGCAGGGCATGACGACGACGTTCAACAATATCCTGGAGTTCGACTACGCGCTGAACGAGGACGAGACCCGCGGCTGGCTTGCCGGCGTGCAATATACCTATACCGACATCGCCAGCCAGCTCGCCAGCATCAAGCCGAACGCGATCCTTTATGCCGGCGGCTATTACCAATGGCCGAGCAACTGGAAGTTCACCGGGCGCCTTGGGGTGCAGTCGTTCGGCGGCGCTCGGATCGCCAGCCGGACGCTGGCGGAGTCCTTCACCCAGCCGATCCTGCGGCTCGACCTCGATCGCATGGACGACAACGACAACCGCCTGTTCGGCATCACCGCCCAGATCGCGTGGATGCCGAAGCCGTCATACCAGCTGACGTTGCGCACGCCGCTTTACGCCGTGCGCAAGTAGGCGCGGGCTACTCCGGAACCGGTACGTCAAAGGTGTTGAGCGTGACCGAGACCATGCAGTAGACCCCGACGAGATAGGACAGCTCGGCCGCGCCGTGCTCGCCGAACTCCTTCACCGCCGCGCGATAAGTCAACTCAGGCAGCACGCCGCCGCTCACCAGCGCGGACGCCATGTCATAAGCGATCGCCTCCTGTCTGGTGAGATCCACCGGCCGCTGGCCGGCGACGATGGTCGCGAGTTTTTCGTCGGAGAGGCCCCGCTGCTCGGCGACCAGCACATGGGCGTAGAGCTCGTAGCCCGAGCGGAAATGCGAGCCGGTGACGAGAATCGCGACCTCGCGCACAGGCGCGGGCAGCAGCGGGTTCGATGCGATCGCCTTGACCAGCTCCCACACCGGCTTGCCGAAACGCGGCTCGCGAATCCAGGGATTCCAGGGCCCGAGCAGCGCGCCGTCGTCGCGCATGTTCACGAAGCCCTTGAAGTGGTCCGTGATGCCGGCTCGCATGTCGTCATAGAGCGGCTTCTGTTCGGCGCTCAGATCTTTCGGATCGAGAATGGGAAGGCGCACGGTGGAGGTCTCCTCGTTGAGAAGACAAAAGGTCGCCCGCGCCCGTGCGCATGGCAAGTGAAGTTGCCGTGACGACCGTGCCATTTTGCGAATCCGCACGGAGACGTCAGCTCAGGCCCCAACGCTTCATGCGCTCTGCGGATTGACGACGTCTTCGACCGTGAGTGCCAAGGGCTGCCCGGTATCGAGGAACGACGCCAGCGCCGCCTCGAACGGCGCCGGATCGAGACCGCGCGCGGCGAGCCAGGCGGGTTCGTAATAGGTCTGCCGGTAGCGCTCGCCGGAATCGCAGATCAGCGTCACCAGCGATCCCGTCGTATTGGCCTTGAGCATCTCCGAGGCCAGTCGGCATAACGCCAGGAAATTGGTGCCGGTCGAACCGCCGACCGCGCGGCGCAGCCGGCGCGACAGCACGTTCATCGCCGCGATCGTCGCCGCATCCGGGATCTTCATCATGCGGTCGACCACGCCCGGCACGAAGGACGGCTCGCAGCGGGGACGGCCGACACCTTCGATCAGCGAAGGGCGCTCGCAAACATGGGTGCGGTCCTGCGAGCGGAAGCAGTCGAAAAAGGCTGAATTCTCGACATCGGCGACGCACAGCCGGGTCGGATACTGGCGATAGCGCAGATAGCGGCCGATCGTGGCCGAGGTGCCGCCGGTGCCCGCGCCCATCACGATCCAGTCCGGCAACGGGCGCCGCTCGCCCTTCAATTGCGCGAAGATCGATTCGGCGATGTTGTTGTTGCCGCGCCAGTCGGTGGCGCGCTCGGCGAAGGTGAACTGGTCCATGTAGTGACCGCCCAAGCGGGCCGCGAGCGTAGCAGCCTCAGCATAGAGCGCGCGACCGTCGTCGATCAGATGGCAATTGCCGCCATAATGCTTGATCGCGGCGATCTTCTCCGCCGAAGTCGTGCGCGGCATGACGGCGTAGAAGGGAACACCGATCATCTCCGCGAAATAGGCTTCCGACACCGCGGTCGATCCCGACGACGCCTCCACGACGGGCGTGCCCTCGCGGATATGGCCGTTGCAGAGCGCATAGAGGAACAGCGAGCGGGCCAGCCGGTGCTTCAGGCTGCCGGTCGGATGTGTGGACTCGTCCTTCAGATAAAGGTCGATGCCTGATAGCGCCGGCACGAACAGCCGGATCAGATGGGTGTCGGCGGTGCGGCACTGGTCGGCTTCGATCGCGGCCACGGCCTCGTCGACCCAGCCGCGCCGGTAGGCCGGCGTGGCGGGATCGTGCGGTCGGAAGGGAAGCGGCTGCATCGGACGATATCTCTCATGATGCGAACTGCGCATCAATAGCTACGGCTCAGAATTCCAGCGGCGCGTTGTCAACGACTTCCTTCATCACGAAGAAGGTGCGTGTCTGGCGCACGCCGGGCAGCGCGATCAGCAGCTCGCCGTGGATGCGGTTGAAATCCTCCATGTCGCCGACGCGGATCTTGAGGAAATAGTCGAAATCGCCAGCGACGAGGTGGCAGTCGAGCACGAATTTCAGCTTGGCGATCGCCTGCTCAAAGGTGGCAAAGCTCTCCGGCGTCGAGCGGTCGAGCACGACGCCGACCATCACCAGCGTGCCCTTGGCCACCTTCTTCGGCGCCACCATGGCCCGGACGGCGGCGATGAAGCCGTCTTCGAACAGGCGCTGGGTGCGGCGATGGCAGGTAGCGGGGCTGATGGCGACGGTTTCGGCCAGTTCGGCGTTGCTAAGCCGGCCGTTATTTTGCAGCAATCTCAACATCTTGAGGTCGATGCGGTCGAGCCGTGGCGACATGACTGAATCTTCCGATAATTAGCTATTTTTCGGAAGAAATCCTATCACAATGCCCCTTCACCGCAAGTTGGCGCGCAACATCAGCGCAATATTCGAGAGCACCTTCTCCGGCAGCAATGCTAGCCAGCTCCCAGACAGCAACGCCAATCGGGGTGCCCCATGATACTGGACAAATTCGCGCGCTATCCGCTGACCTTCGGCCCGACGCCCATCGAGAAGCTGGAGCGGCTGTCGAAGCATCTCGGCGGCAATGTCGAGATCTATGCCAAGCGCGAGGACTGCAATTCCGGCCTCGCCTATGGCGGCAACAAGCTGCGCAAGCTCGAATACATCGTTCCCGACGCGATCGCCTCCAACGCCGATACGCTGGTGTCGATCGGCGGCGTGCAGTCCAACCATACCCGCATGATCGCTGCCGTTGCCGCCAAGATCGGCATGAAGTGCCGCCTGGTGCAGGAAGCCTGGGTGCCGCACGAGGACGCCGTCTATGACCGCGTCGGCAACATCATGCTCTCGCGCATCATGGGCGCCGACGTGCGCCTGGTCGACGACGGCTTCGACATCGGCATCCGCAAGAGCTGGGAAGAGGCGATCGACGAGGTGAAGGCGGCGGGCGGCAAGCCTTACGCAATTCCGGCCGGCGCCTCCGTGCACAAATATGGCGGGCTCGGCTATGTCGGATTCGCCGAGGAAGTGCGCAAGCAGGAAGCCGAGCTCGGCTTCAAGTTCGACTACATCATCGTTTGCACCGTTACCGGTTCCACCCATGCCGGCATGCTGGTCGGCTTTGCCGCCGACGGCCGCGCGCGAAAGGTGATCGGCATCGACGCCTCGTTCACGCCGGCGCAGACGAAGGCGCAGGTGCTCTCGATTGCGCAGAACACGGCAAAGCTGGTCGAGCTCGGCAAGGACATCGTTGCAGACGACGTCGTGCTGATCGAGGATTACGCCTATCCCGCCTATGGCGTGCCGTCGGAGGAGACCAAGGAGGCGATCCGCCTCACTGCACGGTTGGAGGCGATGATCACCGACCCCGTCTATGAAGGCAAATCGATGCAGGGCCTGATCGACTTGACCCAGAAGGGCCATTTCGAGAAGGGCGCGAAGATCCTCTACGCGCATCTCGGCGGTGCGCCGGCGCTGAACGGTTACGGTTATGCGTTCCGGAACGGGTAAGGTTGCGTAGCTCTCGCCTCCTCTCCGCTGTCGTCCCGGGGCGCGACGAAGTCGCGAGCCCGGGACCCATAACCACAAGATCGCGTTTGGCGAAGACTCGTAGGTTGCCGGCTTTCCGTACCACATCGGCCTGTGGTTATGGATCCCGGATCTGCGCTGCGCTTGTCCAGGATGACGACGTGGAGAGATCGGGGCGAAGCTACCGCGTCCTGACGATCTGCAGCAGCTCGTCGCCGTAATGCTCGAGCTTCTTGTCGCCGATGCCGGGGACGTTGCGGAGTTCGTCGAGCGTCGTCGGCCAGGCCCGGACGATGCCGTCGATGGTGGCATCGTGCAACACCACATAGGCCGGCACGCCGCGTTCGCGCGCGATGTCCGAGCGCCAGGACCGCAGCCGCGCGCGCAGCTCGGGATCGACGTCGCCCTGCGGCGTGTTGCCGGCGGGCGCGAGATCGCCGCGGCGGGATTTGGCGCGGCTCGAGCGGATGCGGGTGCCAGGGGCTTCCTCGCGCAGCCACACCTCTGTCTCGCCGCGCAGCACCCCGCGCGCGGACTCCGTCAGCTTCAGCGCACCGAACGCTTCGCTGTCGCTCTGCAGATGGCCCATCGCCACCAATTGCCGCAGCACGGTGCGCCACTGCTTCTCATTGAGCTCGCGGCCGATGCCGAACACCGACAGCTTGTCGTGGCCGAACTGAGTGACCTTCTCGGTCAGTCGTCCGATCAGCACGTCGATCAGGTGCATCGCGCCGAACCGCTGCCCGGTGCGATAGGCGCAGGAGAGCAGCTTTTGCGCCAGCACCTTGCCGTCGCGCATCTGCGGCGGCGTCAGGCAATTGTCGCAATTGCCGCAGTTTGCGCCATCGAGGCTCTCGCCGAAATAGCCGAGCAGCCGCTTGCGCCGGCACTGCGCGGTTTCGGCGAGCCCGACCAGCGCATCGAGCTTGCCGATCGAGGCGCGCTTGAATTCGTCAGACGCGGTGGATTCGTCGATCATGCGGCGCTGCTGCACGATGTCGGAGAGACCGTAGGCCATCCACGCCGCGGAGGGCTTGCCGTCGCGGCCGGCGCGCCCCGTCTCCTGGTAATAGGCCTCGATGCTCTTGGGCAGGTCGAGATGCGCGACGAAGCGCACGTCGGGCTTGTCGATGCCCATGCCGAAGGCGATGGTGGCGACGATGACGATGCCGTCCTCGTTGAGGAAGCGGTCCTGGTTGCGCGAGCGCACGCTGCTGTCGAGCCCGGCGTGGTAGGGCAGCGCCGCGATGCCGGCATCCGCGAGTGCGGCAGCGACTTCCTCGACGCGATTGCGCGACAGGCAATAAACCACGCCGGCATCGCCCGCATGCCGTTCCCGGATGAACTCCTTGAGCTGCGACACCGCGTTGCGCTTGTCGACGATCTCGTAACGGATATTGGGCCGGTCGAAGCTGGAGACGAATTGTGGGGAGCCGCCAAGCTGAAGCCGCTCGACGATCTCCTTGCGCGTCAAATCGTCAGCGGTCGCGGTCAGCGCGATGCGCGGGACATTTGGAAAGCGCTCGGCGATGACGGAGAGGCCGACATATTCGGGCCGGAAGTCGTGACCCCATTGCGAGACGCAATGCGCCTCGTCGATCGCGAACAGCGCCACTTTGGCCTGCGCCAGCATCGACAGGCAGCGCGGCGTCACCAGCCGTTCCGGCGCGACATAGAGCAGGTCGAGATCGCCTGCGATCAGGCGTCGCTCGATGTCGGAGGCTTCCTGCAGCGTCAGCGACGAGTTCAGCGCCGCGGCATTGACGCCGGCCTCGAGCAGGCCCGCGACCTGGTCGCGCATCAGCGCGATCAGCGGCGACACCACGATGCCGCAGCCTTCGCGCAGCAGTGAGGGGAGTTGGTAGCACAGCGACTTGCCGCCGCCGGTCGGCATCAGGACCAGGCAATTGCCGCCATTCGTGACATGCCGGATGATCTCGCCCTGAGCACCGCGGAACCCGGGCAGACCGAACACCGAATGCAGCACCGACACCGCATCGCGGCCGTTGGACGGCGCAGGAAGCGGGGCAGTGGACGGAGGGGACATGGGGTGGCGGACCGGGCCAGGAGATTCGTCACAAGGCCAGTCGCATGACCGCGCGGGCATGGCAAGACTATCTTCTTCCTCTCCCCGCTTGCGAGGAGAGTTCAGAAAGCTACGCCCCGATTCGCCGCAGCGCTTCGGCAACCGTCACGATCGGCATGCCACGCCGCTGAGCCGATTCCAGCGCATGACGCATCAGGGCCGGCGTACAGCCGTAGGGGCTCGGCGCATCGACGACGTCATGGCTGTAGAAGATCAGCCATCCGCCGCTCGCGGCCGCCTCGTCGAAATGCCGGTCGACGCCGGCGGCATCGATCTCGAAATTGACCAAAGGCGCGGCCCGCAGGAACTGGAGGTCGATCACGTCGCGATTGACGCCGGGAAGGATGCCGCGGGCCGAGCGGAAGATTTTGGCAAGCTGCGGCTTGCGCCAGACCGAGGCGAGGCCATACGGATAGGCAAAATTCTCCAGCTTGATCGAGGAATCGATGTCGCGAAAATGATTGCGATTGCGCTCGATCTCGAGGGCCATCGTGGCCTCGTCGAGATTGGCTGCGCTCTGATGCGAGAAAGTGTGGCAGGCGATCTCATGTCCTGCACGGTGGAGCCGGACGACTGCGTCGTTCGAGAGGCCGTGCCAGTGGTCCGAAGGCCGGTCGATCAGGCTGCCGGCAATATAATACGTGCCACGGCCGCCATGCGCTTCGAGGAGCGAGGCGCCCTCGCCCGCGGCGCTATCGGGAGCATCGTCGAAGGTGAAACTCACCATCGGCGCATGCGCAGGCAGCCGGTGCGGCGCGGCTCGGAAATGCCGGGCCAGCCGATTGCTCACGCGTCCCTGAAGTGCCGACCACACGACCGCATTTCCTGTGATTCCGTATTTCTGTACTGAAACATTCGCGCCCCGGTCGAGGCAAGCTTAACGCTTGGGTAATCCTAACGCGGAACCAACGCCACTACGGCTAGCGCGCCAGGGCCGGCGCATCGGCCTCTGCGCCGAGATATTGCAGCCAGTTGCGAAATAACACCGCCGCGGCGCTGCCGGCGGCGATATCGGCGCGCAAATTCAGTGCAGGCAGCTCGTTGCTGAGCGCCGGATGGCGCTGGTGCCTCGCCTGCTTCTCGAATCGGACCAGCTTCTCTTCCGTCGCTGCGTCAAAATAGCTCACGGGCAGGTGCGGATAATCGTCCCGCTCGCGCGCGAGATAGCGGCCGACGTCGCGCAGATATTCGCGCTGGAGCGACAGCGCGTCATATTCCGGGTGCCCCTGGAAAAACACGAACCGGCTGGCATACTGCCGGACGAAGATATCGACGCCGGCCTTTGCCGAACGCGTCAGCACCTGGTAGCCGGCCGCGTCGAGGTCGCGCTCGGCGATCTCGTTCAGGCGCGAATGCGAGACCTTGAACGGAGCGGGCGCGGCGCGCGTCAACAGATCGTTCGTAACCGTATCGCAGTCGAAAATGCCGTGGCATTTGGCGGGCAGCCGCCGCCTTTCGATCCGGTCGAGATGCAGCACCGCCGCATGGGCGGCAAGGCACGACCAGATCGTCGAACGGGTGTTGATCTTTGCCCAGTCGATCAGCTCGGTCAGATCGCACCAGTACGGTTCCTGGTCGAGTTCGGGCGCGACCGGCTCGGCGCCGGTGACGATAAGCCCGTCGAATTTGTGGCGCCGGAGTTCAGTGAGCTCCGAATATTCGCTCTCGACATGCCACCTGGCTTCGGGCGATCGCTTCACCGACGGCAGCGAGAAGCAGTGGAAGCGGATGCGGCGCTGGCCTGCGGCCGCCTGGAGCAGCTTCATGAACTGCCGCTCGGTCGCCTTCAATGCCGGATCCGGCATGTTGTTGATCAGGCCGATGTTGAGATCCGCGCCGCCATGATCGCGCGCGAGATCGCCCTCGGCCGGCACCAGCGCCGGGCTCGGAATACCTTGATCCCTGTCGATCAAGATCGTCATCGCAACAGCCGCCTACTCCGCAGCCTGGAGGCGCGCCGACGGGCAGGCCTTTTCCAGCGCCTGGTCGATGTCTCCGATGATATCCGCGGAATGCTCGATGCCGATCGAAAGGCGAATCGTCTCAGGCAGGACGCCGGCAGCGCGCTGCTGCTCCGCCGACATCTGCCGATGCGTGGTCGAGGCCGGATGGCAGGCCAGCGACTTGGCATCGCCGATATTGACGAGGCGCGTGATCAGCTTGAGCGCATCGTAGAAGGTCTTGCCGGCTTCCATGCCGCCCTTGATGCCGAAGGTGAACAGCGAGGAGGCGTTGCCGTCGAGATATTTCTGGACCAGCGGATAATATGGGCTGTCCGGGAAACCGGTGTAGTTGACCCACGCGACGCGCGGATCCCCGCGCAGGAATTCGGCGACCTTGCGGGCGTTCTCGCAGTGGCGCTCCATCCGCAGCGCCACCGTCTCGATGCCCTGCAGCAGCAGGAAGGCGTTGAACGGCGACAGCACCGACCCCATGGTGCGCTGATAGATACTGCGCGCGCGCTCGATATAGGCGGTCTTGCCGAAACGCTCGGCATAGACGAGGCCGTGATAGGAGGCGTCCGGCTTGTTGTAGCCGGGAAAGCGATCCGCGTGTTTCGCCCACGGAAAGTTTCCGGAGTCGACGATGGCGCCGCCGAGCGTGGTGCCGTGGCCGCCGAGGAACTTGGTCAGCGAATGCACGGCAATGTCGGCGCCGTAGTCGAACGGCTTGAGCAGGATCGGAGTTGCGACCGTGTTGTCGACGATCAGCGGCACGCCATGCTTATGGGCGATTTTCGCCAGCGCCTCGATGTCGCAGACATTGCCGGCGGGATTTCCGATGGTCTCGGCGAACACGGCGCGGGTGTTCTCGTCGATCAGCTTCTCGATCGCTTCGGGCCGGTCGCTCTCGGCGAAACGGCCCTTGATGCCCTGTCGCGGCAGGATGTGCGAGAGCAGCGTGTGGGTGGTGCCGTAGAGCTGCGGCACGGAAACGATGTTGCCGCCGTGATCGGCGACGTTGACGAAGGAGAAATGCAACGCTGCCTGCCCGGTCGCGACCGCGAGCGCGCCGACGCCGCCTTCGAGCTGGGCGATGCGTTTCTCCAGCACCGCGCTGGTCGGATTGGCGATGCGGCTGTAACGGTAACCCTCGGCCTCGAGATTGAAGAGCGCCGCGCCGTGATCGGCGCTGTCGAAGGCGTAGGCCGCTGTCTGGTAGATCGGCACGGCAACCGCGTGCGTGGTGGCCTCGGGCTCGTAACCGGCGTGAATAGCGATCGTCTCGTTGCGCATCGTGCCACCTCCGCGTGGAGCGGGCCGCACTTATTGGCCTGTATGAGGCATGTGCGTTGTCCGCCGTTCCTCTGTTAGAGGCGGGTGGTAAAGCGGACAATAATTCGCTTAGAGATCGAGGAAGTAACCCTAATGCTTGTTGATGAATTGGCTAAAATTTGAGTCAATTTGGAGAAGGCAGCCTCACATTTGTCGAATGAATCCAGCCAGGAGGGCCTCGCGCAAGCGCGCGAGGCCCTCGAACGCTGATCAGTCCATCGTTTCCCAGAGACGATGGCTGAGCACGCCGGCGCGCTTCTCGATCGCCGCTGCCGCATCGAGCGCGAGATCCTCGCGATAACGCCCGGCGATGAGCTGCACGCCGATCGGCTTGCCATCATGCAAGGCCACCGGCACCACCGCGCCGGGCAGGCCCAGCACGTTGATCGCGGAGATGAAGCGAATCTCGCCCCAGAAGATCTCCTGCACGCGCTCGGCGCTGACGGTGTCGTCGCGCGGCCCCGGCGTCGGCTTCACCGTGGTCGGCGCCAGCACCACCGGATAGTCCTCGAAGAACAGCTGCCAGGCGCGGATATGGCCGCTGCGTGCCGCGGTAGCCCGCATCCAGGCCGGCAGGTCGAGCACATTGGCCTTGCTCTTCATGCCGTTCCACGCCTTGTGGAAGTCCTCGGAGGTGACCTTCAGCATGCCGGCTTCCTGCATCACCACCGTCTCGTTGGTGATGATGTCGCACCAGGTCTGCCAGACGCCGTTGATATCGGGCACGTCGACCTCGCTGACGCGATAACCGGAACGCTCCAGATGATCGGCAGCCTGACGCAGCGCCGCGCGCACCGACGGATCGACGTCCATGTCCTCGGGGATCTTGGCCAGCGCGACCTTGATCGGTCCCTTCGGCTTCGGTCCGACCAGCGGCGCCGGCACCCACCATGGATCGCGCGGATCACGCTGGCTCATCGCCTCCAGCGCAAGGCGGACGTCGGCAACGTGACGGGCGAGCGGCCCCTGCGCCGACATCAAATGCGCCAGCATCGGCCGCTCGGCCGTTGCGCTGGCATTGAAGGCGGGAATGCGGCCCTGCGTCGGCTTGATGGTGGCGACACCATTGCAATGCGCCGGCCAGCGCAACGAGCCGCCGATGTCGTTGCCATGCGCAATGGTACCGATGCCGGCGGCGACCGCCGAACCCGCGCCACCGGATGAGCCGCCGCAGGTGATGTTCGGATCCCAGGGATTGAGCGTCAGCCCGTGCAGGGGATTGTCGGTGAAGCCGCGGAAGGAGAATTCCGGCGTGTTGGTGAGGCCAATGACGATCGCCCCGGCCTTCTTCAGGTTACGAACGACGGGCGAATCCGAGGGAGCAATCAAATCCTTGTTGGCGGGAACGCCATTGAAATTCGGCCGGCCTTCGTAGTCGACGTTCTCCTTGATGGTGATCGGCACGCCGTGCAACAAGCCGAGTTCGCCGCCCTTGGCGCGCTGCTTGTCGGCCGCATGCGCCGCAGCCAGAGCCTCCTCCGAGAGATCGACGACGACCGCGTTCAGCTTCGGATTGACGGCGCGCATCCGCTCGAGATGCGCTTCGACGGTTTCGACCGCGGAGATTGCGCCGGAGCGGATCGCCGCCGCGGTCTCCACCGCCGACCATTGCCAGGCCGCCCCCTTCGGGCGGCGCGCCGCGGCCGGCTTGCGCGTTGCCGCCTTTTTCACCGCCGGCTTGCCCGTCTTCCGGGCCGCTTTCGCTGCAGCTCCCTTGCGGGCCGTGCTGGTCTTCACCACTGCTTTCTTCGAAGCAGTCTTCTTCTTGGTCGCAGTCTTCTTCGCCACGTCGCATCTCCTGAAATTGCGCGGCGGAGGTTATGAAGGTCACGCGACCGTGTACAGGTGCGTTTCTGCATGGCGCGTTGGCGGCAGCCGCCAATGCGACAATTGTCAGCAGCCGGTCCCCCGGCGAAATTCGCGGCGGCTTATTCCGCCGGGCACGCAGCGACGGCGGCCTGCCTGCGGTCGAGCTGGAGGCTCCACAGCGCGAGCGCGAAGCCGATGGCTGTGATGCCGGCCGCAACCAGAGGCAGCGTTGCGAGGCCGAACCCCCGATCGATGGTGACGCCGCCGGCCCAGGCGCCGAGCGCGTTGCCGAGATTGAACGCGGCGATGTTGAGGCTGGAGGCGAGCGTGCGGCCGCTCGGGCCGGCGGCTTCGAGCACGCGAAGCTGGAGCGGCGCGACCGTCGCGAAGGCCGCAATGCCGAGCAGCAGGATCAGCGAGACGGCGGCGATCTTGACCGACAACACGGCGGCGAGACCAAGCAGCACGATGGCGAGCGCCGCGAGCGTGCCGATCAGGGCGCGTGCAAGGCCGCGATCGGCGAGCTTGCCGCCGGCGACATTGCCGATCGCAAGACCTGCGCCGAACACCAGCAGGATCGGCGACACCGCGGCCTCCGGAAAGCCGGTGAAGCGGGTCAGGATCGGCTGGATGTAGGTGAAGACGACGAACAGGCCGGCGAAACCGAACACGGTCATGGCAAGGCCGAGCAGCACCTGCGGACGGGCGAGCACAGCCACTTCTTCAGCGAGCGAGATCGGCTTGTCGCCGTTGCCGACATGGCCGGGCACGAACGCGGCCACCACGGCAAAGGCGACCACGCCGATCACCGTCACCGCCCAGAACGCCGCGCGCCAGCCGAGCATCAGGCCGAACCATGCGCCGAAGGGCACGCCGAGGAGGGTTGCGACCGTCAGGCCGATGAACATGGTGGCAATGGCAGAGGCCCGCTTGTCCTCCGCGACGAGGCTGGTGGCCACCACCGAGCCGACGCCGAAGAAGGTGCCGTGAGCAAGCGACGTCAGTACGCGCGCGGCCATCAGCAATTCGTAGTTCGGCGCCAGCGCGCAGGCGGCATTGCCCAGCGTGAAGATCGCCATCAGCGCCAGCAGAACCGTTTTCCGCGGCATCCGCCGCGTCGCCAGGGTCAGCACGGGAGCGCCGACGAACACGCCGAGTGCATAGCCGGAGATCAGCAGGCCCGCGACCGGCACGGAGACATGCATGTCGGCGGCGACCTGGAGCAGCAGGCCCATGATGATGAACTCGGTGGTGCCGATGCCGAAGGCACCGGCGGTGAGGGCGAGGACGGCGGGAGGCATGCGTGGCTCCAAGGGAATGAGACGAGCCACGCAGATAGCCGCGCCGCAGCAAAGCCATTAGAATGTCCGCAATCCAATCATTTGTGACGTGAATTCAACATGGCCCGTTTCGACACCAACCGCTCCGCCGAGATGGAAGTCTTCGTCCGTGTCGTCGATCTCGGCGGCTTCACGCAGGCCGCGCGAAAACTGCGCCTGACGCCGTCGGGCGTCAGCAAGCTGATCTCGCGGCTCGAGGCGCGGCTCGGCACGCGGCTGATCAACCGCACCACGCGCAAGCTCACGTTGACGGAGGAAGGCCAGGCCTTCTATCAGCGCGCGGTGCGCATCCTCGCCGAGATGGAGGAAGCCGAACGCGAAGCCGCCTCAGGCGCCACGCCGCGTGGCCGCCTCACCGTGAACAGCAACATCCCTTTCGGCATGCTGCATGTGATGCCGCTGATCCCGCGCTTCCTCGAACAGCATCCCGACGTCACGCTAGATCTCGTCCTGACCGACACGTTGATCGACCTGATGCAGGAACGCGCCGACGTCGCCATCCGCGTCGGACCACTGCGTGCCTCACGCCTCGTCGCACGAAAGCTCGGCAGCAGCCGCATGGTCGTGGTCGGCGCGCCGGCTTATCTGGCGCGCTGGGGCACGCCGAAGATACCGGCGGATCTCGCCGATCACCGCGGCATCGGCTGGACCTTTCCGCGCAGTATCCGCGGCTGGCCGTTCAAGCGCGGCGACCATTCCGAGGAAGCCGTGCCGCTCCCGGCCTCACGCGTGAGCGATGGCGAAGCGGCGCGCCGCCTCTGCCTCGGCGGCGTCGGTCTCGCCCGCCTCGCCCTCTTCCACATCGGCCCCGACATCGAAGCCGGCCGCCTCGTGCCTGTGCTGCAAAACTACAATCCCGGCGACCGCGAAGACATCCACGCCGTCTATGTCGGCCACACCGCACCGCTGCCCGCGCGTGTCCGCGCGTTCATCGATTTTCTGGCGGAGCATGTGCGGGTGAGCGATCCGGCACTGAAGCGTGCGGGGGATGGGAGGTGGAGGGTGGTGAAGTGAGGCGGCGCGCTGCGCGCGTCATCTGCCGTCGCTGTCGTTTCCGGCCGCGTTCGCAACGCCAGGTGGCTTCCGCTGTCCGGCCCAGGTGAGTAGCGCGTCGAGTGCCGGGCACAGCGCCTGCCCCCAATCCGTCAGCGCGTATTCGACCTTTGGGGGCACCTGATGGTGGACGATCCGGCGCACGATGCCGGCCTGCTCCATCTGACGCAATTGTTGGATCAGCATCTTCTGGGACACCGCCGGGATGGCGCGTTCGAGATCCGAGAAGCGCAGCACCCTGCCACCGAACAGGTGGAAGAGAATGGTCAGCTTCCATCGCCCTTCGAGCAGCTTCAATGCCTGTTCAACGCCTTCAGCTGCTGTTTCGCGGGTGTAGCCGGAAGACTGCTTACCTTCGGGTGAGTACCTTACTTTTTCGTCCGTTCTTGCCATTTGGCAAGTTTAGGACGAGCTCTCATGCCGTGCAACGCCGTCACAGGGACGGCCCACGCGCCATGAAGGGAGTTTCCATGTCCGTCACCTTGCCACAGCCTATTGCCGCCTATTTTGCCGCCGACCGCACGGAGCGCGCCAGCATTGCGGACTGCTTCACCGAGGGCGCCGTCGTGAAAGATGAGGGAAAGACCCACACCGGCCGCGAGGCGATCCGTCGCTGGAAGGCGGAAGCGTCCACCAAATATACCTATGTCAGCGAACCCTTCGCCGTCGTGGAGGACACGGAGAGGACGATCGTGACAAGCCGCGTCACAGGTAACTTCCCCGGCAGTCCGGTCGACCTCCGCTACAGCTTCATTCTTGAAGGCGACAAGATCGTCCACCTGGAGATCGGGGCATGAATTTCGATCTCGAACTGCGCGGCCGTCGTGTTCTCGTCACGGGCGGCACGAAAGGCGTCGGCGCTGCCGTTGTCGAAATCCTGCACCAGGCCGGCGCGCTCGTCGTGACGACGGCGCGCTCCGTCCCGGCGACGTCTGCGCCGGGCGTCAGCTACATTGCCGCAGATCTGACCACAAGCGAAGGCTGTGCGCTTGTCGCCAAAGGCGTTCTCGATCTGCTCGGTGGCATCGATATCGTCGTCAACGTCGTCGGCGGTTCGAGCACGCCGGCAGGTGGTTTTGCCGTCATTGGCGACGATGCATGGGAGCGAGAGATAAATCTCAACCTCATGCCGGCGGTTCGGCTCGATCGCGCGCTGCTGCCAACGATGATCGCGCAAGGCTCCGGCGTCATCATCCATGTGACATCGATCCAACATCAGCTGCCGCTTCCGCAATCGACGACCGCGTATGCGGCCGCGAAGGCGGCACTCTCCACCTACAGCAAGAGTCTCTCGAAGGAGGTGACTCCAAAGGGAGTCCGCGTTGTTCGCGTTTCGCCAGGCTGGGTCAAGACCGAAGCTGCCGTCCATTTCGTTGAGCGTCTCGCCGCAGAGGCCGGCACGGACTACGAAAGCGGCAAAGCGATGGTCATGCAGGGGCTCGGCGGCATCCCGCTCGGTCGACCGGCGAGCCCGCGAGAGGTTGCCAACCTCATCGCGTTCCTCGCGTCGCCACGTGCCAGCGCCATCACGGGCACCGAATATGTCATTGATGGTGGAACGGTGCCGACGGCCTGAAAGATCGAGGCTGGGAAGCATGATGGCGGAGAGAGTGGGATTCGAACCCACGGTACGGTTTCCCGCACACACGCTTTCCAAGCGTGCGCCTTAAGCCACTCGGCCATCTCTCCGGAGCGCCCTCTCTTGAAGGGGCGCCGGTGATTTTGCAAGGGATCGCAGGAAAATCGGGTGAATTTTCCGCAAGCCATTGTATTTTAAGGACAATATATGACGCGAGTCGGGGCAACGGAACCGATCTTTGGCTGAACCCGGGGCGGGTATGGCGCGACGATTCACTGAAGGCCATCAATCACGACCGGGGACGCCATGACCATCCGTAACACCATCGCTGCTGTGGGCTTGATTTCAGCTCTTGGCTCCGCCTTCGCCGGGCCCGCGCCGGCGCAGGTCTGCACCCGACAGGGCGTCGATGTCAGCTGCGACGACGGAAGACGCGGGATGCTTTCGGGCGATGCCATTCTCTGGCCCGACGGGACGCGCTCGAGCTCGACGCCGCATCAGAGTGTGATCATCGGCAACAAGAGCTCAGTGCATGTCGGACCCGGCGTGTTCGTCGGCCAGGGCAAGGGCATGGCGCCGCTGGATGATCCGAATGCGCCGAACAAGCGGCAATGCGCGATCCTGGACGGCGTGTCGTATTGCTATTGATGATCTCGCTCTCCCTTGCGCCGTAAGAACGGGGCGAGGGAGAAGAAGGCTAGATCAACCGCACACCCGAAATCGCCGACTTCAGCCAGCGCAGTGCTTGCGGCGGCTGGGCAGCCAACGGAGCTACTGCGGCCTTCTCGGTCCGGCACTTCTCCAGCTCCGCAACGAAATCCGCCGACCATTGCTGGATGGTATGGCCGCGCAACTTGTTCATCATCGCTTCCCAGCGCATCTTGCGCTCGGTCAGCGGCATCGCGGCGGCGACAGCGATCGCGCGGGCCATGCCGTCGATGTCGTGCGGATTGACCAGTAGCGCAGTATCGAGCTCGTTCGCGGCCCCCGCGAACTTCGACAGGACCAGCACGCCGGGGTCGGCCGGGTTCTGCGCGGCGACATATTCCTTGGCGACGAGGTTCATGCCGTCATGCAGCGGGGTCACCACGCCGACCTGCGCGGTGCGGTAAAGGCCCGCGAGCACGGCCTGGCTGAAACCCTTGTTGAGGTAGCGGATCGGCGTCCAGTCGACTTCGCCATGGCGGCCGTTGACGTCGCTGACGAGCCGGGCGACGTCGTTCTGCAGATTGCCATAAGCCTCGATCGCGCCTCGCGACGGGTTGGCGATCTGGAGCAGCGAGATGCTGCGTGCGAACTGCGGATGCTCGGTCCAGAGCCGGTCGAACGCACTGATACGGTTGATGAGCCCCTTGGAATAATCGAGCCGGTCGACGCCGATCGCGAGCCGCTCGCCGTTGAGGCTGCGGCGCAACCGCGACACGTCGGGATGCGAGGCCGACTTCGCGGCATATTGCGCAAACTTCTCGGCATCGATGCCGATCGGGAAGACTTCGCAACGGGTGCGGCCGTTTTGCGAGATGACGACGCCATCGTCGACGGTAAGACCAAGTTCGCCGCCGGCATAGCCGAGAAAATTCTGGCAATCCTCGCCGGTCTGGAAACCGAGGAGATCATAAGCCAGCATCGCCGTGACCAGCTCGCGATGATTGGGCACGCCCTGCATCACCGTAGCCACGGGCCAGGGCGTATGCAGGAAAAAGCCGATCGGATCATCGACGCCGAGATCGCGCAACTCCGCGCCGAGCGCCAGGAAATGATAGTCCTGCACCCAGAACGCGGTCTGGTCTTTCCGGAAGCGCATCAAGGCGCGCGCCATGAACGCGTTGACCTCGCGATAGCTGACATAGTCGTCGCGCGAGACGCGGATCAGATCGCTGCGCGAGTGCAGCGCCGGCCATAGTGCCGAATTGGCGAAGCCTTCATAATAGCCGCCGTAATGCGCCGCCGGCAGATCCAGCGTCGCGATCGCGCCCGAGCCAAGCGCTTCGATTTCGGCGAACGGCTCCTTCTGGTGGCCGTCGCGTACGCGGCCGGAGGAACCCACCCAGATCGCACCTGAATTTTCCACGACGGGAAGCAAGGCCGCAGCGAGGCCGCCCGTCATCGGCTCGTTGGGTTTACCGCGCGCAACTCGATTTGAAACGACGATCAAGTTCACAGGTCGTCCCCTCCTGTTCATTCCACCCCATTTAACTGCCGTTCATCAATATGGTTCCTGTCATCATTTCTACCGATTGAAACCAAAATCAGGCATGCGCGTTGGAACCAGTTTTCCATTGAGGGAACCCGACGATATCGCTCGACAAAGCGGCTTTTCTCGCCGGGACGCACGACATGAATTGCGCGCTCGCAGGAACTTTCGCGAACGACAATGTGGCTCCGCTGTGACGGCGCCTTATTCCAACCTTGTGTCGTCGAGCAGACGTGCCAGGAACGCGCGCACATCGCTCGGCGCATCGAAGTGGCCATTGACGCCGATAGCGCGGCGGCCGACGGAGAAGGAGAGGCCGTTCATGTCAGGCATGATCGCGAACACGGTTTCATCGGTGACGTCGTCGCCGATGAAGATAGGGCGGCGTCCCCTGAACGGCTCGTGCTTCATCAATTCGCGCACGCCGGTCGCCTTGGTGAATCCGGAATGCTTGATCTCGCAGACGAACTTGCCCGGCAGCACCTCAATCGGCGCATTGGGCAGATCGGCGCGTATCAGCGAGACCGCTTCATAGATCGCCTTCTCCGCATGCGGCGCGAGGCGATAGTGCAGCGCCAGCGAATAGCCCTTGTCCTCGAGCAGGATCCCGGGGCTGAGCTTTGCGACCGCAGCGAGCCGTCGCTTCAACTCCTTGTCCATCGGCGGCGCGTTCACCGCGTCAGCCTCGTTGCTCACCGACAGGCGCATCTCCGCGCCGTGACCTGCGACCGCGCGAAACACCTCGGGCGCGAAGATCAGGTCGATGTCGTTGAGCGAGCGGCCGCTGACCATCGCCAGCGCGCCGGACGTGCGTTCGGTCAGCCGGCTCAACGTCTCCGACAGGCCCGGCGGCACCCACACCTCGCGCGGCGTCGGCATCAGGTCGAGCAGGGTGCCGTCGATGTCGAGCAGGATCGCGGTCTCGCGGAGATGCGGGACCAGCGCATGCGGCACCGGCACCGATTCCGGCCTGTCATTGTCGTTGCGCCCGGCTTGTTGGTCGACCATCGGCATTTCCGCCAGTTCCGATTTCATGAGCTTACTCCATAAAGGCGAGCGGCCGCGCGATTTGTTCGAGCGATTTTCGCTCCGCCGCGACGGCATACCGCCACGCCACGATCGCGGCCGCGATCATCAAAAATGCCCCCAGCAAATAGCCGGCGAACACGCTGGTGCGTGATCCCGTGTCGATCAGTACGCCAAACAGCGCGGGCCCCGCGACACCGCCGATGCCGGTGCCGACCGCATAGAACACCGCGATCGCCAGCGCGCGAACTTCCAGAGGGAAGGTCTCGCTGACGGTGAGATAGGCCGCGCTCGCGGCGGGCGACGCAAAGAAGAAGATCACCATCCACGCGATGGTCTGCCCCTGCGCGCTCAGCGCGCCGATCGAGAACAGATAGCCCGACAGCGCCAGCAGCAGGCCCGACGCGCCATAGGTGAACATGATCATGACGCGGCGGCCGAGCGTATCGAACAGCCGGCCGAGCAGCAGCGGCCCGAGGAAATTTCCGGCCGCAAAGGGGAGCAGATACCAGCCGACATGATCGGCGCTGATACCGTAGAAGTCGGTCAGCACCAGCGCGAACGTAAAGAAGATCGCGTTGTAGAAGAACGCCTGCGCGCTCATCAGCACGAGGCCGACCAGCGCACGCTTGCGATAGGTTGAGAACAGCGTGTGCACGACCTCCCTGATCGGAGTATGGTCGCGCATCTTCAAGCGAATTTTGGCGAAGCGGCTTTCGTCGGCATCCTGGTCGTGCCCGATCACCGCGCGTTCGATCTCGTCGACAATCTTGTGCGCCTGATCGGGATGGCCGTGGATCATCAGCCACCGGGGGCTTTCCGGAATCCACATCCGCATCAGCAGCACGACGAGGCCGATGCTCGCGCCGATGAGATAGGCCAGCCGCCAACCGAGATCGGGATCGATCACGCCGGGATCGAGCAGCACGATCGCCGCCACCGCCCCCATCGCCGCGCCGATCCAGAAGCTGCCGTTGATGACCAGATCGGTCCAGCCGCGATAGCGCGCCGGCACCAGTTCCTGGATCGTCGAGTTGATCGCGGTGTATTCACCGCCGATGCCGGCGCCGGTGAGAAAACGGAACAGCCCGTAGCTCGCGACATTCCAGGAGAACGCCGTCGCGGCCGTCGCTGACAGATACAGCGCGAGGGTGATAAAGAACAACTTCTTGCGGCCGATGCGGTCGGTGAGCCAGCCAAAGCCGAGTGCACCGAGCACCGCGCCCGCAAGATAGGCGGAGTTGGCGATACCGAGATCCAGATTGGAGAAATGCAGCGAGGGGCTCTGCTTGAGCGCACCAGAAAGTGCGCCGGCCAGCGTCACCTCGAGCCCGTCGAGAATCCAGGTGATGCCAAGCGCCAGCACGACGCGGGTGTGAAAGCCGCTCCACGGCAGCGCATCGAGCCGCGCAGGAATGCTGGTCTCGATGACGCGATCGGCCGCGGCCGCCATCGAGACGTCAGATCCATAGTTCAGCGCCGGGCCTTGCTGCAATTCCATCACGTTTTGGGTTTGACCAACTGAAAGCGGCCCCGCTTCACATGACGTGGACGGGGTTGTTCCGATCATGCGGGTGCGGCATTCCGCCTGCCACCTGCGACAACGTCTGCGGCAAGGGCAGGTTCCCGCAGGAACGGCGCGGGAGGCGGCCTGTTTTCCATGGAGCCGCAAGGAGTTGACGCATGGCTCATGTCAGAAAGACGACACATTCGAAAAAGCGGGGCGGGCAAAAGACAGCGCGCCGTACGACAAGCACGGGTCGCAGCACGACGACCCGCAAGAGCGCGAAGCGTGATGCGCCAAAGCGCTGGTCGCAGCGCGTGACAAAGGAGAGCGACGCGCTCGACCTCAAGCAAGGTGTGTTCAAGCTGACCAGCGCGAGGAAGATCGCCGCCTCGCTCAAGCGCTCGGCCGAGCGCAGCTCACGCCGCAAGACCGGCGCCTACCGCTCGGCGCTGTTGATGCTGACCTTTTACATCAACCGCGCGGGCAAGACGCTGCCAAAGGCGCAGCGCACGCGGCTGGAACGGGCGAAAACGGAGCTGAAACGGGCCTTCGGGAGGGAATGAGCCTCGGCTGAGCCTCACGCCGCCCGAATCGTGCCCATGAAGCGATCGAGTTCGGCGCGCAGCCGCGTGCTCTCGCTGGAGAGGGTTTTGGCCGAGTTCAGGACCTCCTCCGAGGCCGAGCCGGTCTCGGCAGCGCCGCGGTTGACCTGGCCGATGTCGGTGGCCGCGGTCTGGGTACCCTGCGCGACGGTCTGGACACTCCGCGCGATCTCCTGCGTCGCCGCACCCTGCTGCTCGACAGCGCTGGCGATCGAGGTCG
>Ga0102590_1002317_pt1 | contig 23061 bp, 36 predicted proteins | sample AraplaMF_Col_mMF_FD_76859 | JGI IMG/M metagenome (GOLD analysis project Ga0102590, IMG submission 76859) | Arabidopsis root microbial communities from the University of North Carolina, USA - plate scrape MF_Col_mMF | ecosystem: Host-associated > Plants > Roots > Endosphere | place: USA... | reverse complement strand
CCTTCCATGGTTGTCGGCAGCCCCGCTGCTTCGTCCTAGCGTCGGCGCGCGACCCAGGCACCGAGTAGGAACGCAACGAAGAGCGAGGACAATGGGGCTTGTACCGTCACCTTGCGTAGCCGCTCGGCCCAGCGCAGCGCCGCCTCGTCCGGAGGCTGGCGCAGCGGCCTTCGGATCCCGGCCGGTTCCGTCTGGCCGCTCGGCCGCGGTGCGCCGACAGCGTCCTGATCGTCGACCAGGCCAGAGGCTTCGGTCATCGCGGAAGCTTCTTTCAAATCCATGCGGTCCTCCTATTCCGACCTCAGGCTGACTTCCGCTGCGGCTTGGCCGCCGGCTTCTTCGCCGCCGTCTCCTTGGGCTTCTTGCCCTCGATCGGCATCAGCATCTCCTTCTGACCGCTCGATGCCTTGCGCGGTTTCTTGGCTGGCTTCGCTGCCTTCGCCGGCGCGGCCTCCCGGCCGACGCTCCGCCGCAGCGCCTCCATCAGGTCGACCACGTTCGTCGCGGCGGGCCGCTCCTTCGGCGTGATCGGCTTGCCAGCGCGCTTCTGATTAATCAGGTCGACGAGCGCTGTCTCGTAGTGGTCCTTGAACTTCTCCGGCTCGAAGCGTCCCGCCTTCTGATTCACGATGTGCTTGGCGAGGTCGAGCATGTCCTTGGTGACCTTCACGTCCTGGATCTCGTCGAAATACTCCTGCTCGCTGCGCACTTCATAGGGGTAGCGCAGCAGCGTGCCGACCAGCCCTTTGTCCAATGGCTCTAATCCGATGATGTGCTCGCGGTTGGTCAGCACCACCCGCCCGATCGCGACCTTGTTCATCTCGCGGATGGTCTCGCGGATCACGGCGAAGGCATCGTGGCCCACCTTTCCGTCCGGACGCAGGTAGTAGGGGCGGATCAGGTAGCGCGGGTCGATGTCGGCCTTGTCGACGAACTCGTCGATCTCGATGGTGCGCGTGGACTCCAGCGCGATCTGCTCGAGCTCCTCCTTCGTGACCTCGATGAACTGGTCCTTCTCGAGCTGGTAGCCCTTGACGATGTCCTCGTTCGGCACCTCGTCGCCGGTGTCGGCGTCCACCTTGAGATATTTGATGCGGTGGCCGGTCTGCCGGTTGAGCTGGTTGAAGCTGATCTTCTCGCTCTCCGAGGTGGCCGGATAGAGCGCCACAGGGCACGTCACCAGGGACAAACGCAGGAAGCCTTTCCAATTGGCACGGGGGGCCATGTACGCAGAACTCCGGTTGGAGACGGCCTGGATTCAAGACGAACTGCAGACCATGGTTCCGACAACGGCTGCTCGCCATCAACGCCCGATTTTTTGGTGCGGGACTCGACTCTTTTGTTCTTGGTATGTTCTAATTGTGCATGACCGATCGACCCGCGAGCTGGCGCATGCCAACCCTAAGCAAATGGAAAAGATGGCGGCTGTCGTCCGCAAAAATATGCCTCGGGAGCGAGGATTGGCTCCCGACGATGATTTGCCGCAGGAATACTGGCAGGCGCTTCTGGATGACCTCTGTGCCGATGCCAAGCCGGCAAGCCCCTCCGGAGGGACGCTGAGCCTCAACCAAATTCCTCAACACGTTCTGAGGGTGGGATGCCGCCGCTGCGCTAGGGTGGTCGAGATCCAGAAGACCGATGCTGCTCGCCTCTATGGTCCGGAGGCGCTTTGGAAGGATGTCGGCCAGCGGCTATTGGACAATACCTGCACCCAGCGGACCGGGCGCCACGAGGAAGACGGCTGCTGGCCTGCGTTCGAGTAGTCGCTGGAGACGCCGGGACCGGATGACATGGCACCGAAGCATCATGCGACACCCCTCTCCGGAGGAGACCGCAAGGCTCTCGCCAAGGAGTTGGGAAGGGCCCGCGCGATGACGAAGATACTGGCTTCGCAGTCGGACGATGCCCGCGCCAAGGGCGATCCGGCGGCTGTTCACCGCGCTGAACAGCCACGTCGGCAACCTGCCTTCCATGCCCGGCATCTTTCCGGATTACCCCGCGCCGATCGTGCGAGACGCAGCCGGTGGACGCGAGATCGTCATGGCGCGCTGGGGTATGCCGAGCTCGCAGCGGGCTCTGATGGACGCGACGAAGAAGCGCGCGGAGAAATTGCAGGCCAAGGGCAAGGCCGTCGACTTCAAGGAATTGCTCCGGATGGAGCCGGACGGCGGCACAACGAACATCAGGAATGTCAGCAGCGCTCACTGGAAGCGATGGCTCGGACCAGAGCATCGCTGCCTGGTGCCGTTCACGTCGTTTTCCGAGTACGACACCATCGACGGCAAGAAAGTGCCGGTCTGGTTCGCTCTCGACGAGAGCCGGCCTCTCATCGCCTTTGCCGGCCTGTGGACCAATCCGAAGGGGCCGGCGCATTCGATCCGGGAAAATTCGAAGACCACTACGAAGCCGCCTTCATCGACCTCATCAACCAAAAGCGCGCCGGCAAGACGATCCGGACCAAGGAGCGGCCGAAGGGCGAGAACGTCGTCGACTTGATGGAAGCGCTGGGTCGAAGCGCCGGGAAGGAGGTTGCCCCGGCGGCGAAGCCTGCCAAAAAGCCGCGGAAGGTGGCGGCCAGCCAAAAGGAGATGCTGATGCCGATCGGAGGGAAGAAGCCGGCGAAAGAGGCAGCCGGCAAGAAGCCCACGGCAGGAGCACGCCGGAAGTCGGCATAAGTTCGCGACCTTCCGGAACGTAGGAACCAGGAGGAAGGAGGCCGGTTGCTTCGTTACGGACGATAGGAGACGCGCATGGACATGAGAGATGCCTCCTCCATGACAGAAGCCTCCGGGCTGTCAAACGAGCAGGGCGCTATCGAGCAGTCTTCCGATCCAAGTTCGGGCTCCAGACCAGAAACAAGCGGAAGCCGTACATTGCAGCATTCGCCTTCGTTGGACTCCGCTGTGCGCTGGGCGGACCAGTTGCGCGAGGTGACCACCAAGGCGCCTTTACTCTCGCTCTTCGTTGCCTTTCTGCTTGGGGCATGGTTCGCACGTCGACAATAGGATTGCGCGCTCTTAAGATTCGCCGATAGACCGACGCGACCTCACGTCGGTCAAAATTCGATTGGGGTGCGGCATGAATTGCCCGAGTTGCGGCAGAGTCAACCCAGAGGGAAAGAAGGTCTGCGGCGATTGCGGCGCGCCGCTATTCCTTCGCTGCCCTGCGTGCGGGGCCGACAATCCGCCAGACAAGAACTTCTGTGGCGACTGTGGTGCCGCACTCACGCCGACAGTACCGCTGCGAGTAACAGCAGGGGCGGGCGCATCGACGTCAATCGCGGCGCGAGTTACGGAGCGGTCGAGCTTGTCATCCGCACCAAGCTCTTCCGCTGAGCGTCGCCAGCTCACAGTGATGTTCTGCGACCTCGTCGGCTCAACGGTACTTGCGACAAAGCTCGATCCGGAAGATCTACGAGACATAATCGCCGAGTACCGGGATAGCGTAGCGGCGGTGGTCCGAAAGTACGATGGCTCTATCAGCCGCTACATCGGCGATGGCATGCTCATCCTGTTCGGCCATCCTTTAGCGCATGAGGACGATGCCGAACGCGCGGTTCGCGCTGCGCTCGAGATCGCCGCGACCAGGCACGCGCCGGGAGCCCCGCCCGAGTTCGAGCTCCGCGTTCGCCTTGGACTCGCGACTGGTCTCGTCATCGTAGGTGACCTTATCGGCAGCGAAGCCGCAGAGGCACAGGCGGTCCTTGGCGAGACGCCGAACCTTGCCGCTCGACTTCAAGAGCTCGCCGAACCGAATGGGGTGGTAATCGCTGAGGACACGCGGCGGCTCATCGGCGGGCTCTTTGACTACGAGAATCTCGGCGCGGTGACGCTGAAGGGCTTCCCCGCGCCGGTGCAAGCTTGGCGGGTGCTGCATGAGGGAACAGCGGAAAGCCGCTTCGAGGCGTTACACCCTTCGATCCTCGCCCCTCTGGTTGGGCGTGAGGATGAACTCGCGCGGCTGGAGCGGAGCTGGCGCCGTACGCGGGCGAGTATCGGTCAAGTAGTGCTGCTCGTTGGCGAGGCGGGGATCGGCAAGTCGCGTCTCGTTGCGGCTCTCCAGGAGCGTATCAAGCGCGAGCCGCACACCTGCTTGCGCTATTTCTGCTCGCCACGACATCAGGAAAGTGCGCTTTATCCCTTCACCGCACAACTCCAGCGAGCGGCTGGTTTCGATCGTGAGGACACACCGAGGGCGAAGCTCGATAAACTCCGAGTGCTACTATCCCCGGCATTGCCGTCCGATGAGGACGTGGCGATCCTTGCCGAGCTGCTGTCGATCCCGCACGGTGATCTATACCTGCCGGTTACCGTTACGCCGCAACAAAAGAAGGAGAGAAGCTTCGCCGCTCTGGTTCGCCAGCTTGAAACTCTCGCGCAGAGACATCCAATCATGGTCGTGTTCGAGGACATGCAATGGATCGATCCGAGCTCGCGCGAGCTGCTGGACCGGACGGTTGATCGAGTTGCAAGCCTACCGATCTTGGTCCTGATCACCTGCCGACCCGAGTTCCGGTTGGTATGGACCGGAAAGCCGCACGTCAGCTTGATCGTGCTGAATCGGCTTGACCAGATCGCGGGCGCTGCGCTGATCCGGAGCGTGGCTGGCACCCGGACGCTGCCGACCGAAATCGTCGATGAAATTGCTGAACGAACAGATGGCGTGCCGCTGTTCGTCGAGGAGTTGACCAAAGCGGTGCTCGAAACGAGCCGCGAGGGGGTGGCGCGAGCCATCTCTTTCGCGCCCCTGCCAGGACTTGCTGTGCCGGCCACGTTGCATGCTTCGTTGATGGCGCGGCTCGACCGACTTGGTCCGATAGCTAAGGAGGTGGCGCAAGTTGGCGCGGCCATTGGCCGCGAGTTCTCCTACGATCTGCTTGCCGCGATCGTACAGCGGAGCGAGAACGAGCTGCAAGCGGCGATCGACCGGCTGATCAACGCCGGGCTTATTTTTGGGCGTGGCGAACGTCCGGACGCCACTTTCTTGTTCAAACACGCACTGGTCCAAGACGCGGCATACGGCACACTGTTGCGCAGCCAACGCCGCGAGCTGCACGCGCGGATCGCTGGCACGCTCGAGGAGAGGCTCGCTAGGGGCATCCAAGAGCAACCTGAGATCCTTGCCCACCATTACGGGCATGCGGGTCTGATCGAAAAGGCGGTTTCCTATTGGCAGGAGGCTGGTGAGCGTTCAAAGGCTCGATCAGCAATGACAGAAGCAATCGCGCAGATGCGAAAGGCGCTCGATCTGCTATCCCTTCTGCCGAATACCCCCGGGCGCCATGGCACCGAAACTGACCTTCAACTCGCGCTCGGCGGCGCACTGATAGCAGCAAAGGGCCATGCGGCCGAAGAGACCGGCAGGGCCTACGCCCGGGCGCGTTGCCTCTGCGAGTCAATGAACGACACGCCGAACCTGCTTAAGGCGCTCTGGGGCGAGTTCGTGCATTATCACGTGCGTGGTGAAACTGACCGATCGCATCGCATCGCCGAGGACCTGCTCGATTTGGCTAGACGACAAAACGACGCGGCCATTCTTGTCGCCGGTCATCGGGCAGTCGGCGATAGCTGGCTTCATCGCGGACAATTGGCCTTGGCGCGTTCCCATCTTGAGCGGGGGCTTGCCCTCTACGATCCGGAGCAGCAGCGCTCTCTGACGTCTCTGTTCGCAGAAAACGCCCGCGTAGCGATGCTTTCGTTCCTCTCGCTGACGTGCGGCATACTCGGCTTCGCCGATCAGGCGCGCGTGCAGAGCAGTGACGCCTTGGCAGAGGCGCGCGATGCGTCCCACCCGATCAGCCTCGCATTCGCGCTGAGCGTTGCCTGCCGATTGCATTTCGTGCTCGATGACGCGGGTATGGTTGGGCGATGGGCGGAGGAGCTAGTTGCGCTCACCACCGAGCAGCGCTTTGCCTTCTTTCTCGCGATGGGGAGGGCATATCGCGGCTGGACGCTCGCCGAGGCCGGCGACGCCGATGCCGGGGTGGACTTACTGCGGCGCGGTATCGAGGGATTCCAGGCGTCCGGCGCAGCATGGACTCTTCCGTTCTACCTCGCGCAGCTCGCGGCAGCCGAGGCAAAGGCCGCACGATTTGAAACCGGGCTCGGTCAACTGTCCGACGCCTTGGCACTCACCGAGAAATTGGGGGTGCGATGGTTCGAGGCCGAGCTGCACCGGCGACGAGGCGAGTTGGTGCTAATGGCTCGGCCGGGCGCCGCTGCCGAGGCGGAGGCCGAGTTTCGCAACGCCATTGCGATTGCTCGCCAGCAGGAGGCGAAACTGTGGGAACTTCGCTCTGCCGTCAGTCTCGCCCGGCTCTGGCGTGATCAAGATAAGTGTGATGAAGCACGCGATCTTCTCGCGCCGGTCTACGGATGGTTCGATGAAGGCTTCGACGTTCGCGACTTGAGGGAAAGCAGGGCACTGTTGGAATATCTCTGGGCTTAGGTTTTCTGAAGGTAAGACGGAGTCTAGCGCGTCAGCCCAATCTTACGACAAGGTCATTTCAGCGGGGCGCAGCCAGACCTGCGTTCAGGCAAAATCCGTATGAAAGAGACCGTCGTCAGTGCCTCTCTTCGGGCGGGCACTCGGGACAAGTGTCGCCGATCCCGCCCAGGACTTCCGTTAGGGACGGCAGCCGTCTCTGACGAGACCCCGTGCGGCGGCGTCTCTCGAGCCGTCTCGATCGCGCGACCTATCGTTGCCTTAACATGTGCTGCGAGCGGCTCAAAAATGAAGCCCCAGAACCGCTAAGGTGAGTCTTCGGGACTGAATACGCGGAATGTCTGCCCAAGGGCGGACTGGACATAGATTCTTCGAATCTAAAACAACGACTTACCGCAATGTTTGATTTGCTCTTGTACCACTGAAATGCGCTGCCGTCGATCGTCGAGGGCCATATCCAACCTGAAGCGGGGCGGAAACCCATGTGCAGCAGCAAATGCGTTATCGGTCACTCCTTACCCTTAGGACCGAGTCATTGCAGGGCTAGAGAAGTCTTCGCGCCTGCATTGAAACAGAATGAGACTCCATCTTCTCATAGGCACAGGCAGTGGGTTCATTTGGCTCGGGTGCGAAGCCCTTACAAGGCGCCCATCGGCTCAAAAATTGCCGGCGACCAGATCGTAAGAGCCCCTGGTACCGCGTACGTACACCTTGGTTGCGGCGGCGCATATCAAGTCCCGGTTGGAATCGAACGCGTGGAGAAGGCTCGACTCGTCGTAACCGGTATCGGGTTGAATTCGCTTCAGCGCTTCTTCATCGATGAAAAACGATGCCTCAATGGCGCTATCGTGTCCCCAGAATCGTACGGCACGCCGCGTGCGGTCGTATGAACGGCTATGGTTTGGAAACTCGATCATGTGGCCGGGGCCGATCCGTTGTGGAAAGGGGACTTCCTTGCCTTGCCAGCTCGACGCGATTTGCCTCTTGGACGGCCGATCTGTGACCGCCCTTGCGAGCGACGGCGCCAAACCTGGCGCTGGAAGAGCGTTGAGGCGCCGCCAACTCTTAAGTGGCTACGTTAAAAGCGAACTACAATCCCGCTCGCCGCTCTCACAGCAAATAGTTTGTGCCCGACCTCGCTATTCCGCGGATGGGCATTATATCTTGAATATCACCGCGTACTTCTCGGCTATTATCGGTGACTGAGAGCATCGTGCTCCCGCCGCGACCAACAGGCGGTCAATATGTCAAACATCTCCAAATTCGGACTGCGCGAGTGGCTGGTGCCGCCGGTCCTGCTGCCGATCTTCTTCGCGTTTGTGATCGCTGGTGCGGTGCTCATTCAATGGTAGTCGCCTGCGCAGGCCGCAGCGACGCAACTCTCTGAAATCACGAAACATTACATCTCAACGGCAAAAGGGATGCGGCAGCGAGGCGGGAAACCATAGAGGGGCGTGCCCATCATCGGTGCGCACCCACAGCAGCCGTATGCCGGGGAGTCTGAATGACGTTCGGTCCATCACGCATTCCAGCCATCGTTCTCGTCGTAGAAGACGAGATGGTGCTCCGCATGCGCGCCCTCGGCATGGTGGAAGACGCCGGCTACACGTCGTTGGAAGCGCTGGATACCGACGAAGCCCTCGCAATCCTGAGCTCCAGATGCGACATCGCGCTCGTTTGTGCCGACATTCAGCTGCCGGGCAGCATGGACGGCCTAGGCCTCGCGCATACTGTGCGTAAACGGTGGCCGGCGATCAACGTCATCCTGATGTCCGAGCAATTGAACCCGCTGAGCATCGATCTTCCCCCCTGCAGCAGATTCTATGGTAAGCCGCTCCAATCTTGGCAGATCATAGCCGGGATTCGCACGATCATTGGCCGCGCCTGAGGCGCCCAGCATCGCCCGACCATTCACGTCAAGCGGCCATCCGAGCGAGCCCCCACCTACTCGTCGATCGGCGATATCATGGCGATCTTCCTCGTCCGCATGTCACAACATATCGGTACCGGCGTGCGGTCAGGGTGGGCCGACATCAATTGATGGCGCGCCCGCGCGACAGTTTCGACCAGCGATTGATCGATTTCTCGCTCGATGTGACGCCCGCTCCCTCGGAGGTGAGGTGGCTGCACGACGTCTTCGGGAATTGTGTTGCGCAGGTCGAGTTTGGCTGTGACAGCGACTACTTGCGATTCGAGTGTATCATCAAGGTCGACCACACGCCGGAGAATGCGCCCGACTTCAGAATCGAGGACCACGCGAAAGACCATCCATTTGCGTATCAGGATGATGAGGCGCCGGACCTGGCACCCTATGTTCAAAGATGGTTCTCGGACCCGGAAGATCATCTCGGCCGATGGCTGGACACGTTTCTCGTACGGGGGACCAGACGCCCTACGGGCCAGGTCCTGATGACCCTCAATGAAGCAATCTCGGATGGCTTTGCATATGACCGCCGCACTGCGCCAGGAACGCAAAGTCCTTCTACGACACTCGAACGCAGGAAAGGCGCCTGTCGGGACTTTGCCGTCTTGATGATTGAAGCCGCGCGAAGCCTGGGTTTCGCCGCACGCTTTATCACCGGCTATATCTACGTACCGGATCGCGATGGTTCTGTCTGGCTGGGCGGGGGAGCCACCCATGCCTGGTGCTAGATTTACGTGCCCGGCTCCGGCTGGGTCGAGTTCGATCCGACCAATGGAATCGTCGGAAACCGCGATCTGATCCGCGTGGCGGTGGCCAGGGTCCCGAGCCAAGCCATTCCCCTGTTCGGCACTTATTGGGGAACTCGTGAGGACGAGCTTGGGATGGATGTCGACGTGAACGTCAAAACAGCGTCGGCTCTGTCGTAATGTCGCTCAATGAACTGGCAGGAACACGCCCCCCGCCAGCGCGTTGGAACTTCCGAAAGCCACGCTGTGTCGAGGGCATAATCGGAATCGAAGCAGCCGCGGCAATTTGTCGACTTTGGAGAACGCCGCGTGAAGATCCGGGTCGGCTATGAGATGATTTACGACTTTCCGCAGCCCACACCCATGATCATGGTCCTGGGCATTCATTTCTCTCGGGCATCGGACGTCGTCGTGCCCGATTATCTGACCACGACGCCCTCGGTTGCGATCGTCCCCTATCGTGACGGCTTCGGTAATTGGTGCAGCCGCATCGTCGCGCCAGCGGGTCGAATGCGCCTGGCGGCTGACGGGATCGTTCGCGACACCGGCTTGCCGGACGTCGTTGTGCCCTCGGCTACCCAACACGCGGTCGAGGACTTGCCGGCAGAGACGATCGTATATCTGCTCGGCAGCCGCTATTGCGAAACCGATCATCTGTCCGATGTCGCGTGGAAACTCTTCGAGAAGGTCTCGCCTGGATGGGCCCGTGTTCGGGCGATCTGTGATTTCGTTCACAATCACATTCAATTCGGCTATGAGCACGCGCGCGCAACCAAGACGGCCCGGGACGTCCTCAACGAAGGCAAGGGCGTTTGCCGAGACTTCGCGCACTTGGCCATCACGTTCTGTCGCTGCATGAACATTCCGGCCAGATACTGCACCGGCTATCTGGGCGACATTGGTATGCCTACCCCTTATGCCCCAGGGGACTTTGCGGGATGGTTCGAAGCCTACATCGGCGGGCGTTGGTACACATTCGATCCGCGCAACAACGTCCCCCGGATTGGACGTGTGCTGATTGCTCAAGGACGTGACGCTGCTGACGTGCCGATTACCCAGACGTTTGGCCCCAACACCTTGGTCAGCTTCAAAGCGTGGACCAATGAGATCCCTTCCTGAGCACAGGATACAGCGAGTCTAAACCCTGAATCGCTTCAGGAGAAATGATGGCGGACTTGCAAAACGGTTTGACGGTACGAAAGCGAGTTGGGCTTCTGCCGGAACGAATGTCGGTGGCGCAACTTGGTAAGCACGACCGGATGCAAACGCCCCCCAAAGCATCCGAGGAAATGACGACCTCAATGCGCCCCCACGCTCTGGGGCCGTCGCTTGGGGGGTCCTCTAATCGCGCTCTCTCAGCACAGGCTTCTCGTGCAACACCGCGCTCAACAGCGAGTTGTGGACCTCGATGTGGCCGTTATAGCTGATGAGGCCCAATCTTCGAAACTTGTTCATGAAATAGCTGACCCGGGATCGCGTGGTCCCGATCATCTCAGCCAATGTCTCCTGATTGATGCTCGCGCTGATCGGCTGCGGACTACCTTCCTTGCCGAAATTCGCGAGCAGCAACAGCAGACGAGCAAGCCGCCGCTCGCTCGAATTGAATAGCTGGTCTATCAGGTCCTCCTCGATCCGGCTGTTTCGGGTCAAGAGATAAGACATGAACAGCTGGGAGAATTTCGGCTCTTCACGGATAGCCGACATCATCGCTTCTTTGGTTATCGACGTGATGACGCAATCTTCCATCGCCGTTGTCGTCGCGATCCGCAGAGCATGACCATTCATGCATCCCTCGCCGAAGAACTGACCGGGCTCGAGAATGGCGACGACTGCCTCTTTGCCCTGCTCCGAAACAACCGTCAGCTTGACCCTGCCGCTTTGAATGTAGAACACCGAGTCAGCAGCGTCGCCTTGCTGAAACACATGCTGGTTCTTGCGAAACGTCAGAATGGCTTTGCCGGCGCCCACCTTGGCGAGAAATTTCTGAGGGTCGAACGTGTCCTTGGTCGACTTCGCCACGCGTGGACTCCCTTGGATCAACGAGACTTGCCCCGCTTCGATCGATTGCCAAGCGAACGACTTACTCGAGCGACGAACGGTTCTCTTGCCGGCCAGAGCTTGTGGGAGCGGCCTGGTTGTGCAGACTTTACTCCTTGATTGTTCGCAATTCCAGGGAAGAGCCACTTTCCAAGCGGCGCGGCTCTGTGCGCGCATCAGCAGGCGTTTTCGCATTCTTCCGAGCCGCCGCCTCGTTCGTCTCATAAGCCGCGGCCCGAGGTCAGGGGTTGCATCTTAGATGCGTCGCCGAGGGTTCGCTTATTTTCAAATTTGTGGAACGATTGATCTTGGGAGCCCTTGGTCCTCAGCGATCGGAGATTCATCTCCGGCTCTCGGAGATGAATCTCCGATCCAAGCCCACTGACCGGCCGACATTTTGCCCCAATGCCCGGCGGAAGGCTTAGCGGCCTCGGATGCCCCCGCACTGAGGCCGTTGCCTTGATCGAGGTGCGCTTTGGCTGGACATAAGCTGTTCTTGCCGCCAGACGCGCTTATATATTCGCTCCATCGACTGATCGCACGTCAAACACACTAGGATGCCTAGTCTGCCACCAGCAAATCAGCCGCAATCAGCTCCCGGGGGCACGCCACACAGGCCTTCGACTGCTCGGCTGGCCCTAAATGAGTTTGGGACAATTGTTCCTTGCGAGTGAGCAGTATTGACCAGCGGGGCATCGACCCAGGTTCCATTGTGGTTTCCGTAGCTGGCGGTGAATGAGAGTTAGCGCTCCGCCTATCCATGGTTGATGTCATGCCGTCACTTCTGCGCAAGCGAACAGATAATCAAATCGGCTATAGCATCTCGCAACTTGTTCAGTTGCGCTATCAGATGCTCCGGTTTGCTCGGTCGCTCCCGCCAGGACCTGACCGGAATCAGCGGCGGCAAATCGCATCTTCCTTGCGGAGCTTCGCTAAAAGCAAGCGATGAACCGGCTGTCCCTGATGACGAAGTCAAGCACTGCAAGACAAGATAAAGTTAGGGGCCGCCGGCTCGTTGCCAGCCGTGCCAGGCGCGGTTCGACAAGCGGGCGATGCGCCTTACATCGGACGAGGAACGTACGGAGCGCAAGCGTCAACGGACAAGAGGCCCGAATCTCGCCCCGGGCCTCGACCCGCTTCGACCGGCCGAGGAAAAGGAGTGGTTCAGATGATGGTGCCAGTGAAAACCGAGGAGTTACCTGCGGGCGTGTTCGTGCTGGAGATCGATGGCCAGCCGATCTTAGCGCTCATGGCTGCCACGCTTTTCCAGGCCAGAGAATTCGGCCAGGAGCAATGGCTCCTAGAGGACTTGAAACGAATGACGCTCGGACACAGACCGCTTTGGGATGGGACGTCTCCGATTAGGGTGCGTCGCGCCGATCCAGCAGAAGAAGTGTATTACGTCGACGCGAAAACGGAGAGCGCTGCGGACGACTCGCCTTTGGTCTATCTGGTTCGGCGCGACGATGAAGCGGATGCAAGTGGAGCCGTCACTCGTGGCACATTTCCGCCCAGGAGATGATTTCGAGATGGCGTGGGGTCTCGTCGGTCAAGCGACATTGGGCGCGCCATGACAATGGCTGAGACGTCATCAGTGTGAACAGCAGTCAACTACCGCATCCCAGATGCACCGCCTCGAGATCGAAGATGTGACTTTCGGACGCGGGTTGGATCGACAGTTCGCAGGACGCGCCTCGCGCGTCGCCAGTCGCGGGCTCTGATCTCGCCAGATCATTCCATTGAAGCACGGCCAGCTTCCCGCTGGAACTGTCCCCGCGTTGGGGGCCGTTCGAGATTGCATCAGATGGCTCGAGCGATATCCGGCAGCTGGTCATCTACACGGGTAGGAAATCATGATGTTCCTGATGGTTCTGATCCGGGCGACGCAGAACCGAGACGCTGGCCCTGGAGCCAAAGCTCGACGAGTGCTCCTGGCCAGGGCCGCATCGCGCTTAGCAAAGATAGAAAACTGCACGATGATGCGTAATCAAGGGAGGCTTTATGGCAAATGTAACCGAACGGAATAACGTTCACGTTCGTGGCGCGGGCGACCGGGCGATGGTCTTCGCCCACGGCTTCGGGTGCGATCAGAACATGTGGCGGTTCGTGGCTCCGGCGTTTGAAAGGGACTTCAGGACGGTTCTATTCGACCACGTCGGCGCCGGCGGATCCGATCTGTCGGCCTATGACTGGGGCAAGTATTCAACCTTATCCGGTTACGCCGACGACGTGGTCGAAATCGGCGCCGAGCTAGGTTTGAAGGATTGCGTCTTCGTCGGACATTCCGTCAGCAGCATGATTGGCTTGCTGGCGGCGCGACAAGCGCCAGGCATGTTCGGCAAGCTCGTGCTCGTCGGCCCTTCAGCCCGCTACATCGATGACGAAGGATATATTGGCGGATTCAGTGCCAAGCAGATCGATGAATTGCTCGCACTTCTCGATTCCAACCATATGGGTTGGTCAACACAGATGGCGCCGATGATCATGGGCAATCCCGACCGGCCCGAACTCGGTCAGGAGCTCACGAACAGCTTTTGCCGCACGGACCCCGATATTGCCAAAGCGTTCGCCCGTGTGACTTTCACCTCCGACAATCGCAAGGATCTCGCGCAAGTTTCCGTTCCAGTTCTCGTCCTCCAATGCAAGGAGGACATCATCGCCTCCCAGGAGGTCGGCGCGTTTGTTGCCCGCAATATTCCCGACGGTCGGATGATCGTCCTGAATGCGACCGGCCATTGCCCGAACCTCAGCGCGCCCGACCAGGTCATCGCGGCGATGCGAGCTTTCGTCTCGTGAGCACCTTCGGTCCAGACTTCGAGGATATGGTCAACAACGCACCGTGCGGGTACGTCACCCTGCACGCGAACGGCCGTATCGCGCACGCCAACCCGACCTTGCTCGCGTGGAGCGGGCACGCGGCAGACCAGATAGTCGGCGAGCGATTCAGCGATCTCCTGACCATGCCGGGCCGCATCTACTACGAAACCCATATCGCGCCGCTGCTGCGGATGCAGGGCTTCTTCAACGAATTCGCGATCGACCTTGTGACCGCTGCCGGTGAGCCGCTCCACATGATCGCCAACGCGAATGAGCGCCGCGATGCGGATGGAAAGCTGCTGCTCATCCGTCTCGCGTTGATCAAGGCGACCGATCGGCGGCGCTACGAACAGGAACTCCTGGCCGGCCGAAAATCGGCCATTGCTGCCGAACGGGCGACGCAAAAGGTGCTGCTGCTCGAGCACGAAACGTCCGAACTGCGTGAACAGTTCATCGCCGTTCTCGGTCACGATCTCCGCAATCCCCTCGCCTCCATCAGCGCCGGCGCGAGGCTCCTTGGTCGAACCGTGCAGAGTGAGAAGGAGCACCAGATCGTCGCCATGATGCAGACCACGGTCATGCGCATGGCCGCAATGATCGACAACGTCCTCGACTTTGCACGGGGCCGTCTGGGCGGCGGCATCACCCTGGACTATGATGCGAGAGGACCGCTGGAGCCCGTCCTTGCCCAGGTGATCGACGAACTGAGGCTTGCTTCGCCCGGTCGGGTCATCGAATCCGAGTTTGCAATCGATAGGCCGGTCAACTGCGATCGCGTCCGCATCGGCCAGCTCCTTTCCAACCTGCTCGGCAACGCCGTGACACATGGTGCGGCCGACAAGCCCATCACCGTTCACGCCGAGACGCAAAATGGATTGTTCGAGCTCTGGGTCGCCAATGCGGGTGAGGCTATTCCGCAAACGGTGATGGACAAGCTGTTCGAGCCGTTCTTCCGCGGCAAGGCGCGTGCGAGCAAGCAAGGGCTTGGACTGGGGCTCTACATCGCCTCTCAAATCGCAAAGGCCCATGGAGGCGCTTTGACCGTCGCATCGACGCCGGCGGAGACCCGCTTCAGTTTCTCAATGCCGCTGGCGTAACCTGCATACTGCAATGGCCGCCTTCCGGCGGCGCAGTCCTCAATCTTCTCCGGGAGTGACACCGGACTATCCTTCGAGGACGTGCCCCAAAGCTTTTAGCGGTCGCACGCGATCGCTGACGATCTTGAGGATGGCCAGCATCGGAACGGCCAGGATCGCGCCCGGGACGCCCCACATCCAGAACCAGAACACCAGCGACAGAATGATCAGTACCGGGTTCAGGATGAAGCGGCGGGCAAGCAGCAAGGGTGTCAGGGTTTCGCCTTCGACGAGATGGATGCAGAAATATAGGCCCGGCGGCAGCAGGGCCCACCACAAGCTGTCGAAGCTCAACATTCCGGCCAGGAGGAACATGACGGTCCCTAGCAGCGGCCCCAGAATTGGAACGTAGTTGAGCAGGAAGGCCGCGGCTCCCCACAGCAAGGGGTCTCCAAGTCCGCAGAAATACATCGCAACGGCCGTTGCAATTCCCACTGCAGCATTCATGGCCGTGATTGTAAGAAGATAGGCAGATATGTCCGCTTCGATCTGCTGGGAGATGTCCACCGCCTGCCTCTTGTCGCGAAAATTTGGGAGGACCTCGACGATACGTCGTAGAAAAATGTCTCCTGCCACCAGGAGAAAATAGAGCACCAGAACGGTCGTAAACAGGCCGTCGATGACAGCTCGCGTTCCGGCGAAGAGCGCGCCGGTCAGGCCGAGATCGCTGCGGACCGAAACGATGGCACCTTTCTTGTCGGGAGCGTCGGCGACGTGCTCGGCCTGCTGGATGACTTTCTGTAGCGCTTCGATCGGCCGCTTCAGGACGACCAAGTGAGTTTCGAGGCGAGGTAGACCCTCCGGCAATTTCTCCGCCCAAGTCGCGGCAGGTAGCGACAAGGCTGCCACAAAGCCCACGAGAGCTCCCACCACCACCAGGATCGCCAAGAGCGCTCCGATGGCACGGGGGAGACCTATACGCTCGAGCAGATGCACAGCGGGTTGCAGAATGAGCTGCAGCACGAAGGCGAGCACCACGGGCAATATGATCGAGCTTGCCGCATGAACAGCTGCCAGCACCGCCAGGGTTAGCAGACTACCGAGAAAGAACGTCTGCGGACTGGACGGCAGCGGCATTTCGATATCGTCGGCCGCCTGCGATGGCGAGACAGCCGGTTGCGGCGCGCTGACATTCTGCCCTGGGGACGAGGGGGGCTCATGCGGCAACTTTGACAGCGAGACCACGACGCTTTTCTCCATCCCGATACGGGGGGCCTGCCCCCGACCGCTGAGTCAACTCGCACGGCCGGGAAGGGCGCGATGCGGCTGCAGGAGCCCTCTAGCCAGACAAGCAGTCGGTCCGCCTGGCGGTTCGGCCGCGGCGGGCCTCTTCGCCAACTGAAGAATAAGGTGCAACACGTGTCCCCGCCGGAGCGTTCCTAGGCGCTCGCGAACCGTTGCGGCGCATTCCCGCCGATGTCGGTCTCGGCAGCGGCTTCATCGATGGCCGCCATCAACCGAGCCGTGGCAGACTGTTGGATCATGTGCCCTGCCCCAGCGACGCGGTGCAGCTTGCTGTGAGCGATTTCGCCGTGAAGTCTGACCGATTGCTTGTTGATATCGATGAGGCGATCCTCGTCGCCGGCGATGATGATGGTGGGCATCTTGAGTTGGTCGTAGCTCTTCGACGACTCAAATGCAGCGAGGATCATCAACGTTGCCTCCGCCGCGCTGGCACGCATCTGTGACGGTCGCAACGCCAACTCCTTGGGGAAGCCGACGAACTTGTCAGGGACTGGCCGCGGACCGAACATCTTTCGCAACATGGAAGGCCACAAGAGGCGGCTGACGATCGGCGAGATCGTGTGACTGATCGCATCGCCCATCCCGGGCATTGCAGACATCGAAGATGCCGCCGAGTCAGCACGGACGGTTGGAAAATAGTAGCCTGATGCGAGCACCAAAGCTTCGACAAATGACGGATGTCTTGTCGCCAGCGCAAGAGCGACCGCCGCACCCCATGAATGTCCAAGCACGATCGCCCGCTGAACGCTCAGCCGATCAAGCGCCTTTCTGAACAGATCGGCCTGGGCTTCCGGGGTCCATATCACGTTCCGCGGCCGCGAGCTGTGTCCGAATCCGGGGCGATCGAATACGATCACCCAAAACCGGTTGGCCGCCAGGTCGATCAAGCCGCTGGATTCAAAATCCTGGATCATGCTGCCGTTGCCGTGCAGGAGTACAAGCGGACGGCCGTTGCCGCGTTCCACGTAGTGCAGTCGGACGCCATCGATCTCCAAGAACCGCCCGCGAGGCGGGTTATCGCGCTCCGCTTTCTTGGCGACTCGCCCATTTGCGATCGCCATGGCCCCGAGGAGGGAAGCTGCCCCTGCAAAGGCCGCAAGCGCAGGATGTCGCCGCAAGGAAGTGGTGTAGTCAGACTGGAGCGAGGGCGAGCGTGTTCGCGGGAGTTCCATGTGCAGTACCTCTGGTGGTCTGCACGATGCCTCAGGGAGATTGAGAGGTGTTGCAGGCTATCGTTAACCGTCGGTGCCAAGTCTTCGTTGCAAACGACCTTGAAGCGCATCGTTGTCGCTGTCGCCGGTTCAAGTCACTCCCAATTGATCGGCCCAGCGCGCTGGGAGCAAGAAATGATCGCGTGGAACATGTCGACGTTGGTCTTGTTCAACCTTGTTACTCTTGCCAAGAAAGCGACTGGATCAATGGCAAACAACACCAAAAGCCCAGATGAGAAGCAGCCCGGCGAAAATCCGGAAGGCAAGTACCACTACAATCCGGGAAATATGGCGGGGAAAAAGCCTGGTGACGCGGAGCAGACTGACGAAGATCGAACGCTCCCGTCTCCGCGCGAAAAGAAGCCCGCCGAATAGGCCCGACAACGCCCGCGACTTTGCCTTCTTCGAAGAGGTCGCGGAAAGAACCTGAGGACCAACTGAGACACCCTTCCGAGAATCGACTCATCGCAAGACGCGCGTCCCACGATGAGCCATCCCGGGTGGATGGCGCGAGCTGAGGGGTCGGTTATCGCGCCACAGACCAATCGGTTATCGCGCCACAGACCAATACGACAACCTCAGGACGGGAGAGTCGTTCCTGTGAAAACCTGCCGGCGGCAAGCTTGTGCCCTCTGTCTGCGCTCGGAGAGACAACTCGGCTGCCAGCGCCGAAGCCGGCATAAGTGTTCCTTTGCTGCATGCTGTCGGTCTCAGGGAGCCGCTTGGCACGCTTCTGCGATTCGATGGGAGTTCCGATGAAAAAGCAGTTCGGTGTAACGCCCGAGCGGCTTTTGTTTGATGGCGGATTTCTTGTGAAGTCGCCTGGCTTCCGCAATCGAGATCCGATGCCAATCACGACCAGGGAACACTTCGCCCCCAGTGGGTTTAGCTCCGAGCAGCATCTTGTGATGCGGTTCTTTAACACTCACGCGAATCGGATTTGGCATGGCTTCCGTCACGGTTGGGCTGAACAGATACTTCACATTGATCGAGCGTCGAGTGCCCACGAAAGTCGGGACTTTCATTCGCTGGCTGCGGGAGCCATCCAAACTCTGGATCCGGATCGTCGTTGCGGGGATACTCATTCTCGGCGGCATCTTCAGCTTCTTGCCCCTCTTCGGCCTCTGGATGCTCCCCCTTGGACTTCTTCTCATCGCGCAGGACATGCCGATCCTGCAAAAGCCTCTCCTCGTCGTGTTGCGTTGGATCGAGATGAAATGGAAGCGGCTGAGGCGACGTTTCAGAACGAGGCGGCGGCCAATTGTGGCGGAGCAACCGGAATGACGCGACCGCTCCGCCCGCGGCGGCGGGGCATTCTCCGTATTTGGAACGTTGTGGTTAAGCCGGGCTTGGTCCGGCAGGAGGTCTCCATGACCAAGAAATCAGACCACGGCATCATGCGCGTACGCGGAGAAGATCAGCCGGCAGACAAGGAGCGCGCGCAACTGGCTCAAAAGATTGAGCTCGGCCACACACCGCCCGTGATCAAGGAAGAGGCGAACGACCGGGACTGAACGCAATTATCGTGAGCCGGCGCGCGGGGCCTGCCAGCAGGATCCGCGCGCAACATCATGCAGCTTTCTGCGAACGCAGCGATGGCTCTATTCGAAAGCATCAGGGTGCGGCTCTGTCCCTTGAGAATTTGCGTCTTGATATTTTGCAGTAGGATCTCGGCCGCCTGCTGAGGATCGGCGATCCCACCTGAGCGGTCCAGGAAGTAGTGGTTCGTTCATGCTGGAGGAACGCCCGGACGACCTCCCGTTCCTTCATTCTGGAGCCGGTAATCCGGGTGTGGACAGCCATTCGCTGATTTGAGCTCCGGTCTCCGCCTGCCGAGCTTTGCGGATCGTTTGTTCCCGCTCGATACCTGGTGGAAGCGACTTTGCCTTTTGACGAAGGGCTCGCCCATGCTCGGCAAGGCGTTCTTCAAAGGAGGTGGTTTGCTTGAGACGGCGTCGCTGCATAGCGTGCTCCTTTTCCCAGGGAAGGCGGGAGCGCGACAGCGTTCTCATCACCGACAGATGCCGAGGGCCGCGCGGTGACAAATAAAGCGTATCAGTTCCTCGTCCGACACGCTGGTCAGTATTGATCAGGCCGTGAAGGCGACAGGGGCAGCGCCACCCTGCAGTGCGCGACTCCAGTACCCAACCCGAAAGCCTTTGGTCGTCGGATCATTGATCGTCTCGGGACATCTCGTCAAGGATTCCGATCTGCCCACGGGGACGAGATTCTTCAGCAAGCCGTACCCGTCAGAGGCCATCATCTCAACGCTTCGAGAGCTTGCGGCCTGAGCGTGAAGAGCATTGCTAGTCCATTGCGAGGGCAGGCGGTGAACAACCGCGACCGCAACTTCACGCATGCCAAGATGGCAAGGCGGATGGCGCAAATCGAGGAAAGCGTCGGTGGATATCTGCGTCAACTCGATAGCGCCGATCGGCAAGAGCCATCGGAAGCAATCAGCATCAAGACAACGAGGATCAAGGAAAAGAGAGTGCCGCGCTCGGCGCCCGCGACATGGCGCGCCAGATCGCGAGATCGTGGGAAGGAGGCACCTCGCGCCGGCTCCGCAAGAAAATCGAGATGTTGTTCGCTCATCTCAAGCGCATTCTCAAGCTCGATCGTCTGCGTTTACGAGGTCCAAACGGTGCGCGTGACGAGTTCACCCAGCCACTGCCCAGAACCTTCAAAAGATGGCCAAGCTGATCCCAATGTCCACCCCGAGGCTCGCATAGGGTCGGTAGAGCAGTTCGGTCCACGTCGCGACTGAGCTATTGCAACGAAATACTGCCGGCCTTTTTCAAGAATCGGCCAAGAGCAGAACAATCGTCCTCTCCCTTCAGGGTCGCTAGTTCGGCCGCGCTTTGGACTCATTGTCGTCTGGGAACGTACGCGACTGCCGCGCCCTTCCCAGTACTTCGCCAGCAGCCGACTTAACCGTCACCTCATATTGATAGACACCGGGGTTGCAAGGGCCGAAAGTGCGAAGAGCGCCAGCCGGTAGGATGCCATTCTTTGGCAGGCGAACTTCCTGGCCGCCGTATTCTTGATCGGCTTGGGTAAGCTGTACGAGGATTGAAGCAACTCCTTGCGGAACGTCCTTTAGCCGAATTTCTGGGTTATCGAAGAGGCTAACGCAGGGCGTTGAGCCGAGAAACGAGAAGCTCATTGTCATTTCTGCAATAGCCTGCCGTGTGACCAGCTCGTGCCGGACCAGTGGTTCCGCGGCCGTTTGGGCCGCTGCCGACGTGGCCCAGATCAAGACAGAACCCGTAACTGAAATTGCTCTCATTGATTTCGATAGCACAGCCCGAGAGACGAGTCTGGTCTATTCTCGCTTGGTCACTCCCTCGGGGGCGCCCCGTCTTCTGATCTCGTCCTCGATTTCTTCAAGCAAGTTGAGGATCTCGGGACCGTTCATGTCCTCAAGCGCGTCGCGCTTACAGCGCTCCACGATCGTCAGCTCAGCCTCTGAAAAAGGTCCGGCCCCATTTTGCATCACCGTCTCCCATTTATAGGACGAGCAGGCAGGCGAGAGCGACCGAAGACGTTCTCATCACCGATAAATGCCTAGGGCCTCGCGGTGACGGGTTTCTGTTAACACCTATGGCGGTACCGAATCTGAGCAAATTTGACCATCTCGCCACAAAGCGAATTGGGACAGCCTAGCACTCGTCCTTGGCGCTGTGATGAAGATTGAAAGCTCTGTCGTACGTGTCGCGGGCTTCGGTACCAACGCTGTATCGGCCAGGCCACCATGAATGTGGTGGATTGTAGTTGTCGTTCTCAGTGTCTGCCTTGGCCTTTTCGTCTAGCTTCTCGGGCGTCCAAACGGACATTGACTTATCTTCACCCCACATCTTGGGCCTCACTAATGACTTTGCTGCGGCTCATGGCGCCGGCGGCAATTTGAAACAAGGTGCCAATCGCCCAAGAGGATCCCAAGAGAATGCTGAATCCGTCCCGCATGGTGTGGTCAAAGACAATGATGCCAACGGACAGAAACACCGCAATCGCCGCAAAGAAAGTTCCGGCCGCGCTGGCCATCGCCGCCGCATCGGTGTCGAAACTCCATTCTTCCGGTCGTCTGACTTGTACTGTCTGCGCGAGACGGCTGGGGAGATCGATGCCGAGATAGAAGCCAAAGGCCCCGGAAAGCATCATCAACAAGACGATCCCTTCGTTTCGAAACAACTCGCTTTCCATGCGCGTCAGTCCTACGGCCACGTACAGGCCACCCGCGCCTCCAACCATGGCAAGTCCGATTCTTTCCAGGATGTGGGCCACTTTGATGAGAACGGAGCGACCGAGCCACGTGGTAGTGGAGGCTTGAGCGTACTTCGCCAACTTTTTCTCTCCCGCCGAGAAAGCGCTTAGAACGGCTGCAATGCTCATCTTCATGGTATCCTCATTCGGCCATTTAGTTGTCGCAAGCACCGCAGGCACTGCCTGAGCGCATAGTGATGCACGCGAATATCAATTTGCAGGATGACGTGTGCGCCTGCCGACGGCACTGGGCTGCCCATTTGATGGACGCGGCGATCTCGGTGTCTGGCCGTTTTTGAGGCAGCTCTCGGACAAAGCAATCCGCTCGACAGGCAACAGACTAACGCCGTATCCGTTCCCACCAGCCAATGAATGCTTCCGCCTTGGGCAACTCATCGCGGGACTCACCGAGGTCGGTATTCAACTGGCAGACCGTTTGCTCCAACTTCTCGCGAATCAGGTTGTCAGGCTGAAGGCTTCGGATCGAAACCCTGTAGTGCCAAACGGTGAACGCTACATCATGCCGAGGCCGGCATCTCGCGCATGAGACGAAGTTTCATACACTTCGAAGGCGAGAGCCATTGGGAACAGTAAGTGGGGCTGCCAGTCACAGCTCGTCGGTGGATGACTATATAATAGAAATTGGTAGCTATTCGGGCATAAAGAGCGCATCGTTACATCGTGCTCGATTGTAGCGCCAGCGTGAGAAGCTGTACCCAGCGGTATGAAGCTCAAAGAAAGATAGCTTCAGCGCTTCCACAAGCGTGGAGACCGATTGGTTTTCAATCGGCACAGATTCGCCCGAAGAGCTGAATGGTGTTTGCTCCCGCGGCATCGCCCCCTACGCGGGTCGTTATGGCGGCCCTCCGGGATCATCGGCGAGAATGATCATGGTGATGACTCGATCACGGAGCGAAACGGTGGTGTTCAAGCACCCATTCCGGATTGCAAGCGTTGAACGACTCGTACCGGCAGGCTCATATGAAGTGATTACCGACGAAGAGTCGACGGAGGGCTTGTCAGCTCCTTCCTTTCAGCCCGTCGCCACCAAGATCATGGTGCCTGCGGTGCCGCCCTGCGACCCTTCCGTCGAGATGGTGACGATCAGTTCGCTTGATCTTTCCAATGCCCGGGAGCCTATGCGTGAGGCTCCTACCGATCTTGACAAGCATCGCGGCTGGACCTCGCCGAACACTGGCTTTCACCGAATGTCGGTGGAGATTGAATCCAATGACAAG
>Ga0102590_1002316_pt1 | contig 23071 bp, 22 predicted proteins | sample AraplaMF_Col_mMF_FD_76859 | JGI IMG/M metagenome (GOLD analysis project Ga0102590, IMG submission 76859) | Arabidopsis root microbial communities from the University of North Carolina, USA - plate scrape MF_Col_mMF | ecosystem: Host-associated > Plants > Roots > Endosphere | place: USA... | reverse complement strand
GCGGAGACGGATCTTGCGGATCTCGCCGCGCAAGCGGTTGCGACCGATCGTTACGTCGTGATCTGCGCCGACGGTCACAGGCTTGCCAGAAGCAGACGCCTCGATTTCGCGGCCGTGCTGGATCACGACTTCGTGGCAGGCCCCAGTCACGGCCTATTTGCCACCAAGGCGCAACGCCTGGGAAAGATCATCCGGATCCGGGTCCGCATGCGCGACGATTCGCAGGTCTGTCGGCTGGTCGCAGCGGGCGTCGGAATCGGCATCGTTCCGCTCTCGGTGGCCGCGCCGGTCCAGCAGGCGCTGGGCCTGCACCTCGCGGAGTTGAGGGATGCATGGGCGCTGCGGCGCATGTTCGCCTGCGTCCGGGATCGCGCGGCTCTCTCGCGGCCGGCCCAGGCGCTCTATTCCCATTTGATAGCAGGAAGCGCCGCAGCCTTGCCGGTGCCCGGGATCACCCGATCTGTTTCTCGTGCCTCGCCGGCAGAGTGACGGCAATGACTCCGATGACGATCAGGCTCATTCCGGTGAGAACCGACCATCTGAAGCCTTCGTCAAGCCATGCGATACCGAGCGCGACCGCAAATCCCGCGCGCAGATAGCTGCCGCTCGTCGTGCCGAGCGGACCCAGCGTGCGGATCAGGCGGAAGTAGATGACCATGGCGAGTGCCGTGCAGATCACTGCGAGAGCGATCACCGCCGCGATCGCCTGCGCCGTCGGCGCCAGTGTCCAGGGTCGTTCGACGGTCGCGGCCATGGGCAGCATCAGGATTGCGGCGCAACTCATGGCGCCGGCTGCCGTGACGATGGCAGGAAGGCTGGAGAACCGCTGGCCCCAGATCGGCGCAAGCGCGTAGCAAAGGCTGGCGCCGAGCACGGCCACCTGCGCCAGCGGCGCGCTCCCTGTGCCGCCACTTGCATCGATGCCGATCGTCAGGATCACGCCGGCGAGACCGAGCGCGACGCCGATGATTTTCCGGGCGTTCATCGTTCGGCGACCGCGCCCGGTCATCAGTGCGATCATGAGCACGAACAGCGGCGGAGTCGCGTTGAGCACACCGGCAAGTCCGCTTGGGATTTGCGTTTCGCCCCAGCTGATCAGCGTGAAGGGCAATGCGCTCTGCAGCAGTCCTTGCACGAGCAGGGCGGCCCAGACCGAGCGCTGGCGGGGAAGGGGATGTCCCTGTGTGATCGCGGCGCAGATCAGGAGTATCGCCGCGAGCGTGACCCGCGCGGCAACCATGGTGAAGGGCGGTACCGTCGCGAGCGCCACCTTGATCAGTGTGAAGGAGCTGCCCCAGATCAGCGAGAGCAACACCAACAGCCCGACCTCCAGCGATAGGGCGGTCCGCTCCGAAATTGCCTGTGGTGCCTGCATGCTCATGCGATTTGCTCCGGGATCGGTCGACACCATGCTCCGGACGCGGCGGCGCGGGCTGGCTGAATTCGGACCTCATCGGCCGATCGAGTCCGATTTCGGCTACTCGGGGCGCCGCGACCAAACTATGCTTTCGCGATGATGAAGGGCCTTCCGCAGCCGCAAGCGCTGCCACCGCATCTCGACCGGGAGACGTGCGATCGGGCGCGGCTGGCGCGTGCGCGCGCATTCGATGGCCTGTTCTTTTCCGGTGTCCGCTCGACGCGGATTTACTGCCGGCCGGTTTGCCCGGTGCGCCCCGCGCGCTCGGAGAACGTCACTTTCTATCCGACTGCGGCCGCCGCCGAACGTGCCGGCTTTCGCCCATGCCTGCGTTGCCGGCCGGAAGCCGCGCCGGGCTCGCCCGCCTGGATGGGAACAGCCACGACCGTGGCGCGCGGGATGCGGCTGATCAATGATGGTTTTTTGGACCGAGCCTCGATGGCGGAGCTTGCGGAAGCGCTTGGCGTCGGACCGCGCCATCTGCTGCGTCTGTTCATGCGCCACGCCGGCGCCAGCCCAAGCGAGATCGCGGCGACCCGGCGCGTGCAGGAAGCCAAGCGCCTGATCGACCAGACTGACATGACCTTGGCGGAGATTGCCTTCGCCGCCGGTTTCGGCAGCATCCGCCGCTTCAACGATGCGTTTGCCGCGACCTACAGACGGCCGCCATCATCGTTTCGCCGGCCACGATAGCCCAGGCGACAAGATCACCCGATCTGCTTCTCGCCGTGCCGCTCCGAGAGCGTGAAGATCTCGACGCCCGTTGCGGTGACCCCGACGGAGTGCTCGAACTGCGCCGACAGCGAGCGGTCGCGGGTCACCGCGGTCCAGCCGTCGGACAGGATCTTCACATGCGGCTTGCCGAGATTGATCATCGGCTCGATGGTGAAGAACATGCCGGGCTTGAGTTGCACGCCTTCGCCGGGCCGGCCGATATGGATGATGTTCGGCTCGTCGTGGAACATCCGGCCCAAACCATGGCCGCAGAAATCGCGGACCACGCTCATACCCTGCGGCTCGACAAAACTCTGGATGGCGTGGCCGATGTCGCCGGTGGTGGCGCCGGGCTTCACCGCGGCGATGCCGCGCATCATCGCTTCATAGGTCACTTCGATCAGCCGCTCGGCCTTGCGGGCGATCGGGCCGACCGCATACATCCGGCTGGAATCGCCGTACCAGCCGTCGACGATGAAGGTGACGTCGATGTTGACGATGTCGCCTTCCTTCAGCGGGCGGTCGCCGGGCATGCCATGGCAGACCACGTGGTTGAGCGAGGTGCAGGTCGAGTAGCGATAACCGCGATACATCAGCGTCGCCGGATAGGCGCCGTGGCTGAAGGCGAAGTCGCGGACGAATTCGTCGATGCGCTCGGTCGGCACGCCGGGGCCGACGATGTCGGTGAGCTCGTCGAGGCATTTCGCCACCAGGGCACCCGCCTTGCGCATGCCGGCAAAGGCGGCCGGCCCATGCAGCTTGATCTGTCCGGTCTTGCGCAGGGAGGTATCGGTGGCTTCGACGTAGCTCATGCTTGGGCGGTCTTCCGGGCTGGTATCGACGTTGGCGGAAAGGCTTGATTTCAGGCCCTAATTTAATGATTGCCCGCCTCCATGCAAGCCGAGCCTGCCATTTGCGCCCGAAAGCGGGCCTAATTCGGGACTTCTACGGTGGTTTCCACCGGCAGCGCCCCGCCGCGGACGCGGATTTCGCGGACGGGGTAGGGAACCCGGATACCCTCGCGCTTGAAGGCCTCCCACAGTGCGAGCATCACGTCGCTCTTGACGGCATCCATGCCGTCGGGATCCGCGAGCCAGAGCGTCAGCGAGAACTTCATGCCGGCTTCGGCAAACTCGGTCAGCAGGCAGTTCGGCGGCTTGCCCTTCTGTGCGCGCGGATGGGCCGAAGCGGTCTCGATCGCGAGCTTGCAGACTAGCCTGGGGTCGGCGTCGTAATTGGTGCCGAAGGTGATCTTCACCAGCGTGTTCTTGTCGGTGTAGGTCCAGTTGACGACCTTCTGCGTCACCAGATCCTCGTTCGGCACCAGGAATTCGCGGCCATCGCCGGCAGCCACGGAAATATAGCGCGTCTTCATCGCACTGATGCGCCCGGTATTGTCGCCGATGGTGACGAGGTCGCCCGGCTTCACCGATTTGTCGGCGAGCAGGATGATCCCGGAGATGAAGTTGGCGACGATCTTCTGCAGGCCGATACCGATACCGACGCCGACCGCGCCGGAGAATACTGCAAGCGCCGAGAGGTCGATGCCGACGGTGCCGAGCGCGATCACGATCGCGACCGCAAGCAGTCCGATGCGAATGATCTTGATCAGCAGCACCTGCACCGACGGCGTCAGATCGGCCGTCGAGTTGATCTTGCTCTCGGCGAAATTGCTGGCGATGTTGGTAAGCCAGAGCGCGAAGATCAGCAGGGCGCCGGCCTTGAGCACCAGGAGCGGTGTCAGCCTGAGACCGCCGAGCACGATGGCGTAGGAATCGAGCAGATCGACCGTAGTATCGAGCTGGCCGAGGATGGACAGCGCGGCGACGAACCAGGCCGCGACCGACACCAGCCTGACGAAGAAGGCGTTGCGCAGCACCGAGGTCACGAGCCGGACCGCAAGCCAGGCCAATCCCAGCTTGGCGGCGACCATCAGGAGATAGCTGCGGCTCGGCCAAGTCGCGTGATACATCACCACGCGGGAGATGATGACGAGCAGGGTGAACACCGCCGTCGAGGCGCTCGCGACCATCACGCGGACAAAATGCCGGAGCGGCAGCGGCCAGCGCATCGCCAGCGAACTCATGTCGACGCGGTTGCGAATGGCGGCTTCGGCCGCATAGGCGATCCCGGCCGCTGCGAGAATGAGCCCGAATTGCAGATAGAACCAGGGCGAGGCGATTTCCGCCCCGACACTGCGCGCGGTGGTCTGCACGAACTCCATGAGGTCTTTGAGGTCCATGTCCATCGGGGGCGGTCTCGTCGGGAAAAGCAGGCGGGAGAATTGTGATTCGAAGGCGCCGCCGAATCCCACAAAGGCAGCGCCCGGGCCATCGATACACCGCGAAGTGAGGCGCGTTAAGGCCACAAAATACGGTCAGATTGCCGCGAGCGGGAGAAATGGGTTGGCGCGCCGGTCCTGCGACGATAAGGATGCAATTTCAGCGAATTATACCCGGAAGGTGAATGGCCTCCCTCGACTCCTTCAGCATCGCCATTCTGCTCGGCGCCGTCCTTGTGATGGCCGGGATCCTGTCGAGCCTGCTCGCGCTGCGCTTCGGCGCGCCGTTGCTGCTGGTCTTCCTCGCCATCGGCATGCTGGCAGGCGATGCGGGTCCCGGCCAGCTCCAGTTCAACGATGTCGGCACCACCTATCTGGTCGGCTCGGTGGCGCTGGCCCTGATCCTGTTCGACGGCGGGCTGAAGACGCGCTTCGCCAGCATCCGCACCGTGCTCGCGCCCTCCGTGATGCTCGCGACTGCGGGCGTGCTCCTCACCGCGCTGATCACGGCGCCATTCGCGAAATACGCGCTCGACCTCAATTGGACGGAATCGCTGCTGGTCGGCGCGGTGGTGGCTTCGACCGACGCCGCCGCCGTGTTCCTGCTGGTGCACACCCAGGGCCTGCGTCTGCGGCCGCGCGTCGGGGCGACGCTGGAAGCGGAATCCGGCACCAACGATCCGTTCGCGATTTTCCTTACGCTCATGCTGGTCGAATACATCTCGCTGGGATCGAGCACGCCCGGCCATGTGGTGATGGAGTTCATCCAGGAGGCGGTGCTCGGTGCCGTCGTCGGCGTTATCGGCGGACATCTCGTCGTCCTCGGGCTCAACAAGGTGGCGCTGCCGCAGGGGCTGCATGCGCCGTTCGTCACCACGGCCGCGCTCGTCATCTTCGGCGGCTCCCAGATCATGCACGCCTCCGGCTTCCTCGCCGTCTATCTTGCCGGCATCATCATCGGCAACCGGCCGACACGCGCACATAATTCAGTGGTGGCGTTCCTCGACGCCGCGACCTGGCTGGCGCAGATCGTGATGTTCGTGCTGCTCGGCCTGCTGGTGTCGCCGAGCCGGCTCGGCTCCAGCGTGCTGCCGGCGATTGCCGTCTCGCTGGTGCTGATGCTGGTGGCGCGGCCGATCGCGGTGTTCGTGTGTCTTGCCCCGTTCCGCTTCAACTGGCGTGAAAAGATCTTCATCGCCTGGACGGGCCTGCGTGGCGCAGTCGCAATCTTCCTGGCGTCGATCCCGATGCTGGTGGGCCTGTCGAAGGCCTATCTCTATTTCGACGTCGCCTTCGTCGTCGTCATCATTTCGCTGCTGCTGCAGGGCTGGACGCTGGCGCCTGCCGCGCGCAAGCTGCATGTGGCGCTGCCGCGCGCAGAGCGGGGCCCGCGACGTGTCGAGCTGGATCTGCCGGGCCAACTCGAGCAGCAGCTGGTCGGCTATCCGGTGCGGCCCAAGAGCCTCTATTTCCGTCGCGGGCTGATTCCGTCCTGGTCCAAACCGACGCTGGTGATCCGCAAAGAGAACATCCTCACGCCGACGGAAGCCGAGCCGGTCGCGCCCGGTGACTACATCTACCTGCTGGCGCCGCCGGAAAAAGCCGAGGCGCTCGACCGTTTCTTCGTCGACATGCAGCCGAGCACGGCGCCCGATCCGCATCTGCTCGGCGACTTCATGGTGTCCGGCGAGCATACCCTCGCCGAGCTCGCCGAGATCTACGGCGTGAAGGTCAGCGACGACGAGGGCAAGCTCACGCTGGCAGATTATTTCGACGTCCATCTCGATCGCGCGCCGAAAGAGGGCGCAGAACTCGGGCTCGACACCATTGTGCTCGTGGCGCGCTCGATCTCCGGCGGCCGCGTCAACGTCGTCGGCCTCCGTCTGCCGGAAGAGGAGGAGGCGCCCGTGCCGCTGACTCGCAGCCAGGCCCTGCGGCGCAAGCTGGCGGAGCTGTGGGCCTCGGTGGCCGGGGTTTAGACGCTCTCGTGTCCCGGACGCGGCGTAGCGCTTGCGCTGCTCCGCAGAGCCGGGACCTGGAGGCCGCGGACATCGATGTCGCCTTGTGGGCCCCGGCTCAGCAGCGCATCACTTACGTGCTGCGCTGCGTCCGGGGCACGAGAAGGAACTACGTCTGCGCAATCGTGGCGCCTGCGCCGCCAAATCGCCGCAACCGCCGACAATTTGCGCGGTTTCGTGACTTCTGGTTCCGGAACGCTCCGCGGCGTTGTCCGTTCTTAGCCGCGTAACGGTCAACGCAACTGACAGGAGCAATCCATGCGAAAACTCGTCCTGCCCGCCATCATCGCGCTTGGCTTGGGATCAGCGGCGCCGGCCATGGCCTATGACACGGGCGATCAGGTCTCGATGCAGGCCGCACTGGACGTCGCGACCGATCTTGGCGTGGTCACGGTCTCGGATACGAACTTCCTTGGCGATGAATGGCAGATCGAAGGCCGCGACATCAGGGGTCGCTGGATGGAGGTCGATGTCGACGCCCGGACCGGCGACGTCCGCAACGTCGATCGCGGCTGGTAGGCACACTGTCGCTGTCATTGCCCGCGAAAGCGGGCAATCCAGTATTCCAGAGGCAGCACGTGGATGGAGCCGGGGCATGACTGCGGTGGCTGAGGCCAGGGCGGGGCAACTCTAACCAGCGCACGCGTGCCGGCCTTCACGTCAGCACCTTCACCCCGCCGAACGACGTCACCCGGCCCTGCCTGAGCATCACGATCTGCGTTGCGAGCTGGCGCAGCTCGGCAACGTCGTGGCTGACATAGACCATGGGAATATTGGCCTCGTCGCGCAGCCGCACCAGATAGGGCAGGATCTCGAGCTTGCGGGCCTCGTCGAGCGCGCCGAGCGGCTCGTCGAGCAGCAACAGACGCGGCTTCGACAACAGCGCGCGGCCGAGCGCGACGCGCTGACGCTCTCCGCCGGACAATTTTCCGGGACGGCGATCGAGCAGCGCGCCGATGTCGAGCAACTCGACGACGCGCGTGCGCTGGGCCGGATCGGATGCAAGGCGGTTCATCCGCCTGCCATAATCGAGATTTTGCGCGACGTTGAGATGCGGAAACAGCCGCGCATCCTGGAACACGTAGCCGATGCGACGGCGCCATGTCGGCACGTGGATGCCGGCAGCGGTGTCATCGACAGTTTCGCCGTCGATGACGATGGTGCCGCGGTCGGGCCGCAAGATGCCTGCGATCATGTTGATCAGCGATGTCTTGCCGGCGCCGGAGGCGCCGAACAGGCCGGTGACGCGGCCTTCGCTCGAGAACGACGCCGAGAGCGAAAACTCACCGAGTTGTTTTTCGACGTCGACCCGCAGCATGATCAGTTCCCGTGCAGGCGCGCGGTGGCGCGGCGGGCGAACCATTCGGCGGCGATGAGGGCGCCGAGGGCGAGCACAATAGAGACGATCACCAGCCGTCCCGCGGCGGCGTCGCCGTCCGGTGTCTGGATCAGGGAATAGATCGCCGACGAAATCGTCTGGGTCTCACCGGGGATGTTGGAGACGAAGGTGATGGTGGCGCCGAACTCGCCGATCGCCTTGGCAAAGCCGAGCACCATGCCGGCGAGCACGCCGGGCAGTGCCAGCGGCAGCGTCACCGTGAAGAACACCTCGAAAGGCGCGGCGCCCAGCGTTTCGGCGGCCTGCTCCAGCCGGCGGTCGATCGCCTCGATCGACAGCCGCATTGGGCGCACCAGCAGCGGAAACGACATCAAGCCGCAGGCGAGCGCAGCTCCAGTCCAGCGAAAGGCGAAGACGATGCCGAGATGATCCGCGAGAAAGCCGCCGACAAGGCCGCGGCGGCCGAAGGTGAGAAGCAGGAGATAGCCGGTGACAACAGGCGGCAGCACCAGCGGCAGATGCACGACGGCGTCCAGCACCGACTTGCCCCAAAAATCCTTGCGGGCGAGCAACCACGCCAGCGCGATGCCGAATGGCGTTGCCATCAGCGTCGCGACGACGGCGACCCTGAGCGAGAGCAGGATCGCCGTCCATTCGGCGGGAGAGATGTCGAGCATCAAGTGGTGATGTCAGATCGCAAAGATTACGTTGTGGGGCTGATCAGGAATTTAAAACCGTATTTTTCCAGAATGGCCTTGGCGGCCGAGGTGCGCAGGAAGGCGAGATAGGCGTTGGTTTCGTCCTTCGCGGTCGCGGTCGCCGCTACGGGATAGATGATCGCCGGATGCGAGTCCGCCGGGAAGGTGCCGACGATCTTCACGCCGGGCTCGACCTTGGCGTCGGTGGAATAGACGATGCCGAGCGCGGCCTCACCGCGCGCCACCAGCGTCAGCGCGGCGCGCACGCTCTCGGCCATGGCGAATTTCGGCTCAGCCGCCTGCCAGGCGCCGAGCTTTTCAAGCGCGGCCTTGGCGTACTTTCCGACCGGCACGGACTTGACGTCGCCGGTCGCGATCCTGTCGTCGCCGGCGAGCTTGGCGAGGTCGAAGCCTTGGGAAATGGTGACGTTGTCGATCCTTGAGTCCTTCGGTGCAATCAGCACGATGCTGTTGCCGAGCAGGTTGACTCTGGACGGCTCGTTGATGGTCTTCCTGGAGATCGCATAGTCCATCCAGTCGGTGTCGGCGGAGACGAACACGTCGGCCGGCGCGCCCTGCTCGATCTGCTTGGCGAGCACCGAGCTCGCGGCATAGCTGACGCTGAACTTGATGCCTGTCTTGGCGGTGTAGGCGGCATCGATCTCGTCGAGCGCGTTCTTCATCGACGCCGCGGCGAAGATCGTGATGGTCTTGTCCTCGGCGCTGACGGGCGAGAGGCTCGCTCCCGCGAGCATGACGAAGGCGGTGAAAAGTCCGGCAAGTCGATACATGGATGGCGCTCCGTGCGAGCCCGCGCGCGCCTAGGACGCAGGCGCAAATCTGGCGTTGGATGGATCGGTCGCGACGGGCGGAAGCGCTGTTCCACGTGTCCCCACGACGGCTTACGGCCGGCGGGGAGATCGCAACTGCGAAGATAGCAGGCTGGGGCCGGAGGTCAAAGGCCGTCGGAACCAACGAACGTGCCCGTCACCCCACGGGTACGCCGCCCCATTCTCCTCTCGTCATCCCGGGGCGCGCGTAGCGCGAGCCCGGGATCCATAACCACAGGATCGTGTTTGGCGAAGGCTCAGAGTTGCTATCTCGCACCACACTCCGTCGTGGGAGTATGGGTCCCGGGCTCGCTTCGCGCCCCGGGACGACAGCGGAGGTTGGGGTGGCAATTTGCTCACCAAAGCCCGCTATCGCTTCGCATCCGGCGCGTGCAGAACGGCTTTGCAGGCCGCCGGCATCTGGGCCAGCGTGATCGGCGGCTTCGGTTTCGGCGGCTCGGCGGGCGGCTTGGGATGCAGCACGCCCTCGCTGAACCAGTAGGCGAAATCGGAGGGCTTGCAGCCTTCGTCCTCGGATTGTGACGGTTGGCCCTGGCATTCGCCTGATCCCGCCGGGCAGCGCATTCGGATGTGGAAATGATAGTCGTGGCCCCACCACGGGCGGATCTTCGACAGCCAGGAGCGGTCGCCGGTCGCCTCGCGGCACAGCGCCTTCTTGATCGCGGGATTGACGAAGATGCGCTGCACCGCCGGCTCCTGCGCGGCGTCGCGCAGCACCAGCACATGGCCAGGGGTGAACACCTTCGGATCGATATCGAGGCGATCGTCGCGCACCATCATCACCGCCGACATTTCCTCGCGCTCCTCGCGCGAGAGCCGATGGTCCGGCATCGGCGTCAGCCAGATATCGGCGTCCAATCCGATTTGGTGGCTGGCATGGCCTGACAGTGCCGGCCCGCCGCGCGGCTGCCCGATGTCGCCGACCAGAATACCCGGCCATCCTGCGTCCTTGTGCGCCTTGGCAGCGAGGCGCTTGAGCAGCGCGATCATGTCGGGATGGCCGTAATTGCGGTTACGCGACAGCCGCATCACCTGCCAGAAGTCGCCGTTGACCGGCATCTGCTGCGCGCCGCCGATGCAGCCCTTCACATAGGAGCCGATGACGCGCGTCGGCCCGGTCGAGGGCAGCAGCTTCCGCGCGAACAGCTCCTTGGCCGCGGTCTTCGGATCGTTCGGATGGGCGAGCGGCGGCAACGGCTTCGGGTTGACGCTGCCCTTGTCCTGGGCCAGCGCGCCGCCGACGGCCAGGAGCGTCATGACGAGCAGGAGAGGGGCGATGCGGCGAGGACTCATGCAGATTCCTTATAGCTCAACGCCGCGCGGGGGTCACCGAATGATCCGGCACCTCATGCGGCCGCGATTGTTAACGGCGCGATAACTCTATCCCGCATTGATCAAAATTCGTGCGCGCAGCGAGAGCCGCTCGCGTCCTGCATGCAAGCGACCTGGGTTCCGGAATTGATTCATGGAGACTGCGCGCTTTCGCATCTCCTCGCGCGCCTGATCACGCTTCTCGCGCCTTACAAACGGGCAAATCAATCCGGCGCGCAGTGGCAGCTCCCTGCCGTCGCGGGCCAGGATTACCTTTCTTTCAGACACTTGGAGCAAGACTTGCGGCCGCGGGGGCGGCTAGGACGAGTGAAGTTGAGTTTGGGGTCCAAAGAACCAAGAAAACGTAAGCGCACCGTGCTTGCTGGAGGCGGCCGACAGCCGCGCAAGCCGCGATTAGCGCGCACGCCTCGTCGACTCATTGAACGCGACCAGCTCGTGCAGAGCCGTGCGGAGGCTGAAGCTGTTATCGCGGACGCGCGCAAATCGCACGAGCGATTGCGCCAGGCCATCGACCTCCTGCCGCAGGGCATCGTCATTCTGGATCCCGAAGGCCGCTACGTCCTCTGGAACAAGCAATATTCGGAGATCTACAGCAAGACCGCCGATCTGTTTCAGGAAGGCGCGCGCCTCGAGGACACGCTGCGCGTCGGCGTCGCCCGCGGCGACTATCCGGAGGCCGCCGGCCACGAGGACGAATGGATCGCCGAGCGGCTGAAGAAGCTCTACGAGCCCGGCAAGCGTCACGAGCAGACGCTGTCCGACGGCCGCGTCATCCTGATCGAGGAGCGCCGCACCGAGGACGGCGGCGTGGTCGGCCTGCGTGTCGACATCACCGAATTGAAGCAGCGTGAGGCCTCGTTCCGACTGCTGTTCGACGGCAATCCTGTCCCCATGATCGTCTGCGCGCTGGACGACGAGTGCATCCTCGGCGTCAATGATGCCGCGATCGCGCATTACGGCTACAGCCGCGCTGAGTTCGAGCGTCTGAAGATCCGCTCCCTGCAGGCCTTCGACAGCGAGCCGCCCTGGACCGTCGATCGCTCCGATGAGGAGCAGGCCGGCCGCACCTGGAAGCACGTCAAGGCCGACGGTGCGCTGATCGACCTTGCGATTTATTCGCGCGAACTGACCTACGGCGAACGGCCTGCGGTGCTGCTCGCGCTGATGGACATCACCGAACGCAAGCGCGCCGAGGCGCGGCTCACCTTCATGGCGCAGCATGACGGGCTGACCGGGCTGCCGAACCGCAACAAGTTGCGCCAGGCGGTGGACGAGATGCTGCTACACACGCGCCGCAGCCCCGAAAAGGTCGCGGTGTTGATGCTCGGGCTCGACAATTTCAAATCGGTCAACGACACGCTGGGTCATGCGGTCGGGGACAAGCTGCTGCGAGGCGTCGCCAAGCGCCTGCGCTCGACCTTGCGCGAGGAGGACGTCTTGGCGCGGCTGAACTCCGACGAGTTTGCGGTCGTGCAAAGCGGCCTGATGCGGCCCGAAGACGCCGTGGGCCTGGCCAAACGCCTGCTCGAGGCCATTGCCGACCCCTATCTGCTCGACGGCCATTCCGTGGTGATCGGCGCCTCCATCGGCATCGCAATGTCGCCCGGCGACGGCGAGGAGTCCGAAAAGCTGCTCAAGAGCGCCGGCATGGCGCTGTCGCGGGCCAAGCTGGACGCGCGCGGCAGCTTCGCCTTCTTCGAGGCCGCGCTGGATGCAAAGGCGCAGAGCCGCCGCAAGATCGAGGTCGAGCTGCGCGATGCGATTCAGAACGAGGTGCTGCGGCCGTATTATCAGCCGCTGATCGACCTCTCGAGCGGCCGCATCACCGGCTTCGAGGCGCTGGTCCGCTGGCCGCATGCCGAGCGCGGCATGATCTCGCCGGCCGAGTTCATTCCGGTCGCGGAAGAAACCGGCCTGATCAATCCGCTCGGCGGCCTGATGCTGCGCCGGGCCTGCCTCGATGCGGTGACCTGGCCGGACGATGTCCGCGTTGCCGTCAACCTGTCGCCGCTCCAGTTCCGCAGCGGCAATCTGCTCTCGATGGTGACGGACGCGCTCAAGCATTCCGGCTTGCCGCCGCGCCGGCTCGAGCTCGAGATCACCGAAACGCTGCTGCTCGAGAAAAGCGCGCAAGTGCTGGCCACGCTGCATGCGTTGCGTGCCCTTGGCGTACGCATCTCGATGGACGATTTCGGCACCGGCTATTCCAGCCTCAGCTATTTACGCAGCTTCCCGTTCGACAAGATCAAGATCGACCAGTCCTTCGTGCGCGACCTGGGGGCCAACCGCGAAGCGCAGGCGATCATCCGCTCCATCGTCAGTCTCGGCAAGGGCCTCGGGGTCATCATCACCGCCGAAGGCGTCGAGACCGAAGCCGAGCTGAGCTGCCTCCGCACTGAAGGCTGCGACGAGGGCCAGGGTTTTCTGTTCAGCAAGGCGCGGCCGAACGCCGAGATCATCAGCCTGCTGGCGGCGCAGCGCGGCATCGATGCCGCGGACGAGGACGCCGCACTGGTGGCGTGAGTCAGGGACGCGCCGCTCTCTGTCCAGCGGATGGATGGGTAACAGAATAGACCGGATGGATGGGTGACAGTGGTTCATGATTTGATCGGCTGCGGCGCTGCGCTAGCGCAGCGCCGCAGGCGCGGGTGAGGGCTCTTTCCTCTTAGGGACTCTGCTATGGGCTAGATCGGATCATCGAGCGCCCGCTCCATGATGATCGTGCGCTCGTCGCCATGGTAGCTGTCGCGCACCGCATTGAACCCGAGCCGCGCATAGAAGCTCTCGGCGGTGACTGACGAGGGCACGGTCAGCGACCGGATGTTGCGCTCGCGCGCCGCGCCCTCGATCTCGGCCATGAGCAGCTTGCCGACGCCCCGGCCCTGGACGTCGGGTGCCACGAACACGGTGCGGACGACGCTTCCATCGAGACTTGCCGTTCCAACAAGCCGGTCGCCGATGGTGGCGACAAACACGATCCGTTTTGCCATCAGCGCCAACACGGCGTCCGGGCTGAAGCTGCGCTCGACGCTTGCGATGATCTCGCCGCTATAGTCCTTCACATTGGTTTCGCGCAGCGCACGCAGGATGACGGCGCTGATATCGGCGGCGTCCTCGGCAAGCGCTGGCCGGATCGTGCACTCCATCAATCGCTCCGCATCACCTTGTCGCCGCTTCGGGATAAATGCTACGTTTTGTAGCATACATCCGTTTCAAGAGGCACGTCATGAAGAAGGCGGCCCGCCGCGGTGCGGCGGTGGTTCGCACCCAACTGTCGGAGCCGAGGCTCGAGGACGCGCCGATGAGTGACATCATCGAGGCCCTCGCCGACGGGCGCATCACCGCGACTGCGCTGACAAGGGCATATCTGGCGCGCATCGCGGCCTATGACCGCGCCGGGCCGATGCTGAACTCCGTCCGCACGCTCAATCCGGATGCGCTCGCGATTGCTGGCAAGCTCGACGGCACGAAGCCATCGGCCAGTCGCCCGCTGGCGGGCGTGCCCATTCTGGTGAAGGACAACATCGCGACGTCGGACCAGCAGCCGACCACGGCCGGCTCGCTGGCGCTGGAAGGCGCGCGTGCGAGGCGCGACGCCACCGTCGTCAAGCTGCTGCGCAAGGCCGGCGCGGTCATCCTCGGCAAGGCGAATTTGACCGAGTTTTCCAACATGTTCGCGATCGGCATGCCCTCGGGGTACTCGTCGCTGGGCGGTCAGGTGAAGAACCCCTATGCGCCGACGCTGATGGACGATCGGGGTATCCCGGTCGTAACCCCGGGCGGCTCGAGCGCAGGGTCTGCGGTCGCGGTGGCGGCAGGCCTGTGTGCCGCGTCCGTTGGCACCGAGACCTCGGGCTCGCTGCTGTTCCCCGCGGGTCAGAATGGCCTCGTCACCGTGAAGCCGACAGTCGGGCTGATCAGCCGCGCCGGCATCGTGCCAATCGCGCACAGCCTGGACACTGCAGGGCCGATGACGCGCAACGTCCGCGATGCGGCGATGCTGCTCAACGTGCTGGCGGCCAAGGATCCGCGCGATCCCGCGACGGAGCGGCAGAAGCGGCCTGCCGATTACACAGCCGATCTCGCGCGTGACGCGCTGAAAGGTGCGCGGATCGGCGTGCCGAGCGATCCCGCGGATCCCTTGAACGATCCGTTCTACGGCAGGCTGTCATCCGAATGGACGAAGGTGACGACCGACGCGATCAACGTGCTGGAGGATCTCGGCGCCGTGATTGTGCGTGCCGGTATGCCCGAGCGCGGCTGGATGAGCGGACCGGGAACGATCATGGCCGTGCTCAACCGCAATCCGCTCAGCGGCAACAAGGGCCAAGCGGTCGCGCAGCGGATCGTCTGCATCTACGAGCTGAAGCGCGATCTCAATCTGTATCTGAAGGATTGGGCGATCGACACCGATATGAAGACCATCTCCGACATCGTTGCCTTCAACGCGGCAAATGCAGAGAAGGCGATGCGATTCGGCCAGGATCTGTTCCTCGCCGCCGATCTCACCAGAGGCGATTTGCGCGAGCGCGAGTACAAGTTCGCAGTTGCCATGGACTTTCTCAGCGCCCGGACACGGGGCATGGATGCCTATATGAACCAGCACAAGCTTGATGCCGTGCTTTTCCCCGGAAGCGAAGGTGCGGCGATCGCTGCCAGGGCGGGCTATCCCAGCGTCATGGTGCCGTGTGGTTTGGTCTCCGGCGTCGGCGACAAGGAGACGCCGGACTATCCGATCGGCATCACCTTCGCGGGGAGAGCCTGGAGCGAGCACAAGTTGCTGCGTCTGGCTTACGCCTATGAGCAGGCCACGAACATGCGCAAGGCTCCGCCCGGGCTGCCGGCGCTGGAGGCTCAGTAAGGCGGTGAACCGAGGTGCGGGCTGCTCTGCCCCAGCCGCGGCTCCGTGCCCGCAAGCAGCCGCCCGATGTTGGCGCGGTGGCGCATGATGACGTAGAAGCCGCCTGCGATCACCAGCAGCCGATACGGAAGCGGGTGCGCCAAGCCGAAGACGAGAACGATGGCCGTCACCGCCGCGAGCATCGAGCTGAGCGAGACGATCCGCCCGATAGCCAGCATCAGGCCGAACACCGCGGCCGTTCCGAGGCCCACCGGCCACGACATCGCCAGCAGCACGCCGAGCCCGGTCGCCGCCGACTTGCCGCCCGAAAAATTCAGCCAGATCGAGCGGCCATGGCCGAGCAGCGCGGCAATGCCGGCGACGCACACAATCCATGGCACCCAGGCTTGCAGTTCGGCGGTTGTCGGCGCCGCCGAGAGCTCGGTCGTCAGCCACGGACAAAACCAGCGAGCGACGAGGATCGCAGCCATGCCCTTCAGCACGTCGATGACCAGAACCGCCAACGCGGGCCATTTGCCGAGGGTCCGCAACACATTCGTGGCGCCCGTCGACCTCGAGCCGTGCTCGCGAATGTCGATTCCTTGAAGCAGTTTTCCGGCCAGATAGCCCGTGGGGATCGAGCCGAGCAGATAGGCGATCACCGATCCAACTGCACCCGCAATCCAGAAAGCCATCGTCTTCTTTCCAAGTGTTGTGTCCGATGTGCCGCAGTCGGTATTTTATCGTGGAGCTCGTGCTATCGCCATGGGCGATCCGGCGTCCATGCGCTATTCGAAGGCCGCCATCATGCCGACGAAACTTTTCTCGAAATAATTGCACGTCGGCGGCGCGGCCATGTCGGGACGAGCCGGTCTCGATCGTCCTTGGGCAGACGTCTCGCTAGGCATACCGGATGTGCGCGCTGCACGCGCGAAGCGAGTCGTCAGCTCGAACTTTGAAATCGAACTGGAGCAATACCCCATGAGGATCACCGTCGAAACCAGCATCGCCGCCCCGATCGATCAGGTCTGGCGCGCCTATACGACGCCTGCCGACATCGTGAAGTGGAACGCCGCGTCGGACGACTGGCACACGACCAAAGCGACGGTGGACTTGCGCGAAGGCGGCGTGTTCTCGTCGCGCATGGAGGCCAAGGACGGCAGCATGGGGTTCGACTTCGCCGGCATCTACACCACGATCGTCGAGCACAAGCTGATCGAATATACGTTCGGCGACCGCAAGGCGGAAGTCGAGTTCGTCCCCGGAGCGAAGGGCGTCACTGTCCGCGTCGTCTTCGACGCGGAATCGACTTACTCGGTCGAGCAGCAGCAAGGCGGCTGGCAGGCCATCCTCGACAATTTCGCGCGATATGTGGAAGCGAAGCAGAAGGCGTCGTAAGCCGGCGGGGCGACAGAGCGCGCCGTCACTGGGCCTCGGCCACCTTGGGTCCAGATGACGTCGTCAGTGCGTTGGCCGACGAGGGCCGGTTCGGCGGCGATGCCGCGTCCGGCGTTCGCAAGGCGGTGTCGGATGGCCGGCGGGTCGGGCCGGTCGGAAGCACGATCACTTTCGCTCCGACTTTCACCCGCTCGTAAAGGTCCGTCACGTCGTCATTGGTCAGCCGGATACAGCCGGACGACACCCGCTTCCCGATCGTATCGGGCTTGTTGGTGCCGTGGATTCTGTATTCGGTCTCGCCCAGATACATCGCGCGGGCGCCGAGCGGGTTGGTCGGACCGCCGGCCATGAACCGCGGCAGATAGGGTTGACGCACCAGCATCTCGGCAGGCGGACGCCAATCCGGCCATTCTGTCTTGCGGGCCACGGTCTGCTCACCGGACCATGTGAAACCCTCGCGACCGACACCGATGCCGTAGCGCATCGCCTGTGTGTCGTTCAGAACGAGATAGAGGAACGTGTTCTTGGTGTCGATGATCACGGTGCCCGGCGCCTGGTGGCTGGCGTAATCGACCACCTGTCGGACAAGAGCTCCTGGACCGTCAGCGGCCTTTGGTGGTTCGACCAGGGGCGCCGGGGCTGGACTCGGAGCCGGAGTCGGAACTGGCACGGATGCATGAACGGGAGGTGCCACGTAAACCGGAGACGACGACGCCTGGGCCTGGTGCGCGGCCGGCTTCCGCGTTGGCTGAACGGTCGCCGGGCGGGACAGCAAACCGTAGCCCAAAGCGGCGGCCGCCACGGCGCCAATGGCAACTCTGGCGACCGTTGGCACTGCGAGCGTCTGCGTCTTTCCGCGTTTGGCCCGCTTCGCCATGTCTGTCCCCGGATCACTTCGACCCGGAACAGCTACCCAGCAAAATTTAAGAAACTTCGAAGCGATTCTTGCTGAAGCTGGAACCGTTGAACGTCGTTAACGCCGATTCCTGTCGCCTTGTCAGGCCGGCGCCTTCCGGCCGATCAGGCCGAACACGATCATGACGAGGCTGACGCCGGCGATGCCGCCGGACACCTCTCCGACCGCGCGCATCAAAGCGACGGGATCATTGGACCACGACGTCATGTCGCGCATCGAGAGGAAGAACAGCACTGCCAGCACCAGCAGCACCGTGCCCACCGCAATCAACCGCCAGTTCCGTTGTCGCATGCGAGATCCTCCCGCTGTCGCCCCTGGACGGGCGAGAGCGTTCACTGTGCAGAGATAGTGTCGCTGATTCCGCTTCGGGTTCGAACGGAGCTCATGTCTCACGCGTCAATCGGGTTCACCGAACCACCGTATTGCGGCCCGGGACGCGTTCTCAACATCCGGCGTCCCCTCGCTGACCCAACTCACGATGCCGTCCGGCCGCACGAGCAGGGCCGTCAGGCCCATCAGGTCCCCGGCGTTGCTTGCGACATGGTTGATCCGCCCGCGCCAGCGACGCGCAAGGACCTCGAGCGACGAGCGGGCATCGAAGTCCAGCAGCAGTCCCTGTCCTGTCCTCAGCAGATCGGCGGGTCGGGTCCCATCATCGAGGGCGAAGTCGGGCACGCTGCGGCCCACCAGTGGATGGGAATCGCCGAGATCGTAGCGAAGCGAGGCGCCCCAGACGCGCTCGGCGAAATAGGTGGCGCCGTCGCGTGTGTCGATGAGATCGCGGATGATCGCTTCCAGAGCGCGCGAGCTCCTGCTGGGACGCATCAGGGCGACCTGGGCACGAGACCAGTCGAGGACCCGTGCTCCCACCGGCTGTCGCTCGTCCGCATAAGTATCGAGCAGGCCGGCCGGTGCGTCGCCGCGAATGGTTGCGGCGAGCTTCCAGCCGAGGTTCATCGCATCGCCAAGGCCGAGGTTGAGGCCCTGGCCTCCGAGCGGCGAATGGATGTGCGCGGCATCGCCCGCCAGCAGCACACGGCCTTTGCGATAGCAGCTTGCCTGACGCGCGCGGTCGCTCCAGGTGGTGGCAAGCTGAAGCCTCGTCACCTTCACATCGTTGCCCGAGACCTTGCGCAGGACCGCTTCGATCCGGTCGCGGTTCGGCTCGGTGCGGTGGGCGGCACCACCGTCGAAATCGACCATCGCGATCGTGCCGGGCGCTGCATAGGTGTACATGCCCGACGCCGTGTAGTGCCGGCCCGGCGTGAGCGCGGCTGGATCGGCCAATTCGACCTCTACGGAATAGCCGGTGAATTCCGGATCGGTGCCGACGAAACCGATGCCAGCAGCCTTTCGCACCAGGCTGCGTCCGCCATCGCAGCCGACCAGCCAGCGGCCTCGGGCCCTTGCACCAGCCGTTTCCACGGTGACGCCATCGTCCGATTGCATGAAAGACTCGACACCGCAGCCGCGCCGGATCTCGACGCCGAGCGTTCCGGCGCGGACGGCGAAGACCGCTTCGATGCTCGCCATGTCGGCCGCGAGGCTGCCGATCGGCCCGGGCGCGCGATAGCGCCATTGTGTGCTGTCGATCTGATCGTGAAAGAACGGGATGCCCGCGAAATGGCCGCCCGGGCGGCGCTGCTGCTGCATCCAGTGCGCGGCCGCCGGCGTGTCGCGGCCGGCTGCACGGCGCCTGAGATCGTTGAGCAGGTCGCGGCGATCCAGACCCTCGATGCTCGGCACTGAAAGCCCACGCAGTCCGAACGGCAGGCTCTTGAGCGGCGAATGCGGGTCTTGCGCCTTTTCCAGCACCAGCACCGAACAACCTGCCAGCCTGAGCTCGCAGGCCAGGAACAGGCCGACGGGGCCCGCGCCGGCGATGATGACGTCATAAAGGAATGTGTCGGGATGTTGCATGATTTGCTCCGTTGTCGACTGTCGATGTTCGACCGGAGCGTTTCCCGAACCTGAGAACCTCACGGACGAACCATGGATCGCCTCAGCGGCGACCGGTGTTCGTCGTGGGGATCTCCGGCGCGAGGCCAAAGACCAGAGCTTTCGTTACCGAAAGGACTTGGGCTTACCAGACCAAGTCTGCCTTTTCCGACATGGCCATGTAGCGTCGGGAGCGTGGCTCGTCAACCGGCGAGCGTGGCGAGCCTCGACGGTTTCCGCTACGATCCGATCACACCATTTGCCGGAGACGCTGGATGCAAACGATTGGCCTGATCGGCGGCATGAGCTGGGAGAGCACCGCGCTCTACTACAAGCTCATCAACGAGCGCGTCCGGGATCGCATGGGGAAGCTGCATTCGGCCCCGCTGCTGATGTATTCCTACGACTTCCAGGAGATCAAGGAGATGCAATATGCCGGCCGCTGGGCCGAGGCGGGGGCGAGCCTCGCCGAGGTGGCGCAGCGGCTCGAGCGCGCCGGCGCACGCGCGATCGTGCTGTGCACGAACACGATGCACAAGCTGGCTCCCGACATCGTGGCGAAGCTGACCATTCCCTTCATCGACATCGGCGACGCAACGGCGAAGCGTATCAGGGCCAGGGGATATCGGCGGGTCGGGCTGCTCGGCACGAAGTTCACGATGGAGGAGGCGTTCTACATCGATCGCCTGCGCGCGCATGATCTCGATGTCCTCGTTCCCACGGCCGAGGAACGGGCCGACGTGAACCGCATCATCTATGACGAGCTGTGCCTTGGCGTCGTCGCCGCGCCCTCGCGCCGCCGCTATCAGGAGGTGATGGCCGCGCTGGTCGGGCGCGGCGCGGACTGCATCATTCTCGGCTGCACCGAGATCACCATGCTGGTGGGGGCCGCCGATACATCGGTGGAGACGTTCGACACGACGGCCATCCACGCGGAGACGGCGGCCGATTTCGCGATCGGGTGACGCGTCACAGCCAATTGTCTTCGACGAAGCACCAGATCAATCCGCAGGTAAGTGCCAGACCCGCCAGAAGCTTATGCGGACCAATGATCAGGATGCCGGGCAGGGGCACCGCTCCATAGGACAAAAGAAGCCAGATCGCGATGGTCGCCAGAGGCACCACCACGACTCCCTCGACTCTCCTGAATCCAAGCAGGCGATCGGGCAGCCAAAACACGGCCACGATCGCGAGCCCGATCGCTCCGATCAAGATGACGAGGTAGAGACCGTATGCAACGGCCATGGCGAGCGTGTGCATCCGTCGGATCCGGTGAAAGATCGCTCATCAGATCGTGACGGTGTCCCGGTTAACGGCGCGTGCATGCCGGCCCGTTGTTGCAGGCTCGTGTCGGCCCAGGACTTTCGCTCAAGCGTGATCGGATGCGGAAGCGGTCCGTTTTACTATACCGTGAACCAACGATCCGACCAAGAAACAGCGTGCGAGGACGGGACTACCCTCATCGTCCAGGGACGTCGCGCCTTTGGCTCCGGCTAGAAGGTCGTACGAGCTTTGTGCTTGGCGGCCCCTCAGACGTCCATCATCGGAAGCAATTCCAGCTTGGCTGACGATCTTTCCAGCAACCAGGCTTGAGCCGTCCGCCGCGGGTCATTCCGATAGCTCTGGAAGGCCGCTTCCGATGCGAAGCTGACGATGTGCACTTCCATCGTGCCATCGGAGTTGCGAAGCCGCCGCTCCAGACGTCCGTTGAACTCGGGTAACAACGCCAGCACCGCATCCTCGTAGGCTCTGAAGTCCGCCACGCCCTCTGCGGGTATTCGAACGATGAGCGCAAACGTGATGGGGGTGATCTGATCGGACATCGTCGCCTGCCGGCTGCGCCACTGGCATGATGGTATCATGCGCCTGTTTGGCAAACAATATTCGTAAAAAGCGAAAATTGCATTGCAGCCAAACGCGGCTGGCCGCGGCGCGTGCATGCCGGCCCATGGTCTGAACCAGCTATCGACCCGGGCGCACCACCCGTAAAATTCCCAAGTGCTGGCCCCTGTCAGAAGGCGTTAAGTGGTGCAGGTCGTGGGGCCGCACCATGAAGATAGCGAAGCCAGCGCAATGGACTGAGCAAGAGGTTCGACGGTTGGTCGTGCTGGCTCGGCAAGGTGCTGGTGTATCGAAGATCGCTGCCGAATTGGGCCGCCACGCTGGATCAGTCAAGCGAATGGCGCGAGCGAAGGGAATATTGCTGAAGAAGTAGGGCCGTGGCGGCGCGCTGCCTCGTCAACGAGCCGCACGGACGGTGTCCTACAGTCCGAAGCCTCGGCCGATATCCCGCATGAGCCTGAGCGCGGCCTCGATATTGCGGCCGTAGAACAGCGCTTGATCGAGCTGCGAGAAGATGCCCATTCCGAATAGCGCTATGGCAATGCCTCTAAGCATGGTTGTGGACCGGGTTTGAACGATGCTGTGAAAGTTCAAAACGGCCCCAGCCGCAGGATGGGGTAAACAGCCGGGGCCGGCATTCCCATTCCAATGTGCCGCAATCGGCGGTGAACGGCACTCTTCATGTTAGGCACACAGATGCTAACGAATTGTTTTGTTCCGCAGTCACTCGGCAGGTGCCGCCGCGGGTTGTGTGATACGGCACTCTCCAGGAAGCGGCGAGCAAGTCGAGCATTGGTCGAAATGATCGGGCTCCGCATCATTAGCCATATGCTCCCAAAACTCAGCTTCGGCGAGCAATTTCCAACTGCGATCGGGATGACGCGCGGCCGTCTGACGGCACAGCACAGCCATCGCGCGCAGGCGACCCGCTGTATCCATGTACTCCTCCCATTATTCTTGTTGATGGCAGCCTATTTTCTTTTTTTGCGTCGGAGTCATCACGATTATGAATCAGAATGAATTTTCAGCCCCGAAGAGCGATTGGATTTCGTTACACGCTCAAATCGCGCTTCGCGCGAAGTGGTGCAACCGCAAAGCCCTATGCCGATGCACTTCCCGTATATCTACGGGCGTGGCGCATCATCATCGTCTCGCAGCTGCTTCGGATCTCTTGATGCACAAGTTTTCCGATGCGGGTTCATGAGCATTCAAGCCATGATGGCGACGATGCCGGCAGAGCCAACTGCAATCGCGCGGCGCGCATTCGCTCTCAGCCTCCATGCTGACACCGTAGACCTCTGGTGATAGCCTGCCTCTCGTCTCGAGCCTGCGAATTCGTTCTCATAAGCGCACACGCAAGAACGTGGGAGAAGCCAGTGGACCGGGAAGCGCTCTGCAGCCCGCGCGGTCGCCGCAGGCTTTTGTTGCCCGTCGTTCTGATCTCCACGATCTGGACGCCGTTGGCCTGTGCGCAGGACATCCGAAGC